>VAPC010635298.1_pt1 | contig 16924 bp, 13 predicted proteins | sample 3395121 | NCBI WGS metagenome assembly VAPC01 (sample SAMN08290434, study PRJNA428436) | hydrothermal vent metagenome | isolation source: Deep-sea hydrothermal vent chimney | place: Indian Ocean: Southwest Indian Ridge | depth 1711 m m
AGATTATCGACAACCTGCTTATCTACTGACAACACCATGAAACAAAAGGTCAATGAAATAAGTGTCAAAACGATACTGACAAAGACCCGCATACCCGGTATGAAGTACTGTCTGAATCCGTATACAGGGTGCTCTCACGCGTGCAAATACTGCTACGCGACCTTTATGAAGAGGTTTACGGGTCATATCGAGCCTTGGGGCAGTTTTGTTGACGTAAAGATAAACGCCCCTGAAGTGCTTAGAAAACAGCTCAAACGAACTCAAAAAGGGAATATCATAATAAGTTCAGTAACTGATCCCTATCAGCCAGTTGAAAAGAAATACATGCTCACCAGAAAGTGCCTCGAAGTCCTGGCGCAATATAAATACCCGGTAAATATTCTCACAAAATCTCCCCTTGTTTTAAGAGACCTGGACATTATCTCAAAAATGAATGCTGAAGTTGGTATTACGATATCAACCGATAATGACAGCGTTAGAAAGATATTTGAACCCTGTGCCCCTTCGATCATATCCCGCGTAGAGGCATTAAAACAACTCCATAAAAGCGGGATTTATACTTATGCATTTATCGGGCCCATACTTCCTATGAACCCTGACTCTCTGGCGAAATTGATAAAGCCCTATGTTTCGGGTGTAATTATAGATAAAATGAACTATGAGTCCAAAGTTAAGGGGCTATATAGAGAACCCGGCATGGAGAAGTGGTTAGACAAGAGTTTTATTGATAAGATTATCGCAAAGATTGAAAATAACTTCGCGGATAAAGATGTAGAAATCTGCTGAAAATATTTTCCCGGCCATCGAAAACTATATGATTAACATCATATAATTATATTTCTCATTTTAATATAATCTCTCTAACAACACTTCATTTTCTAAAGGAGGTTTATCATGTCAAAGTCGGAAAAAAATTTAAAGGACGCTTTCGCTGGAGAATCCCAGGCAAACAGAAAGTACCTTGCCTTTGCAAAAATGGCTGAAAAAGAAGGTTTCAGTCAAGTCTCTAAGCTCTTCAGGGCTGCGGCTGATGCTGAAACAGTGCATGCGCATAATCATCTAAAAGAGCTGGGAGGTATTAAAAGCACTAAAGAGAACCTTGAAGAAGCCATCACTGGCGAATCTTACGAATTCCAGAAAATGTATCCTCAGATGATAGAGGACGCTGAGGTGGAAAACAATAAAGGGGCATTAAGAAGCTTCAATTTCGCAAACGCCGTTGAAAAGGTCCACGCAGAACTTTACAGAAAAGCACTGGACAACCTGGGCAGTAATGAAGAAGTTGATTACTATGTCTGCGGAGTTTGCGGTTACACGGCGGAAGGCGAAGCGCCGGACAATTGCCCCGTCTGTAAAGCCAAAAAGCAGATGTTCAAAAAGATCGACTGATTACGGCAAAAAAGCCTGGAATACAAAACAATCACATAGGCCCGTTTAATTGACAATAAGTCTTTTTATAGGGTATTTTAAATAGCTTTACGACAGGATTAGAAGTTACGGGCCTATAGCTCAGTTGGTTAGAGCGCACGCCTGATAAGCGTGAGGTGAGTGGTTCGATTCCACTTAGGCCCACCATTAATAAATTACTTAATGAAGCGTGGGCTCAATTGCTCTGCGAATAGCAGACTCCGCAATGCGGAGTGTTAGAGCGTCCCGACTAGTCGGGAAGATGAGTGGTTCGATTCCACTTAGGCCCACCATTAATAAATTTTCAATTGTTAATTGCTGATTGTTAATTATAATTTGGTACGGGGGTGTAGCTTCCGCCCCGGCGGATCCGCCTAAGGCGGACAGTCTGCTTTGAGGAGAGCGGTCGATTCGACAGGTCATTAGATTTTATTGATGTTTTTCATTAAATTATAAAAAAAAATTTGGTACGGGGGTGTAGCTCAGCTGGGAGAGCGCCTGGTTTGCAACCAGGAGGTCATCGGTTCGATCCCGTTCACCTCCACCAAAATTTTCTTTACTATAAATTCCTTCAATGCCTTACTTTGTCTACGTACTAAAGAGTACTTCCAAAAAAACATCCTACATCGGCAGCACACAAGACCTCGAAAATCGTCTTTCTGAGCATAACAGCGGTGAAAGCAAAGCTACTCGGCACAAAGGACCCTGGAGCCTTGTCTATCAAGAGAAATTCCAGACTCGATCAGAAGCTGTTGGAAGAGAGATGTACTTTAAAACTGTTGATGGCAGAATAGAGCTGAAGAGACTCGGTATCCTGTAATTCTGGAACTTTTCATATAGAGGAGCGGTCGCATCGACAGGCCGAAGGGTCGTTCCGACTCATCGGTTCGATCCCGTTCACCTCCACCAAAATTTTACTCCTTCCCTTTCACCATCGGCACAAATCTGACCGGAATAATATCCTTGACCTTGATCCTGCCTTTTTCTTTTACTACAAGCTTCAGTTCCTGATAAATACTTCCAACCGGCAGGACCATCCTGCCGCCTTCTTTCAACTGTTCAATTAATTTCGGCGGGATCTTCTCAGGCGCCGCTGTTACTACGATCACATCAAACGGGGCATATTCTGCCCACCCCTGATATCCATCTCCGTGTTTAACTTTTACATTTTCATAACCAAGCTGTTTTAGCTTCACGCTCGCGGATTCCGCCAAAGGCTTTAATATCTCAATAGAATAAACCTGATTACTCAAAAGGCTTAATACCGCCGCCTGATAGCCTGACCCTGTTCCAATCTCCAGGACTTTCTCATTGCCTTTTAGCGCCGATAACTCGGTCATCAACGCTACGATATAAGGCTGGGATATTGTCTGCTCATAACCAATGGGCAAAGGCCTGTCCAGATATGCAAGGCCTTCCAGGTTTTCGGGCACAAATTTATGCCGCGGGACATTAAGCATTGCGGAAAGTACGCGGCTGTCTTTGACTCCCCTTTCCCTTATCTGCGTATCAACCATATTTTTGCGCATGGAAGAAAAATCCAGCGCAAAAACAACGGTTGCCGCTGATAACAATACTATTAAAGCAAGGAGCTTCTTTACCATATTTATATTATAGATCAGAAATTACATAATTAAAATACTCACCAGGGATGAACTCTGAAAAAAGCCTTGAACTATGCGGATATCTTGATATGCCATGGTTCATAACGCACACCAAGCATGTTGTCCTCAGGATAGCGGAACCTAAGATAGCCGAGATCACTGAGTTTCTGATACACTTCTGAAAGAGTAAAGCGTGAAGTAAAGTTTTCCGAACCGAACCCGGCCTGTCCTACGTCAAAATCGCCGATTCCGTGATATGAATAGCCCGGCGGCGCTATCGATCTGGAGGCAAGCGAGACATTGCCGTTATTCCTGTAGGCCTTGTTTAGAAACAGCAGAAACTGCTTCATCAATCCCCGCACACCGGAAGTCAGAATAACATTATCCCCCAGTATGCGTTTGATCTTCTTAAAAGTCTCATACGGACTCCCTTTGTAAAGGCAGCTGCCTGTGACTCTGTCCCTGACTATTTCTTTTCTGTTGATCCGAACATTGATATTCTGAATCGGTTTGTGGCCCAGAAAACCGTAATTAGCCGCGTCCTCATAAAAGATCTTTTCAAAAAGCTCGATCTCAGAGGCGGGGAACTTGCCCACAGAAGGATCTTTGCCGGACATATAGATACCGCCCTTAAAGCTCAGTGTATAGAAATAGCCGTGACCCATATAACTCTGAAGGCGAAACAGCCTCTTGACCGTGGATTCCAATATCCCGAAATCCGCCCTGCTGATGAATATATCATCTTTGTGAGGTTTGTCGAAATTCTTCAGCTTGCTGAGATAGTCTTTGATGTCATCGTCGTTGATGCCGGCAGGGGTGGAAGGCGTAATGATTAAATTCTGGGCCAGTGCCTGGGGGACAACTCCCCCTCCCAAAACTCCCAGTGCAACAGCTTTAAGGAAGTCTCTTCTCTTTATTCGCTTAGATAAGATAGAGGTACTGAAAATTCCCTTCATCTCAAAGCATATTCTCTGATATCAACCTTAAATAACTTATCCTTAACACCTTCCCCGTAGAGTTAACCTTATGTTTAGATATCTTTTGGTTCATATTACACTAAAACAAAAAATAATTCGATATTTTTTTTGAGATATTGTGTGTTTTTATCCAAAGCATCACCCGCTGCTAAAATCATTATATTGACAAATGCGCCCCTTTTTCTTACATTAACTATAAGTAGCTCAAAACAAAGGAGGCATTATATTGCTAAAAAGAAATTTCCATATATTATTTGTTTTAATCGTCCTTTTTATTACACCCGCTTTCTCTGATGCAGTTGAATCATTTTATACGGTGCAGGCAGGAAGTCATACAGATATGAAGGGCGCTGAGCAACAGTTTGATTATCTGGCTCAATCGCTGAAGGGAAAAGACCTTGATTACCTGCGTGTTGAAAAGATAGGCAGATATTACTCTGTCAGAGTAGGCAAATTTGGTAACCGGGCTCCGGCAGAGACTCTTTTGAAGAAAAACAGCGCCTACCTTGAGACTTCTGCCGTAATGAAGGCGTACTATATTAAAGATCGGATCCTGAAATCATTCACTTCCTCTGCTCCTGTCAAAACCCCGGTTTCCACTCAGGCGAAGCCCCCGAAAACCACTACAACTACTGCCAGCAAACCTCCGGAAAAAAAGACTGCTCCGGGCAGGGAAATTTTTACAACTATATCCGGTAAAATCGCCGACAAGAAATACAACGACGCTATTAATTTTATTAAAACAAATTTATCAATATGGCCTGACAACTCTGAACTCAACGGCTGGTATGGAGCAGTTTATCTTAAGCTGAATAATCCGTCCAAAGCCCTGAAATACTTTAAAAAAGCTTCGGCTCTGTCCCCGGATGTTTCAGACTATCATAACGGGACAGGTTACAGTTTGTTTTTCCTGGACAAATCGGTTGAGGCGATTAATGAGTTTAACAAGGCTGTTAAGCTTGAACCAAAACATGTTGATGCTTTAACCGGCCTTGGGATAGCGTACATAAAAACCGGGAACAAAAATAAAGCCATGGACTACTATAATAAACTTAAGGATCTTGATAAAAACACTGCCAATAAGCTCCTGGAACTTATAAACAACATGTCCTGATTATCTGTTTTTTTTCAGTTTACGGGCTGACATTCAGATTACCGCTGGTTGAGCCGGCCGCCTGATAATATTTTGAACGCGTCATCATGAAAAACCGGCATATGCTGTTTCCCGTTCATTTTAATGCCTGAAAGATCCTGAAGAGCTTCCTCGTGAAAAGTCGGGAAGTGTGCACCAGTTTCCCTGCTATACATTATTTGCTCCCCGGGGAAAAACTCTAATATTTTATCTGTTTTAAATAGTATTACAACAGCAACAGAGATAATGATGACAACTATATAGATCAAAGATTTCTTTAACGGGCTCTTTCTCACAGCAGCAGCCTGAGAATGATCACCCGCACCTGCCTCAGTTGACCGGACTTTACCCTTTCCTGACGTCAGATTATGTAATATGGCGGGGATCTTACTTTTCTTTACTCGCTTAGTAAGATGTTTAGCTGCCAACGGTTCAGCAACATCTTCATCTGCCTGCTTATCCTCCTGGCGGGCCTCATCATCAGCTACTGAAGGTTCTTCGTCAGGCACTTCAGCGTCCGTCTCCTCGTCTTCAGCAATATCAATATCATCATCATATTCAGTACCCTCATCAGCCGCTGTCTCTGGTTCGTCCCGGACCTCCCTGGATACAGGATCATCGGACAGTTCTTTAACCGGTACAATTCCCATATCCTCATCAGTTTTGACTTCATCTCCCTGAAGATAAAAGCTTTCGTTTGAGACAACACCGGCTGTATCAGCCTTGCCTGTCTCCCCGGCCGGGCCTGTCACCTCAAGATTACTTTCTTCGATTGAATCTTCAGGCTCCGGCTCTGCTTCCTCTCCGGTCATATCCGGTTCTTCTTCCAACGGTTTTCCTTCATATTCACCCGTAACCGGCTCCTCCTCAATACCGGCTGAATCAGGTATTTCAACAGCATCCCCCTCTTTTTTCTCCACATATATCAGGCCCATACTAATAAGAGTAAATATCACCTTCAGTGTCTTAAAATCAGACAACGCAGACTTTGCAAGGATTTTCCTGAGCGAGTCCTTTCCATTGACAAGGGAAAGGACCACCTTATAGGAAAGATCAAGATCGAAATCCTGAAATACATTTAATGGACTTGGATTTACAGCAAGAACATCATCTAATGGCGGACACATTTTTTCAACATATTCGAAATCATCAATTCTTTTAATCCCGCGGCTAATAAGATTCGCGACGCTGATGCGAAGGGTAATAACTTCCTGTGAAGTGAGAGGACCTTCAAAAAACTCAAATCTGCCATCCATTATCATAAACAGATTTAATATTATTTCTTCGATCTGGTGCCGCACAACATTAAAAAGATCTTTCGGGGTTATCGCGCCTATCTCAACAAGGATCTTTCCCAGCCTTTGCCCTCTCTGCTTCAGCTCATTTGTCGAATCGACATATTGCTCCAGTGTAATTTTTCCCTCTTTCAAAAGGAGCGCTCCAAGCCGGTCGGCTTTATCGCTGGATGTAGCAAATACCATATTTCCATTATCAACGAACACCTTTTTGACTATCAAACCATGCCTGATTTCCAGCACACCTGTTAATGCGTTGCGCTGAAGGCCGAATAGAACAGCTGAAAAAGGATAGTCACGAAGAGAGCCCCCGATGTTATTGAGTCTTCGAACACCGGCCCTTAAACCTTTTTTTGTCTCTTTTACCCAGGCGATTTCGCCTATAAGCTCGATCTCGGGTTCAGACGCGGTAATGCTTACCTTGGAGCCCGGTTTAAAATCCATAATGTCATAAATGGTGAGGCCCGCGCCGTCTGAGAAATCTACCAGCGTGCATGAATACGTCCCATTGAGGAATTTAAGTTCACAACCGGCGTGGCATTTGTATCTGAAGAATCTTCTTTTATCTTCATTAATCATTATCAGTAATTATACTATAGAGCACATTTATTAGTGAACTCAAAAGACCTTTCAGAACAGGCAGTTAACAGCCATTTTGCCTTTCGGGAAGGTCAGCAGACAGTTAAACCCTTGAGCGTTTCATTCGTCTTACCGCCCGGATAGCAACCTGCAGTAAAAAAAACCTTGTAACTGCATCAATTTTCTGTTATTTTGTACTATTCGGACAAAAAAGGGTCTTTCGGGAGATATAGTATGTCGGATTTCAAGAATGAAGGCCAGTCTACGGTTAAAGGCATAGAAAAACTTCAGGACTGCTTTCTGTTCAAAGAGCTTTCTTTAGAAGAAACTCTCATATTGGCAAGCATCTGCCGGTCCGTTGATAAGAAAGACGGTGACGTAATCATCGAGGAAAACTTAATTGGACAGAGTCTCTTTTTAATAGTCAAAGGCAAAGCTGAAATTATACAGGGGAAGGGCGGTTCATTAACAACTGTCGCAACACTTAAGCCCGGTGATATTTTCGGAGAAATGTCATTGATAGAAGATAGACCTACCTCTTCGAATGTTGTAGCAATAGGCAAGACCTCGCTGTTAAAGATAGACAAGATGGAATTGGAGCGGCTTATGAATGACAATAATGCCTTTGCCTTAAAGATCTATCGTTCTTTCTGTATTGCACTGTCTGAGAGGTTAAGAAAAGCCGACAGAGTAATCGAAGCGATGGATACAAATGGATGAACGGGCATTAAATCAAATTCTTTCTGTCAGTGTTAGCGGGGGCGCAAGCGATATTCACTGACATTTGACCAGCATCTTACCGAACTGTATAACGAAGGGCAAAATCAGAGGACAGTAATCCAAGCGGCTCCGAGCGCTCATTATATATTCAGTAACAACCTCTCATTTTCAAAAAGCGGCAGCTTGATTTTTCTACCTCTTGATGTTATTATCATGTTCCCGAGAATAATATTCCGGTGGTAATGCCGGAGGGGTTACACCCGTTCCCATTCCGAACACGGCAGTTAAGCCCTCCAGGGCCGATGATACTTGGGCCGTGAGGCCCTGGGAAAGTAGGTCGCCGCCGGATTAAATCTATAAAAAAGCTCAGATCTGTATTTGATCTGAGCTTTTTTATATCCAAGACAACCCCAATAAAACTATAAGATTTTTAAATTTCCAAATTTACATCTTGACATGCAATAATACGCTGAATTACCATACTGATTATTTTGTTGGAGGAGACTCATGCACGGACCGCCTTTATTATTACAATTTATCACTAACGCAACCGGCATACCCGAATATGTGATCTACTCCTGGGCAGTTATCCTTTTCATAATGGCTTTGGCTCTTATCGTCCGGTCATCACTACAGCTTGTTCCCCGCGGACTGCAGAATCTCGTTGAGGTAATCATGGAATTCCTGCTTGATCTGGCTGAAAAATCCATCGGGCATATGGGACTGTATTTTTTCCCCCTGATAGCGACTATATTTCTATATATTCTTGTCTGCAATCTTTTTGGTCTGATACCCGGATTTGAGGCGCCGACATCAAATATCAATACAAACGCCGCGATGGCGATACCTGTATTCCTGGCCACTCATTATTACGGTTTTAAATTGCACAAATTCGGCTACTTAAAGCACTTTGTGGGGCCGATCAGGTCCATATATGCCCTGCCTTTAATGATACTCATCTTTGTAATTGAGGTCATAGGACATGTCGCAAGGCCAATGACATTATCAGTCAGGTTATTTGGGAATATGTACGCAAAACACATGCTGCTTTTAATATTGTTGTCTTTGGTTCCATGGATGGTGCCAGTCCCGATATATATGCTCGGCCTGCTTGTAAGCGTGGTACAGGCTCTTGTTTTCGCGCTTTTAACAACATTGTATTTGGCCGGATCAGTTGAAGAAGCACATTAGAATGACAAGCGAGCCAAAGGTGAGCGAATATAAATAATGATCAGTTCCTTACATTCAGGTTTCCATAGGGAACATCGAATGACAAGCGAACTCAAGGTGAGCGAATATAAATAATGATCAGTTCCTTACATTCAGGTTTCCGTAGGGAACATCGAATGACAAGCGAACTCAAGGTGAGCGAATACAAACTAAAACAAACGAATCCTGACATTCCAGTTTCCGTAGGGAACATTAAATAAAAACATTATGATGAACTCATAAGAAAGGAGGAAAAAATGAAAAAAGTTCTGTCAGTAATCCTACTCTCTTTCATCCTGTTGTGTTTTTCAGCACCCTTTGCCTTTGCCGCTGCTGAAGTTGCCGAAGTGTCTGATGCTCAATACGAATATTACGGCATGGCGGCTATCGGCGCTGGTTTAGCAGTCGGTATAGCAGCTGTTGGTGCCGGGCTTGGACAGGGTATTGCCGCAGGAAAGGCAGTAGAGGGAATCGCAAGAAACCCCGGAGCATCAGGGAAGATCATGACGCCTCTCATCATTGGCCTTGCTATGATAGAATCCCTTACGATTTATGGATTTGTTATTGCCATAATTATCCTGACCGCCAGGTAGGTGTAGATCATCAAGAATTTGTGACTGGTTAACTGATCTTTAAGATTCGAGACCTTTCATTTAAATAACTGAGAAAGGCAGGTTTATTACCTGCCTTTCTTTTGCTTTATCCACGTCACGACCTCTAATTATCAGTGAGGTTTGGGAAATTTCACGGATTATGTAATAATATCCCCTGATTCCACTTGAATATTCAGATACATTCTGACCATATAACTTTACTTAGCATGGAGATAAAACTTGGGACTTTTTGAAAAACTTAAGCAGGGATTGTCAAAAACAAGGAAAACCCTTGCAGAAAATACTGCCGCGTTATTTTCAGGCCGGGCTATTGATGAAACCCTGCTGGAAGAACTGGAAGAACTCCTTATAATGGCTGATATCGGCCCGCAGGCTGCAGCTTCAATAACCGGAGCTTTAAGGGAAAAGGTCAAAAAAGGGGAAATTCCGAACGCCCGTGAACTCAAGACCGCCTTAAAAACAGAAATCAAGAAAATACTTAAACAGGGTAACAACATTATCTGCGCGGGTGAAAAACCATATGTAGTCCTTGTGGTAGGAGTTAACGGAGTAGGGAAAACAACTACTATCGGCAAACTGGCAAGACGTTTCACAGATAATGGATTTTCAGTAACTCTTGCGGCCGGGGACACCTTCAGGGCCGCGGCAATTGAACAGCTTGAGATATGGGCAAACCGTGCGGGCGCCCAGATCGTCAAACACAGAAGTAATGCGGACCCTGCCGCAGTTGCTTTTGACGCCGTAGCATCAGCCAGGTCCAAGAATGTTGACGCAGTGATAATTGATACCGCCGGAAGACTTCATACCAAGGCAAACCTTATGGAAGAACTCAAAAAAATCAGCCGCGTAGTCAGCCGGGAGATGCCCTCGGCTCCTCATGAGGTCCTGCTCGTTGTTGACGCAACATCAGGACAAAACGCGATACATCAGGCAAAAATATTCAATGAAGCTGTTGGAGTAACAGGAATAGCCCTTACAAAGCTTGACGGGACCGCCAAAGGCGGGATCGTTCTGGCTATTAATAAGGAACTCGGTATCCCTGTTAAACTGATAGGGATCGGCGAAGCAGTCGACGACCTTCAGGATTTTAACGCGGATGAATTTGTCGAAGCTTTATTTGAATAACCCCTCAATTGCTTTCTTTCCAAAGAGATCCGCCTTCAGCCCGCTATTTCACAAAATTAATAATTCGCAGAAAAAGCAATTGATTAATCTTTCCGCTTCTGCTATATATACACAAATTACCTGCTACTGATATAAAAAACGAATACAAATGATTGCTGAAACGAACCTATCTGAAATAATTCAGGAAACTGCGGGCCTCAGGTTAATCGAACCTCATATATACTCGGCCTGCCCGGATGATGAAGATGAAAATTTTTTTGATAAAATGGCGCGCTTCTACGATCTGGTCATATGCAACCCCTTATACAACCGTCTTATGTGGGGATATTCTACCTCAGGCTATGTGTCCCTGACCCATAAGGTACTCAACTCATCAAAAGACGGATGGATACTGGACGCCGGGTGCGGTTCTTTGGCTTTCACGGCAAAAACATACATGAATTATTCCGAACGTCCGGTTATTTTCTTCGATCAATCGCTCAAACTGCTCAGAATAGCCAAATCAAGACTTTCGGGTCCAGATCGCTGTGTGCCTTCTAACATGGTATTTCTGCAGGGTAATATACTTCAGCTGCCTTTCAAACCGGGCTGCTTCAAGACAATTATTTCATTGAATTTGCTGCATGTTATTGACGATCTGGAAAAGGTGTTGTCTACACTTAGAAACTTATTGACAGAAAAAGGTACAATAACCTTTACTACATTGATCAAAAACAATCGTTATGCTGATGGATATCTTAAAATGATGCTGAAAAAAACAGGTGGAACAGCCCCAAGGACTATAGACCAGCTGAGCGCATCTTTTGCCGAGCTGGGAATGCCGATAACTTTTGATATTAGCGGAAATATGGCATTTATCTCTTACAATCAAATAAGAAAGGAAATGACATGAAAAAATTATGTTCAGCTGTGTTTTTCTTATTATTATTTTTTACTCCATTAAACCTGCCTGCAGAGGATTATTCGCTTGATGACCTGTGGAGGATTGCCCTTGAAAAAAGCGAGACCATTAAAATCGCTGAGGAAGATCTATATATTTCAAAGCGCGAAAAGGACATGGCCCTGGCGGGGCTGCTTCCTACTCTATCCGCTTTTGGAGACCATAAAAGATACAGCCAGGAAAAAAAGAGATTCGACTTCACAGTACAGCCTGATTACACAAACAGCTGGGGATTCAGGCTGGATAAATCTCTGTCATTAGGCGGACAGGAGTTCAGGGCATATAAGATGTCCAAGGACACGATTATAAAGAGCAGGTTTGACCTTGATTCAGTTAAAGGGGACTACCTTTTATCTATTGCCTCTGCGTATTTCGATGTCCTGAAATCAAAAAAGGCTCTGGAAATAGCAAATGCTAATGTAGATAGGCTGACAAAACACAGGGATGCCTCCAAGATAAGGCTAAGGGTCGGTGAAGTAACAAAAACAGTCCTTCTCCGTGCTGAAGCCGAACTTTCAGGCGCCCAGTCAGAATTAATAAAAGCTAAAAACCACCTGAGACTTGCCAAATATATTCTTGCCAGAACAGCCGGAATTACAACAGACTATGAAATTAAGGAAGATCTTCAACCAGTGGACCTGGAATCTTTGTCCAGGGACTGTAAGTCATCCGTCCCGGAATGCCTGAAAGAAAAAACTGATGAAGAAAGATCGGAAATCAAGTCATTGACTCTTCAGAAATCAATTGCCCGGGACCAGGTCAAGTTTGCGAAGGGATCATTTCTGCCCATCATTTCGGTGGAAGGTGTATTTATAAGGGAGGATAACGAGCCTTCAACCTATTTTGAAATTAATGAAAAGCTATACGGCACTTTGTCACTTAACTTTCCTTTTTTTGAAGGAGGGTTAAGAATGGCCGAAGTAGGGGAAGCAAAGGCAAGACTGAGACAGGCGGAATACAGCCTTTCGGACATGAGAAAATCCATCAATGTAGAAGTCGAAAGCTCATATCTCGACCTGCTGACAGAATCAGGGGTTATAACAAAATTACAGGCGGAGGTCGAGTATTCAAAGGATAACTATAATGCCGTATCCAAACAGTTTACGTACGGCCTTGCCGACAGCATTGACGTTATGGACGCAAACACTCTTCTTGTAACGGCGGAAAGAGAACTTGCAAATGCCCGGTATAACTATCATCTGACTTATTTGAAATTAAAAAGGGCGACAGGGACACTTTTAAAAACAGTAGTCAGTAAACAGTAAACCGGTGACAAAAAAAGAACATAGTTTAAACTGATCAAACTGTAATGAGACAGCCTTTCCTGCCAGCATGTAACAGTCTTCACGGCTGTTACGATTAACATATAACTAATAACGAGTAACAACAGTTATAATTATCAATGAAAAATTAGCAGTTATCAGTTAGCAATTATTAATGACAATTGTTAATTGTTAAATTTTCAATGTTTTGTTCATGATCAGCAAGGAGCCTTCATTTATGAAGAAATTATTAATAGCGTTATTTATCTTTGTTTTATTTAATCCTTCAGCTGTTTATGCCCAGGAGGGTATGCCCCCGGCAAATGTGGTAGTCTCCGATGTCGGTGCCGGAACAGTAGCCCCGGAATCAGAGTTCATAGGAACAGTATATTATCACGAAGTATCTGAAGTTTCATGTGAAATAGACGGCAAAGTAGAAGAGATTAATTTTGAAGAGGGACAGAGAGTGAAAAAGGGTGATGTCCTTGTTAAGCTCAATTCAGATCTGCTGATGTCAGATCTTAAGAAAGCTAAATTAGACTTTAACAGGGCGAAAAATCTTTTTAATGAAAAACTTATATCCGAAGAAATATATGACGAGCGCAGGTTCGAAATGGAGCGTCTTGAAATTGAACTCCGAAAAAAACACATAAAAGCGCCGTTTGACGGGGTAATTATCAGCAAACATGTTGACAGGGGTGAGTGGCTCTCTCCGGGTTCTATTGTGATGACAATCGCGAGAGACGATGTAGTAGATATTATCGCCGAGGTTCCGGAAGATATCATCGGTTACATAAAATCCAATATGGGTGTGACAATAAAAACAGGCGGAAAAGAAATACAGGGCAAGGTAATCACAATCATACCACGCGGCGACGTATCAACAAGAACGTTCCCGGTAAAAATAAGCGCGAATAACAGCATGTCCCTGATAGAAGGCATGGAGGCAAGAGTTTTCCTGCCCTCGGGACAGAAACAGGATACGCTTATCGTTCCCAGAGACGCCGTTATATCCATGTTCGGAATGACGGTTGTATTCGCCGTAATCGATTCAAAGGCAAAGATGATCCCCGTACAGGTCGCAGGATATGAAGGTCTAAACGCCGGGATTCTCGCACAAGGACTCACTGCCGGCATGAAAGTGGTGGTTAAGGGAAACGAGCGGCTGAGGGACGGACAACCAGTCATAATACAGCAATGACAAATGTCAAAACTCAAACCTGCCTGCCGGCAGGCCGGTATCAAAAATAATCCGGAATATAAAATTGCGGTTTATTTTTTCATCAAAATCTAACGTTTGGAATTTGTCATTTGGAATTAATTTGGTATTTGCAATTTGATATTTGAAATTTGCAGTTAACTTATGGATATCGTCCAATTTTCAATAAAGAAACCGGTTACAGTTATCGTCGGTGTAATTTTTGTAGTTCTTTTCGGCCTTATAGGCCTTTCCAAGATGCCCTACCAGCTCAGCCCGGACGTGTCAGAGCCTGAGATTTCAGTGGAAACCACCTGGATAGGCGCCACTCCTTACGAGATAGAACGGGAAATAATCGAAGAACAGGAAAAGGTGCTTAAGGGCATTCCAGGCCTTTTGGAAATGGAAAGCTCTTCATTCAACTCTCAGGGGACTGTGACTCTCAGGTTTAAAATAGGCACTGATGTTGATGACGCCCTTTTAAGGGTCTCCAACAAGTTAAACGAGGTCCGTTCATATCCGGAAAACGTTGACAGGCCTGTTATTAACGCTACAGGCGCGGCCACCTCTCCTGTTATATGGATAATACTGAAACCTGATAAGGACAACCCTGTCCCTATAAATACATATAAGACTTTTTTTGAAAATGAGATAAAGCAGTTCCTTGAGAGAGTGGAAGGTGTCGCAGACCTCTTCATCGGCGGCGGTACAAAGCAGGAACTGCACGTCACTGTCAGGCCTGATAAACTGGCGGCATACGGCCTTACTATCAATGACGTTATTAATGTACTGAACAACGAAAACATTAATATATCTGCCGGCACTATGGGCGTTGGAAGAAGGGATTACAGAATAAGGACAGTTGCCGAATTCAGGACACCCGATGACATTAAAAATATTGTTATCAGATCAACAGGACAGAGACGCGTAAGGATATCGGACATAGCGGCAGTAGATTTTGGATATGAAAAACTCGCGGTCTCAATGATCCATAACGCGGAAGCCGGCATCGCGATCGGCATCAAACCTGAACCTGGCGCCAATATTCTTGATATGACCGACAGTGTCGAAGAGACTGTCAACTGGCTTAACAAAACCAGACTTAAACCGAAAAAAATATACCTTGACTGGGTTTATGATCAGAGGCCTTACATAAACGGTGCGATTGGACTTGTGCAATGGAATATTTTTATCGGCGGCATACTTGCCTTTCTCGTACTGCTTATCTTCTTAAGGAGTGGTTCATCAACGGTAATTGCCGCGTCCGCGATCCCGATAAGCGTAATAGGGACTTTTATCTTCATGAACGCCCTGGGCAGAAACCTCAATGTCGTAAGCCTCGCAGGCATTGCGTTTGCCGTAGGTATGCTCGTTGACAATGCTATTGTTGTTCTTGAAAATATCGACCGCCACATAAAAATGGGCAAATCTCCTTTTGACGCCGCGTATGACGGCGCGACTGAAGTCAGGGGTGCGATACTTGCGTCAACTCTCACAACGGTCGCCGTATTCTTACCTGTTATTTTCATTCAGGAAGAGGCCGGACAATTGTTCAGGGATATCGCGATCGCAGTAACATGCGCCGTTACATTAAGCCTTTTTGTCTCTATATCAGTTATCCCTATGCTTTCAGAAAAACTGTCCAGGCTCTCAAGCAGCAAACCTTCTCTAAAAGAAACCGTCGCTTCCAGGTTCGGCAGTAACGCAATAGATATCATAATGTCCCTTGTTACAACTGCCACTAAAAACCTGAGCACCCGGCTTATTACAGTATCAATGCTTACGATCATTTCCATTGCATCTGTATGGCTATTATTACCCAAAACAGAATACCTGCCGCAGGGCAACAGAAATCTTGTTATAAGCATTCTTATTCCTCCTCCAGGCCTTTCTTATGATGAAAAGAAGGAGATTGGCGAGGGCATTTTTGAGACTGTCAAACCTCATATGAAAAAAGATCACAACGGATTTCCCGGCATTGACAATATGTTTTATGTAGGTTCAGAGCAGTTCAATATAATGGGCGCGATAAGCATGCATGAACAACGCGCGGGTGAACTTCTGCCGCTTTTTATGGGAACGATTAACAGCATTCCGGGCATGTTCGGGGTCAGCATGCAGGCAGGTATATTTCAGACAAGGCTCGGCAGGGGAAGAACCGTTGAGGTCGATATCAGCACAGATGACATAAACCAGGCTGTCCAGATAGGTGGAATGATGTTCGGTATTATCAGCCAGGAGATCCCGGGCGCGCAGATAAGGCCTGTCCCGTCGCTCGAACTGCTCTTCCCGGAAGTACGGCTGATCCCGCGGAGGGACCGTCTCAAGGCCGCGGGTATGAACGCAGGTGAACTCGGTGTAGCGCTTGATGTGCTTATGGACGGCAGGAAGATCGGCGAGTTCAAACAGGAAGGGCGAAAAAAAATTGACCTCGTGCTGAAAGCTTCCGAACGGGACATATCCACTCCTGAGGAACTCTACCGCTCTATGATAACAACACCCGGAGGAAAGATCGTTCCGGTCTCATCTCTTGCCAGCCTTGAAAGGACATCGGGAATTACTGAGATAAGGCATCTTGAGAGAAAGCGGACCATCACTCTTCAGGTCACCCCGCCTGAAAATATACCCCTACAGGAAACTATGGAGATCATTGACCAAAAGGTCATACCCGCGTTGCAGGGACAGCAAATGCTTGAAGGCGCGGATGTAAGACAGAGTGGAGTCGCGGACAAACTTACTGAAACGAGGGAAGTGCTTCAGTGGAACTTCCTTATCGCCGCGATTATTGCTTATCTCTTAATGGCCGCTTTGTTTGGCAATTTTATTTATCCGCTAATAATCATGTTCACCGTACCCCTTGCG
>VAPC011142111.1_pt1 | contig 16821 bp, 17 predicted proteins | sample 3395121 | NCBI WGS metagenome assembly VAPC01 (sample SAMN08290434, study PRJNA428436) | hydrothermal vent metagenome | isolation source: Deep-sea hydrothermal vent chimney | place: Indian Ocean: Southwest Indian Ridge | depth 1711 m m
AGGTCAAAAAGAGTCTGAAAACTCCGGCCGAGATTTACACCCAGACCGCTATCAAACAGTTCCCCACCATTCAGAATTTTTATAAAAACGAACTTCCCGGGATCATTGACCAGTGTCCTGACAGTGTCAAAGCCAAACTTCAGGCCAACCTGGCAAAAATCATCCCAGCATTGGACGACTATGAGAATTTCCTTCAGAATGAACTCCTGCCCAGATCGACGGGAGGTTTCAGACTTCTTGAAGCCCATGCCAGGCTTGTCCGCACAACTTTTCTGAATAATATTCCCGTCCAGGAACTGCTTGCCCAGGCCGAAGCCGATACCAAAAATATTCGCAATGAGATGTTTAAAACCTGTTTTGCTGTTTACAAGATCATGGACCCCTTATTCGACATAGAAAATCCTCCAGCCAACCTCTCCTCCGAGGACCTATTGATCAACGCCGTCGTTCCCCATGTTTTTAAAAAGATAAAAAACAATCATGTGACAAAGGACGAATTTACCGCTAAGGTCAATTCTCTCATTACAGAAGTCAAAAGCTATTTAGAGGACAAGCAGTTTGTCGATCTACCGGCAGATTCTCTAGAAGTTGTGCCTGCTCCATCTGAGGCCCTACAGACATCCTGGTTGAAACTCATCTTCCCGGCACCCTATGATCCATCAGGAACATTCTCTCTTCAGATCTCACCTCTCCTCGAAAATTTGGAAACAAACAATCTCGAATCGCTTCTTGAAGAATACACGAATACATTTCTGCCTTTCTGGACAGCAGGAACCATTTATCCCGGATGTTTTGTGCCTGCTGTCAAAACCCACACCAATGCGTCCATTATCAGAAAACTGTTCCCAAATATGCCCGTCCTTATGGGTTGGTCTTACATGTTTGGAGAACAGATGATGAAATCAGGATACGGCTACTATGACCTCAAGCTCAGGCTTAACCAGCTCAAATTCGATTTGCGCTCTGTTGTCAGTTTCATTGTCGAATTCCATATTCACGAAGACACCTGGACAAAAGAGGATGCCGTCAATTACATGACTCGAGTCGGTTTTTATACGCAGAGCGAAGCGGAGAGAGTATGGAATGAAATTCTGCTCAATCCCTTGGCAAATGCCTATGCTTATGTCGGACTGCAGGAATACAAGGCTTTGGAAAAAGAGTACAAGGAATTTAAGGGCGATTCATACAATCAAAAAGATTTCTTGTCCGAAGTGCTCAGTCATGGAGCTATCCCTTTCAGATTTCTGAAACGCCTTATTCTTCAATAGGCTAGAAAATAAATCAAAGACTTCAAACACAGCATCATCGACTCCCATGCTCATCTGAGCATGTCCGCTTTTGATAAAGACCGCTTTGATGTGATCCAATCCGCATTCCAGGAAGGGATCAAAGCCATTCTCTGTCCTGCAGAAATCACAGAGCCCAAAAGTATCTACATCACAACAGAACTAACCAGAACTCACCAAAATATTTATGCATCCGCTGGGGTTCATCCTCACAAGGCGAAGGATTTCACGGCAGAGTCATTGACAAAAATTGAAAGCCTGGCAAAAGACAAAAAGATTCACGCTGTCGGTGAGATCGGCCTTGATTTTCACTACAATTTATCCCCTTCAGATTCTCAAGTTCTTGCCTTTAGGCAGCAGCTCAACCTGTCACAGAAACTGGATTTACCTGTCATTATTCACAGCCGTGAAGCCTCTCAAAGCATCATCGACTGTATTGAAGAAGAAAAGTACACCAGAGGAGGAGTTCTTCATTGTTTTACCGGAGACTGGAATTTTGCCCAAAAGATGATGGACAAAAATTTTCTTATCTCTTTCTCAGGAATTGTCACCTTTCCAAAAGCACATGAACTGAGAGAAGTAGCAAGAAAAATGCCTTTAGATCACCTCCTCATAGAAACCGATTCCCCCTTTCTGGCTCCCGTCCCCTTCAGAGGAAAGATAAAAAGGAATGAACCCAAATTCGTCAAAGACATCGCTCAATTTATCGCTGAGATTAAAAACATTTCCTGGTCTGATTTTTCAGATCAGACAACCCTCAATTTCACCTCTTTCTTTGGAATTGAAATATCAAATTTGAGATGTTAAAATAAGCCCGCGCCATGAAAGATCAAGCTGAATTCAGTCCTGTAACAATGAAAGATGAAATTAAAGATTATTTCTCATCTCATTTGAAGAGAAAACCTTCATTAGCATTACTTTACAAAAATATCAAAGGCGATTTAGATGAGGTGGAAAAAACTCTCAAGGTCTTCGCTAAATCTTCCAATCCGATCATTTCTGAGATCAGCTCTTATCTCTTTCAGAAAAGTGGGAAAAGAATCCGGCCGGCTCTCCTCATTCTCTGTGCAAAACTCTTGGGGTATAAAGGGAAGGAGCACATCCGCATGTCTGCGCTGGTAGAGACTATTCACACAGCCAGTCTTCTTCATGATGACATCATCGACCAATCGGACACGAGAAGAGGCAAAGAGACCGTTCATACTAAATGGGGGCCGAATATCACAGTCTTGTTAGGAGATTATTTATACATCAAGACTCTCGGGCTTTCTCTTGAAAGTAATTTTAAAGACATTATTAAAATCCTGACCGATGTTTCATCTGAAATGATCGATGGGGAATTGTTTGAATACTACATGAGTGGGAACCTCAACATTCAAGAACACGAATACTTGGGAATTTTAGACAAAAAAACAGCTTCGCTTTTTGCCTCATCCTGCCAGATTGCGGGAATACTGGGGGGAGCCTCTGAAGATGAGATCAATCGTCTCATCTCATTCGGAAGAAATCTTGGGATGAGTTTTCAACTGATCGATGATCTTCTCGATTTTTCCGGCGATGCGTGCGTTCTCGGCAAACCCGTACTTTCAGATTTGAGTGAAAAACGTATCACTCTTCCACTCATTTACACTTTAAAAGTTGACGGAACAGAAAATAGAAACCGGATTGCCTCAATCTTGAAGGAAGGAGAACTGTCCGATAATTCAACACATGAAATTCTCAAATTGGTCAAATCTAACGGAGCTCTAAAGTATACCTACCAAAAGGCAGAGGAATTCGCGCTCAAGTCTAAAGATTTGATAAAGTTGTTCCCCAGATCCATCTTCAGAGACTCCCTCGTAATGGTCTCAGACTTTGTATTGAACAGATCTCTATAAAACTCAATACCAAGAAAAGGGGATTTTTCTATGCTCGAGATCGAAGTAAAAATCCAAATCAAGAATCCAAAAGAAATGGCCGTTACGATTGTAGAACTAGGAGCACAACTAATTAGGGCACGCTATTTTGAAGAGAACACACTATATGATTTTCCTGACTTAATCCTAACAAAAAAAAAGCAAGCCTTTCGACTGCGAAAAATTAAAAGAAAAACTTATTTAACCTTCAAAGGATCTCCTCAAAAATCCAGACAGTTCAAGATCCGAGAGGAATACGAAACAGAAGTCAAAAGTGCAAATCAGATCAAAAAAATCATCAAATCTTTAGGCCTCGTTCCAAAATTTCATTATGATAAGTTCAGAACCGTTTTCAGAAAAAAAAAATTGAAAATATGTTTGGACGAAACTCCAGTTGGAGATTTTATCGAACTGGAAGGAGAACAGACTCACATCGTAAAATTCGCATCTTCTTTAGGATTTTCAAGAACAGATTTTATAAAAAAAAATTACATCGATCTTTATTCTGAACTCGGGGAAAAAACGGAATCCTAATTCTCACGGAGGAAACATACAGAATTATTCTTTCTTTTTGCTTACTTTTTCGCTTACTTTCTTACTTACTTTTTTCTTAACCGCTTCTTGAAGACTATCCTTTGGGCTCTTTTCTTTTTTCACTTTTGCTTCTTCCACCTTTTCCTTTACCTCTTCTACATCTATGCTGAGTTCTTCACCGATGAACATATCGCCTTCAGAAACCAGAAGTTCTTCCGGAGGGGAATCGATAATTTTATACTCTACCAACCCCTTTAAGACCTCTTCCTGAGCAATCCGGATTAGATTTTTGGATTCAGATTCCAGCTTGGGTTTGGATCCTTTTAATAACTGCTTAGCTCTTTTTGCTGCCACTATTACGAATCTGAATTTACTGTCAAAGTCACTATATGTTTTCAAAGACGCCTCTCTTTTCAATCAAAAACTTGTACTTAAATTATTCATAAGAACTGCCGACACCTGTCATTGCGAGGAGCAAAGCGACGTGGCAATCTCATGTATCTGCCTAAGCACTATGAGGTCACCACACTCTCTGCGATCGTTCGTGATGAACTTCATGTGCCGATGCCTCGCATCTGTAGCAACCTCGATTCGTGAATAATCCAAGTAAACATGTAAGATACCAAAATAACTCACAAAATTCAACTGTTTCCATCGCTCCGATGAATCTCATTATCAGTGAAAATGATATTAGGGTTGAATAAAAGCATTAAATTTGATTAAATTATTGATTGTATTGTGGTAAACTATGTAAATAAAAGGATTTCGGGCTAAGGATTTAGGATTGAAATGAACCCAGTCACATTAATTCCTTCTCTATCAGCACACCAAATCTCCAGTAAAACGATATGGGCAATCGGAGGAGGAAAAGGCGGTACGGGAAAAAGCTTCATCACGGCCAATTTAGCCCTTCATCTTGCCTCAAAAGAAGAAGACATTGTATTGATCGATGCCGATTTTGGCGGCCCGAATTTGCATACATTTCTCGGAATGAAGGAAACCAAAGTCGATCTAGGTCATTTTTTCAGCAACAAAATCACAGAACTCGAAGATGCGGTCGTCAGCACTCCCTTTGAAGGTCTTAATCTGATAAGAGGAACAGATTCACTCCTATTTACAGCCAATCTAAACTACTATAAAAAGCTCAAGTTAATCCGACATATCAAAGCGTTCGACGCAAAAAGAGTGATTATCGACATAGGGACAGGAGCTTCATATAACTGTGTCGATTTTTTTCTCCTTTCCAATCCGGGTATCCTCGTTGTTAATCCCGAACCAACATCAATTGAAAATGCCTATTACTTCCTTAAATCCTGCATCATCAGAATCCTCAAGATATACATTGACTATTACAAAATTGAAGGCTTGGTTCAAAAGATTTCTACCCAGATTAAAGAAAATTCAAAGTCGATTTACACCTTCCTCAATGAGATCATTTCCCATGACAGATACTACGCCGATGTCCTTTATAAAGCTCTAAAAAGGTTCAAACCGTGTCTCATAATCAATAAAGCAAGAGACGAAAAAGATTACATTCTCGGTCATTCCATATCTCAAGTTGTACAGAAATATCTCGTCGTCGATCTGAATTTCCTCGGTGCTATCCCTTTTGATGAAAAAGTCCATTGGAGCGTAAAAAATATATCTCCATACATCCTAAATTATCCTGACTCAGAAGCTTCAATTAGTATAAAATCTCTGTCAGAAAAAATTCTCAACAATAACTCAAAAATGACTTTTTAGACACATACACAACCATGCTGAAAATAAAAATCGAAGACATGGATCATTATGAAATCCTCAATGTGAGTCGAGCTTCATCATTTAGAGAGATTGAAAAAGCCTACTTAATCGGGAAAGCGGCCTACTCTAAAGACTCTCTCGCTCACTACACTCTACTTAAAGACGAAGAACGACAACAAATGCTGGACCGGATAGAAGCGGCTTTTATGATTCTTAGAGATGAAGAAAAAAAACAGGCTTATGATGAGAATACTTTAGATAAGCGCGCCAGTTACAAAGAAAAGGCACGGTTCCGCCAATCAACGGAAAGGATGTTTTTCGAAGATCCTGCTGCGGACCGCCACCGAACTCATTTTATTAAACGTTTATTTTCTTCTTCCAAGAAAGATTGAGAGATCTTCCCCTTATCAGCTCGTATGAGTAATTTTCATATTTCCCTCTATGTCAATTCCCATTTCCTGAGAGATAGTATTTCCGGAATAGTTTCGACAGAAACTTTACTCTCCACTTACTAGGAAAGACGGATCCCATAAAATAGTACAGCTTGTTTACAAACCCGGGAATAATAAGAGCTTTGCCTTTTTCCATTTTGTTCAGAGCAATCCTGGCCACCCGCTCTGAGGATACTACAGCAGCTCTGGCAAAATAGCCGTTTTTAGGTACCCGTCTCTTGACATCATCATTTGTGAGAACTGATCCCGGGCACAAAACACTCACAGAGATATTTGATTGACACAGCTCCTCCCTCAAAGCCAGAGAAAACATGTTTACAAAAGATTTGGAGGCCGCATACACCGACTTATAGGGTGAAGGGAAAAATCCGGCCAAACTGCCGGAATTGAGGATAAAGGCCGTGGGACACTTTCCTAACTCTGGAAGAAACAATCTGGATAGACTGACAAGAGAAACCATATTCAGCAGCATCATTTTCTCATAGAATTCATGAGTTAAACTTCCAAAATGATCTCCCATACCCACACCCGCATTGTTGATGAGTCTGTTCAAACGAATATCCCTGTTTTGACACCATTCATAGACCAATTGTGGAGCCTTTTCACTTGTAAGATCAATCTCAAAGAAGACTGTCTTTATTTGATAAGTTTTTTCCAAACTCTCCGAAAATTCTTTTAAATCTTCCCCTGGTAGCGCAACGAGAGCTATGTTCCATCCTTTCTTGGCACCTTCGATGGTCAGAGCTCTTCCTATGCCAGCACTGGCTCCTGTTATGAGCGTAAAGTAGTCCTGATTCTCTTTTTTCATTTGTCTTGTCTCTCACGTAGCCACTGAACAGTATTCCGGATTCCCTCCTCAATCGGAGTCACCTTATACCCCAATTCATGTTCCGCCTTTTCACTGGAAACAGCCCAGTTCCGGAGATATCTTTTGACCCACTGGGGTGCAATCCGTGGAGGCTTTCCAAAAAGACGAGAAAAAAAGAATATCAGACCAGACATACAAATCAGTAATGGTGCAGGAAGCCGTATCATCCTGTATGTCTTGCCACTGACAGTGGAAATAACGCTAAAAAATTCCAAAAAACTCAGGTTGCTGCCACCCAAAATGTAGCGTTCTCCCGGCAAGCCTTTCTCCATCGCTAAGACATGCCCTCTAACTATATCATCAACAAAGGCATAATTGCCGATGCTGTGTCCACGGCCAGGTATAAAACGCCATTTGCCCTGGATGTACGCCATAATAATTTTTGTCGCAGAGTTGGCTTCACTCAAAATACCAGGACCAAAAACTCGAGTGGGATTGACAAGAACAACCAAGAGCCCTTTCTTACCATACGTAAGTGCCTTTTTTTCCATCTCGCACTTGGACAACTCATAAGACGTAAAAAATTCAGATGTCCTCTCACATGTTTCATCAACAGGCTTTGAGTTTGAAGGCCCCAGGACTCCAGCGGTCGATGTCACAACGACTTTTTCTATTCCACTCTTGACGGCTGCATCCAGGATATTTAACGTTCCTTCGACATTGACTTTCTGGCATAAAGACGGGTCCTTATCCCACAACCGTGCAAACGCACCAAGATGATAGGCTTCTTTACACGAAGTCATCGCCCTCTCAAGACTGGATTTGTCGCAGACGTCTCCCTTAAACAAGAGGATATTCTTATGTTCCAGAATCATGGCTTTTTGAGACGACCGGAACAAAGCGTGAACGGTATAGCCCTCGTCAGCCAAGTGGAGAGCCAAGTGTGATCCGATAAAACCTGTGGCACCGCTGACAAAAACTTTTTTTGGCATCTAGTTTGCTCTTTGTTTTCCAATCACTTGATAGTGCATATCCGGATGAGCACGGAGGGCAAAATGATCACTGGACAGTGCCAGCATCGCATGGAGAAGAAACGCCGGCCAGATGGAACCTGCTTCGAGGGTTATCAAACCGAGAACCACACCAAACGGAATAGCTCCTATGGACTCTTTTGGCCCTTTAGGAGTATGGACCAGGACATAAAGGGAGGTTGTTATTACAATAGCCGGCCATAATCCCAGAGCAGAATTGAGAGTGAACAGCACAAACCCTCTGAATAGAAATTCATACGCGACCAGATAGGCCAGCCAGCTCCCGGTATTGATGACCACTGTTTTGATTGTCCAAGAATTATCTCTGATTTGCGGATACATTTGAAAATTTTCGGGCTTTTGTGAAAAAAAATAACTGATAACCAGAACACATATCCCTATTCCAAATGTCCAGAATACGGTCGTTCCTGACAAGTTCCAACCCAAGCCTAGATCCGAGAAGCGCCAAAAGGAAAGAGACAGCACCAGAATTCCTGGGAAAAAACCCAAGCAGACCACGCCAACCAACCTTTGAAAGACAATCCATATGAGAGAAATTCTATCTTCTCCAAATTGTCGGTTTAAGCGTTTATGAATGTCTTTAGAATGGGATATTAAAAAATAGGACAAGTAACCGATGGCAAAGACCAATAAGGAGAGTGCAACTGTCATGTCATCTTAGAGGAATCCATTCTTTTTATACCAGTCGGCTGTTATTTTAACTCCCTCTTCAAAGGGAATTTTTGTCTTAAACCCAAAATCATCCTCAGCTTTACTCACATCCATCCGCCAAAAAGGATGCTTAAAATCTTTCTTGAAGAGAAGGACTTGGCCGCCGCTCATTCTAGCATACAACTCAGAAGAAGCGGCAAAAAGATACGCAATAAAATACGGAACCGTAATTTTAACAGCTTTTTTGCCCACTGCTTTTTGAATTGTCCCAAATATCTCATTGAAAGAATAGGTTTTCTTTTCGCCTAGAAAGTAGGCTTTTCCGAGAGTGTTTTGACTTTGCGAAGCATCAATCATCCCATCAACCATATCCTGGACAAATCCTATATTGCATTCTCCTTTTCCAAAATTGAAATGAAGCCTTTTTTTAAGCAGTTTATAAACAGAAAAAAAGCCCTTAAATGACCTTGGCCCATAAACGATGGGCAGTCTAACAATCGTGTGAGGCAGCTGTCCGTTTGTGGATTGAAGATACTGTTCAGCCAACAGTTTGCTTTTTCCGTAATCACTGACCGGCTGGCACTCCATGTCTTCATTATAGAGTTTATCTTTTGGGGTGGGCCCCATGACGGCATGACTGGAAACAAATAAAAAACGATTGAGTTTAGCACCGTTATTCAAGCAGACATCTATGAGATTTTTGGTGCCTTCATAATTGGTTCCAAAGATTAAATAGCTCTTAGAGCTGCCCAACATTCCAGCAAGATGATAGACTTGATTGACCCCACGGACAGCTTTAAATAATGATTTTTTGTCCATAAGGTCCCCTCGGATCAGAGTCATATCGAGATTCTCGATCCATTGAGTGTCACATGTGGGACCGATTAATCCCACGACTTCACAGCCGTCTTTTATTAATGTTTCACAGAGGTGACTTCCGACAAAACCCGCAGCTCCTGTGACGAGTGCTCTATTCTTTGTATGTTCAGTCATTCATGGTCTCTATTTCAAGGATTCATCCCCTACCTTATCCACCTGAGGAAAAGTTGTCAATTGACTTTTAAAAATTTATGAAGAATCGATGGCAATGAGTTCATAGGTAATATCTCGTGAAAAGATTTGTTTGATGTTTTTGAATTACCTTCCGAACCAGAAGGACAGGGAAACGATGACCCCACTCCCATTAAGAACGACGTCAAAATCACCTTCCGAGGCGGTGGCGAAGTGATAATGGTAGACGATCTTTATTCTAAATTTTCGACTGAGCAGGAAATTAGTCCCGACCTGTAGGTTCCCCCCCCATACAACTCCTGAGCTAGAGTCTGCATCATGGCCTTCGGGATAGGTCAGTCGGTAGTAATTGTAATCAAGCCCGATACCGGCAAAGGGCAGCAGTTTACCGATCTCTCTGAGGAAGAGGAGGGTGAATGACACAGGAGAGTTGGAAAACTTGGCCTTTGTGCCTTGATAGTCGCCCTGTCCGTCCGACCTTATGAATTTGAAGCTGCCCAGGAATCCGATGGCGTTCATTCGGCCCAAGGGGAATTCCACACCGACCTCGCCTCCTGTAAAGGACGTGCCTTTCCCAAAGTAATCTTTGAGTTCACTGCTCTGGAAAATGTAGTAACCGCCGTGGAGACCGAAGCCCAGACGCCAGCCTCTGGAAGATGGAAGTTCTGAAACCTCTTCGGTGACTGGGATTTCCGGCAGCACTTCGGGTTCCTCGACCTTGGCTTCGACTTTCTCTTCCTCCAGTTTTTCGACCTCTTTCTTTTCCTCTTCTTTTTTCACGACCTCGATCTTTTGTGCTTCCTTTTCAGCCTCTTTCTTTTCCTCGAGTTCTTCTTTTTCTTCTTTCTTCACGACCACTGTTTCGGGTTCGACCTGCTCGGCCTTAAGCTCATACCAGAGTTCGATTTTGATGGAGTTTCCCTCCTCCCCGATCTTGTGGTGGGGAACTTGGTCTTGAAGATCAAACACAACCCGGATGACACCGGGCCTGTTGATCGCGGTCCTTATCTTCTGTACTCCGAAGGCATTGACTTCGATCCGTGGGGAGCTTGAAAAACGTTCAGTCTGGAAGAGGTCGATTACCAGGCGGTTGGGTCCTGTCAAAGAGAAGCTGTTGAAGTTGGTTTTCTGAGTGAGCTGAAGCGTGATCTCGAGACGATCGGTCAGCCGCTCGATGGAGACTTTCTCGAGGATCCCTTGAGATTGAAGCCTGGGGCCTGCCGGGTAGGCAAGCCAAGTAAAGACAAGCAAAAAACACAGATAAAAAACCAATCTAGCAGTTTTCATGGTCTTCTCCGATTTCGAGTTCGCACTCTTTTGCCTTGATTGTTTCCTTTTCTTTATTTTCTACACCAAAAAACTGAAAAATACAATAGGATGTGCGTCAATATAAATGAGATACCTTATATTGATATTGAGATTCCCTGAGGGGGTCTCATGTGAACAAGGATATTCCCCATAAAAAGAGTGTGACCCGTGAAGGACTCGAACCTTCAACCTACAGATTAAGAGTCTGTTGCTCTACCAGTTGAGCTAACGGGCCATAAAACCCCTTTAGTTTAGAAAAGTCTTTTTCTGTTGTCAATTTAACTTTTCTTTGGTTTTCTTTTATAATGACCAATCATAGTAGACACCATATGGACCCGACACTTTTTATTTTTGTTTTTGGAGCCGCACTCCTAATCCTCTTTGTCTTCCTTATTTGGTCCGTCCGGAACACCACGCAAAAAATCGAAGGTTTACGGAAATCCAAAGATGACAGCAAAGCCTTGTCCCTCATGCAGCAGCAGATCGGCCAGCTCACACAAAACATAAACCAGCAGCTGCAGAACCTGAGCGGGCAATTCCATAAGACCACGGGAGATATAGGAGGCACTCTGGGGGAAGTCAAAAAAGACCTGGGAAAAGTGGAGCATGCCACACAACAGGTTCTGGACAAGGCCAAAAGTATCTCCAATCTTGAAGACCTGCTGCGCGCCCCGACATTCCGAGGAGGACTCGGTGAGCTCTTCCTCGGCGACCTGCTCTCGCAAATCCTCCCGTCCGCCCACTTCAACCTCCAGTACAAGTTCAAAAGCGGAGAGATCGTCGATGCGGTCGTCAAAATCGGCAGCAACCTCGTTCCTATTGACTCGAAGTTTCCGCTGGATAATTTCAAAAGATATCTCACCAAGGAGGATCCCAAAGAAAAGGAAGATCTGCGGAAAAAATTTGTATCAGATGTCAAAAGACACATCAACGATATTGCCAAGAAATATATTCTCCCTGACGAGAACACATTCGATTTTGCCCTTATGTACGTCCCGGCAGAAAACATCTATTACGAGACCATTCTCAAGGATGAAAATTTCGGAGAGGACCGGAGTATTTTTTCCTACGCCACACAAAAAAGAGTGATCCCCGTCTCCCCCAACTCCTTTTTTGCCTATCTTCAGGTGATCGCTTTGGGTCTAAAAGGCCTTCAAATCGAAAAGTCGGCCCAGGTCATTTTTCAATCCCTCTCCAGGCTTCAGGGAGATTTAGGCAGATTCAAAAAAGATTTTGAAGTCCTCGGCTCCCACCTGGGCAACGCCAAAAGCAAATTTGATGACGCCGACAAACGTCTCGATAAATTTTCAGACAAACTCGAACTTGTCAGTGAAACTTCTGTCGAAAAACTCCCTGAATCGAAGAAAAAAACTAAGACTGAAGAAAAGTCACAGTCTCTAAAAAATCAGTAAAGGGGAACATATCAAAACCAGTTAGACACTTTCACTTTTTTCGAAGAAGTATGCGCCGAGAAAGATCATGATCATCGCAAGCACCACCATCATGACAAAATTGAAGAGAATGGAATAGGAAGAGATTCCTGTAAGCACTCCTCTCAATCCATCAACTCCATATGTCAGCGGATCGAGATGCGCGATGTACCTCAACCAAGGCGGAAAGTTTTCAACGGGAAAAATAGCTCCAGAGAGAAAGAACAGTGGGAAAATCACAAAATTCATCACCATGGAAAATCCCTGCATATCTTTCATCTTGGAGGCAAATATAAGACCGAGTCCAAGAAAGGCCACGGAAATTAAAATCATAAACACAATCGCCATTCCCAGGGAGAGAAAGGACTTTATCCGGAAACCAAAAAGAGATGTAATCCCCAGTATAAATAATCCCTGGATTAAGGCTGTTGTCACACCGCCGGCAATTCTTCCCATCACAATCGAAATACGGGAAACCGGTGCCACCATGATTTCCTTGAGAAAACCGAATTCTCTATCCCAAAGCACTGAAAGGCCGCCAAAAGTCGACGAGAACAGCAAATTCATCCCTATCATCCCCGGAACGAGAAAAAGGAAAGAATCTACCTCCTCGGACATCCCCGGTACAGCAATTTTCTTGAAACCCATTCCCAAAAATGCTAAGAAAAAAAGAGGCATGGCCACAGTTCCAACAATTCGCGATTTCGCACGGAGAAACCGTTTCATTTCCCTCAGCCAAAGAACATAAATTGCGGTTCGGCTTATCATCGTCTTCGCCCCATACGTCCTCTCATCATAGCCTTATTTCGCTCGGCCTGACTGGATTCCTCCTGCCTTATCGTCCGTCCTGTATAATGAAGAAACACATCCTCGAGACTGGGTTTCCGCAGATTCACACTTGTAACTCGGACGTCATTTTTATTGGCTAAATTGATCAATTCCGGAATACGCTTCTCCCCCTTCTCCAGGGTCAAGCTCAGATGGCCATTGTGTTGAGTCAAAGTTTTTATCCACTCCAGGCTTTTCATCAAATTGATTAATTCATCCGCTCTGCCTTCAATTTCAAGAGTGACAACATCACCTCCAAGAATATCCTTTAACTTGGTTGGTGAATCCAGGGCTACAAATTTGCCCTGATCCATGATGGCAATCCGTGAGCATAAGAAGTCGGCCTCTTCCATGTAATGAGTGGTCAGTATGATTGTAACATCCGTTTCTCGATTAAGTCTTTTTATATAATCCCAGATATTACGTCTGGTTTGTGCATCGAGCCCAAGTGTGGGTTCATCCAAAAATAGAACCTTCGGCCTGTGAATCAAACCGCGTGCGATTTCCAATCGTCTCTTCATGCCTCCGGAATACTTCTCCACCAGGACACGTTCCTTTTCAGACAGGTCCACCAGATTGAGGACATCTTTGATCCGGGCTTTCCGGTCCTCTTTTCCGATCCCATACATCATGGAATGAAACTCAAGGTTTTCCCGCCCAGTCAGTTTAGAGTCCAGTGCCGGCTCCTGGAAAACAACGCCAATGCTGCGCCGGACATCGTTTTTATTCTTTGAAATATCAAAACCGGCGACAGTCCCTGAACCGGATGTTTTTTTCAGGAGAGTGGACAGCATATTGATAATCGTCGTTTTTCCGGCCCCGTTCGGACCGAGAAGTCCAAAGAGCTCCCCCGTATCCACCGTGAAGGTGATATTGTCCACGGCGACAACATCGTTAAAATTTTTTGTCAGGTTTTCAACTTCAATGGCTTTCATTTTTTATCATCGTCATGTTTTCTTTTTATTTCTCGCTACTAATTACTTTGAGAGTCCAAAAGCATAGACATTGTTTTCTGTCCTCACATAGATCGTCCCATCTACGATCGCAGGCGTCGCCATCATCCGTTCCTTTAAATCGTTTCGTGCCAAAACATTCAGATCATCTCCCGGTTCAAAAACTGTAATCACACCTCTGGCCGACGGCACATAAATTTTCCCATCCCCAACAACCGGCGAGGAGTAGTAAGGCCCCCCCACTCTCAGTTTATCCTGATATTTCAATTCGCCCGTCTCTGCCACCAAGCAGGAGACAATCCCCCCATTTTTAACCATATAGATGCGGCCATCGTAATAGAGCGGCGACGGACATTCGGGCACTCCATAGTTGTGCTTCCAGACAACCTCAGGCTCCTTTTCAGGATCGCCCGATGGACGAATCGCCATCAATGCATTTTCTTGTTTAAAGCTGTTGAGGAAGGAAATCATTTTGCTCCATTCTTTGACCGTGATCTTTCCGCTTTTGTCTACATCTAAAAATCTAAAAAAACCGCGTAGAGGATGGTCCCCTTCCCCGTCGGCATCGTATCTCGAGAGAATGCTTTGATTGGCCTTGACTTCCTCACGGGTCAGCTCGCCATCATTGTCTTTATCATATTCCTCTAACAGCTCATCAAATTCGGGAATCCCGATCACCTCAGGATTGTTTTTCATATTGTAAGAAGTGGTGAACACCAATCCTTCTCCGGTTACAGGAGTTATACAAGGCTCATCCGTAAGGCCCGGCACGGACCACCGTTCTGCTCCGGTTTTTAAGTCGTAGCCCGTCATCCACCAAATGCCATAGATAACCAGTTCATCGACTCCATTGTTCTTCCAGAGCATGGGCGTTGACCAGCCCGCGGCAAACTTCTCACGGGGTGTCTTCCACACGGTTTTTCCCGACTCAGGATCAATGGCTTCCAGATAGGACCCTGTTTTTTGATCATTACAAAAAATCAAGTAATCACCCGCCATAATCGGAGACGCCGCCGTCCCATACATACTCAGAGGCGGAGGAAGAGTTCTCTTCCATATCTCACGGCCTTCAAAATCATAACAGAGTAATCCGTATGAACCAAAATAGACAAACACACGTTCTCCATCGGTTGTGGGAGTGGGCGTTGCCGGAGAGTTTATGGGATGGATACGTTCGATTTTTTCCGGCGTAACAGACTGCCTCCACAGAATTTTCCCATTGTTACGATCCAAACATATCGTCTCCAATTTTTTATCCGACATTCCAGTTATAAAAATACGGTCTCCCCACACACACGGTGAAGAATTCCCCTTGCTTACTTCACTTTTCCAGATCATATTGTTCGCCTGATCAAATTCAACGGGCAGTTTCTGGCCATCTTTAGCAATCCCCAATCCGCCTGGGCCTCTAAATTGAGGCCAATTTGTCTGGTCTGAGGCTAGACCCAAATTGAACATGAGCAAAATGGCAAATATCGAAGCAATAATTCGTCCTCGCATGTATGTCTCCTTAAGTCATAGATCAGATAGATGTGACAATCACAGAGTTACAGGATATAAATAAGCACCAGCTCTGTCAAATAGAGATAAAGTTATGATTTTGTATGGAAAAAACATGTTATAATTTGGCCATTATGATAAAAATATTTATTCTTCCTATAATATCGAGTGTTTTACTTGCGGCCCATTTTTCACGAATCGATATGAACTGGCTGGTTCCGTTTGTCCTTCTCTTTCCCCTCATCCTATTTATTAAACGGAAGTGGATTATAAGAATCTATCAATTTTACCTTATTTGTGGAGGTATAATTTGGATAGAACGCCTTCTCTATCTCCGAAGATTGAGAATCGCAGTAGGAGAATCATGGACCGTCATGGCTATCATTCTGGGCGTTGTGGCTCTGATCACTCTGCTTTCAGCTTTAATGCTCCAGAATAAAAAGGTATTGAACACCTATCAGCCTGAGAAAAAAGAACAATAAAAAGGGGAAAGCTGGTTCAGATTACTTCTTTCCTCTGTATTCAGGAGGAGGTTGGAAAAGGGAGAGATCAGGGATCTGATTGCTGCCTTTAAGCGAAATCGTTTCATACAGGGTCGATCCGTTTTCGTAGACAGCCCAGTTGGGGACCCGGAGGTTTCCAAACCGCTTCATCGGCCCAAACGTGTACCTGTACTGCGTAGTCGCCCAGACAAGAGGCTCCTTCCTGGCATTTAAAATGATCCAGCCATGCATTTTCCCATCGGGTCCGTAAAATTCAAGCCGACGGCTTCTCGGGATGTCTCCTTTCCCGTTATCGAGATTTTAAAAAGATAGGATTTTTCTTGTTGGAATTATAGCTTAGGCCTTGCCGCAGCGTCAACTGAACCAGAGAAAGAGTCCGAGACTACTTGAAGACGAACCGTTTGCTCGCACCAAAGTGCTTATGCTAAGATAAAATTTTAACATTCTGGGATCCGTTAGGAGAAATATAATGAAAAAAATCACATTAGCCGTTTTGCTTTCAATTTTTTTGATTATGAGTTCTTTAACTGTTTTGGCATTTCAGGAAAATGAGAAGCCGGAACACCCGGTTATTAAACCAATGCCGGGAGCAAACCTCATAGAAAGATCTTCAAGACACGAATCATACTTTACAATTTCGCTCAGAGTTAATGAAGGGGGTATGAGAGTTACAAAAAAAGTAAGTGGAGAATATTGGCGTTTACGATATGAGATGTTAGATAGCAGTGGAGAAAAGATAAAGAGCGTATCTAAGGGAGAAATAATTGGAAACTACATTTCAGCCGCACTGGAAAAAGGTGGCAAAGAGCACAGCAAAGGAAGCAATTCTCTGGTTTTTTCGGTTCCTAGAAAAGATGGAGGCATAAC
>VAPC010193505.1_pt1 | contig 16806 bp, 15 predicted proteins | sample 3395121 | NCBI WGS metagenome assembly VAPC01 (sample SAMN08290434, study PRJNA428436) | hydrothermal vent metagenome | isolation source: Deep-sea hydrothermal vent chimney | place: Indian Ocean: Southwest Indian Ridge | depth 1711 m m
GGATCAACGGCAGTGCTGATGAAATGTACTGCGAATGACCCTGATTTTGAGCGCCAGATAGAATACACAAGGTTTTTCCTCGGGCACTCAGTGCCTGTTCCGGAGATTATGGGAATTAATACTGATAATAAGACAGTTGTTTTTGAAGACCTCGGGGATCTGTCACTATACAGCTGGTTGAAGTGCATACGGGAGAAGGCTCAAATAGAGCAGATGTATAAAAAAATCATGGACATACTGGTCCTGATACATACAGAGGTCTCTGAAAGTGTTGCGGAATGTCCTGTTCTTCAAAATAAGGTATTTGATCAGGAGCATTTTCTGTGGGAGACGGAATATTTTATTGACAGATTTGTAAAAGGAATAAGCAATGCTGATGTTAAGGACCGCGCCGCCCTTGATGAAGAGTTCAACCGGCTTGCTTCAAAAGCAGATTCTTTTCCAAAGTCCATTATACACCGGGACTTTCAGTCACAGAATATTATGATAACCGGGAAAGGAACCCCCCGGATTATTGATTACCAGGGGGCCAGGGTCGGCCCTCCGGGCTATGATATCGCCTCAATTCTAAGGGACCCGTATTATCACATGGAAAACGGCATCAGAGAGAGGCTTCTTGAATATTACATAAGCGAAATAAAGAACAAAGATACAAATTTCGATGAAAAGCTGTTTAGGGATACCCTGCTGCCATGCGGGCTTCAGAGGCATATGCAGGCGCTTGGTGCGTTTGGGTTCCTTTCCGTGGTAATAGGGAAGAGATATTTCCTGAAATATGTCCCGGAGGGGCTTAAGCTGTTGAAAGAAGATTTGTCTGAATCAGCAGAACAATATCCGGCCCTGCATGAGCTGGTTATGGATCTGTGAGCAAAGGGTGTTAGACAGACAGGCAGACATTTTTATTATATATTTAAGGTACTTATATAATAGACAAGGCTTTTTTATCTGATATAATAGAAGTTATCTTCATGTGTGAGGAGTTTTATTATGGATTATGACAAAATGACGAGGGAACAGCTGATTGCCGCGCTCGTAGACCTGAGACAGGCAGATAAAGGCTTTAGAAACGTCTTTGACATGGTAGAGCGGGCAAAACAAGAGTGGGAAGCAGTAGCAGATTCACTTTCCCATGTTATCTGTCTTCTGGACAAACAGGGTCAAATGCTGCGCGCAAACCGGGCTGTTGAACAATGGAACCTTGGAAATGTCAAAGAGGCCAGGGGAAAGACAGTACATGAACTGCTTCACAGTAAATGCACTGATCCTGACTGTTATCTAAAAAACTTTTGGCCCCGTGCAATGGAAGAACTGGCGCAGGGCAGAAGCAGTGAGATCGAGTGCAAAGACCATATTTTAAATATTCATCTGAGTGTCAAACCCATGCCCATGATCCATACCGCCGGAAAAGAAAGGGTAAAAAATGCTTTTGCAATTGTAATTGTAGAAGATATCACCAGGCGTGTACGCGCTATGGAAGAGCTGAGAAGAAGCGAGGAAAAATACAGAGATCTTTTTGAGAATGCTAATGATCTGATCCAGAGCGTAGCTGAAGACGGGTCTTTTATATATGTCAACCACGCGTGGAGAAAAGCACTCGGGTATGATGAGACAGAAGTTTCCCGGCTTTCCTATCTTGATGTCGTTCATCCGGATGACAGAGAACATTATGTTAAAGCTTTCAGGTGTCTCATGACAGGTGAAGAGTTTGGAAGGTTTGAAGTGAGATTCATAACCAGACATGGAGAGCCGATCGCGTTGGAAGGAAATGTCAATTGTGTTTGTAAGGACGGAAAGGCAGTTGCCACGCGCGGAATTTTCCGTGACATAACTCAACGTAAAGAGTTGGAAGAAGTAATTCAGAATAAGATCCTGGAGTTGGAGAAGTTTCACAGGATTGTGGTCGGCAGGGAGCTGAGGATGAAGGAGCTTAAACTCAGGATAAAGGACCTGGAGGAAGATCTCCGTATAGAACAGAAAGGAGAGTAGGACCTTTTCCGCCGCCGTATTGAATAAAGATAGAGCATGAAATTAACGATTAGAAAGAAATTGATTTTTGGCGTTGTCATAATGTCTGTTTTTACGTTTGTAATAGGTATTATGGGACTTAGAGGTCTGAAAATAATTGACCATTCAGCTGAAGAGATCCTGGCAGAGGCAGTAGAGATAGATGATATCCAGGAGCTAAGAGTAAGTCTGCATAAATTGATCATGCCGGCGAATGATTATCTGGTGCATGGGAAGAATAATGAGGTAGACAAATTTGATAAGTTACTGATAAAGGCCGAAGAAGAGTTTGTTAAAGTTAAGAATATTGAGGGAGACCCGCTTGAAAGCAGTAATCTGGCCGGGATTGATGATGTGCTGCGGAAGATAAAGGAATTATCCGGCCTGATCTTTGCTTTGGACAATCCAGTAGGCAATGCCTATGGGGCCGCGCTTATGGAACAAATGGATTCTCTGATTGACAAAGGATCAGCTGATCTGGACAAGGTATTGGATATAGCCAGAGTCGAGCTTGATGAATATATTTCAGTGTCTGAGAAAGCGGAGCGGGATTATTCCAGGTGGATAGTCCTGTTTACTATTGGATTGACAGGCAGCGGATTATTAACAGCCATATTAATAACTAAGGGTATTGTTAATAACCTGGAAAGATTAACTGAGGCCTCGGAAGCGGTTTCCAGGGGGGACCTTACCCAGAATATAAGGATTGGCACCCGTGATGAGATTGGTCAACTGTCAGACTCCTTTAACCATATGATAAAAAACATGAGGACTTCACGTGATGACCAGCTGGCTGAGAAGACTTATTCTGACAGTATCATATCAAGTATGACCGATTCTCTGATAGTGGTTGATAATGAAGGGTTGATAAGGACTGTTAATAAAGCGAGCCTTGACCTGCTGGGGTTTACCGAAAATGAACTTGTCGGCCAGCCTGTTTCAAATATTTTTGAAGAGGAAGAGATCCTTAATGATATGGAAGAAGTTGCCATGTTGATATCAAAGGATCTGAAAATAATCAAGGTCAATGATGCTTTTCTTAGGTCAACGGGATTTAAGAGAAAGGATGTTATAAACAAACAGTGCCATCAAATTATGCGTAACAGCGATGTTATCTGCGGACCTCCTCATGATACTTGTCCCATAAATGAGAATATATCCAGGCATGACCCCGGCGTTGAACTGCATACCCACTTTGACAGTAAAGGAAACAGCTTTCCTGTTAATGTGATAGCTGTACCGATAAAAGGCAGGTCCGGAGATGTCGATTATTATCTGCATTTATACAAAAAGGTTGAAACTGAAGCGGAGAAGGGACAGATATCGGCTGAATATATGCGGAAGATCGACACTGTAACTGATAAACTTGAATCTGCCGTATTGAATTTTGAAGGAGAAAAAATATTTTCTGAAGGCGCGGTTGAAAAACTGATGAAGTCAGAAGCGGTAACGGACCTGGAGATGTTTTACAGAACGAGGTGGGGCGGCATAATTCCTGTTAGGTTTTCCGGCTCGCTTATAAAGGATAAAGACGGGAAGGCCGCGGGTATAATAGGAGTTGCCCGTGATATGCGCCAGATGAATAAATATATTGAGGATGAAAAGAAACTTGCTGTTGCTACTGCTGAGGCCCAGGAAGGACTCAAAAAAGCGCTGGAACTTGAAGAGGCTTATCATGAACTGGAGTCAAGCAAGGATGCGGCGCTGAACATTATGGAGGATCTGGATGAACAGGCAAGGAAACTTCAGCAGGAGGTCGCGGAGCGCAGGGAAGCGGAAGGAAAATTAAGAAAGGCGTATCAGGATGTGGAGCTTCTGGCAGACCTGGTGGAAAACGCGCATGAAATAGTCTTAATCGCGAATCCTGACGGTGAGATATTTGAAAATAATGCTATGACCAGACATATTTTCGGATACTCTGATGAAGAGATGCAGAGGCTAAAAATGACAGACCTTTTCAGGGTTACGAAATTAAGCGGGTGGAAGAAGGTATCTGAATCGATCAGGCGTGAGTCATACTGGCGTGGAGAGCTTACGGCAATTTGCAGGAACGGCCGGGAATTTCCGGCAGATGTTACTGTCAGCAGGCCGGGCGGAACTAAGACAGAAAAAGATACAAAGATAATCTGCTTTGTCCGGGATGTGACGGAAGAGAAGGAAATCGACCGAATGAAAAATGAATTTATCTCAACTGTATCACATGAACTAAGAACGCCTCTTTCAATTACAAAGGAGGGAATCAGTCTGGTTCTCGACAGGATACCCGGAGAAATAAATAAACAGCAGGAAGAACTGCTGGGTACGGCGCTTAACAATATTGACAGACTGGCAAGGATTATTAATGGCCTGCTTGATATTTCCAAGATCGAGGCGCGCAAGATCGAGCTTAAACGGGAGGGCGTTGACATTATCAGCGTGATCAATCAGGTAATGTCATCTTTTGCACAGAAGCTAAAGAGTCAGGGCCTTGAGCTTAGAACGTCTTTTCCTGATAATAGTCTGCAAGTTTATATGGATGAGGATAAGACGGTGCAGATATTTACAAATATAATTTCAAATTCGTTAAAATTTACAGGGAAAGGATTTATTGGAATATCTGTAAAAGAAAAAAATGATAAAGTTGAGTGTGTTATATCAGATTCTGGCAAGGGTATTTCAAAAGATGATATGCCCAAACTGTTCAGCAAATTTCAGCAATTTGGCAGGACCGCGGGTCCGGGAGAAAAGGGAACCGGGCTTGGCCTTTCCATTGTAAAGAATCTTGTTGATCTGCAGGGGGGTGAAATAGAGGTCAGGTCGGATCTGGACAAAGGGACAATAATAACAGTTGTCCTGCCCAAATATACTGTGAAAAATATCTTAAAAGAAAACGTTCTGGAAGGAATAAGAAATGCCTCTCAAACCGGAGAGAGTTATTCACTGCTGTTGATTGAAATGTCTAATTTTCATGAGCTTGAAAAGAAGGTCGAAAAACGTGAAGCCGATAAAGTATTCAGATCTCTGCTGAACGAGGTCAAAAAACTGTTAAGACGTAATTGTGACGTTCTGGTTGAAGATCACAGTGATATTTTTGTTTTATTGCCGCAGACCGAGAAAGAGAGTTCATTAATTGTTCTTGGCAGAATAAAGAAGACCCTTGAAGATAATATTATGGCTGAGGGCATAACTGTTTTTAAGGATTTGAAGATAAATATCAGGGGTGTGAGTTATCCGAATGATGCAGATACTTTCCCGGATATGCTAAATAAAATATCGGAGGTAAAAAATGGGCAAGAAAATTCTGTTCATTGAGGATGAACCGGACCAGGTAAAGGTGATAAGGGCAAGGCTTGAGGCAAACGGATATGAAGTCATAACTGCATATGACGGGCTGAGCGGCCTTGACCTTGCAAAAAATAAAAGTCCTGATCTGGTCCTTCTGGATATCATAATGCCTGGAATGGATGGAGTGGAAGTCTGTAAAAGACTGCGGTCTGATGAACAGACAAAAGATCTGCCTGTTATTGCGGTTACGGCGTCAGGAGAGAAGATGCTGGAAGAGCGGTGTTATGAAGCAGGATGTAATAATGTTATTAAAAAGCCATATGATTCGAAAATTCTTTTGGAAAGTATAGATCGGATATTGAAATAATTATGGCGGAAAAGAAAAAAATATTGATCGTTGATGACGAGCCTCAGCTGGCCGGATTTGTCCAGATGAGGCTTGAGGCGAATAATTATACTGTTACACTGGCATCAGACGGCGTTGAAGGACTTAAAAAAGTCGAAGAAGAAAAACCGGATATAGTTCTTCTGGATATTCAAATGCCTCACCTCAATGGTTTTGGTATGCTTATTAAATTGAGAGACAACAGTGAGACAAGGTCTATTCCTGTCATAATGTTAACAGCGAAAGATGCCTCGGAGAGCATAGCCAGAGCCCTTGAAATCGGGGCGGATGATTATATTGTTAAACCTTTTGACTCAAAAGTTCTTCTTGAGAAAATAAAAAAGTGCTGTGGATAGATGGATTTTTTGTTATTTTCAGATACACAGGACCATACATATAAGGTAAAGGAGAGCCGGATATGAAGAAAGAGAAAAAGACCCTTGAACAGGTCCTGATAAATGAAAAATTCATTAAGGAAGATCAGTTGAAATCCGCTGTCCGGGAGGTCAAAACTTCCGGCAAACATCTGGAGAGAGTTCTTGCCGATAACAGGATAATAGATGATGAGGGACTGGCAAGGGCAAAGGCTTCTGTGATGGGAATCCCTTTTATTAAGCTCAGCCAGACAGAACTCGACCGGAACGTCGTCCGCATGATATCTGAGAAATTTGCGAAACAATTTCGCCTTATCCCTGTTGAATTCAGCGGCAGCATTCTTAAGATCGCGATGGTGTCTCCCCGTGACCTGGTGGCGGTTAATGAAGTAAAGCTTGTAGCAGGCTGTGAGATCAGGGAAATGATCACTACTGAAAAAGAGATGAATCAGGCGATAAACAAATACTTTAAGGTCGAGGATGTCAGCAGGCAGGCGTTGATTGATATACGAATGGAACAGATGCGGACTCCTGAGACTGCTGAGGCAGAGGCAGAGAGAGAAAAGGAGCGGGTGGAATTAGAACACCTGCCGTCTGTCAAGCTCGTCAATGATATTATCAACGGGGCGCTTGACAGAAGGGCAAGTGATATCCATTTTGAACCTCAGGATCCTGAGATGATGGTTCGATACCGGGTTGACGGAGTTCTTTATGACATCATGCATATCCCAAAGCAGATTGAGCAATCGGCAATATCGCGCCTCAAAATAATGGCCAATCTTAATATTACTGAATCCAGGCGGCCCCAGGACGGGCACATAACATTTAAAAGAGGCAATAGAAGTTATGATTTCAGGATGTCGACACTTCGGACTGTAAACGGCGAGAAGGCGGTTTTAAGGGTTTTGGACAGGGAAGCAATGCTGCTTGGCCTTGATAAACTTGGTTTTACACGTGATGATGAAAGCCTGTTCAGGTCTATGGTGAAAAAGCCATTCGGGATGATCCTGGTCACCGGGCCCACCGGCAGCGGCAAGACAACAACGCTTTACGCGGTCTTAAGTCAGCTGGACATAAGAAAAGCGAATGTTATCACAATTGAAAATCCTGTGGAATATAAACTTGACGGCATTAACCAGATACAGGTCGATACAGACATTGGTATGACTTTCGCGAGGGGGCTAAGGACGATCCTGAGACAGGATCCGGATATTATACTGGTCGGTGAAATAAGGGATAAAGAGACAGCTGAAATTGCGGTTCATGCCGCCCTTACCGGGCATCTTGTTTTTAGTACCCTGCATACAAATGACGCGCCCAGTGCCATTACGCGCCTGCTTGACATGGGTATTGAACCGTTTTTGATATCTGCCACAGTAATAGGGTGTGTTGCCCAGAGGCTGTGCAGAACGGTTTGCCCTGAATGTAATTCAGAATTTGAGGCGTCAGATGGGGACATGAAAGCTATAGAGCAGGCTGCCGGTAAAAAGCAGAAGGAAAGGATTATATTGAGAAAAGGCACAGGATGCGATTTCTGCCTGAATACAGGATTTAAAGGAAGAGAATCCATCTTTGAAATAATGAATGTCAGCAGTGCCATTAGACAGCGTATTATTTCAAAAGCCTCTGCTGATGAGATAAGGGAAACCGCGGTTCAGGAAGGGATGAGGACATTAAGATATAACGGGATTCAAAAGGTCGTTGATAGAGTGTCAACTCTGGAAGAGATAAGGCGTGTTGTTTACATAGGTGGAGAGGTTAAAGAGATATGAATACAATGCCGGGATACGCAGAGTAAGACCGGAATGTCGAAACTGATATTCAAACAGGACATCAGGACTGACGAGCTGGTTTCTTTTGCTCAGCAGTTTGCGGGTATGCATGAGGCGGGGATTCCCATTTCCCAATGCCTTGATGCACTGCACAGGCAGACAGAGAATATAAAGTTCAAAAAAGTGCTCAAAACAATGATGCTTGATATAGAGGGCGGAAGATCTTTTTCAGATGCCCTTGCCAGGCATCCTGAAACCTTTTCCTCTTATTTTGTGACTATGGTCATGGCAGGTGAAAAAGGTGGAATAATAGGCAAGATACTGAATAATCTGGCCTTATACCTTGAAAAGATGCAGGATCTGAAAAGAAAAGTGCAGGGAGCTTTTGCATATCCGATTTTAGTCGCCATACTGGCGTTTCTTGTAATGGTATTTCTTGTAATATTCATCATTCCTGTGTACCAGGATATTTATTCAGGCATGAAAATATCTTTGCCGCTTCCAACTCGCATGATGATCGGTCTCAGTGATATTTTGAGAAGATTCGGATGGCTGTTTGCTGTTATTGCAGCCGGTTCAGGATATTTATTTATTCGATTCAGGAATGTTAAAACGGTAAAGAGGAGAATAGACAGAATAAAAATATCAATTCCTTTATTCGGCAAAATAATCAGAAAAGCCGCAGTCTCAAGATTCATTCGAACATTCGGGGAAATGCTGGAAGGCGGGGTTATTATACCCGAGGCCATAAATACTGCAAAGGATGTCGCAGGCAATGATCTGGTTGCAGAAGTTGGTAAAAAGATGCATAATTACATAAACAAGGGAAGTACTCTTTCTGAAGCGTTAATGGGCCAGGAGATCATACCTGCAACTGTAGTGCAGATGATTTCGGTAGGTGAGGCGAGCGCTACGCTACCCGCGATGTTAAAGAAAAGTTCTGATGCTTTAGAACGGGATCTGGATCTATCAATAAAAAGAATACTTGTTATTGTAGAGCCGGCATTAACCCTTGGTATAACAATTTTCGTGGCGTTTATAGCTTTATCAATCTATTTACCCATGTTTGATATTATTAATCAGATACAGCAGAGATAAGACGGGTTTTATCCCGGGAGAGCCTATTTTATAACAAGTTAAAATAAGGAGGCAAAGAATGAGGGCTTTGAAAAAGAAGGACGGTTTCACGTTGATCGAGATATTATTCGTTATTATTGTAATCGCGATCCTGGCCGCTATAGCTATCATGAGAATTACAACGACTACTGCCACTGCCAGGGCAAATGCCTGTGCTGCACAGCAGGCTGTTATTAACACTCAGATTGAACAGTTTATGCTTGATACAGGAAACTATCCGGCTGATGATGCCGCATTTAATGCTTTATTGGATAACACGACATATTTCCCTGATGGACCGCCTGCATGCCAGGGGCCTGCCCCTTCCTGCGTATATAACGCAACGACATACAGGGCTACTTGTACGACCGGTTAATTTACTGCGGCAGAGAAATCAGGGACGTTCTCTGCGGGCAAATTCAGGCCTGCAGGCTATTGTATTGCAACGGGAGAGATCTTTGCGTATGGTATGTGTCGATTCTTGACAGATTGGCATGTTAAGAGGACCAGACTCCAGAAAAGGTTTTACACTAATAGAAATAATTTTTGTTATTGTCCTGCTGGGGATAATAACAGCTGTTGCTATCCCTCGCTTCAGGTCTGATTTTTCAACAAAACAGCGTCTGAAGAGCGAAGCTCAGAAGATCGCTGTTCATATCAGATACGCGAGAAATCTTGCAATAACTGATAAAAATGCTTCCAGGTACATTATCAGATTTAACTACGACGCTAATAATTACGGCATTTATCAGGATTCCGTTACTCCTGCCAATTTAGCAGGCAGCCTTATCAGTATTCCATCCACAGTAACTGCCTCGGGAGAAACAGAAATAATTTTTTTTAATCAGGGGAACTGCACATTTACGGGAAACGGGGAGATAGATATCAGAGCCGGAGTCAATAATTACAAAATTACTGTTAAATCTGCTACGGGAAGGGTTCATGTGAATGAAAGTTGATAACACGAACAGCATAGATCAAAAAAAACAGATTATCGCAGACAGGAAGAGTATATATATAAATTGTGTTAAAGGATTTACGCTCATTGAGGTATTGGCTTCGATCGTGATATTTGCAGTTCTGATCGCGATAATAATGAATGTTGTCGCGGGAAGTCTTATGGTGAGCAGGAATACAGAGATCACAACAAGGAGTGTTGTGTTATGTGTCGGGAAAATGGATGAAGTGAGAGCCAGGATATTTGGAAGGAGTACGAATCCGGATTACTTATACGGATGGGACAGGAATTATTCTGAAGCCGCCGCGGCGTTTCCATCTCCGCACCCTGACTATAAATATACAGTCGCGGACCCTGATTATCCTGCGGCACTGATCAGAGATATTGCTGTTACTGTATGGTATGACAGGGACGATGACAGCATACTTGATTCTGATGAACGGGGAATTACTTTTAATACTAAAGTTGCCAGGAGAGATTAAGACGAGGGACGAGGGATGAAAGAAGAAAAAGACAAATATAGATGATTTATCGTCCATCATCAATCGTCTATCTTCTATCGTGAAACGTACATAAAACTAAATTAAAGTCTTAACCTGAAAACTAAATATAACGGATGACTGCTAAAAATAAAAACAGCAATAAAGGTTTAACTCTCATCGAGGTATTGTTTGTCATACTGATTGTGGCAGTGCTTATGATTCCACTTGCCAGTCAGTTCCGGCATGTCCGTGTCGCGTGGGATACAGGCAACAAGCGTTCTGACCTGTTTCAAAATGCCCGTATAGGATTTGATAAAATGATAAGGGAGTTGAAGGCAGCTAAACATATCATTAGCGTGACAACTTCGGGAAACGATATAGGAAGGATAGAATTTATGGATAAAGATGATAATACAGCTGTTTTTGAGAGATTTCTCAATAACGGCAGGTACTGGCTGGGGTACACAACTGATGGGTTGCCGCCTTCTGCGGAAAATGATATATTGGCGGGGCCTGTAAACCTGCTGAGATTTATCTGTTATGCAGAAGATGCAGAGACAGTTACTACAGATCCGGCAAGAATAAAATCTGTCAATATTGAAATGGAGATGGATTCGGACGAAGGAGGTATATCTGCTGAGATGTTTACCGGGATGGTCATGATTGAGAGAGAGGTCGTCCTGTCTGCCGGCAAACCTGAAGAGCGGGCTGATGCTGGAGACAGTCCAGACAGTGTTTCTGACTGGAAGAAGAGCATCCAGGTCTGGGAAACGCCTGAAAGGGGAAATGATGCAATGCACTGATGTTTACTGGTACTGCTAATTGCGTATATCAGATTGTGAAGTATAAGAAATAACATAATCGGATATTGTGTATAATTTATGAGAACCGGCACAGGATTATGAAAAATTTAACTGACAGGGGCGTTGTTCTTCTTACAACTGTGCTTTTGATTGCTTTCATCACCATGGGAATAGTAGCTTTTTTAGACATAGCAACTGTGGATCTTCAGGTTTTACAGAACAACAGATATTCAGATGAAGCGCTGTATATTGCCCAGGCAGGCATTGAAGATGCTATATCCAGGCTCAGGCAGGATATAAATTGGGGTGCAATAGATATCACTCCGCTTGTGGTGGAATTTCCAGAAGGTTCCGGCAATTATTATTCTGTTGTCTGTTCCGGGCAAAATACACCAAGAACAATTACGTCTACTGCCAGGCTTGCAAACGGATACAAGAGAGAAATTTTAGCCGGGGTTCATGTATCAGGTACATCTTCACTATATAAAGTCGTGGTAAATTACTGGAAGGAGAGCTGATGTTCGAATTCATGAAAATATTGCAAAAGAAGCCGAAGATATCAGTTGGACTTAATATAGACGGAAGAAAAATTGATATAGTCCAGGTTGAAAAAACCGAAACAGGGGTAAGACTCATAAAGTTTATGCGTTCCACGCTTCCTTCAGGAGCTGTTGAAGACGGGCTTATTATTGACAGAGATGCCGTACGGAAAACAATTAAAGGCATGATGTCAGAACTGAAAATCGGTTATTGCGATATTGCAACCAGCGTATGGGGAAATAATGTTGTCCTTTCATTTAAAAAAATCCCGTACAGACAGAGGGACAGCCTGAAACAGATTCTTGAACGGGAGGCTGGCAATTATCTGGTCTTTGCGGGTACTGAAATTATAAGTGATTATTTCGAGATCGAGAGTATAACGGATAATGATGAAACACAGGTGAGGGTGCTTCAGGCAATATCCAGAAGGGAAATAATAGACTCTTACGTATCACTCATAAAAGAGCTGGGATGTGAAGTTGACTCTGTTGGAGTTGGAGTTTTTGAGGATTTAAAGGGATTATATCCAAATTATGCTGGTTATAGGGTAGTTGCAGTGGTCGTTGAAGACGACAGATCTCATATCTTTTTGTTAGATCGAGGCGTTGCTAAATTTGCATATTCAGCTAATGTAGGCAGCCGTCAAATGCTTGATAACAAAGATAACAATTTACTTTTAGTATCCGATATAGAGAACATTATCCGATATGCATACGACTATGAAAAGCTGGATTCTATTGATAAAATTGTGTTGTCCGGGAATTTATATGGTCTGCCGGAAACGGGAATCGAAGATGTTCTTGCAAATCATCTGGAAATGGATGTTGAGATCGGCAATCCGCTTGAAGGAGTTGAGATTGCCTCTGACATTCGGGAAATTGACAGGGCTGATATTACAAGGGGATATGGTCTGGCATTGGGAGCGGCCGGAATCAAAACCTTTTCTTCCGATATAAATCTCTTGCCTGAGGATGAAATCAAGGAAAAAGAACTCAAAGGGCAGTTGAGACATTTCTTTATCGGTATATTTATCATTCTGGCCGTAATATTATTGGGATTTTCCGCGGTGCAGGTTGCCATAAGCCAGATTAAGAAAGAGATTGAAGATACCAGCATGATACTGAACAAACCTGCGCCTGTAATAACAGAACTTGTCGGGATTGAAAAAAGTTTGACAGATAACAGAATGGAACTTAACAGAGCCAATGCAATTATAGCCGGCAGTAAGAATAACAAATGGAATGAATTTCTTCATGAAATAAAAACTATAATACCCAGGCAGGTAAGGCTGAAGAAACTGGAGTCTTCACAATACGGAGTTATCGAAATAAATGGTGAGGCGAGCTCTTATGAGGCAGTATTTGTGTTCATGGAAAATTTGATAGAATCCCCTTATTTTAAGGATATTGAACTTATAACAGCGAAAGATATTAATAAACAAAATGCTGTTTTTACTGAATTTATAATTACTGGGAAACTCTTTTTCTACGAGGGCAAATCATGAAGAAAATCCCGGTGTTATTTAAAGTATCTGCCAGGGAAAGAAAAACTACCGGCATGTTTATCCTGTTGGTGATCTTCGTAGTACTAATATATATAATATTTCCTGACCGGTTACAGAATCTGGACCTGGTCAGGACACAATTGAAGCATCAAAATGACCTGATAGAGTCCAGAGAGATTAAAAAAGCCCGGTTATTGGAACTTCAGAGGGAATTTAACATGTTAAAAGAGGAAGGGGAAAACGTATACGGCATGTTTTTTAACAGGGAAGATATAGTGAATTTTCTGAAGAGCATGAATGATTTGGCCGAGATTAAAACAGGGAATGATTTGCTTATTGTTCACCCGCTCCCTGAGGTGGAAATTGAGACGCAGCAGGGCAATAATGAAAGCAGCCCAATTTTCAAAAGGAAGATCATAAAACTTGCTGTAGAAGGAAGCTATAAGACAATCGAGGACTTGCTATCCCTTTTTGATAACTACGGAAAGAACCTGCAAATTGAAAGAATTAGTCTGGAAAACGATCCGCGTGTTTCTATAATCAGAGCCCGGATTGAGTTGGTGATTTATGTGATAGCTGAAGTGGATAAGGGATTAAACAAGTCTGATAATCTGCAGAAGATTGAAAGCGTAAGAGAACGGGCTGAGAAAAGATCAATTTCAGAGGGTGATTACGGACTGGAAGAACCCTTTATTCCGATGAGCGTAACTACTGCGAAATAAATACAAGCAGAGCAATCGCAGAGAAAGCTCAAAATTAAACTGGATATGATTATTCGGCCCGCCGGAAACCCGGTTAATTTTATTGACTCGAGGGAAAAATATAAAATAAAGATATAATTTAAATTATTTATTCCAGATATTTCAGCACATTTACCTTGATCCAGTGATGGTCCCACCAGTATAGCGGGGACACCTCATAACCCTGAATCAGTATTCCGAAATGAAGGTGATCTCCGCCGGCAAGGCCTGTAGCACCTGTCTTTGCTATAATGTCTCCCTTTTCAACTGATTGACCTTCAGCCACCAGTATTGTTGAAAGATGCCCGTAAATGCTCATTAGTCCGAGGCCATGGTCAATTATTATGGTATTGCCGTATATTCCGATCTCTCCGGTGAATCTGACAATTCCTGAATTAGCGGCTTCAACCGGGGACTTTTCAATAGACGCGAGGTCATATCCAAGATGGGTGCTTTGACTGACTGCATTGCCGTTATATATATAAGTTCTTTTATCTCCGTACTTTGCCATTACCATACTGTTTTTCATCTGCAGAAAGCGGCCCTGCCACAGGATCTCTGCTGCAGTCTTTCCGGCGATATCTCTGACTTTGTTAACACTCTCCATTCTCCATTCTTCATTGACCTTCTTAAAGGCTTTGACAGGATCGGGTATGTCGATTTCATTTAAAAGAGGAGAAATTACAGTATTTATAAAGGAGTCGTCAATGTGTATTGAAGAACTGCTGTATGCCTTTTCTTTGAGTTTTGACGGCAGGGCCCTTATCACCTGATTACCAGCCGCATCCTTTGCAACTGCGTAATATGTGTTCCCGGCCGGCGTATCAATAGGGGCTGGGAAAAAAGCAAAGTATGTTGAGGAAGATTCCGGCCCTGATCCTGACAGGGCTTTGAACGCCCTGAATATGTGTTCGTCAAGTTTAATAAATACCGAGTCAGCGCCTTCGGCCTTTATATGGGCAAAACCTCCGCTTCCCTGGTAAATGTTCGAAGTTGCGCCAAGTACTTCAAGCTTTGGAGGAACCGTATCAATTATTGAACTGATTGTATGTTTAATGTCTTTGAGTATGCCTGATCTTGCCCTTACAATGACCTGAGCCGAGCCGTCCGCTAATCCAAGGTCTTTTGGTTTTATCTGTATCGAGTATGTTTTTTCACTGATTTCAGGTATGTCCCTTAACAGATCTATCTTCCTGTCGCCCTGATAAATGTATATATCAATTGATTTCAGGTTGCGTCCGGTAAGCGTTATTGTCTTGTCAATGGGGAGGGAGCTGAAAGCCTCCATGCCTTCAACGACCGGGGCAGCAATAAAAAAAAGTTTATAAACACCATAAATTATGCCGACGATGATAAGTATAAAGAGCAGGATAAGGCTGATAGCTCTGGCATTGAACCTGCTTTTCTTCCTGTAACCGTAATTTCTCATCTATCCTCCAAATATTTAGTATATCTGAAATTTATTATTTTGCCTGATAGCCGGGGCAGCCCTCAAATCCGCTGCACCCTTTTTTTCTTAATTTGCAGTCTCTGTTTGAACATGTCGAACCTTTTGCTGTTACGGTTTTCTTGTGTTTTATCCGTTTTTTTGGATAAGTCCTCTTGCCCATTTTTGCTATTATAACAAAGAATCCGGAATTGACCGGGCTTCCTGTTAACCTGTAAAATCATTAAGAGGTGAATTATGTCATATCATAAACAATTTAGTCATCCATTAGCATGTATTGATAAAGACGAGCTTTTAGAGCGTATGCAAGAGAAAACTGATTTTATTCTTGTCGATACAGTAGGAATATATGACGGGAACAAATTCAGGATCAGTGGAGCTAAAACAATACCTTATCCTGATGTTATAGACAGGCGTGGGGAATTAAAAGACTTTGATGAGATTATAATCTACTGTAAAAACAGGGACTGCAGGGCATCCAAAAAGGTCGCTCTCGGTCTCACACTTCTGAATATCCCGAATGTGAAGATATATGAGGGCGGTATCGATGAATGGATGGAGAATGGCCTGCCGGTAGAGGAATTGATTATTGACCCGTAGGCTTCGCACGAGGCGAGCGATTGACGAATGACAATTGCAACTACCAGATAATTAATATTTGAATTACATTAAATCATCAATCAACAATCATAAATCGAAAATTCGGGGGCAATTGACCATTAACGGCAGTCTATATACAATAACAGAGTAATATTACATATAGTGTCCGTACACGGCTTGTCCCAGGGATACCCCTCCGTCATTTGCTGGGACGAGCTGATGGATCAAAACAGTAAATCCCTTGTCTTTAAGCTTATTAAAAGAGTTATTAAGCAGTATGGCATTTTGAAAGACACCTCCTGACAATGCAACTGTTCCAATGCCTGTTTCCGTTCTCAGTTTTTCGGAAACAGAGACAATGATCTCAGCTATTGTGTTATGGAATTTTCTGGCAATGTCTTCTTTTGAGGTTTCCGTTCTTATATCATTTACTATTTCAGCAATGACCGGCCTGAAGTTAATATTACCGTCTTTAATAAGACACAAATAGGAGCCTGTCTCTCCTGATCGCAGTGCCGCCTGTTCCAGGGCTATGGCAGCCTGGGCATTATATGAGACCTTATGTTTAAGTCCGAGCAATGACGAAACACCGTCAAAAAGCCTGCCCATACTTGTTGTAATAGGTGAATTGATCTCTTTTTTTATCATAGTTGAAAAAAACATTTTTTCATTCTCAGAGACCGGGATTAAGTCCAGCTCAGCCGAATTCTCGCCGAATGTTTCAAATAAAAGGGAGAAAGCCGTTCTTAAAGGTTCCTTTACAGCCATGTCACCGCCGGGAAGCCTGTAAGGAGCAAGATGCAATACCCTTTTAAAC
>VAPC010340348.1_pt1 | contig 16741 bp, 12 predicted proteins | sample 3395121 | NCBI WGS metagenome assembly VAPC01 (sample SAMN08290434, study PRJNA428436) | hydrothermal vent metagenome | isolation source: Deep-sea hydrothermal vent chimney | place: Indian Ocean: Southwest Indian Ridge | depth 1711 m m
ATAGAAGATAGAGATCCGGTAAAAATAGGGATCAACGTTTCCGATACGTTTGCATTAGGTGACGGTCTTACGGCCTCCAGCCTTCAGAACATCAAGGACGCCCTCCCCTCCAGATATGAAAACCGCCTCGAAGAAGCAGAGAGACTCGCAGTCGGCTGGCTTGAACGACGCACGCCGGATGAGATGGAGGTATACGAGGGTCTGTGCGATCTGGTGCACGGGCTTATCGCCAGGGCGTTCTCCAGCGGGGTCATTCATCCCGGCATAACGCGGAATGAGGACGTGGCCTGGTGGTTCCGGGAACAGATGGCGGATCTGGCGGTTGAGCCCTGGTTCCAGCCCTCGGTTGATATCATCCGCCGGGGAGGCATCGACAGGTCCGATCCCGATTGGAATATCATACGACGCGGTGATGTCCTGCATTGCGACGTGGGGATCGTCTACCTTGGACTCAGTACAGATACCCAGCAGATGGCATATGTGCTGAAACCGGGGGAGACCGATGTTCCCGCAGGATTGAAACTGGCCCTGGCCAACGCCAATAGAGTACAGGATATCTTCCTGGGTAATTTCGTCGCCGGCAGATCGGGCAACGAGATACTGAAGGTCAGCCTCGATGAGTGCAGGACCGCCGGTCTGAATGCCTCCATATACACCCACCCAATAGGATTTCACGGTCACGCTGCCGGCGTTACAATCGGCATGTGGGATCAGCAGGACGGAGTGCCCGGCAAGGGCGACTATACCCTCTTCGATGACACTATGTATTCAATAGAACTCAACTGCACCACAGGAGTATCTGAGTGGAACGGCCAGGATGTCACGATCAGCCTTGAGCAGCAGGGTGTATTCACAGGAGGAGTCTGCCGTTTCGTCGACCGGCGTCAGCAGGCATATCACCTCATTCGATAACCTGATACCGATATCAGTGTGAATACGGGAAAGTCAGCCCGGTTGAAGGGCCTGGGAACCTTCGGGGGAGTCTTCGCGCCCTCGATGCTGACCATTCTGGGTGTCATCATGTACCTGCGGCTCGGATGGGTCGTGGGGAATGTGGGACTGCTGGCAACCCTTTTGATCGTGACCCTCTCCAGCGCCATCACATTCCTGACCGCACTCTCGATCTCCGCCATCGCCACAGATCAGAGGGTGAAAACAGGCGGTGCCTACTACATGATCAGCCGCTCCCTCGGCATAGAGACAGGTGGCGCGATCGGGGTGCCGCTCTACTTTGCCCAGGCTCTCTCTGTGGCACTTTACACGGTTGGATTTGCCGAGAGTCTGGCGAATGTATTCCCCCTTCTCGATGAGAGGACGACGGCACTGTTAACAACGGTGGCCGTTGCTCTTGTGGCTATCCGGTCGGTCCGGGCCGCGATAAAGGTTCAGTATGTGATTATGGCCCTGATCGGGCTCTCTCTTCTTTCCTTCATTTTCGGCCGGCCGATAGAACAGACTGAAGCAGTGTTATGGAGCGCCGAGGGAGGGGAGCATTTCTGGATGGTCTTCGCCGTGTTCTTCCCCGCCGTAACGGGCATCATGGCAGGAGTGAACATGTCGGGCGACCTGGAAGATGCAGGCCGCTCCATTCCAAAGGGTACGCTGGCCGCCGTTGGAACCGGATACCTGATATATATGCTGCTGCCCGTCCTTCTGGCACTTCGGGTGAGCGCCGGAACCCTGATAGAAGATCCTCTCGTTATGCGAAGGGTAGCCTTATGGGGGGATGCAGTACTGCTGGGTGTCTGGGGAGCGACCCTCTCCAGTGCCGTCGGCAGTCTACTGGGAGCACCCAGAGTTCTTCAGGCGCTTGCACGGGATGGAGTTCTCCCCTCCTGGATGTCATGGATGGGCAGAGGCAGTGGCGCAGGGGACGAACCACGAATCGGCACGGTAGTTACACTCGTAGTTGCTCTGACCGCCGTATGGTTCGGAAATCTCAATGTAATAGCACCGATTCTCACCATGTTCTTCCTGACGACCTATGGAGTTCTGAACATAACGGCCGGGCTCGAACGCTTCCTCGGCAATCCTTCATTCAGACCCAGGTTCAGAGTCCACTGGTTCTGGTCACTTCTGGGTGCCGCCGGCTGTGGAGCGGTCATGCTGATGATAAATGCTGCGGCTGCTGTGACAGCATCTGTCTGCGTGCTTTCGATATTCATCTGGCTGAAACGCAGGGAGCTGAAGAGCACCTGGGGAAGTGTCGGGGAGGGAATCTGGATGGCGGTAGCCAGGGCCGGTCTTTTGCGACTGAGGAAGACGACAGACCCGAAGAACTGGCGGCCTCACCTGCTCGTCCTGCTGGGCGCCCCCACAAAGCGCTGGCATCTGGTTGATATCGCTGCCGCCCTGACTCACAACCGGGCTCTCATGACAGTTTCAGCCGTCCTGCCCGAAGATAGTGCCGGCGTCGAGAGACGGAGTGCCATGGAAGCCACGATCGCGGATTACCTGGCCAGACATGGTGTACAGAGTCTGGTCAGGGTCACGTCTGCGGAAACACCCTTCATCGGTGCCGCAAGACTGGTGGAGACATACGGACTGGGAGCACTTAGCCCCAATACTGTTCTGATGGGTTACAGCGATGAGTATGAACACCGGGGCGACTACTTCGAGATGATATCCGATCTGCACCGGGCCAGGCGGAATGTGGCAATCATGCACCACAACCTTGAAAAGGGGTTCGGTGAACGTCGTCGCATAGATGTCTGGTGGGGTGGATTGCGCAAGAATGGCGGCCTCATGATGATCCTGGCATACCTGTTGAAAACGAGCCTCGCCTGGAGGAATTCTGAGGTTACTGTAAAGATGGTCGTCCCGACCGATGCAGCGGTAAAGGGAACCAGGAACAATCTCTCCTCGCTGGTCGAAGATCTCAGGACCGGCGCGGCTACAGAAGTAATCGTCACTGACGGCCGCCCATTCAGCAATATATTGCGTGAATCGTCAAGTAATGCTGATCTCATTTTTCTGGGGATGGCGAAACCGGAAGACAACTTCATTGCTTACTACGAGGATCTGCAGAGGATGATACAAGGACTGCCTTCCACGATCTTTGTGCTGGCCTCTGAGGAACTGGCTTTTGAAGAGATCCTTCTTCAGTATGAACCGAGAACATCAGAGAGGCCGTCAAGACGGTAAAAGAAGGGAATCGGAACATGCGCTGTATATGCCTGACCCTGCTGTTTGGATCTGTATTAGCTCTTGCCGCCGGTTGTACCGGCGCACCGGAGAATGCACGGACCGGTACCGCTGAACCTGCGGTATCGCTCGAGGGCTGGGAAGGGATCAGGAATCTGTCCCATGAGGGTGATTTCTATTTCGGTGGTCAGCCCGACGAGGAAACCCTGCGAAGAATGAAGGATGAGCTGGGGATCAAACTGGTGGTCAATCTGCGCTCCGATTCCGAAATGGCCAGAGTAGAGTTCGATGAGCCGGCTCTTGCAGCTGAGCTTGACATGGAATATGTCGGCATTCCTGTCTCACCAGATAGTTTTTCATCGTCTGACATCGACAAGTTTGTGGAAGCTTTAAAGAAGATCGACGGCCCCCTGCTCATACATTGCGCCTCCTCCAACCGTGTGGGTGGATTCTGGGCCGCCTATCTTGCACTCGAAAAGGGTGTGGGAACCGAAGCCGCCCTCGAACGCGGCAGGGCCGCCGGCCTGCGAGCAGGCACAATGACCGATGCAGCCGTAAGAGTGATCAGCGGGCATAAGTAAACAGACGGAAAGTCCCCTGCAAATTGAAGATTTGAAGAATCTCCCCATCAAGATGTATCCTTGTCCATGTAAGAGTTCTCCATGGCCTATTTACAGTTCTTCTTCTGATCTTACCATCACCTCATCATGTTGTCTCTGAACCAGTCATCAGCAAACTTATTCAGGTGATGCTCGATATCTTTTTGGGCAGTAACCTCAAAATCAGAAATGTCCTCGATCCAGGTTATTCTGGGTTGACTCTGCCATAGAACAAGCCCGTTTACGGTATGAATGCTGACTTCTTCTCTTTGTTCCGGGGCTCTCCGCCTCCCCACAATCCGTTCACTTCGACTTTCAATCCACGCATAAGTAACCAACACCCTGCTTATCGGTTCAGGATGCTCCAGCGGGTACTGTCTGAGGGTAACCATTAGATTGAGTCGATAATCCCTGTCTCTGGAATCAACCATGAGCGAATCGAGACGTGGCGCCAGGAAACCCTTCCCATCATACCTCAGGATTCCACGGAAATCAGGTGCATTGGTACCCAAACTACCTCGGTAGAAGATGCGAAGGTTGATTCTGTCAATCCCAGTCAGGGGACCATACTCGGATTGAATCGATTTCTGCTGGGAATCCTTTGGATATAAGAAGATCAAGATGAATGCGAGCATTGGAAGGCTAACTGTTCGGTAGACTTTCTGCATGATTAATTCCACTCCTCAAAGGATATCATGCATGATATATGGCAATGATGAGACAACATCCACTATACTTGAATGAGCAGATGATAACCAACCTTGGAGCAGATAATTAGTATTCGGTTTTTCATACAGAAAGGTTCACCATTCTTCAGTGCCGTCGTATTGATGGGATTCCTCCTAATACCACTATCTTTAAGTGAGGATGCCCTGCAGCAGTATTGGCTCCTTTCCTACGAACCGTATTTAGTAAGGCAGGCTGCTGAAAACGGTATATGGCCTGGCGATGCCAGCAGTCGCGACCCTGATGTGCGAAACCATATGAGACCCTCAGAGCTGTACGAGCAGTGCTTTCAGGTCTACGGAATTGTTCACCAGGTCAATCCATACTACCAGCGTGGTGATTTCGATGGGGATGGTGAGATCGATATAGCTGTCACAATTCGTGAAAAGGCTAACTGGCGGACCGGGTTAGCGATTATTCCCGCAACTCTTGATACTGTATTCATTTTTGGGGCAGACCAGCCGTTCCTAGATGGAAGCACAAGGATGGATGTTACAGCTCTTTTTGTGCCCGCAAACGGTTTCCCCGAGCCATTAATCGTCGGGTTCGGGAATGGCAGCCAGGTGATCCTTCGCTGGAGCAATGGAGGGTTTCACGTCGAATCCCTCACCGAATCCGAGCCACTATTAACGGAACCAGCATTAGTTCGAAAAGCCATCGAATCTGGTCTATGGCCTGAGGGTATTCATTACGAAATTCTGACAGATTGGAATCCCTACTATCTCCGGGGTGATTTCAATGGTGATGGCGAAATGGATGTCGCCGTACAGGTGCGGGACACCTCTAATCGCGAGAAAGGTCTCGTGATCGTACACTCTTCGTTGGATACGCTTCATGCCATCTTTCGAAGTACAGTAGGGCGAGGCCCAATCGCTAATGCCAGCTTCATACGTGTCATCAGAAAGGGCACCGAGATACGTCCCTTCTCTGAGGATAGAGACAAGAGAGTTCCTTTCACACTGGTCGGTGATGCCTTGGAAGCAAGCTGGAGGGGTCCCTATAGCGGTGCTTTCTACTGGAAGGATGGCGCCTATCGATGGATAACGCTCAGCGACTAGCTTTCTCAATATCTACGAGGATATGGAAGGGATTTCGTAAGCTCACTTCTTTTAAAGTGTATTCTGGAGAAGCATTCTATTAGACGAGATCGTATTTACTAATGTTCACAATCTAATAGTCAGCGTTGGACTGCATAGCCGCTACGGATATTCCAGTCCTTCTACAGCTGGGATGATCCGGTAGACAATGAATAATGACTCACCTGTCTCTTCATTTTCGCGGAATGTCAGTAAATGACCCCGAGATAAATTGAATATCCGTTCCGGCAGAAGTGTATCACCCAGGTATTCGCCATCTGGGCTAAGAACTCTATAAGGCCGACGATATATTTCCATACCTTCAACACTGTAATCAGGATGATGGCCAAGCCAATAATAACCCTTGTCGTCTATCCTCACTGTGGACCAGTACGATTTTATTTCTGGAAATTCTGCATATTTCTTCCAAGCCTTTGCAAGTGCTATGTCACGGTCCTCGGTAGCAGCTTCAATGCTTCTGTCCAGCATCTGTTCAATCGTTTGGCGCTCCTCACGTGTAACAAGTTCTGGTTCCATATCGATTCTTACTTTGTACATCAGATTGCCATCTAATCCATACCACTTGAATTCAGGTTCGGCTGTTGTGTATGTGAGAATTCCTTTACCCGGTTGGTAGGAAGCTGCAGCACGGGGTCCATAGTAGATTTGACCCGTGATCCCAATCATGTATTTCTCCAAGAGGATCATACGTCCGGTAGTAAATGAAGGTGCCTTAATTTGGCATATTGTATCCCCTTCAGCTGTTACTATTGTTGCCATATATGTTCTAGAGATATAATCGTTTTCTAAAAAAGGAGTGGCCTCACTATCAATTATAACCAGACATCCCTCTGGCGTCGGATGCAGTTCGGCTATTGAACCACCCTTTAAATGAGAAAAAGTTTGAATAAAAGAACCATCGATATGAAACAATGAAGTTCGTCTGTTTCGGGAGTCGAAAACTGCCACATTATCGTTGCGAATCCATAAAAGCCTTGGATATCGAAACGCTCCCGGTCCATCTCCATCTCGTCCGAAACTTCTTAGATATTTCCCGTCAGGACCAAATACTGCTATCCGAACATTTCCCCTGTCATTGACATAATAATTATCATCCTCTCCCATCAGGTACTGGGAAGCCCGGAACAATATCGTTTCCTCCCTGCTCTCATCCTGCTCCAGTCGGACAACCTCTTCATACTCAAACAGCTCTCCCTCATATTTCGGACCTCCAGATGTAATGGCGACCGGGACCCCCTCTTCTTCGAAAATCTGGAAGGTGTGTATCTGTTCTGTCTCATCGCTGGTGCAAGCAGCAGTAATCAGGTAGATCGAGAATATACAGGTCAGTGTTCTGCTGGATCGCATCTCAATACCCCTTTCTATAATCGTTTCCTGCCTGCCAGACGCTCTTTCGTCTTTGCTATCGTTCGGATTTTACTTATGTGATTCTATATGCCCGATATTTCAATCCGAACCTCAGGAACTAAATAAGACAGTATAATTCTGGCAGTTGTGAATACGTTTTCAGCCTAGACCAGAGAGCAATACTGGTCAAGGTGGAGACAGAGTGTAATTCAGTAACTCAGGAGTCATTATTGGGGAACGGACACAGTCCGCTACTTATGGATTTGACAGACTTTTAGTATTACTGCTTTATTTTAAAATATTATGAGACCATCAGATAATCGATATATAAGCTGCTATATAGCTTTGAGTTTCTGTCTTATAGTGAGCAGCGCATGTTCGAAGCTGCGTCCTTCCAGGCCTGAAAACGATGACAATACCCCACCTTCTGCCTTCTTCACTGTGACACCTGATAGTGGATCGGTTTTAGTGCCATATTTTTTGAATGCCTCATCGAGTAGTGATGCTGAGGATGAGCTGGATGAGCTGCGAATACGATGGGATTGGGACGGCAATGGCAGTTGGGATACTCCGTTAGATACTGTGAAACAGATCACACACAGATTCACTGAGGCTGCACTGTACACAGTCATAATGGAAGTGAGAGATACCGGCGATCTTGCTGACACTACCCAACAAATGGTTTCAGTGTCAGGAAACCTGCTATGGAAATTCGATACTCCAGGTATGAATATGTCCTCACCAGCGATTGGTGTGAATGGCACCATTTATTTCGGTTCAGGAAGATATATTTGTGCTTTGAATCCCGACGGTACACTCAGGTGGAATTATTTAACAGAGGGCAGTGTCTATTCTTCCCCCGCCGTGGATGATAATGGGAGAATCTTTGTGGGTTCGGAGGACAGCTATCTATATGCCCTTGATTCCGATGGAACTTTATTCTGGAAATATCAGACCGGAAGTCAGATTGAATCATCTCCTGCAATCGGAGCTGACGGTACAATCTATGTTTGTTCAGACCAGCTTTATTCAATAGACAATACCGGCTCCCTCAAGTGGAGTAATCCAGAAGGTGGAGGATACTCCTCTCCAGCCATCGATGCTGACGGTTCTATCTATGTGCATACCGGTGGTATGTCGTCCGGAGAGTTATTGGCATTCAGCCCCGATGGTGCTATGAAATGGAGTTTTTCTACCAATGGAGGAATGACGTCTCCGGCAATAGGTACCGATGGTGCAATCTATGTGGGATCATCTAATTATTATATTTATGCACTTGAACCAGACGGGACCCTCAGATGGGAATTCAAAACAGCAACGGGAATGCTAAGCACCTCCCCGGCTATCGGCAATGATGGTTCGATTTATGTTGGTACAGTCTATGGGCGCATTTATGCATTGAACCCAAATGGCAGCCTGAAATGGCGATTCTCTGGAAAGACAGGAGTTGGAGCCTACACATCTTCGCCTGCTATTGGATCAGATGGGACGATATATTTCTATAAAGGCCATCACATCAGTGCTGTTAGCGTTGATGGTGAGTTATTGTGGGAGTATCCAATCGGGCATATGATATTTTGGGCGAACAGGTGTTCGCCAACGGTTACAGAAAGTGGAGTTATCTATATTGGTGGTATGGACGGATTTTTCTATGCGTTGCAATCAAACTCCTCAGGTCTCACCCAATCCGCTTGGCCAAAATTCAGATGTAATCCTCAGAACACTGGTCGGAGATTACCATAAACCTGTGCAGCGGTTATGTCTTGTTAAGCTTGAACTCCCAGGCACAGTACCATTCATCGGGATGGTCGTCGGTCGGGTATCCGATGCATCGGGTTTTTATCAGAGAGTCTATGGTTGACGCGAAACCGGTGTATTTCATCAGATCATTTCTTTAAGCCGGACCAGGAGGTTGAGGGCCTCAACAGGTGTCAATGTATCGGGGTTCACCCTTTTCAGTTCTTCGATGAGGGGATCGGGACGCTCGGGGAAGAGATCTGTCTGACTGCTGGAGGTGACCATGCCCGTGCTCTCACCTTCGGGCAGGGGTCTCTCCTCCTCCAGGTTGTGCAGGATATCCCTGGCTCGATCGATTACGGGTGACGGAACTCCCGCCAGTTCTGCAACGTGTATCCCATAGGAGTGATCGCACCCGCCAGGAACGATCTTGTGCAGGAAAATGACCTTGTCCCCCCACTCCTTGACTGCCACGTTCAGGTTGAAGACCCTGGAGAACCTCTCTGCAAGAACGGTCAGTTCATGGTAGTGGGTTGCGAAAATGGTTTTTGCCCCGATCTCCTCGTGTATGTATTCACCAACCGCCCAGGCAATTGAGAGTCCATCATATGTGCTCGTGCCACGTCCGACTTCATCGAGAAGCACGAGGGAATCTTCAGTTGCGTTGTGCAGAATGTTCGCCGTCTCGTGCATTTCCACGAGGAAGGTCGATTCCCCGCCTGCCAGGTTGTCCATGGCGCCGACCCGTGTAAATATCCTGTCCATTACCGGAAGGCGGGCCCGGGCTGCCGGGACGAAGGACCCCATCTGAGCCAGCAGGCAGATCAGTCCCACCTGTCGCAGGTATGTACTCTTGCCCGACATGTTCGGCCCGGTGACGATGGCGATCTGTCTGTCGGGTCCGTGGAGGGTATCGTTCGGGATGAAGGTTGCCTTCGGCATAATAGCCTCAACGACAGGATGCCTCCCCTCCTCTATCTCCAGAGTGCCGTCTTCTGTCAGGACCGGCCTTACGAAACTGTGTCGAATGGCGGCATCGGCCAGTGCTGCAAGCATGTCTGCAATGGCAAGTGCAGCAGCATTGCCCTGCAGGACCTGAAGGTGAGAAGCAGTCATCTGCCTGAGATCACAGAAGATCTCGTACTCGAGCGCTGATGAGCGCTCCTGCGCCTTCAGAACTTCCTCTTCCTTATCCTTCAATTCAGGAGTTACGTAGCGTTCGGCGGCAACCAGGGTCTGCTTGCGGATATAGTCTTCGGGAACTTTCTCTGCGTGCGTCCTGGTTACTTCCAGGTAGTAACCGAATACCTTGTTGTAGCCGATCTTGAGGGTCGGAATGCCCGTACGCTGTCGTTCCGATTTCTGAAGTTCAGCAATCCATCCCTTGCCGCTCGACATGAGACTTCGCAGCCGGTCGAGTTCATCTGAATAGCCATCCCGGATTATGCCGCCCTCGGTCATTGAGATCGGAGGCTCATCGTTCAGTGCTTTCTGCAGATCAGCGGTCAGATCGCTCAGAGGATCGAGCTCATCCCCCAGCTTGGAGAGCAGGGTGGATGAAAAGGATGTGAGCACTTCCTTCAGATCGGGAATAGATGCCTGAACACCGAGCAGCGAGTGGAGATCACGAGGTGTCGCTTTACCTGTTTCCACCCTGACGGAGAGACGCTCCAGGTCACCCAGTCCTTCCAACCTGTCTGTCAATGTGTCGCACAGGTCACGTTCTTCGATGATTAATGCAACAGCATCCAGTCTCTCTTCTATATCGGCGGCAGAGGTCAGCGGGCGCAGCACTGCACTGTGCAGTGCCCTTGCCCCCATCGCGGTACGGGTTTGATCGACAACTTCCAGCAGCGTGCCTGATCGTCCGCCATCCCGGATATTCCTGACCAGTTCCAGGTTCCTCTGGGTTGCCGCATCGATGAGCATGCCGTCATCGCTGTCACGGATCCTGACCCGTTTCAGATGTCCGAGACTGGAGAACTTCTTCTCCTGCAGGTAGGAAACCAGCGCACCTAGTGCTCCTACACCATTTTCGAGTTCGTCGAGACCGAAGCCCTTCAGTGTTTCAACTCCGAAATGCTCCTTCAGGGTCTGTTCTGCCAGATCGAAGTTGAAACGGAATCCCTCCATGCGTGTTATCGTCTGGACATGAAGGCCCGGTGCCTTCAGGAAGGGATCTATATCGAGAGATTCGGGGATCACTATCTCGGATGGCGAATATCTCTGTATCTCATCCATCAGTTCGTTAATGGAGACTTCGGTGACCTCCAGCCCGCCGGTTGAAACATCCGTAACCGCAACCCCCCACTTCTCATCCCTTTCCCGGGAACCGTAAATCACCATCAGGTAATTGTTGCGCTCACCCTCCAGGTAGCCGTCGGCAAGGGCCGTACCAGTAGTCAGCACCTCCACCACCTCGCGTTTGACTATCCCCTTTGCCTGTTTTGGATCCTCTACTTGTTCGCAGACAGCTACCCTCTGGCCCGCCTTCAGAAGACGGCTGATGTAGACTTCACCAGCATGTGCGGGGAATCCAGCAAGGGGTATGGCCTTATCACCATCCCCCGAATTACGGCTGGTCAGTGCAATGTCGAGGGTTCTGGCAGTTATCTTTGCGTCTTCGAAGAATGTCTCGTAGAAGTCGCCGAGTCTGAAAAGAAGTATCTCGTCAGGATGTTCTCCCTTGATGCGAAGGTACTGCTGCATCAATGGAGTGGAAGTCCTGGCCATGGCGATATAATGCTCTGTCTATTGAGGTTTGATTTCGTAAAGTTGGAACGTAGAAACTGACGCGCTGGAATCCTGAAGCGATCTGCCGAATGCATTTGCTTCCGCTCTCGTTTCGAAGCGGCCGACGAGTACGACGACCAGGAACCTGCCATCGACACGTTTGGTCGCATGCCAGGCGTTGTATCCTCCACGGGTCAGTCTCATTACCAGATCGGTGGCATTACCCAGATCTGAAAAGGCTCCCACCTGTACCGACCAGCGGCCCTCCTCAACGCCACCCTGAGTCATCCCGGTTGTGCCTATGGTTCTCATGGAGTCCAGCCGTGCCTGGACCATGGCCTCTCTCTGTTGGGCCAGCCACCTGCGGGCCTCTCTGCCATACCAGGTGTCGGGGAACCTTTTGACGAGTGTCTGGCTCACGATCCTGGCCTGCTCCACGTTTCCCAGAGCATCGTATGCTAGAGCCTGTATTCCCATCGCCCGAGGATTGTGATCCTCCAGGTATGGTGCTTCAATGACCGCCGCAGCATATGTGAGAGCAGAGTCGGGTTTTCCCAGACGTAAGCTGAGTTCAGCCGTAGATAACAGTGCTCTCCCCCTGGTCTCAGGATCTGTAGATCGATGTGCTGCTCTTTTAATAATGCTCAGCCCCATCCTGAGACTATCGGGTTCTGCTGATGAGTGGAGCCAGGTCATACCCCTCCAGTATCGCGCTGCCTGACCCAGAGGAGAATCTCCCTGACTCCAGGCTACATCACCAAATAGTCCTCTGGCCTTTATATACATGGCGGAATCGTACCAGTACTGGGCGATTTTAAAGAGTGCTCTTGATGCCATCTCCGTGCCGGGATAACGCCTGTATACACGGTCAAAATAAACTTCAACAGCAATGAGTGCTTCAGGTTCTACGAGTCCCCGGTAATAGAGTATTTCAGCCGTTATGTTACCCTGCTGAATCAGGGTGTCGAGCATCCGTCGGGCATCGTTGTATTGAGCTCTATCATAGAGGTCGCGGGCCGCAGCGGCCGAGGGATTGACCTGAAAGCCGGGTTGCCGGGCTGAAGCTGTCGAAGGGAGAACTCCAGCAATCAGGATTGAAATCAACAGGTACCGGTGATTGTGTCTGAGGTGTTTATGACCCATCGGGCCGGTCATCACACGGCTTCCTCCCTGCCCACTTCAAGATCTTCCCCGTTTTTCTCGTCGTTCAGATCGACTTCTTCCGCAGTGAAATCGAGCAGTTCTTCAATCTCCGGGCCCGTATGGGAACGTCTCTGGCCGCTCTCACCGAATATCATTTCGAGAGCTTCCCCGGTGTTCCCCGAACGGTAGAGGAGCCTGGCAATCGCTTGATCCAGAACAAAAGTCTCTTCGACATGCGGCTTGTGCTTTTTGAGCACTTCAACCGCTTTACCGACCTCGCCCTTGCGTTCCAGAAGGTGAGCCAGTGCCAGCGCAGTCTCTGCACTGGCTGGATTGGCAGTGAGGTGATTCGAATAGATATCAGCCATGCGACTGAATTCCCCTATCTGATAAAGGGCATTTTCCAGCCGCGAGAATGCTTCTGTCACCCGATCGGGGACATTTTCCACCAGCTTCTCCCACCATTGGACGGCGTCATCAATACGCTCTTCATCGGTGTAGGTATCCCCTATCGCCAGATACGCCTCAGCGCAGGAGGGATCATGTTTCAGAGCCTCTTTCAGGATGATCCGACTCTTATGGTATGCTCCCTGCTCTGTCAGTGCACGGGCCCGGGCAACTTTGTATCCCGCCAGTCTTTCATCGGTGATTTCCGGTTCACCCTCGAGCACCGAGGCCAGTTCGTACGCTTCCTTCCATTTCTCCTGTTCCTCCAGTATTTCCAGAAGACGCATCCTGGGCCACGTATCACTCTTTTTAATACGATCGAGCTTCAGAAGTGTCTCTTCAGCGGATTTCCAGTGTTTCAGTGCGATATAGTCGAGAGAGAGGCTCTTCAAGACGGTAACATTGGCCTGGGTGGTAAGGTCACTGCGTATGGTTATGTTTCGATGCACTTTCAATGCGCGCTCCAGCTCACCCCGTTTGCGCAGAATATCCCCGAGGATGATGTAGGCATCGATATTGGATGTGTCGAGTCGTACCGTTTCAACCAGCTTCGAATAAGCTAGGTTCTCTTCATCGTTTATCAGGTGAAGGAGAGCCTCCATATACGGATTCCTGCCGCGGCTGATCTTCGTTCTGCGCAGCCTGTCGAGCCTGATTGCCAGGAGCACCAGGGCCAGCAGGAAAGCTACTCCGAGAAGTATCTCGTTAGTCGACATCTTCTTCTGCTTCCGCCGGAAGATCCTCCATATCCAGCTCCTCCAGTGGCTGGTTGCGGAGAGCCTGCAGTTCCTCATGAACCTCGTCCCTGTCACGCGAGAGGGATCTCAGCTGCCCTCTGAGCTTAATCTCGTTGACGAAGGCGATGAGGAACCAGACCAGCATCCCGATGATGAAGGCCTCGAATATGACCAGGATCAAGGGCACTTCCTGAAACTGCCAGAAGAAGAGGTCGATATCGACGAGCTGATCGAGATTCAGCATCGAGAAACCGAGAAGCAGGATCAAGAGCAGCGCTACACCAAGCCATTTGAGCATCCACATTTTCCTCAGTATCCTTTCTTCCCGGGTTTACCGCTTTAACTCTCCACGCATCGACCAGGTTCCTGTACCCGTGATTTTAACATCTACCATAGCACCAAGCAGGTCTTCTTTCGACTCAACAATAACGATCTTGTTCTCGCGGGTTCTTCCCAGCCACTGATCGGGCCCCCGATCCCCCCTCCCGGTCACCAGTATCTCTGCCGTGCGTCCTTCAAACTTCTGATTCGAACTGACGGTGAGCTCGCTCTGGAGTTCTATCACCCTTTCGAGTCGCCGCTGTTTCTCCTCATCGTCCACATCATCATCATATACTCTGTCCGCGTATGTCCCGGGTCGCGGAGAGTACTTGAAATAATAACTTGAATCGAACCTGCACTCAGCCATAAGGCTCAGTGTATCTTCAAACTGCTCCTCACTCTCACCCGGGAATCCAACAATAATGTCGGTGGTGAGTGCGACACGGGGGATTCTATCCCTTATCCGGTGTGTGATATCGATGTATTCCTCTATGGTGTAGCCGCGACGCATCCGTGCCAGAACATCGCTGTTGCCTGCCTGCACCGGCAGGTGAACCCACTCGCAGACTGCATCACATTCTGCTATGGCCTCCAGCTCCTCCTCTCTGAAGAAGGACGGATGGGGAGATGTGAACCGTATCCGGGGAATACCGGTCTCTGCGACCTGCCACAGCAGTCGGTCGAAACGGGTTGTGCCGTCCTGATATGCATTGACGGTCTGGCCGAGCAGTATGACCTCCTTGACGTCGTCATCTATCAGTCTTCTGACCTCATCAATAACGTCCTCGCTCTTTCTGCTCCGCTCCCTTCCCCTGGTATGCGGAACGACGCAGAAGGTGCACATCCTGTTGCATCCCCTCATGATTGTTACAAATGCACTGGAACTCTTTTCAGCTCGGTGATGAGGAAGTCCTTCGTAAAGCTCGGTTTTATCGAGCTTGCACATCGCGTACCGCCTGTCGAGTGCGGAATTGAGTATCTCCGGAAGGCACCGGTAGGAATCGGGACCGAGGATGAAATCGATAGAGGGGACCGAATCGAGCAGGTCCTGCCCCATATGCTGCGGAACACAGCCCAGCACACCGATCGTTTTGGAGCTGTTATTCTTGAAAGCGGAAAGATGGTTGATCCTGCCGATAACGCGCTGCTCAGCATTCTGCCTGACGGCACAGGTATTGAGGAGGATTATATCGGCCGATTCGGCCGAATCAACAAGGTGACAGCCCGCCTGCATCAGAATGCCGCTCACGAGTTCCGAGTCACGGACATTCATCTGGCAGCCGTAGGTTTCTAGATAGACTTTCACGATTCCCGCGCGGGCAACCCAGAGAGGCCGGGTCCGTGAGCCGTTAAATCAGGACCCTGCTTTCCTGGTTGTCTTCTTTTTTGCGGCTTTCTTAACGGTCTTTTTCTTTGTCTTCGGAGCTGCCTTGGCTTTTGTTTTGGTCTTGGCCTTGGCCCTGGTTTTGCTTTTGCTCCTGGCCTTCTTCTTTGCCGGCTCAGCCTTCTCTTCTTCGACCTTCTCCTTCTTTTCAGCCTTTTCGGTTTCTTCAGCTTTCTCTTCGGTCTTCTCCGGCTCCTCAGCCTTCGGTTCCTCGATCTCTGCGGTCTCTTCAGGCTGTTCAGCTGTCTCGGCCTTATCGGCTTCTTCCGCCTTCTCCTCAGCTTTCTCCGGTTCCTCTATCTCTGCAGTCTCTTCAGGCTGTTCAGCTGCCTCGACCTCCTCGGCTTCTTCCGCCTTCTCCTCAGCTTTCTCAGGTTCCTCTATCTCTGCAGTCTCTTCAGGCTGTTCAGCTGCCTCGACCTCCTCGGCTTCTTCCGCCTTCTCTTCGGTCTTCTCTGTATCCTCTTCGGCCTCTGCGACTACCTCTTCGGCAGTTTGTGATGCGTCAGGATCATCTTCGTCAACCGGATCGTGTCCCCTGTCATCCATCTCAGACTCGAGGTGATCCTTCAGTTTGACCAGATCCTCAGCTCCACTGTGGTCGGCGATTGTGACTTCGCGCTTCTCATGCTTCTTGAGAAATACTTCCTGTTCCTTTTCATCCTTGCTCTTGAAGTATTCGGTGACCGAGAGGACAATCTTGCGGCCTTCGCGATCGAATTCGATAACAGTCAGGGGCAGGTCATCCCCATCGTCAAAGGCCTCTTCGGCCGTGGACAGATCTTCCCGGCCCAGATGCTGGAGAGGGACAAATCCCTCAACGTCATTGGGAAGATCCACGATAACTCCCTTGTCGATCAGGCGGGTGATCTTCCCCGATGTCTCGGTACCCGGTTTGTACTGCTCCTCCAGATCGTTCCACGGATTCGGCAGTGCCTGCTTGTGGCCCAGCGAGATCCTTCTCTGGTTCCTGTCTATGCTCAGAACCACCACGTCGATCTCATCACCCTTGCTCAGAATCTCGGATGGATGCCGGATTCTCTTCGTCCACGACATGTCGCTGATGTGAACCAGTCCATCTATACCGGGTTCTATCTCCACGAATGCACCGAAATTGGTAAGGTTGCGCACCTTGCCGTGCAGATTGCTTCCAATTGCAAACCGGACTTCAAGGGTCTCCCACGGATCGGGCTCTGTCTGTTTCAGACCCAGGGAGACCTTCTCTTCAGCGGCGTTGACCCTCAGGACCACCACTTCGATTTCATCGCCGATATTCACAAGTTTGGAGGGATGTCTGATATGCTGCGTCCACGACATCTCGCTGAT
>VAPC010125892.1_pt1 | contig 16690 bp, 13 predicted proteins | sample 3395121 | NCBI WGS metagenome assembly VAPC01 (sample SAMN08290434, study PRJNA428436) | hydrothermal vent metagenome | isolation source: Deep-sea hydrothermal vent chimney | place: Indian Ocean: Southwest Indian Ridge | depth 1711 m m
ACCCTCAATTCTATCGTAGACTCTGTCAGTAGAGATAATAGTGTTGTCAGGATTTTCAGTACTTAGTGCAACGGCAGCGTATATGGCATCGAAGATTGAAGTTAGTTGATAGTTGTCCATAAGGAAGAGCGCACCTAGCTGATTATCAATAGTCGAAGGTACAATCGAGAGATTCGGAAAAGTGATCATATGACTTACAACATCGCGTACATATGAGATTCCTGCAATATTACGAAGTACGTAATACAGTTCAATTGAGAACACGCTTGGGATAACTACCTGACCAAGTTCGCCCTGCTTGATCTTTGAGAAAAGAACTCCTGCAACTTGCTTCAGATGGTCATCACTCTTGTAAAATGCCAAGACCATATCATTCTCAATCAGCATTCTGTTTTTTTCTCCTCCATCGTTCTGAAATATCTGCAGCAGCAACAAGCTCTGCTTGAACCAGGAGATCGCTTATAGGACCTTGGACATCGAGTTCTGGTTTCTTATCAGGAATAGGGAAGAGAATGTGATAGTCCCCCAGTGAAAGAAGAAGAAATGACTCTCCTTCTATCCCGGTTTTCTTTGGAATTCTGATCCGTCGTTGTGCATCCATTCGTACTCTTACTATCATCTAGAAGCCTCACATAATGGTTCGTGCGAAGGAATATAAGACTGTGGATAAAAAAAGGGTATTGTGGATAGATTTCACAATACATATCCATCACGACTGAAGTATAGGCTGAAAGGACTTGAATGCAATCGGGGTGAAATACAGTTCATTGTAACCTGGACAAAAGATATTCGACTTGAGTTATAAAAACCTGTCCACGATTGTCCAAGTTTTCGGTAGCTGTTTATACCCCAACACTCTGTGTTCAAGGACCAAGAAGAGAAAATAAATATTAGCAGTAGTCTATCTGATGATGGATAGAAATCTAGGCTTCGGGTCAATCATGTCTGCAGTTTGACCAGTAGACAAGCAGGGCGTGTCCATTGAACAAGGCCCTCCGGATCCGAGGTTCTGAATACTATCAGATCTGCAAGCCGCAATACTGAAGGTTCTGAACTATGGTAAGAAGAAAAAGCGAGTTTCAACCTCAAATATTGAGAGAGGCTCTGGAGAGCTATACCGTTCCAACGCTAAGAAAGCTGGCGGGTCTGCTGGTTTCCGAGTTGCCCACGCGCAAAGCTGAACTCGTATCTGTCATTCGAGATATGATGGAAACCCTCGAAGGTTTGAAAGAGATTTGGCGTCAGCTTGATCCAGTCCAGCAAGGGGCAGTCGCTGAAGTGGTTCATTCTTCTTCTTCACGTCTTGATGAGGTTGTTTATCGAGCCAAATACGGAGTGGACGCTGACCTAGATCAAACAAGCAGTTTTGGTAAGGCGGAAACGCCTTCGCTACTCTCTTTGTTCATCTACAACGGAGCCATGCCTTATGATCTGAAAGATCGATTGAAGGAGTTCGTACCTCGACCGCTTTCTACCCGGGTAGAAACTACGCTTGAGCTATCTACCACAGTGACCATAACATCATACAAGTATGACAACTCCACCCGCAAAAGTAAGAAACATTCGACAAGAATTCCTGTGACTCGGTGTGAAACCGAACGTAGTGCCCTGCATGATGTACATGCAGTCTTGCGTCTGATAGATACCAGCAAGGTTCGAGCGAGTGAAAAGACGAAAAGACCAACTGCTGCGAGCATGAGGATGATTACGAAGGTATTACAGGGCGGGGATTTCTATCCACCAAACGAGGGCTCAGACAGCTGGCAAACAGCTCCGGGTCCCATCAAGGCGTTTGCTTGGCCGCTGATTCTGCAAAGTGCGGGCCTAGTGAAGCTCTCCGGGAACGAACTCCGTCTCACACCAGCTGGCAAGAGCGCGCTTAAGTTGTCCCCGCAACAAGTGATTCGGAAGGCTTGGAATTCTTGGCTAAAGACTAAGCTACTGGATGAATTCAATCGGGTCCACGCAATCAAGGGACAGACGGGAAAAGGGAAACGCCGTATGACCGCACTGCCTAGTAGGCGCACAGCTATCGTGAAGACTCTGAGAGCCTGTCCGGTACATGATTGGATTGCCTTCGACGAGTTCTCACGCTTCGTGCGTGCTTCTGGTTACTCATTCAAGGTTTCCCGCGACCTCTGGACACTCTACATCGAAGACTCATACCATGGATGTTTAGGGTATGACACGTCCAGAAAATGGCACATCGTGCAAGCAAGGTATATGTTGACGTTTCTCTTTGAATATGTAGCCACGATGGGGTTGATTGATGTAGCCTACATTCATCCCTCTGGGTCTCGTATCGACTATGGCAATCTATGGGGAGCAGATGATTTGGACTGTCTAAGTCAGTATGATGGTCTACAGTACTTTCGCATCAATGGGTTGGGTTCTTGGTGTCTGGGACTGAACGAGGATTACATTCCTTCGCCGATAGAAGCACAGGAAGTTCTCAAGGTTCTTCCCAACTTCGATGTGGTGGCAATCAAACCTCTTCCTCCAAGAGATGTGTTATTCTTGGAGTTGTTCTCAGAGCAAGCTTCCGATGTAGTGTGGAAAATCCAGGCCACCAACCTCATCAAGGCTCTGGAGGAGGGACATTCTCTGGCTGACATAGAAGCCTTTCTGAAAGCAAGAGCTGGTGATGGCTTACCGAATAACGTGGCGGTATTCTTCAAGAACATGGCTGAACGGGTGTCGCAGCTTGTAGACCTTGGTCCTGCGCGGTTGATAGTGGCGCAGGACACTGTGTTGGCTCAGCTCATTACCAACAACTCCGGTTTGCGGTCATTGTGCATGCTGGCCGGTGAACGACATATCGTGGTTCCAGCGAGCGCTGAAAGTACCTTCCGCCGTGCCCTACGTGAATTGGGATATGGACTATCAATGTCGCAAGGTGACGTGTTGTAGCATCAAGCTGGAAGAGATGTCGGTCAACCGTTGCCCGAAACCTGGATAGCCCTGGGCATCAAGGTCTTGGACTGATGTTCGGTTCCTGCTTCGCTGAGGCTTCTTCGTGATCCGGGGTAATCGCAAACGCTATTGCTCGTTGTCCATCTTGGCTGACATCTGAGCCATCTCCTCGAATAGAGCGAGTGTCTTCTTGGCTTCTTCGGGTTTCATCTTCTCGATTGCATAACCTGTGTGAACTATAACATACTCTCCAACCTCAAGATCTGGAAGGAGTGTGACGCAGATTCTCTTGCTCACTTCACCAAAATCTACCTGAGCAAAGTCTCCGTCAATCGATTCGACCCGAGCAGGAACTGCCAGACACATTGTGACCGCGTCGCACTCAGTTCAATTTCTTTAGAATCTTGTGACTTGACCAGATTCAACTGACATGACGATAGAATACACCCAGCTCGTCAGCCTTGGCAAATGCCCTTTTCATCTCACTGCTGTCTACTCGGCGAGCAATATCTGGATACTTGTCCCGGTTAAGGCGGACTCTGTGCTCCGGTCTATACTGCCCCATGATATTCACCATGCAGTTGGGCATGTTCTCAGCAATCCACTCTAGAATTGGAATGGTACAACACTCAACATGGTTTGGCATGACGAGATGACGAATGATGACCTCGCCGTAGTTGTAAGCCATCAGGTGATTGCGGGAGACCACATCGAAGTAGTTCTCTACACCAGAAAGTCGTTTGGCACACTCGTTGTTCCCATATTTAAAATCCGGGAGCCAGACATCGAAGATATCAACAAGAAGATGCATCGTCTCCTCTGAGCAGTATAGATTCGAGTTCCATAGTTGTGTTACATTTGATGTCTGATGGACAAGGGATGCGATAATGGTGTGAGTGTTGGGAATCGGGTCACCGCCAACATAATTGATGTTCAGTGCACCCTGTTTGAAGAGAGACTCTGCAATCGATGCAACTCCCTCTGGTCCAGCTGCTTGTCCAGAGTTCGGATTGGTGGAGATGTCCTCATTCTGACAGAACACGCAACCAAAACAACATGATGCAAAGAAGATAGTTCCACTGGGAACGAGTGGAGCTTCCTCACCTGTATGGAGGAATGCTGAAGACACTCTTGATGTAGACCCGAGTTTGCACCAGCCCTTTTCATCACGGGTTCTATCTTCCCCACATCTCCGCTCACAAAAGTGGCAGTCTGCAAGAATCCTGTGTGCAAGCTCAATCTTCAAGTTCAGGAAATTCCGTTCAAGACCAGCCACTGGACCGGGAACCTCATCACTTGAGTCGACCTTCTCTACAAGCTTGGTGAATTTCTCAGAGTCCTCTTTGTGTACCTTCCAGAGCTCCTCGGAAGAGGAATCGAGGGGTATGTCACACGTCTGCGTTTTGGCAAGTAGATACTTTGCAGTTCGCACTTGGTCAATGATCTTCCTGTACCTAGAGAGTCGGCGAACTAACTCAGGGTCATTCCATGCTCGTTTTGCATCAGGTCGAACCAGTCTCCACATGTCATTACAACAATAGCTCACTTAGGATAAAAGGTCTATGAGCTAGATCATCGAAGTCGGAACATCAGCTGAAGAGCTCTCGACCAAATAGGCAATCGTAGCGGCAAGTGTAATGACTCGATTCTTGAGCCACAAGGGAGTGATATTTCGGTCACTTCCCAGTATCTTCCTGGAGGCTAGTAGATTTGGTTGTACAGATGGAATAGTGGAGAAGATAGTTTTTTCCGGTAGTGTATCAAAATGCCAGTCCTTGAACTCCTGGGCGTGTTCCTGATTTCTTTCGGGATGGGTGAAGTCATCCAACCTCAACCAGTTCAAGGCAAAGACAGCGTCTGCGTCCTTGAGCGACCCCTCAAACGCATCAACTTCTTCATACAACACATTACAGCACTGAGACGTGTCTTCTGCAACTCTTCTTACGCGATTAAGAAAAGAAAACTTGGAAGGACTGACTAGACGAACATTGGCACCGAATGCAAGTGCACTGATCAGGAAGCTATTTGCAGGAGCTGGGCTTGTGAACGAATTTCCAAAGCCCCATGTGATAACAATCTGTTTTCCAGCTAGACCATTCAGACGAAACTCGAGACCCAGCAAAGTTGCTAGTGCAGATTGCCAAGCATATACGTCGTCATGCAGACTTGCAAAAGGTACTGTAGAAGCGTCAGCAAATTGCTTTGTTAGCATCCTACCTTCCCCGAAGGTTTCACTACTGGAGAATGCTGTTAGCAGGATGTCTGATGCTTCACTTGACATCCTCACTGAGTTTAGTAGCTCTTCTGTTGACATAGAATCTGCATTACTCCATCCCAGATCGACGATTGTGTGGTTAAGGCGAGCAGCGGTCATTGCGGAAACTTGGGTCTCAAATGGTGACGCTCCGTGCAGTAATCGCCCTACGACCTTTACCTGTTCCAGAGATTCACTGATTGGAGTAAATCCAGAGATTTCAACTTCTTTTGCAATCTCGAAGATTCTGTGAAGGACTGGCTTACTGGGAAGGTCATCGCTATTCGTCATATCTATCGCGCATCCCATCATATTGTCTGATAATAGTTTCCCATTTTGGTACAACATACTCCCCAAGGGAAGGCTTATTTTTGTAAGGACTGGCACCCCTGTACGAGGTACCGTCAATGACCCGCTACGATGATATTCTCAATAAGATAAAGCGCAAAGAAGCCAAGGTTGCAGTGATTGGACTCGGTTACATTGGACTACCTACTGCCCTCTTCTACGCGATGAGAGGTATGGAAGTAAGGGGTATTGATACAAACACAACGCTTGTTGATGAGTTGAGAAAGGGGAGAATCTCAATACACGAGGAAGGTCTCACCGAGATCGCCTCGGAATATCTTCCAAAGATAACACTACAGACCACATATGATGGTGTCGAGGAGTCGGATGTCTGTGTTCTATGTCTTCCAAGTCCTGTAGATGAGAATGGAAATACGGTCATAAAATATCTCGAAAATGCGGTGAAGGATATTGCAAAACGGATGAAGGCAGGATGCCTTGTGTTGAATGAGAGTACCGTTCCAGTTGGGACAACGCAGTCACTCTTCGAAATATTCTCAAGAAAGAGTGAGGTGGATGACAAAGAAATCTGGTTTGCTCACTGTCCCGAGAGAGTTCTTCCTGGGAAAGTCGTTGAGGAGATGGATTCAAACCATCGCCTTGCCGGAGGCATTAGTGAGGAAGCAACCACTCTGGCGGTGGCATTCCTTCAATCAATCTTCAAACCTGAACTCATTCATCCTACAAACTCAGAAGTGTCAGAGGCGGCTAAACTGGCAGAGAACGCGTTTCGTGATGTGAACATCGGATATGCAAACGAATTAGCCAAGATCTGTGCAAACCTCTCGATTGATGTGACCGAGGTCATTAGGATGGCAAACCTGCATCCACGCGTTTCGATTCTTATTCCAGGACTTGGGGTGGGCGGATACTGTATTCCCAAAGACGGATTGATTCTATTGGAATCAGCCAGAGCAAAGGGTGGAGATGCCGAACTCATTCCTGCAGCGCGTCATGTAAATGACAGTATGCCAGCACATGTATCCGAGAGAATTGTAGGTGAAGTGCTTTCCAGAAAGGAAACAGCAGAAGTAGGACTTCTCGGTCTTGCATTCAAGGAGAATGTGTCGGATACAAGAAATAGTCCATCAGTCGAGTTGCTGAAATTACTCACCTCAGAAATTCACGATATGATTGTGTATGACCCGCTCGTCGCAGAATCTTTTGGAGCAAAGAAGGCGGACGATATTGATGACTTGCTCAAGTCTTCCAAGGTTATTGTGATGTGCGTGGGACACAAACAGATTTTGAATGAACTGAAGTCCAAGGACCTCTCGGAGAAAGTGTTCTTCAATCCAAGAAATATGATGCCCGAGTTGAAATCCCAGGTCGAGAAGTATGTTGGTCTGAATATTTAGTGCTCTGAAGGGTTGAAAACAGCTGCTAAGAACCTTCCTTGAACCACTGGGCGTACATGGCTCTTGTGTTCAACTATGTTCAACTTTCAATGAACTGTGTAGTGTTTATATGTTGAAAAGTGGACGCTGATATTGAGGTAGATAACACAACCTATCCGGGTATCTCAAGGGGTAGTCAAGTACTGTTTCTTGAGTGGACATGACTCCTACGTCAAACTTAAAGTGAACGGTGCATGATTCAGATGACAGAGCTGAGTGTCAGAGATCTTGATGTATTTACAGATGGAATTGAAGTATTGCTGTCAGACAGGGGTGTGACTCTCTGTTATCTCTACGGGTCGTATGCTAGAGGTACTATGACGGGATTGAGTGACTTGGACATTGGGGTGGTTCTTTCGTCTGAGATCACCCGCGATAAATACACAGATATCGTCTTGAACCTCACCAGCACTCTAAGTAGGAGATTGACTGACATCGATGTTGATGTCCGAGTCTTAAACGATGCACCTGTCGAGTTCAGATATAGTGTGATTGCTAATGGACGTCTAATCTTCTGCTCAGATGACATCATTCGTGCACGATTCGAAACTGAAACGATTCGAGTGTATCTTGATTTCAGACCTGTCTTGGACACCTATTATCAGTTCATGCACAGACGATTGAAGGAAACAGACCATCTATGATAGACACCGACATGTTGAATGCAAGATTAGCTGGACTAAGCTCCACTCTGAGTATTATACGCTCTTTGGCAGAAACTGAACGAGAATAGCTCCTGAACGATTCTATCAGATTGGGAGCAGTCAGGTACTACCTACTTGAAGCCATTCAGAACTGTCTGGATATTGGCAACCATATTATTGGAAGCGAGGGATTGGAGAAACCATCGCGTTACTAGGAAGTCTTCGGAATTCTCGCAAATCATGATATCATACCCCAACCATTTGCGGAAGAACTATCCAAAATGGCAGCCTTCAGGAATAGGATTGTCCACATTTACATTGACTTCGACAATTCGATGCTTTATGACATCCTAGAGAACAACCTGAATGACTTCGATCGTTTCGCTAAACGTGTACATGAATTCTTAAAGAAATCGCAATAGATTACTTGGGTTGTAATCAGCTGCGAAGCAGAACTGAAGGATAAGGTCAAGAAGCACAAATGTTTGAGTGTCTGATGCATTGATTGATTTCTGAACAAACAATATCAAGCTAGATGAAATCAGACAGCTAGGAGAACTGAGCATTATACCTGTTAGTCCAATAGACTATGGTAGATACGGATATCCAGAGATGATTGCAATCTTTGAAGAAGAATATCGAAAGACACGTCCTTAGTAGACAAGATGATATAGAGAGAGGATACGACAAAGAGTGTGATTCAACATGAAAAAACTGCTAGTGACTCTGACTCCCGCAGAGAGCAAGAGGCTTATTGCCAGAGGTCTACTTGCGACTGATACTGTTCAGACGGTCCTAAAGAATGGCTACCTCTGTATAACCCTTGGAACAACCTCTAGTTATCTTGTGGAGGAGATACTTGGTGAGTATGATAAGACTCGCCACATTGCAGGCATAACTGTCCCAAAGGGACTGGCAATCACAGATAAGAAAAATAGAGCCACAGACGCAATCTTCCACAAGGGAGAATACCTAGAGAACAAGAAAGTGATTGACGTGTTAGATCAGCTAGGTCCTGAAGATGTCATCGTCAAATCTGCAAATGCCCTCGATCTAAATTATGTACCCATTGTTCTGCTTGCCAGTGACTCTGGAGGTACCATCGGTACTTTTCTTGGCACGGCTGCAGCTAAGAACATCAAGATTCTCGTACCGGTTGGGCTTGAGAAGTCCATTCCAGTGGTCTACGAGGAATTCTGTGGTCAGTTCGGAAAAGATGACTGGGACTATTCAATTGGAACCCCTGTTGGAGCCATTGCTATCACTGAGGGAATTGCATTCACTGAGATTGATGCTGTTGAGGCCTTATTCGAGGCGTCAGCCATCCCAATTGCTGCAGGTGGTGTGAACGGAGCAGAAGGTTCAATATCCCTGTTCATTGAGGGCGGAGATGAAGAGATAGCTCGTGCATATGAGTTCTTCACAGACCTGAAAGGTGAACCCCCGTTCCCGAAAGTTGATAGAGTGAAGTAGAATTGGAGTACTTGGACATGCAGAATGACGTTGTCATCAGGACTGAGGGTCTGACCAAGATCTTCGAGCAAGGCAAGAAACACGAAGTGACTGCATTAGACAACGTCAGTCTGGACATTCATCGTGGAGAAGTCTTCGGGCTCCTCGGGCCAAATGGTGCAGGTAAAACGACCCTGATTCGCATCTTAGTAGGATTACTTACCCCCACAAAAGGAAAGGCTTCAGTGCTAGATTTGGATGTAGTGGAGGACATTGACGACATCAGAGAGAGGGTCGCATTACTCCCACAAGAAGCGGGAGTCTACGATCGACTGACTGCAAGGGAGAATCTGGTTTACTATGGAGGTCTTTATGGGATTCCAGAGGATGTTCTGAACGAGAGAGCAGACCACCTCCTTGACATCGTTGGCCTTCGAAAGAAGGAGGATTACCAAGTCAAGGGCTTCAGCGGTGGGATGAAACGCAAAGTGCTTGTAGCACGTGCTCTCATCATAGAACCGGAAATAATCTTCATGGATGAACCGACAACTGGTGTTGACACAGTTGGAGCGAGGGTTGTTAGGAATCTGTTGAAGAAACTGAGTTCAGAGAGAGACCAGACGATCATCCTCACGACGCATGATCTCAGTGAGGTTACGGAGCTCTGCCATAGAGTTGGCATTTTATACGAAGGGCGGCTGGTTGCGATTGGAAAGCCCTCAGAGCTTGAGGAGAAGTATAGAGCAGCGAACCTTGAGGAGGTGTTCATGGGACTAGTCACAGGGGAGGGGGTGTACGATGAATGAAGAGTAAGAAGAAGTCACCCAACACTGGATCGAAAACAAAATGGCTTCTCAAGAAAGAAATAAAGATCGTTTTTCGATCTCGGTGGCTGCTACTTGGTTTCATAATCGGACCTCTATTCGCTTGGCTCTTCCAGGGCGTTTTCTTGAATTTCCTTTTTGCTACATCTGTAGAACCAGAAACCGTATACATTACTGTTGAAGATGAGGGTTCTTTGGGCCATTTGATCTATTACAATTTCGACACTATTTATCAGGATGAGAAAGACCTACCTATGGACGATCAGTCACTCAAGTTTCAAGATTTTATCAATATCAGTAGAAGTGATGGACAGGCGTTATGGGATAATAGAACGGCAGCAGTGTGGATACTAATACCTGCGAACTTCACCGAGCTCTTTGAGCAGTATAATGTGACCACGATGACGATCTACGTGAATTCAGGGAGTTTCAGAGCTACTGCAGCATTTGAGAGAATCAAGATCTATGCCCAATTCTGGATGAGAACCACAGACCTATGGGTGCAACAAATAAGTCCACCAGCTGCCGAGGCAAGCTATGGCCATCAACTCGCAATCTTCCTAGTTATGATCACATCAGTGATGGCACCGAGTCCCTACATCAGTAAATCATTCGCTGGGGAACGTGAGCAACATACCTTGGAGGCACTTCTCGTTGTTCCCATGAGTAGACTGAGAATACTCGGAGCTAAACTCGTGGCAGGTCTCATGTTATCTATGATCTACTCGATCTTTACAGTTGTGGGAATACTTGCATACAACTTCCTAGTGACCATTAGAGCTGCTGGAAGTCTGAATAGTGCAAGTCAGATTGGGTTCTTCAGTATTGAAGTATCGACTATCCCATTGATTTTCTTCGCTCAGTTCCTAATCTTGCTCTGTGCAATAGGAATTGGCGTAGTGATCTCGACTATGGCCAAAGACCAAGCAACTTCAGAGTCGATTAACTATCTCGTACTCCTCGTTCCAACGATGGTCATCGGAATGCTGGGATTTGCAGGTAGCATAAGTCAAGTGAGTGGACTGTTTGGACTCTTTGTATGGTTGATTCCCTTCAGTCATGCAGTCATGTTCCTCAATGGAGTGTTGTCACCTGCACCCGATGTGATTCTACTCATCATCAATATTGTGTATATGATAGGATTCACGTTGGTCTTTCTGATAATAGGAGCAAAGTTGTTTGAGAGAGAGGCAATCATTGCCTAAGATATTGGCCACTTTGGACTGATGTCAACTCCAGAGCGGTCAATGAGTTTAGCTGCATGTTCCATTGCTCGTGCCTTGACTTTCTCTTCATCCAACGTGAGTAATCGTTTGCCTTGCATGAGAATCTGACCATTTACAATAACCGTGTCAACTGCATCACCAGAACCAGAGTAGACCAGATTGGACACAGGATTAGATGTGGGAGTAAGGCTCAGACCTCGTAAATCAATGAGGATAATGTCAGCAAGTTTTCCTAGTTCGAGTGACCCAACTCTATCATCGATTCCCATAGCTACCGCTCCCCCAAGTGTTGCCATCTCAATGGCCTGTTCAGCGGTCACAACAAGAGGATCATTGACATACGATTTGTGGATGAGTGCCGCAAGTCGCATCTCACGCACCATATCATAGGTATTGTTCGAGGGACCACCATCACAACCCAAGGATACTGGTACTCCTGCTTGAAGCATCTGGGGGATCTTAGCAAATCCAGAGGCAAGTTTCATGTTACTAGAGGGACAATGAGAAATGTTGGACTTGCTCTCTGCGAGTACCTTCAACTCCTGGTCCTCAAAATGAATACCGTGCGCAAAGACCATGTCCGGACCAAGGAGATTGTGTTCACGCGCAAAAGAGGTCAAATTAGTTCCGAAATTCTCCTTCACATATCGAACATCATCTATAACCTCACCAAGATGCATTGTCATTCTAGTATTCTTCTCGCGTGTTCTACGAACAACATCTTTGAAGAGTGCTGGAGTGACTGCACCTAGCGAACGCAAACCGTACCAGACCTGGATTCGATCATCAGCCTTGCCATGCCAACGAGTGTACATCTCATCAGTCTCTGATAGGCAGGCTTCAGCATCTTCCACCATTCCAGGATACATTATATCCGGGCTGTCAGCATAACCTGTTGAGTCCATGATTATCTTGGAGAGCGCTGCTCTCATGCCAGATTGTTCAACTGCTTGTGCAATTCCATCGAATCCATACCTTGTATGAATCAAGCACTCAACGAACGATGTTGTTCCTGTTCGAATCATCTCTGCCATACAGAGTTCTGCAGAGACTCTTCCATCATCCTTAGTGAAATTTCCTTGGAGAACCCAGACGTATTTCTTGAGCCAGTCGACAAGTGAAACATCATCTGCACAACCTCGAATCAGAGCCTGGGCAAGATGAGTATGCGTATCGATAAGCCCGGGCATCACTATCATATTCTTGGCATCGATGACTAACTCGGGTTTGTATCCCTTCAGGTCATCTGTTTGTCCTACCTCAACGATTTTTTCATTTTCAACATAGATCGAACCATTTGACAAGATTTCACGTTTGTGATTTAGAGTCAATACATATCCATTCTTTATGAGAATCGACTTTGCATCCAAGAGTATGCTCCTCCAGTACGCAAAAGTATCGCTATATGGGCGACATAACACTTGCGGTGGATACTGACTAGCCAGCGAGAGTAAACTTGATTTTTACCTTGAGACCTTTATCAGGTTTGTTCTTTACCCTGTCAACCACTTGAGGTGTGCTTCCATATTTCTCAGCAAGCCGTCTTACCAATTGGAGACCCACCCCACCATAACGTCGGGTTGGCTCAAACAACTCACTCTTCTTAACATCATGAAGACCGGGTCCATTGTCAGAGATACTCAACCAAAATGCGTCAGCAGACAGCTTATTACGCACTTTCACAATCTTTTCAGAGTCCTTTTTGGGATTGTGAATAACAGCGTTCTCAAGCAGATTCCAGATTAACTGACTCAAAGCCTGATCTGCAAGTATCATCACTTCTTCAGGGAGTTTCCCAATATCTACTTTGACTCCCCTTTGTTTGAAGAGCAGCTCGGACTCTGCTCGAATTACTTCGGCTATGTTCATCGGTTTGAGAGGGTCTGTCTTTGATTCCTCAGCCTTTCTCACCTTTTGGATGAGTTCTAGACATCGAAGTGCCCCATCCATGACATATCTCTTGGACCTCATGAGTTGATCAGGTGACGTGTCCTTCTCTAGAAAATCACCACCTGCAAGTATGAGTTGCAATTGGTTACCAATGTCATGAAGAATCAAATCTAATAGAAAGTGCACCTCAGCCTCTGCATTCTTCAAATCTGAAACATCAGTGAATATCGCAATGCTGCCCATGTACTCACCGTCTGGATTAAACAGTGGAGAAGCTGAAACCATGACAGGGATAAGAATACCAGACTTGTGTTTAAGCTGTGCCTCATAGTGCTCAATCTTACCCTCTTTTCGTTCTTCCATCTTCTCGCGTAATTCAGTCTCAGTCCACCCATAGAGGAAATCTGTGATTGGAACTCCTATCAGCTGTTCTGGATTATCACAATCAATCATCTTACAGAGAGCTTCATTGGCCAGAACCATCTTTCCATCTGCATTATCGACTCCCAAACCAGAGTCCATAGTTTCAATGAGGGACCTATATCTAAGTTCACTGTCGTGAAGTGCACGACTCCTCAATTTCTCATCGGTGATATCAATCAATTGCGCTACCGTCTTTATCTTCCCATCACTGCTTCTAATTGTACCCACATTTATTCTGACATCAGACACTGCACCATCTTTTCGGATAATTCTATACTCATACACTGAAGGTACAGATTGTCCATTCTGTCGTTTTCTGTAACGCTCGGCTACCAAAGCTTTGTCGTCTGGGTGTAGGGTGTCTCTGAAATCAGACCCCAGTATTTCACTTCGTCTCCGATCAAGAATGTCACACATTTTATCATTAACATATTCAAACTTGTACTCGTCATCTATAACAATCATTCCAGCAAAGCTGTAGTAATCAACCATGAATTCGAGAATCTCTTTTTGTGCGTGGATTTTTTCTTCCACTTTTTCTCGACGACTCAAGTCCAGGAGGTATACCTCATACCCTACAATCGTGTCTTGATCGACTATGGTATTAGTATAGACTTGCGTAGGAACCTTAACTCCATCTCCCCTGACAACCCTCAAGGAGATTGACATGGAGGGCACACCATTTCTGAGTGCGCGTAGACCCTCCTCAACTTGCGACAATTGTTCTGGCACAACCAAATCACGTACAAGGATGCGTTCCTTCAACGCTGTATCTTCGAGCTGTAAAAGCTCTAGTGCGGGAGAATTTGCGTAGGTCAGAACAAACTTCTCATCAAACTCCAATACTGGGATATGCATACCATCAGCTACTTGATGGAACGACTTCCTTTTGGGGGACGGCTCTCGTTTGAATGACTGTCTCATAGTCCCACGTCTGTATATGATTTACTTTTCAGCAACGCGAAGCAAAATAACATCCGGGTGCTTGTTGTTCGAAGAGTATCCAGTTCTATATACTTTAGTGAGATGTACATGTCTTAAAGTCGGAGATTACACAAGTTTCGGGAAACGGTAACAACTTAAAGGGAATGGAATTGAAAGTGAAGGCTGAATCACATGCGGAGAGTCCACTCTTGAAGAGCATACTCGCGATTGATATCAACAAATGCACTGGTTGTAGGAACTGTGAACTTGCCTGTTCGGCAGCGCACACGAAATCGTTCAACCCGAGTAGATCACGAATCCAGATTCTGAAAAATGAAGACCAAAATATGGTCTTGCCCATGGTATGTCTACAATGCGAAGAGCCTCTCTGTGAACAAGCATGCCCGAATGGTGCTATTTCATACAATGAGAAAGGTACTTTGTATGTTAGCAGTAAGGTCTGTATCGGTTGTATGAATTGTGTCACTGCCTGCACGTTTGGAGGGATTGAGATCGACCCAATGACTCTGAAAGCGATAAAGTGTGACCTTTGTTGGGGAGACCCTGCCTGTGTCAAGGCTTGCGAGTATGGTGCGATCAGTATGGTAGAAGCGGAGAAAGAGGGACTGGCTGCACGTAGAAAAGGTGTTGGTGTGGTCAATCAGACACTTGGATTGAAGACAGGAGAGGTGTAAGAATGACATTTCCATACAAAGGCTATGCCGGGTATTATCTGGAAGTCGATCTTACAAAAGGAAAGGTCCACAAAAAAGAGATGGAGAAAGAATGGGCTAGACTCTATCTGGGTGGAAGTGGAGTTGCTGCGAAAATCCTCTGGGACAGAACGGGGCCAGAAACTGATCCTCTTGGACCAGATAATGTTCTTGTTGTCGGAACAGGACCACTAACTGGTGCAATGTTCTCACCATCAGGAAGGATGATGTTTGCCGCGAAAAGCCCACTGACAGGAGTCTGGGCGGAGTCGCACGTGGGGGGTTTCATGGGCCCAGAGTTGAAGTATGCTGGTTTTGATTTTGTCATTATTAATGGTCGTTCTGAGAAACCAGTCTACCTTTACATAAAGGATGGAGATGCGGAATTACGTGATGCCTCTCATCTCTGGGGTAGAGAAACTGACATGACCACGCGAATGATTAGAGAGGAGCTCAAGAATCCTACTGTCGAAACTGCAGTGATAGGTCCTGCGAGCGAGAATAAAGTCCTGTACGGAGCAATCATCGTTGGATTCTATCGAGCCGCTGGTCGAGCAGGTCTTGGGACTGTCATGGGATCCAAGAACCTCAAAGCAATTGTCGCTAGTGGGTCTTTGGGATTCGAAGCCTATGATATGGACAAGTTTCTTGCAGCAAATGAACAAGAGATGGAAAAACTGAGAGATCCAATCTGGACTGAATCTCTAGCTTCTCTAAGAAAATATGGAACTACAGACCTTGTGGCAATAATCAATGAAATTGGTCGGCTACCCACCAAGAATCACTGGACTGGGTTCTATGAACAGGCTGATGATATTGGTCCTGAAGTTATTGCGGAAAAATATCGAATCGGACAGGAAGCGTGTCATGGATGTGCAATTGGATGCAAGTACATCGTACAAGTAACCGATAGCAAATTTGCAACAGGCCCGATTGGCGGCCCTGAATATGAAACACTAATGGCGTTTGGTTCCAACTGTTTGAATAATGATGTCGAATCTCTATTCCATCTGGGAAAGAGATGCGATCAACTTGGGATGGACACAATCAGTTGCGGAAAGACAATTGGATTTGCTATGGACCTATGGGAACAGGGATTATTGACCGCCAAGGACGCAGATGGACTAGACCTTGGTTGGGGCAATGCGGATACACTGGTCGAGCTTGTTGAGAAGATAGCCAAACGTGAAGGAATTGGAGATATTCTGGCAAATGGTGTTAGAAAGGCAGCTGAGAAAATTGGTGGTGAGGCTTGGAGGTATGCTGTCCATGTCAAAGGTCTCGAAGCTTCCGGTCAAGATCCAAGAGCCCATCAGAGCATCGGACTGACGTACGCAACCAATGTTAGGGGCGCAGACCATCTGAGAAGTCTCTCAAGTCTTGAAGAACTCGGATATCCAGGAATCGTCATTGAAAGATTCGGAAAAGAAAAAGCTGACGCAATTCTAAACATCATGTCACCTGAACATAAGGGTGAAGTCGTCTGGGACATGGAGGACCTTTACGCTCTTGTAGACTCAGCAGTCATCTGCAAGTATGGTACTATGTGGCCTCCAGTCTATTATTATGACACCTTTGTTAATACAATACCACATTTGACTGGTATGACAGAGTGGGGAGATGCAAAATTCGTACGATCGGCGGCTGAGAGAATTAGTCATCTCAGGAGAGCATACAATCAC
>VAPC010151898.1_pt1 | contig 16676 bp, 18 predicted proteins | sample 3395121 | NCBI WGS metagenome assembly VAPC01 (sample SAMN08290434, study PRJNA428436) | hydrothermal vent metagenome | isolation source: Deep-sea hydrothermal vent chimney | place: Indian Ocean: Southwest Indian Ridge | depth 1711 m m
CCCGCATTTATTTGTTTTTCGAATCCATGAATTCTATATAAGTTTTAAATTCATGCTCAAAATTGTCACTTAAAATACCTTTGCCAATATTTTTCCTTATATCTTTTTTGTCCCATGCCCTGACCTCGTCAATCTCATCTTTCTGAAAATCTATTTCACCGTCATGGGTACAGGAATAAGTAAAAACAAGTTCAGTCTCATAAGGATTTGAGTGGATGTACTTATAAAGGAAGCTGATATTGTCTGCTGTTATGCCAAGCTCTTCTTTCATTTCACGGCGTAAAGCTTCATAGAGTGTCTCGCCGGAATTGACGTGCCCCCCTACCGATGTGTCCCATTTGCCTGGAGCAACGTCTTTATTCATTGAACGTTTCTGAAGCAGAAGAGCTCCCTCTTTATTGAATACAAGAACATGTACAACCCTGTGGATTAGTGACGGATTTCCATGAATATCCGATCTTGGCAGGGTCCTGATGGTCTTGCCCTCTTTGCTTACCACCTCTAAAAATTCTTCATTATGGGCCATAGGTTTACCCCGTTAGAAAGTTCCGTGGCCTGCCTCTACATGCGGTAGACAGGTGTCGGTAGCCAAGGATGAAATTTTTAATTCCTTTAGGACGTTAATATTATCTGCGTCCTTTATAGTGAACCCCGTTAAAAAGGTGTTGCGTGTCTGTGACTTTAAAACACTGACTGTAACAGATTTTTTAATCTCCGATTTCACCGAAAACTTTTTTTTAACGGGGTAAACACCGGATTTATCCTAATTAGAATTATCACTTTCTAACGGGGTTTATTCCGGGTGCAGGGATATAAGTGAAAATTAATTGAAAATATTATAAATTAATTGATATAGTCTGTCCATGATGTGCGGCAGCGTAGTTTTATTACAGTCTTATAAGAGGGAATACAAATGAATGATACTCAGCATGATAAAAGCTTCCGGATGCATTCTACAGAAGGCTTGAAGACTGCTCTTACAATAGCAGGTTCGGACCCTACAGGAGGTGCCGGCATACAGGCGGATTTAAAGACTTTCAGGGCTTTTAAGGTATATGGTGTAGGAGTTACAGCAGCTTTAACTGTCCAGAATACAGAAGGTGTTTTTGATATTCAGGAGATCTCAAAGGAATTTTTATCAGCCCAGCTTGACGCTCTTCTTTCAGATATGCTCCCTGATGCTGTCAAGACCGGAATGCTGTACTCTGAAGAAAATGTAAGCGCAGTTGTTGAGATGATAAAACAGTATTCACTGGAAAATATTGTAGTAGACCCGGTCACGGTTTCTTCATCAGGAAAATGTCTTGTTAAGAAAAACACCCTGGATGCTTTAAAGAAGGAGCTGTTTCCTTTAGCAAAGGTAGTGACACCAAATATAAAAGAGGCATCGCTACTTACAGGTCTTGATATACAGGATGAAGACGATATGAAAAAAGCTGCTGTAAAACTAAAAGAGCTTGGCCCGGATACTGTTATAATCACTGGCGGGCATATTGCAGGTAGAGCATCGGATATTATCCTGGCAGATAAAGAGTTTTTAACCCTTGAGGGCGAAACACTTGAAGGGGAGTATCACGGCACAGGCTGTGTTTTTTCATCTGCTGTTGCTGCCTCTCTGGCACTCGGATATGATGTTAAAGAAGCTTCTGTCAAGGCGAAAGAATTTGTTTGGAAAGCGATGAAATCTGCCATAACGACGGGTAAGGGAATGAAGATACTGAATATTTAAACTCTAAATTCTAATTTCTATTTCCTAAACAATTTCTAATGCTCTAAATTCTAAATTATTTGAAACATTAAAATTTTAAATTTATGATTTGTTTAGAATTTCGTGCTTAGGATTTAGTGTTTTTAGCTGGTTACTTTAACTACTGTCTTGACGTTTCCTCTTGGATTGAAGTCACCGATAACTTCGAGATATCTTGGTTTGAGCAGTTTCTTGAGCGAATCAAAGATTTCATTTGTTGCAGATTCGTGGGATAAAGCCTGATTTCTGAATTTGTTAAGGTAGAGCTTGACTGATTTAAGCTCTACTATGTATTTGTCGGGTGTATAGTTGATCTTTATTATAGCAAAATCAGGATATCCCGAGCGGGGGCACAGACAGGTAAATTCAGGAAAATTTATATCTATGTTATAGTCTCTGTTTGTATAAGGGTTAGGCCATTTCTCCAGTTCAGCTTTTGAAATTGATTTTGCACCGTATTTTGTCTTTTTCTTTGCTCCCATTTAATTTTACCCCGTTAGAAAGTCCCCCTGCTTTCTTGCGAATGCAAGAAGGGGGGATGAAATTATTAATTCATTTATAGTAAACACGGGGTTTACTGAAATTGTTAATTGACTTCTGGCTTTTCCATGAAAAGTGTCTGAGTAGGATATGCGAAATCAATGCCATGCTTGTCAAACTCTTCTTTAATTGCAAAGTTGATTTGCTGCTGAATATTCATATATTTACCATAATCGCCGGTTAGCACATAGTATACTATTTCAAAATTGAGGCTGAAATCTCCATAAGAAGAAAAATGGACACGGTCTAAGGCCGTGTCACTGACATTCTTTATTATGTTAGTGATTATGGCGGGTATTTCTTTTAGTTGTTGAAGTGCGGTTTGATATGTGACGCCAAGCTTAAAGACTATACGCCGCTTCTGCATCCTTTTATAATTACGCACTCTTGAGTTTGTCAGGTCTGTATTTGAAAACACGAGCTGTTCACCTCCAAGACTGCTAACTCTGGTTGTTTTGATGCCAATGTGTTCTACTGACCCCATAAAATCTCCAATAATGATAAAGTCGCCAAGTTCAAAAGGGCGGTCAAATAATATGGAAAAATAACTGAACAAATCACCCAAAAGAGCCTGGGCTGCAAGGGCTACTGCTATACCTCCGATTCCAAGCCCGGCAACTACAGTGTTGATCTCAAACCCCAGGTTGTCCAGCAGAAAAATGAAACCGACGATCCATATAATGACCTTCATTACAGGTACGAGTCCCATGACATCACGTTTTTTTGTTTCATCTTTTTCACTCTTTAGCCAGTGTGCATCAAGTACATAGGTTAAGAGCATAATTAAAAACCGTACGCAGATAAAAGTTAGAAGAATAACTCCAAGGATATCAATGACCCTGGTTACTGAAGACGTTAAGTTTAAGCTTTTTGTTGACAAAAACAGGACTCCGAAATAAAGAAGGGGTATTAATTTTTTTTCAATGCTTTCGACCAGAAAGTCATCTATTGTTGTTGATGTTTTCTCTGCCCATTTTTTAAGCCTGGTTTCGATAATAATTTTAAGTATATGAATAGCGAGTATGCCGGCAAGGAAGATCGATATAAAAACCAGGTAATCCAGAAGACTGTTATTTAAAAAAGTTGTTTGCAGAAAGTTTTCCATCATTGCCTCCTGATATTATTTGCCTGCAGCTGTTTGCAGGGTATTGGGTATATGGGAAAAAGTCCGGTTTCGAGTTATACTATCAAAGCCTGTGTACACTGTCAATCTTCACCTGCAATTGACAGTAATCTCCTAACCAGTACGACAGGTTAAAATCCAAGGCCAAACAGGCTGTGAATTTAAACACAATCTTGTCATTTTCTTTTGAAACTGCTTAAATAACTATATGGCTGTGCTTGAGATTAAAAAATATCCTGAGAGGGTTTTAATGGAAAAAACCCTGCCTGTCAAAGAGTTTGATCAGGCACTCCAGAAGCTGATTGACGACATGATAGAAACAATGTATTCAGCTCCTGGTATTGGTCTTGCGGCTAATCAGGTAGGGGTTTCAAAACAGGTTATGGTGATTGATGTAAGCAGCATGGAGGAAAAGAGTTCTTTGATAGTTCTTGTAAATCCGGAAATTGTTTCTGCTGAAGGGGAGTTAGAGGTTGAAGAAGGCTGTCTGAGTATTCCCGGATATTCTGCTGTGCTTAAAAGGGCTGAAAAAGTTAAAGCCCGGGGCGTTGACATAAATGGAATGCCGGTAGAGATCGAGGGCAGTGGTTTATTATCAAGGGCAATTCAGCACGAAATAGACCATCTCAACGGCATGCTGCTTATTGACAGGATAGGGCGTATCAGGAAAGAATTTTTCAGGAAACGTTTTGCAAGAGAAAAAATATTAAATAACCTCCGTTAGAAAATTTTTGTTCTTCTAACGGGGTAAAAGTTAAAAAACACTGTTTCGCGAATAAGTTTCTGTTATTTCATTTTTATGCCTGTTTTTCGGGGAAGGTATTTTTTTGAAGATTATTTTTTTCGGCACACCTGATTTTGCTGTCCAGCCTCTTAAAGCCTTAATGAATGCAGAGCACGAAGTTGTTGCTGTTGTTACACAACCTGACAGAAGAAGCGGACGGGGAGGACATATAACCTCGTGTCCTGTAAAAAGTGAAGCAAAAAATGCCGGTCTGAGGATAATTCAGCCTGACAGTATAAAAAGGCCGGGATTTATTACGGAGATTGAAACATTAAATCCATCAGCAATAGTTGTTGTTGCATTCGGGCAGATACTGCCTTTGGAAATAATCAATATGCCAAAGTATGGATGTATTAATATCCATGCATCGCTTCTTCCGAAATACCGGGGCGCTGCTCCTGTAAACTGGGCGATTATAAACGGGGAGAAGACAACGGGCATAACAACTATACTTATGGATGAAGGTGTAGATACAGGGCCTGTATTGATGCAGGAAAAAACAGAAATAAAGGAGGATGATGATTCTTCAAGCCTTTCAAAAAGGCTTTCAAAGATCGGGGCAGACACTTTGATCCATACTTTAAAGGGATTGGAGGATGGAAGTATAAGCCCGAGAACTCAGGAAGGAAATGCTACATACGCAAGAATGTTAAGAAAATCTGACGGAGCAGTTTCATGGACAGGAACTGCAGAGGAACTGTTCAACCATGTGAGGGGTCTGAGTCCCTGGCCCGGTGCTTATGGTTTTCTGGACAGTGAAAGGGTTAAAATCTTAAAAACCGTGCCGGCAGAGGGAAATGGAAGACCGGGAGTGATAGAGAAAATCACAAGAGATAAACTGCTTGTTGGTACCGGCAGGGGTTTGCTCTCTATTGTTGAAATACAGCCGTCAGGGAAACCGGCAATGGCTGTAAAGGCTTTTTTGCAGGGCAGAAAACTTTCTGAAGGAATGAGGTTTAATGAACAGCCAGTGGATTAGAGGTTTATTTTTTAAGGTTGGGTATCCGCTGACGCTTATCTTCGGATGGGTTTTCAGGATAAAGAGGGACAGACTGCAGAGACTGCTTATAGATGTTAACAACTCTCTTGTCCGTCACTCTAAAAAACACCCTGCTAAAAGGCTTCTTCTCTTACTTCCTCATTGCCTGCAGCGAAGTGAGTGCAATATAAAGATCACTTACAATGTTTATAACTGTGAGAGATGCGGAAAATGCGAAATAAAGCATTTTACGACAATAGCAAAGGATCTTGGCCTTGAGCTGTTTATTGCGACAGGCGGGACTATTGCAAGGAGGATTGTAGTTGATTCAAAACCCGAGGCAATAGTAGCAGTGGCATGTGAGCGTGACCTGTCCAGCGGGCTTATTGATACATATCCTTTGCCTATTCTGGGAATTATAAATGAAAGGCCTTTTGGCCCCTGCTTTAATACAAAGGTTGATATTGATAAAGTAACAAATGCGCTCAGTTTTTTTGCAGGCAATTAAGAATGACAGGTTTTTATGTAGATTTTGAAATTATGTTCTTAATATTTTTATCTTAAATTTATGTTTAAAAATTATATAAGGCTGATGCTGTACTTTCTTTCATTTATCGCTGTCGGCATCATTGCTGTATTTGTGCTTTTCAAATTAGTTGATTTTGAAGAGAAAGTTACTGTCCCGTCTCTTATAGGCAAGAGCATTACAGGAGCAGAGGAGCTTCTGATAGAAACGGGGTTTTCTCTTGAAGTAACCGGGGAGGAGCATAATGAGAAGATTCCAAAGGGACTTGTTTTAAAGCAGGATATTGAACAGGGTAAAAGAATCAAGAAAGGCTCGGGTATAAAGGTTGTTGTGAGCAGTGGAAAGGAGCAGTTCACTACACCATATTTTGAAGATATGGATATAAAGGATGTGAAGATGACTTTGAAAAAACTCGGGATGGAGACAGGGAAAACCACGTGGGTCCATTCTGATCATGTAGCGAGAAACAGAGTGATCACCCAGAGGCCGCTTCCCGGATATTTTAGCGACAATAAGGTGAATCTCGTTGTAAGTAAGGGGCCATACGATGTATCCTATACGTGTCCTTTGTTTATTGATATGGCAGAGGACGAGGCAAGAAGTCTGGCCGGAGCACTGGGACTTAAACTTATAGTTAAGGATGTGGGCAGAGTAGTTGTTCTTCAGAAACCGGAAGCAGGTGCTGTTGTAAAAAAAGGCGATACAGTTGAAATTACACTGGGACGGGGTGGGGGGTTCTGGTTTTAACAGAACCATTGTTGATTGGCGATTGATGATTAATAGACGAAGGGACCTGATACGGGAAAAATCGAAAATCTCAATTTCAAATAATTGTCAATTATAAATTGTAAATCGTAAATTATCACAGGAGGTTATATGGTAAGGATAGCACCTTCAATTCTCTCATCTGATTTCTCAAGGATAGGTGAAGAAATAAAATCTGCAGAGAAGGCCGGAGCTGATTTGATACATGTTGATATTATGGACGGTCACTTTGTCCCAAATATAACGATCGGGCCTCCGGTTGTCAAAGCAATAAGAAAAGTTACTGACCTGCCTCTTGATGTACATCTAATGATAGAAGACCCGGACAGGTTTATAGACTCCTTTGCAGAAGCTGGTGCTGACATAATAACTGTACATTCTGAGGCAAGTACACACCTGCACAGGAGTGTTGATTTCATTAAAAGCAGCGGTAAGAAGGCAGGAGTTTCTCTTAATCCTGCAACCCCTCTGAATGTTCTTGATTTTATTCTGTCAGAAATTGATATGGTACTGCTGATGTCTGTTAACCCTGGTTTCGGAGGGCAAAAGTTTATACCGCAGACTATAGATAAAATAAAGATGCTGAAAGCGATTATAAGAGAAAAGGGCGTAAGTGTCGATATTGAGATTGATGGTGGTGTGAATGATAAAAATGCAGGAAGCCTGGTAAAGGAAGGCGCTGACATCCTGGTTATGGGTAGTGCATTTTTTAATTCAAAGGATTATGCAGAACTTATCAGGACGGTTCGTGAAAACTGTAAATAGGTCGGGGCTCAGGGAAATTTCATAAAGCCATTACGCACAGACTGAGTAAATTACATTAATTAAATTTCTTATTCTTGCCAATGTCCGTTATCCATCATCCATATGGGGAAATGCCGGTTATAATCAGTTGAAGACGACTGATTTATGGCTTTCATGCTATTTCTTGCAATAAAGCAAACTATCTGTTAATATTGATAAAATTTGAGTTTATCTAAAATGAAAGTATCAGAAAACGATCCTGAAAACAGGAAACCGGTTAGAGCAAAAACATTAAACAGGATAATAGCAAAATCCATTGATTTTCTTATAATAGGAGTTTTATTAAAAGCAGTACCTGAAGTGGGCTATTTTGCGGGGATGGCTTATCTTTTGCTGGCAGACGGACTTTTTGACGGAAGGAGCCTGGGCAAGAAGCTTATCAAATTAAAAGTTATATTCCCTGAAAAAAGCGAAACCTGCAGTTTCAGGGAGTCTGTAATTAGAAATTTTACTTTTGCTTTGGGATACATATTGATGGAAATCCCTTTAATAGGGCCTATACTGGCTGTAGCTATTCTACTGATTGAAAGCCTTATTATGTTAGGCAGCAGTAAAGGCATGAGGCTTGGCGATGAATTTGCAAAGACCCAGGTAGTAGAGGAAAAAACAGCATTACTTAACGGTCAGGGATAACAGCTAAATTCGCTTTATTTATGGATCCTAAAAAGGAGGGTTAAGTGTTTCAGAAGATTCTAGGATGGTTTTCAAATGATCTTGCCATTGATCTTGGAACGGCAAATACGCTTGTTTTTGTAAAGAACAGAGGAATTGTATGTAATGAACCTTCTGTTGTAGCAGTTCTGAAGGATACCAATAAGGTTATAGCGGTTGGAGCGGAAGCACAGAGGATGCTGGGAAAGACCCCTGCGAATATTACTGCAATGAGACCGTTAAAAGAAGGCGTTATTGCAGATTTTGACAAGACAGGCGAGATGCTTAAATACTTTATAAGAAAGGTCCATAACAGAAAGAGCTTTATTTCTCCCCGTGTTGTAATCGGGGTTCCGTCAGGAATAACGCAGGTAGAACAAAGAGCTGTAAAAGATGCGGCCCAGGTATCAGGCGCAAGGGAAATATATCTTATCGAAGAGCCAATGGCAGCAGCACTCGGTGTGGGCCTGCCTATCGGCGAACCGACCGGCAGTATGATTGTGGATGTAGGCGGGGGCACAACTGATGTAGCTGTAATATCCCTGCACGGTATTGTATATAGCAAGGCGGTCAGGATTGGCGGAGACAAGATGGATGAAGCGATTGTTAATTATATCAAGAATAAAACCAAGATCCTGATCGGCGATAGAACAGCTGAACATATTAAGAGAGAGCTTGGTTCAGCATATAAGATTGGTTCCGGTGATAAGAGTATGGATGTTAAGGGCAGGGATCTTGTATCAGGTATTCCCAAAACCATTACAATATTTGAGGATGAAATAAGGGATGCTATTAGTGAGCCGGTTATGGTGATTATAAATACAATAAAGGTAGCACTCGAAAACACCCCTCCTGAACTCGCATCGGATATTGTGGACAGGGGGATTGTACTGGCAGGCGGAGGAGCACTTTTAAGAGGACTGGACCTTTTACTCAAAAATGAAACTGACCTGCCTGTAATTGTGGCTGAAGATCCTCTCGGTGCTGTTGTGGTAGGTGTAGGGCAGGTTCTCGATGAGCTTGATATATTGAAAAAAGTTTCAATGTAAAATAATAACGCTGAATTTATGCGTTTTGAGAAGATAAAGTTTTTCCCGGAAATTTTGAGATTTTTATCCTTTTCTAAAAACCCTTCAACCTTGCAGACAAATTGAAACCATAGATGTTTCTAAAAAAAAACAACCTCATTTTTATACTTTTAATTTTACTTCTCTTTGGGGCACTTACTTACCAGGGTATAAGAGGCGGTTTTGAATTTAATGTTACATATTATCCTCTTGCTGTTCTGCAAAGGGGCATATCAGGTTTCAGCAGCGGCGTTAAAAATCTGTTCAAAACTTATTTCATGATTGTTGGCAAAGAAAAAGAAAACAGGAGATTACAGGCGCAGATCAGTAATTTTGAGAAGGAGACAGTCGAACTTGTCGAGACAAAAAATGAGAACCAGAGACTGAGGGCTTTGCTCGGGTTGAAGTCACAGAGACCTGATTATGTTGCAACAGCAGATATTTTTGCAAGGGACCCTACTAACTGGTTTCAGATCCTGTGGATAAGCAAAGGGACAAAGGATGGAATTGCCGGGAATATGATAGCGGTTACCCCGTCAGGTGCTGTTGGAAGGACTTTCAGGGTTCTGGATAATATTGCAAGCATTTTATTAATAACTGATGTAAACTCCTCTGTTGCTGTCAGGATTCAGAATACAAGAACTGAGGGTATACTGCAGGGAAGAGGGGGTGATAAATGTTATTTAAAGTATATTCCCCGGGATATTGCTGTGGAAATCGGGGAAAGAGTTCTAACTTCAGGGCTTGATGGTATTTACCCTGAAGGAATTCAGGTAGGATATGTAACAGATGTGGTAAAACGTGACGGAGAGCTTTTTCAGGAGATAAAAGTGTCAACTTCACAAAACCTTAAAGCCATAGAAGAAGTTATTATACTTAAAAGATGAAATCACTTATCCTGTATCTGCTGGCTGCTTTACTGGCAATATCTGTTCAGGCCTCTCTGCTTTATAAGGTATCCAGACCGGATATTGTTCTTGTCCTTGTGTGTTTTTATGCGCTTAAGTATGGTCAGGTAAGAGGCATGGCTTACGGTATGATGACAGGATTTATGCTTGATTCTGCAAGTGGAGTCATCCTTGGCCCCAATATGCTTAGCAAGGCGATTGCCGGATTTTTCCTCGGATCTATTATGCTTAAAGTTTTTTACTGGAACATTTACATAAATACTGCATTGATAGGATTGTTTTCATTGCTGGATATCTTTCTTGTATATATATGTCTTGAGATCTTTACAGGCATATCCTTTATTGAAATGCCAGTTGATTCTTATGTAATGCAGGTCGTATACACAACCATTGCGGGTCTTATGTTCTATCCGTTTTTAAACCCTGACAGAGCAGGCAGGTCTTTTTCACAGGTACGAAACAGGATTTAAAGCTATGGAAAAAAGAATTATTATATTTTCATATATAGTATTTCTTGTTTTTGCAGTTTTTCTTTTAAGACTCTGGAACCTTCAGGTCGTTAAAGGCGGGGAATATAAGAGGATCTCGGAAAATAACAGGCTGAGAATAGTAGAGATCCCGGCACCTCGCGGAATAATTTATGACAGAAAAAACAGGGCACTTGTAAGAAATGTTCCTTCATTCGATATATCAGTTGTCATAGACCTGCTGCCGAATGATCCGGAAATACTTACTGCTATGGCCGGTCTGATTGGAATTGAGCTTGAAGACATTAAGGCAAGTCTGACCAGGACATTTAGGAATCCGTTTGAGCCGATTAAATTAAAAGAGAACGTGACAATGGAAGAAGTAGCCAGGGTGGAAGCAGCCAGGATTGATTTTCCAAGCCTTCAAGTGGATGTAGTAATAAGCAGGGAGTACATTTACAATGAGACTGCCGGACACGTGATCGGATACCTGGGCCGTCTTACACTCGAACAGTTAAACGACCCTGACTACCGTGATGTTCCTGTAAAAGCCTATACAGGCCAGCTGGGCACAGAAAAGGTCTTTGACAAGATCCTGAGGGGTGAAGCAGGTAAGAGGATTATTGAAGTCGATGCAACAGGCAGAGTTATCAGAGATGTAGGGAAACAGTCGCCTGTAAACGGCAGGGATATAATACTTACTCTGGATATGAAGATTCAGGAAGAAGCTGAAAATTCACTCAAAAACAAAGCAGGTTCTGTAGTCGTACTTGATGTAAATTCAGGAGAGATACTGGCTATGGCGAGCTCTCCTTCATTTGATCCGAATCTTTTTTCAAGGGGCATTAATTACAAAGAATGGCAGGCGCTTGTCAGCCACCGGGATAAACCTTTTTTAAACAGGTCAATCCAGAGTCAGTATCCACCCGGTTCGACTTTTAAGATAGTATCTGCCTTGGCAGCGCTTGAGATAGGGATTATTACAGATAAATCCAGATTTGAGTGCAAAGGGTCAATAAATTTTGGAAGAGAATTCAGATGCTGGAAATTGAAAGGACATGGAAGCGTAGATCTGTATAGAGCAATCGTTGAATCCTGTGATGTATATTTTTATGAATTAGCTAAAAGAATGAGGATTGATACTATTGCACGATATGCGATGAATTATGGCCTGGGAAGTCAGACTGGTATTGAACTTGAAGGCGAGCGTTCCGGCATTGTGCCGTCCACAGACTGGAAAATAAAGACAAAGAAACAAAGATGGTATAAAGGAGAAACTCTCAATACTGTTATCGGTCAGGGCTACCTGTCAGCCACTCCGCTGCAAATGGCACGGCTTATGGCTGCTGTTGTGAACGGCGGAAAACTGTATAAATCCCATATATTGAAAAACCCGGGTTACAGCCCTGAGGATTATGAAACTATTGAAATAAGACCTGAAAACATCAGACTTATTAAAGAAGCCCTTCTCGGTGTTGTTTCAGACAAAGACGGTACAGGATGGATGGCACGGTCAGATATTGTAAAAATAGGCGGAAAAACAGGAACAACACAGGTTGTCGGCAGAAGCGACGAAAGTATAAGCTCTAAACGCAGGTTCAGGGATCATGCCTGGTTTATTGCATTTGCTCCGGAGAAAAACCCTCAAATATCCGTAGCTGTATTTGTTGAACATGGCGGGCATGGAAGTACTGCTGCAGCTCCGATTGCAAAGAGGGTAATAGAAAAATACTTTGAATGCGGAATGGGGAATTCAGAATGCGGAACAAAAAAACTTAAGTCCGCCCGCCACAGGCGGGTCCGCCGAGGCGGAAAATCCGAAATCTGAAATGATAGACAGAAGACTTTTAAAGAATTTTGACTGGGGCATCATGGCCGCTTTTTTATTCCTGTCTTTTTTGGGTGTGATGACCATATACAGTGCAACAAGGCCTATACTCGATGCTGAACAGCAATCTTTCTACTTAAAACAGCTTTACTGGATAGGAATTAGTCTGGCATGTTTTTTTGTGGTTGTAAGCATTGATTATCGAAAATTTATTAAGTCTGCATATCTTTTCTTTGTTATCGGGATTCTTCTTCTAATCCTTGTTCTGGTATATGGAAAAACCGGTATGGGAGCTCAAAGATGGATACCTCTTTGGTTTATATCATTCCAGCCTTCAGAGTTTTTTAAGATATTTTTTGTTATGGCTCTGGCGCGATATCTTTCGGAGATAGATGAAGATGTGGTTCTTGGGCTGAAGGAAATGGTAAAGATAGTTCTGATATTTCTTTTGCTTCCGGTAATTCTAATCCTGAAACAGCCTCATCTCGGTACAGTTATAATACTGATTTTTATTTTTATCTCTATGGTAATAGCTGCAGGTGCAAAAAAAAAGATAGTGATTGTTACACTTATTATCACTCTTATATCTTTGCCTTTTCTGGGCAACATAATGTGGGAAGAGCTAAAAGGATATCAAAAACAGAGAATTATTGCTTTTGTAAATCCTGACGAATATCCGCAGGGCGTTGGTTATCATATAAAACAGTCAAAGGTCTCAATAGGTTCAGGAGGTTTCTGGGGGAAAGGGTATAAAAAAGGTACACAGGGGCCTTTAAGGTTTTTGCCTGAAAGACATACAGATTTTATTTTCTCGGTTTTTGCAGAGGAAAGGGGGCTGGTTGGGAGTTTTTTCCTGTTTCTTCTTTATTTATATATAATTCTAAAAGGACTTGATACTGTTAGAAATGCACGCGACCGGGCTGGAAGCTTCCTTGCTCTAGGGGTGACTTTGATGATCGCTTTTTACTTTTTTATAAATATTGGAATGACCCTTGGTATAATCCCTGTTGTGGGAGTACCGTTGCCTTTTATGAGTTATGGCGGTACAGCCCTTCTTTCAAATATTATGTTAATTGGTATTCTGGTTAATATAAGAATGAGAAGGTTCCCGTTGTTCTACTGACAAATTCTTTAAATTATCTCATCAATACTCAAGCCATCAGCTGCCTTAATAAAAATGAAATCATTATACAATTCTTCATCAATATCGTATAATTATTCAGTATGAACTCGGGAGATTTAGATAAAAATGTTAATCAGAATTATTGAATCTATAGGTAAGTCAGTTCAGAAACCTATAGCGGAGATAGGTCGAATATTACTGCTTTTATTATCAACTCTGAAATGGATTGTAAGGCCTCCCCTTGATATAAAGAATATCTTCAAGCAGTGGAGCGAAATAGGTGTTAATTCACTGCCTGTTGTTGTGATCACAGCACTTTTTACAGGGATGGTTCTTGCGCTTCAGAGTTACACAGGGTTTAAGCGTTTTGGGGCTGAAGGACTTGTAGGCACTGTTGTTGCACTTTCGATGACAAGAGAACTCGGGCCTGTTCTTACTGCTCTTATTGTAACAGGTCGTGCCGGCGGAGCTATCGCAGCAGAGTTGGGAACCATGCGAGTCACTGAACAGATAGACGCTCTGGAGACCCTTGCTACAAACCCGGTAAAATACCTGGTAGTCCCCCGTTTTATATCCGGAATTATTATTCTCCCTTTGCTGACCGTAATTTCAGACATCATAGGTATAATAGGCGGGTATTTTGTTACTGTTGTAATTCTTGGTGCTAACATAACGACTTATATGCGAACGACATGGGACTATCTCGAAGTGGAGGATATATGGATAGGTCTGATAAAAGCATGTTTTTTTGGAGCGGCACTTTCCCTCATATCCTGTTATAAGGGGTTCTATACGGAAGGCGGAGCTGAGGGAGTTGGAAAAGCAACAACAGGTGCTGTGGTACTTTCATTTATGACAATTCTGATATCCGACTATTTTCTTTCTGCCTGGTTATTCTGATGATAGAACTGACAGATGTACATAAGTCTTTTGGCGGCAACCATGTTTTAAGAGGTGTAACCCTGAAGATAAATCGGGGTGAAAGTGTTGTTGTTATTGGCGGCAGTGGATCAGGTAAAAGTGTACTAATAAAAAATATTATAGGTCTTTTAAGCCAAGATAAAGGAACTGTTATTGTTGATGGTTTTGATATACTCAGGCTGGATGAAAAACATTTAAATGAAGTAAGGAAAAAGTTCGGCATGCTTTTTCAATCATCAGCTCTTTTTGATTCCATGAAAGTATGGGAGAACGTCGGATTTGGATTAAGGCGTCACACGCGATTGTCAACTGAAGAAATAAAGAAAATAGTCTCTCAGAAACTTAAAATTGTCGGTCTTGCAGGAATTGAGAATGTTATGCCGTCTGAGTTATCAGGAGGTATGCGTAAAAGAGTGGGGCTTGCAAGGGCTATAGCCATGGAGCCGGAGATACTTCTTTACGATGAACCAACAACAGGGCTTGACCCGATTACTGCTGATGCCATTAATAATCTTATTGTGGAGATGAGGGAAAAACTGCATGTAACCTCAGTCACTATTACTCATGACATGAAAAGCGCTTATAAAATTGCAGATAGAATCGCTATGCTTTATAATGGAGTTATTATTGGGACAGGCACTCCTGATGAGATTAAGAATACATCAGATCCCGTGATTAAACAGTTTATAACAGGAAGTGCTGCCGGTCCTATTCAGGTAGAGGGGATAAGCAATGAAGACAGAACTTAAAGTAGGTATTTTTTTCATTGTTGTGATCATTATTTTGTCTTATATGACCTTTAAGGTGAGCGGGCTTGGTATTGCCTGGAAGAAGGGATACAGGCTGCATGTAGTGTTTGATAATATAAGCGGTCTTGATGAAAAGTCAAAGGTTAAAGTTGCCGGTGTTAATGCTGGAATCGTTGAAAAAGTGCAGCTTAAAAGCGGAAAGGCGAAAATCAGCCTGTTAATGGACCCAAGTGTTGAGGTACATGATGATGCAAAGGCATCACTAAGGGTATCCGGGCTTTTGGGTGACAAATACCTGGCAATCTGGGCAGGAACTCCCGAAAGGCCTCTTCTGAAGAGCGGAGCTGTAATAAAAAATACAGAATCTGCCGCTGATATTGATGCGCTTGCAAATCAACTTTCATCTGCAGCTGCATATATCAGTGACCTTGCGGAAAACTTTAAGGAAATATTCGGGGAAACTGAAAAAGATGATATCAAGAAGACTATTCACAACCTTAGGGCAATTACAGAAAGCTTTAATGTGCTTTTAAAAGAGGACAGAAAACCTCTTCACAACTTACTGGTGAATTTGGAAAACTTCTCTGATGTGCTTGGCAATAAAGGCCCGGGACTAATTAATGATCTTAGTATATTAGCCAGCGATCTGAGGAGTGTTGTTGAGGAGAACAGGCAGGCCTTTAATGAGAGTGTAGAAAATATAAATAAATTCTCTCAGACAGCTGATGATATTGCACGCAAAGTTGACAAAGGAGAGGGTACGTTAGGCAAGCTCTTTCAGGACGATAAACTTTATGACTCATTTAACAAGGTTGCAGAGGGAGCTGCCAAGTCTTTTGACACCATTGATAAACTGAAGACCTACCTGGAATTTCGTGCGGAATATCTTACAGATGAAGGTGATTCAAAGGGATATTTTGACCTAACTGTTAAACCCAATGAAGATATGTACTATATACTGGGAGTCGTATCAGACCCTATTGCATCAAGTGAAATTACTGAAACAATAACTGATGGAGTAAAAGAGAGAGAGGAAAAAATAAAGAGGAAAATTGAATTTACAGCTCAGCTTGCAAGGCGCTTTGAGGACTTTGTTGTAAGGGCAGGGATGATCGAGAGCACTTTTGGTTTTGGAGCAGACTACTTTTTCCACAATGATAAGGGAAAGTTAAGCCTTAGCGCATGGGATTTTAGCGCTGATGAAGCATTTGCAGAACGAGCACACTTAAAAATAGGATTGGATTACAGGGTATTTAAGCAGTTGTTTATAAGCAGCGGATTTGACAACCTGCTTAATAAAAACAGAAGAGGAATTTTTGTTGGCGGCGGATTGAAGTTTGAGGACAAGGATTTAAAGTATATTCTGGGCTTACTGCCTTAAAAGCTGCAATTTAGCTGACAAGCATATATTTTGATGAAATGATACCCCCTGCTTGAAAGTGCGCATCACAGTAAAGTAAGTATAATAACGTCGATCCCCTAAAGGAATCAGCAATATAAAAAGATAAAAGCCTGTTTAGAACTATTTTGCATTAAAATAACAAAATTATGAAAATTGAACACTTTAAAATGTTAAAATAAAAGTTAAATTGTAAACTCCGTCAGAGAAGAACTTTGATTTTTTAACGGGAATGATCACATGGAGCATTAGATCTCGTGTTCACTTTGAAAGGAATTTGTTTTACCCCTGCCGG
>VAPC010409519.1_pt1 | contig 16659 bp, 16 predicted proteins | sample 3395121 | NCBI WGS metagenome assembly VAPC01 (sample SAMN08290434, study PRJNA428436) | hydrothermal vent metagenome | isolation source: Deep-sea hydrothermal vent chimney | place: Indian Ocean: Southwest Indian Ridge | depth 1711 m m
AGGGTCGTCAGAAATGCCTGTACCATGTTGGGGGTGCTCATCGAGCCGGCCCTCAAGGCATGACCGCTGTACGAATCGTCTTTTATCAGATCTTCGTTAAGTGACATCAGGACAACAGGATAGGCAACTGGTCCGACGGTGGCCGGGGGAAAAACAAGAAATTGTATCAGAAAAGACTTGAACATACTACATCTTGTGTTTAGTCTCATCTCCTCGCCGTCACTTCAAAAGCCGGCAGGCAGGAGCAGACCAATCGCGTCGACGGCAGGGCAGGCAAGGATATAATATTTTTCCACTCTGGAGGTAATTGATGAGCCCGGAAGCCCAGGCAAGAGTAGCGGCAGAGAGGCGAAAGAAACTTGAAGAGAGCCGGTTTGCAGATCCACCGCGCACCGGCATTTCTTTGTCTCGTTTTTTCACAACGCCGGGAGTGAGTCCTTACGATGAGGTCACCTGGGAGAAACGGGATGCGGTAATAACGAATTATGCGGGTGATACGATTTTCGAACAGAAGGATATAGAGGTCCCGGAGTCGTGGTCACAGCTGGCGACCAATGTCGTCACATCGAAATATTTTGCCGGACCGGGCGAACATATCGAACGTGAGCATTCTATCAGACAACTGATAGGCAGGGTGGTCGACACTTTGACCGGGTGGGCGCGAGGGGGCAACTACCTGAAATCGGAGGAGGAGCTCCAGGCGTTCGATGCAGAACTGGCCCATCTGGCCCTGAACCAGTACATGTCGTTCAACAGTCCGGTCTGGTTCAACATGGGAGTTGAAGCTCAACCGCAGTGTTCGGCCTGTTTCATTAATTCGGTCGAGGACTCGATGGAGTCGATACTCGATCTGGCCAAGACCGAAGGCATGCTGTTCAAGTACGGCTCCGGCACCGGTACCAATCTCTCACCTCTGCGCTCTTCGAAAGAGAAGCTCTCGGGTGGAGGAACTCCATCGGGACCGGTCTCTTTCATGAAGGGCTACGATTCCTTTGCCGGTGTGATCAAATCGGGTGGAAAGACCCGGCGGGCGGCCAAGATGGTGATCCTCAACGTGGACCATCCCGACGTCGAGGAATTCATCAAGTGCAAGGCAAAGGAAGAGAAGAAGGCATGGGCTCTGATCGAAGCCGGATTTGACGATGCCATCGATGGTGAAGCCTACAGTTCGGTATTCTTTCAGAACGCCAACCACTCCGTGCGTGTGACCGACGAATACATGCACGCCGTGGTCAACGACGAGGAGTGGACCCTCAAGGCGGTCACTACCGGTGAGCCTGTCAAAACGGTTCGGGCCCGAAGGGTGATGCACGATATGGCCGAAGCTGCATGGCTGTGCGGCGATCCTGGAATCCAGTACGACACAACGGTCAACGACTGGCATACATGTCTGACTACCGACCGGATCCATGCGAGTAATCCCTGCTCGGAATACATGTTCCTGAACGATACAGCATGCAATCTGGCCAGTCTCAATCTGATGAAGTTCAGAACAGACGGGGGTGAATTCGATATCCCCGCCTTTATGCAGGCGGTCAAAGTAACGCTGCTCGCCCAGGAGATCATCATAGACAACGCCCACTACCCCACTCCGACGATTGCTCGGAATTCATTCGATTTCCGTTCGCTCGGCCTGGGATATGCGAATCTGGGAGCCCTGCTGATGAGTCGCGGTCTTGCCTACGATTCCGATGAGGGTCGCAACTTCGCAGCAGCGATAACCAGCCTGATGCATGGAGTTGCATTTGCCACAAGTGCCGAGGTGGCCGTCAGCCACGGCCCCTTCATCGGCTATCCTGAAAACGAAGAGGACATGCTGCGAGTCGTCTCAAAGCATCGTAATGCCGCCTACCAGATATCCGATGTCGGCGTGCCGCCCGCCCTGCAGACGGCCCATCAGGAGATCTGGGATCAGGTGGTGGCAGCGGGGAAGGAGAATGGATTCCGCAATGCCCAGGTCACGGTTCTGGCTCCCACCGGTACGATCGCCTTCATGATGGACTGTGATACAACAGGGATCGAACCGGACATAGCTCTTGTGAAATACAAGAAGCTGGTCGGTGGCGGCATGCTCAAGATCGTCAACAGGACGGTTCCTCTGGCACTGGAGAAGCTCGGCTATGCTCCCGATGAGGTGAAGACAATCGTCGATTACATAGACGAATCCGATACCATCGAAGGAGCTCCGGGACTCAGGGAGGAACATCTGTCTGTTTTCGACTGCGCCTTCAAACCGAAAGGCGGTCTCCGTTCGATCCAATGGATTGGGCACGTACGAATGATGGGAGCAGTGCAGCCATTCCTTTCGGGTGCCATCTCTAAGACGGTCAACATGCCGAATGATGCCACGATCGAGGATATCGAAAAGGCGTACGTCGAGGGGTGGCGTCTGGGACTGAAGGCGCTGGCCATCTACCGTGACGGCTGCAAGGGCGCACAACCTGTGACCACCGGTGTGGTGGAGAAGAAGCCGGAAAAGCTGGTGAGGGCAGGTATGGGAGAGGATGGGCTGGTCATGCTCACCCGTCGCAGATTGCCCGACGAACGCCGCAGCATAACGCACAAGTTCTCGATCGGAGGTCACGAGGGATATATCACCGTGGGGATGTACGGGGATGGGCAGCCCGGCGAGATATTTATCACGATGTCGAAAGAGGGTTCCACGATTTCGGGTCTGATGGATACGATCGCAACGATGACCAGCATCGCCCTTCAGTACGGCGTACCTCTTAACGTGCTCGTGAACAAGTTCAGCCACATGCGCTTCGAGCCCTCCGGTTTCACCAACAACAAGGATATCCCGATTGCCAAGTCGGCCATCGATTACGTCTTCCGCTGGCTGGCTCTAAAGTTCATGCCCGTGGATGAGCTGAGCGCGGTAGTCTCCGAGGAGGTAGCCAGAGCACGCACTGAGGAGATCAGGCAGAGCGGGGATGCCGGGTATTCAGAACATGTGGAGATAATCGATGATGAAGAAGAAGGAGAAGAAGATGCAGGGGGGAATCCCGGAGCCGATCGCAATATGGGATTCCTGCCTCAAAGCATGGAAGCGAGCCAGTCTCATCTGATACAGGCCCAGGCCGATGCCCCTGCGTGCCCCGAATGCGGCAGCATCATGGTGAGGAACGGGGCCTGCTACAAATGCCTCAACTGCGGAGCTACAAGCGGTTGTTCATAGACCGATCACTTGCTTAAACGGTCCCGATGTGCGAAAAATTCGGTATGGAAACGACACCCAACTACGATCAGAGTCACCTTGTATTGGCTGCAGCACGGGTTCTAGCCCACAAGTTCGAGAAACCTCCTACCATGGAGGAGATTGGAGAACTGCTGGGGATATCTCACGAGGTGATAGGAGCAATCGCCCGGGCACTCGAGACACGGGGAATAGTCAATATCCGGATGACTCCATTCGATACCCGGGTCGAGGTTGCCGATCACACAGCTCTGGAGGAACTGCCCCGTGAGGACAGTGGCGCTGCGATGAAGGAGGAGGTCGACGCATTTCTGGAGCGCTCGAAGGAGAAGCAGGAGAAGATTGATAAACTCTTCGGTGAAGATGAGTACCTGAAGAGAAAGGAGGAGAAACAGGCCGGTCTGGAGGCACAGCTGAAGGAATTCCAGAAGAAGAAGACGATCGATCCCTTCGCAAAGACTGCAGATGGGAATGGGGCGGATGATGAGGATGAAAGTGAGGAGGAATAGCGGTGGCCGGGAGCCTGCCGGTGAAATTGCGGATCGGTCTACCTGGTACTCTCTCTTGACATGAAGCCCCTTATCATGGATTGTGCGGCATCTGCCGGACGGTCTGTGCCCGACCACAGGTGATCAAAGGTGGCGATGCCTGACACTTCGAACGACAAAATCATCATGACAGGTTATCCCCACCGCTTCCGGAGCTGGATATCCTCCACTGTACATGCCTTTATATTGATGGGAATATGGCTGCTGCTCAGTGGCCGTTATGACGCCTTTCATATATCTCTGGGTGTCTTTTCTGTTGGTCTGGTAAAGGTCCTCAACCGTGGATTGCACAGGGTCCGGCTCTATCCTGGAGATATCCACAGGAATCTGAATTTCGGACGTCTTTTCGTCTATATTTTCTGGCTTATGAAGGAGATCATTCTTGCGGCAATTCAGGTTGCCCGATACGTTCTCGATCCCAGGATGCCTATCAATCCCTCCTTTCTGATGTTCCATGCCGACCTGCCCAATGCCGGTTCACAGGTTGTTCTTGCGAATTCGATTACTCTCACACCAGGTACTTTAACGGTTGATATCACCGAAGGTGTATTCCTCGTTCATTCACTCTCAGATGCATCCTCGACCAGCCTGGTTGAAGGTACCATGCCCAGGAAAGTTGCAGAACTCTTCGAAGGGGACGAGAGCGGAGAGGTTACAGATATCAGATTCATCAAGTCGGCGGGGGAGATGTAGGTGGGCAGGGGATTCATCTATATCGCGGTCATTCTGACCCTGATCATCATCATCCCCTTCTACAGGGTGATTGTGGGTCCAACTCTGTTTGACAGGTTGCTCGGAGTAGGGGCCATCGGCACGAAGACACTCGTGCTGATCTGTCTTGTCGGATTCGTCTACGGACGGATCGACATGTTCATCGATATCACGCTGGCCTACGCGATTCTGAACTTCATCGGCAATATCGCGATAGCCAAATACTTCATCCATCCGAAAACAGATTCGGAAGGGGGCTCATAATGGGCCCCGTGCAGATAATATCGATGCTCTTCGTTGTTGCCGGAGCCTTCTTCCTGCTTGTAGGGGGTATCGGTATCATCCGCCTTCCCGATTTCTACAGTCGCAGCCACGCCACCAGCAAGAGCGACACGCTCGGCCTGCTGCTGGTTCTGGTAGGACTGGCGATTTTCGAAGGTATCACGCTCAACAGCCTAAAACTCCTTCTTGTCATGGCTTTCGTTGCGCTGACAAACCCGGTTGGTACTCATGCTCTGGCCCGGGCTGCACTCAATTTCGGATTGAGACCCACATTCTCCGGTGAACCGAGAGACGCCGGTGCCGCCGAACTGGAGGAGGAGGAAAACAGATCAACGGGGGAGGGTTCCTGAATGCACTGGGAATTCGAACTGATCCTCCTCGTTTTCCTGCTGGCGGCAGCGATAGTCGCCCTGCGCACGAAGGATCTTCTGGCGGCCGTGGTGACGCTGAGTGCCTACAGTTTCATGGCGGCTCTCATCTGTGCGGTAATGGGAGCCGTGGATGTGGGATTCACTGAAGCGGTTGTTGGTGCCGGGGTCACGGGTGTTTTCTTCGTCGTGGCGGTCTATCATACAGAGAGGAAGAGCGTAGATTGAGGCGGCTCGCACTTCTGATACTGATTGCCTTCACAGCGGTGATGTTCTACGGAATATCCACTCTGCCCGACCGGGCCGACCCCAATGCCCCCGCGAATCTGGAGGAGAGCTCCGCGGGCTCCCCCGGAAGCCAGGATTATTACATCAGGCATGCGTATGAGGATGCCCATACTCCCAACATGGTCACCGTCATCCTGGCCGATTACAGGGGTTATGACACTCTGGGTGAGACAACGGTGATCTTCGCAGCAGGGCTCGCCTGTTTCCTGATATTGCGCAGAAGACGGTCAGAGGATCGGGACGATGTAGAGGGAGAGCAGCAATGAGGGGTTACTACGACGACCGCATTGTCGCTCTGTCGAGCAGGCTGGTGGTTCCTTTCATCCAGATCTTTGCCCTCTATGTAATCTTCCATGGCCACTACAGTCCCGGAGGAGGATTTCAGGGAGGAGCGATGCTGGCTGCCAGCTTCCTGCTGATACGGCTGTCGGTCGGTACCGATGCCGCCCAGCTTCAATTCAAAAAGGAGTGGGGCACTCCCGGAAGCTCAATCGGTACAATGATCTACCTGGCGACAGGGATAATCGCTCTCATCCTGGGAGGATACTTCCTCGATTACTCGCAGCTCCCTCTGGGGATGGGAGAGAGTGAAACCCGCAGCATGGGAATTCTGATAGTTGAGATCGGCGTGGCGATAGCAGTAGCCTCCACCCTTACCGCCATCTATGACGACCTCGTAGGTGAAGAGGGCCGCAGCGGAAGTCCGCACGATGCTTGATTTCTTCATGGGACACTACGCCTACCTCTTCCTGATGGCTCTCTTCGTTATCGGGCTGTACGGGGTGATAACCAAGAGGAACCTGGTCAAGAAGCTGATCGGTCTGAATATATTCCAGTCTGCGGTTATCCTGATTTACGTTGCCAGTGCCTCGAAGTGGAACGCCACCGTTCCGATCCTGGAAGATACGGAAGGCTCGCTTGACAGCGGTGCCGAAGGTGTTCAGGAAGCGGCCCGCGCTGCTGCCGAATCACTGCACGGTGCCATCGAGGCCGCCCACTACATCAATCCTCTGCCGCATACGCTCATGCTGACCGCAATTGTCGTCGGGGTTGCAACGACCGGTGTGGCTCTTGCTCTGCTTATCACCATCCACCGCAGGTACGGGACTCTGGACGAATCGGAGCTCCTGGATCGTATGGGCTGATGGGAGGTTCTGTGACATGATAGATCAGAATCTGCCCGTACTAACCCCTGTGATCTTCCTGCTGGCAGCCCTGCTGGCGCCGCTGCTCGGACTCAGGAAGAGGAACCTCTCCTATATGGTTGCACTGACCGCCACTGCGGTCAGTGCGGTCGCTGCCGTTTACGGTCTCTATTACGTAGTGGTGAATGGGTCGGTTCACTACACCTTCGGTGGCTGGGTTCCCCCTATAGGAATCGAATACGTCCTCGATCCTCTGGCTGCGTTTGTCATCGCGGTGGTGACGGTCATATCGCTGGCGGTTCTCATACACTCGCACCAGGTGGTCAGGGTTGAACTGACAGGCAGGGAGGTTCCCTACTACTCGGTGGCAATGCTGCTTCTGGCAGGATTCTGCGGGATCATTGTGACCGGTGACCTCTTCAACCTGTACGTTTTCCTCGAGATAAGCTCACTGGCTGCCTATGCCCTGATAGCTTCCGGTGAGAGGGCGGCACCGGTGGCCGCCTTCCGGTACCTGCTCATGGGAACGATAGGTGCCAGCTTCTACCTCTTCGGACTCTGGTTCCTCTACACGATGACAGGCTCCCTCAATATGGCCGATGTCGCGGCCATATTGCCCGGAGTTTACGATGAAGCCGGTGTCATCATTGGACTGCTCCTGATAGTTGTAGGGATGGGGATCAAGATGGCGCTCTTCCCGCTGCACGGATGGCTGCCCGACGCCTATACCTACGCATCCTCTGCAAGCACGGCTCTGATCGCGCCTATCGGAACGAAGATCGGTGCCTACGTTCTGATCCGTATCCTCCTCTATGTTTTCCAGCCGGGTTACTTCACCGACCAGCTGCCGCTGGCGGACATTCTGATGTGGCTTGCGGCTGCCGGCATACTCTTCGGGTCCATCATGGCGATAGCCCAGAATGAACTGAAGAGAATGCTCGCCTACAGCAGTATCGCCCAGATCGGGTACATAGGACTCGGAGTGGGGCTGGCCAATCCGCTCGGATTGATTGGAGCGGTGCTGCACGTGGTCAACCATGCCTTCATGAAGGCGTGCCTCTTCCTGGTCGCCGGAAACCTGAGGGTGACGATCGGTCATTCCGATATCTCCAGATTTGACGCCGCACTGCGCAGGAAGATGCCGTGGACGATGGCGGCATTTACCGTTGGTGCACTCTCAATGATAGGGATTCCGCCCACCGCTGGTTTCTTCAGCAAGTGGTACCTTGTGCTGGGTAGTATCAATCGGGGGGCCTGGATCATGGTCGTCGTGATACTGGTCAGCAGTCTGCTCAACGCAGTTTACTTCTTCAGGGTTCTGGAGAACGCCTACCTGAAACCGGCCCTCTCGATGGATGAAGCGATGGGTGATCTGGATCACACCGATTCAGATCCCGAAGGATTCCCACTCAACGAAGCCACGGCTTCCATGCTTGTTCCCACACTGATCCTGGCAGCAGGGATCATACTGCTCGGTATCTTCAACGCATTTATCGTCAACGGGGTGATCAGGTTGATGGTGCCTGCCGGCCTGTGATGTACGAATCGTACATACCGCTCTGGGCCGTCCTGGTATCGATGGCTGCCGTCGTTCCCATTCTCTTGAGCTCCCACCGGCCCAACCTGAGGGAATTCTGGACGATAGGTGCAGCTCTGGTGAAATTCGGGCTGGTTCTTTCGCTGCTTCCAGGTGTCCTTGCAGGCCGGATTGCACATGTGGAAGTTCTTCAGGTGGTCGAGGGTGTTGAACTGGCCCTGCGGGTCGATCCAATGGGTATCTTCTTTGCACTGATCGCTTCGGGGCTCTGGATACTCACGTCGTTCTACTCGATCGGTTACGTGCGAGGAGTCGAGGAGAAGAAACAGACCCGTTACTTTGCCAGTTTTGCCGTATGTCTCTCTTCGACCATCGGCATCGCCTTTTCGGCCAATCTGGTAACCTTCATCCTCTTTTACGAGATCCTGACCATCGCAACCTACCCGCTGATCATACACAAGGAAACACCCGAAGCACTCCGTTCGGGCCGCAAATACCTCTTCTACACACTGACTGCCGGCGTGGTTCTGATGGCGGCGGCAGCGTGGACCTACACACTGGCCGGAAGCCTGGATTTCGTCCCGGGCGGTCTGTTGAAAGGGCTGGGTTTACCGGCCTCCACTGTCAGGATCCTCTTCCTCCTCTTCATCGGTGGTGTCGGTGTGAAGGCGGCCATCATGCCGCTGCATGCCTGGCTGCCGGCGGCTATGGTTGCCCCGACCCCGGTCAGTGCACTGCTGCACGCGGTGGCAGTTGTGAAGTCGGGAGCATTCGGAGTGATAAGGATTGTCGGCTTCGTTTTCGGACCTCAGATTCTGCGTGATTGCGGTGCTGATAAACTGCTGATGGTTGCTGCCGCGATCACCATACTTGTGTCCTCGATAATGGCGCTGGCTCAGGACAACCTGAAGATGAGGCTGGCCTATTCCACTGTCGGTCATCTCTCCTACATAGTGCTGGGTGTGGCCATCCTTTCTCCCGAGGCCTTCACGGGTGGTGTGCTCCACCTGGCGAGCCATGCAACCATGAAGATCACCCTCTTCTTCTGTGCCGGTGCCATCTATGTAAATGTTCACAGGGTAAATATCAGCGAACTGGACGGAATAGGCCGGGCCATGCCCTGGACCATGGGAGCGTTTGCGGTCGGGAGCATCGGACTGGCCGGACTCCCGCCCGTCAACGGTTTCATCAGTAAATGGTACCTGGGACTGGGGGCTGTGGAGGCCGGATACCTGCTGGCACTGGCGGTTTTTCTGGTCAGCGGACTTCTGAATGCCGCCTATTTATTCCCGATCGTCCACCGGGCCTTCTTCCGCAGCTCCAACCAGTTCGATGGTGACAGGGAGGCTTCGCCATTGTTGGTGGTGCCGATTGTGATAACTGCTCTTCTCTCTATCCTCTTCTGCATCTGGCCGAATGGTCTGGTCCGCTTGTACGACCTGGCCGTGATGATTTCGGGCAGCGTGTTCGGAGGTGGGCCGTGAAACAATGGCACTGGATAATGCTGGGGATCCTTGTCGTGGTCTCGATAGTCGCCGGACTGGGGTATCACGAGCCGGGCCTCCGACACTGGTGGGACGCTATCCCGGGTTTCTATGCCGGTTACGGTATCGCCGGAAGTTGTGCAGTCATCTACCTCGCGTGGCTGCTGGGCAGGTGGCTTCTGCAGCGTGATGAGGATTATTACGATTCCGTTGATGAGGGATCCGGGAGGGAGGATGCGTAGATGATCTCTCCTGCAATCCTCATAATCGCAGGTGGAGCGGTTCTGCCGCTGCTGCCGCGCAGGATCCGCTCGGCTGCCGCTGTAGCCGTACCGCTTGCAGCGCTCTGGATTGTCTTTTCCCTTACCGATGGTTCGACCGTTGAAGCCTCCTTTATGGGCTACACACTGGTCCTGCTCAAGGTGGACAGCCTCAGCCGGGTATTCGGTGTGATCTTCACGATCCTGGCTGCCGCCGGCGGTGTGTATGCATACCACCTGAAAGAGACAGGTCAGCAATCAGCGGCACTCTTTTACGGTGGTGGAGCCGTCGGAGTGGCTTTCGCAGGCGATCTCTTCACACTCCTTTTCTTTACCGAGCTGATGGCTCTCTCCAGTGCCTATCTTGTCTGGGCCCGCCGGACTCCCGAGGCCCAGAGGGCTGGTTTCAGATACATTCTGATGCACCTTGCCGGCGGCAGCCTGATGATGGCAGGCATCCTGCTCCACCTGGCCGAAACCGGTTCAATCGCCATTCGGCTCTTTGAACCCGGCAGTTCCGTCGCGGCATGGCTGATTCTGGCGGGAGTGGCCCTCAACGGGGCGATTCCGCCGCTGCATCCCTGGCTGCCCGATGCCTACCCGAAGGCAACTGTAACCGGCGCTGTTTTCCTGAGCGTTTTCACCACAAAGTCGTCGGTGTACGTACTGATCCGTCTCTTCGCCGGGTGGGAGATCCTGATCTACTTCGGAGTCATCATGGCACTCTACGGGGCCATTTATGCCCTGCTGGTAGATGATATAAGGAAGATCCTGGCCTACAGCATCATCAGCCAGATCGGGTACATGGTCACCGCTGTCGGCATAGGTACGTCAATGGCAATAAACGGTGCAACCGCCCATGCCTTCAGCCACATCCTCTACAAGGCGCTTCTCTTCATGGGTGCGGGTGTGGTGCTTCATACAACCGGCAGGAGCAGGCTGTCGGAGCTGGGGGGCCTGGCCGGCCGGCAGAGACTCACCTTCTTCCTTTATATGGTGGGTGCTTTCTCGATCTCCGGGCTTCCCCTCTTCAACGGTTTCATCAGCAAGTCGATGATTATCGGTGCAGCGGGTGAGGTCCACCTCGAGGTTGTGGTGCTCCTGCTCATGCTGGCCTCCATAGGCAGCTGGCTCCACACCGGTCTGAGGCTTCCTTACTACACCTGGCTCGGCGAGTCGAGGGGCCTGGAGCCGGCCGAACCTCCGCGCAACATGCTGGTCGGCATGGGAATACTCGCATTTCTGTGCGTGCTCTTCGGAGTGGCACCGTCGCTGCTCTACAACATGCTTCCGTACGAAGCCCCCTTTCACCCTTACACCGTGGCTCACCTGGTGGAAACAACTCAGATCATGATCCTCGCCTTTGTCGGGTTCTGGCTGCTGCGTCACATGCTGGTCGGCCGGCGCGGGCTCATACTCGACACCGACTGGTTCTATCGTCGTCCGGCGCCCTTCCTGCGGCGGTTCATTGTCGAGTTGACGGCACGCGGATTCCGGAAGTCAGAGACAATTGCGGTGAGCTTTGTGCACACTCTTACCAGGAGGTCGAAGAATCCCCTGCCGGCTCTGCAGCGTTTCTCGGCTGTTGCCCCCGACAGGATTTCCGAAAATGAATTCGATCCGGACAGGTCGAGGCCGATCATGCAGTTCGCGGGCGGACTGGTACTGCTCACATTTGTGGTGATAGCGCTTCTGATATTGCTAAGTACACCGTAATTACGGAGCGGTGCACTGAGTATCCCTCAGCAACGACTTCTTTTATTCCAGAACACCGGCCACCAGTCTGACCTTCAGCCTGCCCCCACCCGGGTCGAGGTGGATTCCCATTCTGCTCCCTGTAAGTGTGATCGTGGGTGGATCGGAACTGAGGAGCATGCCGGGCAGAGGCCAGATCAGATATTCAGGCGCGTGACGCCGCAGCGCCATCCACTCAAGCCGCAGCTCCTCTCCCGCACGTTCGAGCCTGTAGCTGACAGGGCCGTAGCAGGTGGGAGCATCAATCAACTCTACCACACCGCCATCCCCAGGTGGACGAAGTGCATAGGCGGGAGCAATCAGCAGGGTCGAGTGGTGGTCGAATACCAGCATGTTGCGTGCAAGCCAGACCAGATAGGAGGCGTCAACCACACTGGTGATGGAGGCATTGATAATCGGTTCAATAATATCCCAGGTGCGACCGTCACCCCGCCTGAGCAGGTGGTGTGCCAGGGCTGCACGCCCTGCTGTCGAAAGCCCGTTCGATGACGAGTCGCCGGCAGAAAGCAGGTCTTTATTTCCACATAAATGTTCGATTGCGCCCGAAAGATGCTTGAAGTCGGGAGAGAAAACCTCTCCGGGAATTAAAGCCACAAGAGTGGATGCCGAGATCTCCACGGGTGGTGAATCGGGGTCGGCGGGCAGGCCCGGCCTGTCCCTGTCGCCGGCAGTCAGATCGAGCGATCGGAGGAGGGCTCGCTTAAGCTCGTGAAAGAGTGATTCACTTTCGAAGAGGTGCCCCGATTTGCCCAGAACAGATGCAGCACGAGCGGCCTCCTGGATGCCTGCAAGGGTCCAGAGGGCTGCCGGATAACGATTGAGAGGCCTGTCGGGTCGTTCCGGCATCAGACCGCTGTGCGGTTTCGATCCATCGGGACAGCGATTGCGGGCGATCCATCTCAATCCTCTTCGAACGTACCTGTATACAGAGTTCAGGTGGCCGATCTCCCCGGTCAACCTGGCATGATCTACAAGAGACCAGAGCGCACAGCCGGTTCCTTCGATTTCGCGGCGGCCAGCCCGGAACTCACCATTCGGGCGCTGCAGCCGGTGATATTCACTCAGCAGCGAATGTGCCTTCCCGGCATTGCCGGATCTGTCGAGTGCCGCGAGAATCGCAAGCTCATCAGAGAGAGTGTCGATATCAGAGATCTGCCGGGAATGGTCGAGGATCAATCGCAGTGAACTGTCGAGGGCGGACTGCAGGTTCCTTTCGGCTGCCTTGAATACCGTCTGCTCTCCTTCGGGATATCCCTCAGGCATCAGTGTGCTTTCTGTCTGTGCCACCAGCGATCGGCAAGAAAGATGAGTAGCAGACAGGCTGCCAGTCCCAGCCAGAATGAGGTTTTCTGTCTGATGTCAGCCGAGGCGCCTATCTGGGCGTAGGTAAAGATCCAGGGCAGTGAACCAGCTATGGAGCCCAGCAGGTATGGGAGGAAAGGCAGGCGGGTCAGACCGAGCAGGTAGCTCTGTGCACCGACTGGTATCGGAATATATCTGGCGGCAAAGGAAACCCGGAAGGGGGATCTCTCTTCGATCGTGCTCAGAATCGGGGTCCATCCCATTCTGGCGGCAAGGCCTCTGACAGCATCGCGCGCAAAGAGGGCGCTCAGTGCATAGCCGAGCGTATAGGCCAGCATTGATGCGGCAACCCCGATGACGAAGCCAGGAACACCTCCGAACATCATTCCAGCAGCCACAAGCATCAGGCTGGTAGGGAATATCAGATTCGTCAGAAGCGCGAATCCGATGATGAAGATAAGAGGTCCGGCCCACTCCGCAGCGGATACCCTCTGCTGAAGGCCCTCCACAGACCAGCCGGGGCCCGGCAGATCACTGCGCAGCAGAGCGATTGCACATGCCAGCAGAGTGATGAAAAGAATCAAACGCCAGGTTCTGCGCGGTTCTCCCGGCCTGCTTTCCTCCAGTCCGGACGTCACCGGCGCTCTCTCAGGTATTGAGCCGCGTTCCTGAAGACCTTCAGACCCGGACCCTTTTCAGGCAGTGTGCCGGACCTGCGCTGCTGCGGCCAGTGCGGGTGCAGGAAGGGTGTATGGTAGGCCTCCGGGTGGGGCATCAATCCAAAGATGCGGCCCGACGGGTCACAGAGCCCCGCCATCGCACCGGGGGAACCATTGGGATTGCAGGGGAACTCCTGTGTGGGATTGCCCTGGCGATCCACATATCTGAAGGGTACGAGGTGACCGTCATTCAACTGGTCATATAGTTCTTCAGATTCTATTACGACCTTTCCCTCTCCGTGTCTGACGGGCAGATCGAGGGTATCGATCCCCCGGGTGAAGATGCAGGGTGACTCGGGATCGGCTGCCAGCGTCACCCAGCCATCGTGAAAAAGGCCCCTGTCGTTCCCGGTTACGGTCACCGTCTGTTCCGCCGCTGAATTCAGGCGGGGCAGCAGTTTCATCTTGCTGAGTGTCTGGAATCCGTTGCAGATACCCAGCAGAAGACCTCCGTCCTCCACGAATTGCTCGAGCGAGACGGGCAGTCTGGTCATGAGGCGTATTGATAGCACTTTCCCTGCGCCCAGATGGTCTCCGAAGGAAAAGCCGCCTATGAGAATAATCATGCCGTAATCGCTGAAATCGACTGCGCCGGCTGCCAGATCATTGATGTGGACCAGGTGGGGTGACAATCCCGCCAGGCGGCATGCATAAGCGGTTTCAAGCTCGCAGTTGAGGCCGAATCCGGTTGGAATCAGAACTCCAGGTTCATTCTCTCTGCTCATCTGGTCATTCCATCCATCCATTTTTCAAAATCCAGCCAGGGTGGATTGCCATGCCCTTTTCAACTCCATCACGTCCGCATCTATAACTGTCGCGCCCCCCGATGTTACGGTCAGCCGACCGCTGTTGTTGACTGTTCCGATCCGGGCCAGCGGCGTGTCTTCCATCGCCTCTTCAAATGATCCGGCGTTCTCCACTTTTACGGTAACCAGGAACCTTCCGGTACTCTCACTGAAGAGCTGACCCCACAGGTCTACCTCTCCCGAGGTCGGAATCAGATCGAGATCGACCTCGATCCCCAGCTCCGAGCCGAAAGCCATCCAGGCAAGAGCCACACCCAATCCCCCCATCGAAGGTGTCTTCACACTTTCCGGTATCTGGTCGGCGATTGCAGCTGCAAGTCTGTTATAGCAGGCAATATTCTCTTCCAGATATGTCTCGGGAGGCGATCCTCCCACCGCTGCATCTCTGCCGCCTGCTTCTGCCCACCGGGCCAGTTCCGAAGCGCCCAGTTCCTGACGGGTTTTACCGATCGCGTAGATGAGATCACCTGCACCCTTGGGTTCCGGGGTTACCGAAGTTCGGACATCATCTATCCTGCCCATCGCGCTAACCAGCAGCGTGGGGGGTATGCTGATCTTTACTCCACCCCTGGTGGAATCGTTCTTCATCGAATCCTTGCCTGAAATCAGCGGTACTCCGTATGCCACGCAGGCGTCGTGGAGGCCTTCGCAGGTCCTGATCAACTGGGCCAGTTTATAACGGCCGTCAGGATTCGAGGTGCTTTCAACGGGATCGGGCCAGCAGAAGTTGTCGAGCGCGGAGATGGTATCCGGTCGGGCACCGGCACAGATGAGCCTTCTGACGGCTTCGTCAACCACCGCCATGGCCATCGCACGGGTGTCCAGATCGCTGTAGTAGGGATTGATCCCTTCTGACAGCACCACCCCTTCAGTGCGCTCGTAATCGACCAGGAAAACCGTGGCGTCAGAGGGCACATCGGAAGATATCCCCGTAAATGGCTTGATAATTGTCCGCCCCTTGACTTCATGGTCGTACTGTCTGGATTTGACTTCCTTGCTCGCTATGTTTTCGCATCGGAGAATCTCCTCCAGCACCTCCTGCACAGTGGCATTGATTTCGGGCAGGAACCGGCTCTCCGGTTTCTCCCAGCGTGCCGGGAGAACCGGTTTGGGCCACCCGTCGTGGAGGAATTCCATCTCCAGATAGGCTACTACCTCCTCCCCGTAACGGACGCAGAAATATCCGGAGTCGGTAAAAGTACCCAGAGCAGCAGCCTCGACTTCCCTTCGGTCGGCCAGCTCAAGGAAGTGATCGAGCTGCTCCGCCGGCACTCCCACGGTCATCCTCTCCTGCGCCTCTGAGAGGAGGATCTCCCATGGCATCAATCCGGGATATTTCAGTGCAGCTTTCGCCAGGTTGAGATCTGCGCCGCCTGTGGTTTGAGCCATCTCTCCGACGCTGGAGGAGAGGCCGCCGGCTCCATTGTCGGTCAGGCTTGTGAAGAGACCCAGGTCGAGCGCTTCGAGCAGGAAATCGGTCATCTTCTTCTGGGTTATCGGATCGCCGATCTGGACGGCCTGGCTGGGGGATTCCTCATGCAGTTCCTGGCTGGAGAAAGTGGCGCCGTGGATGCCGTCTGCACCTATGCGGCCACCTACCATTACTATGAGGTCGCCGGGATGGAGTATCTTCTCGTGTGCCGGGGCACCGTCGTGGAGCGTGGCGGGCATGATCCCAACCGTTCCGCAGTAAACGAGGGGCTTTCCGAGGTAACGCTCGTCGAATATCTCCCAACCCCTGCCGTACGGGATCCCCGACTGATTCCCGCCGTCGATCACACCCTTATGCACTCCATCGCGGATCCGGCGTGGATGCATGAGGCCTTCAGGCACCTTGCCGCTGTAAAATGGTGAGGCGAAACAGTAGCCCCACACATTGATCAGCAGATCGGCTCCCCGGCCGGTTCCTAAGGGATCGCGGTTCACTCCGACTATCCCGGTGATAGCTCCCCCGTAAGGATCGAGCGCGCTGGGCGTGTTGTGGGTCTCAACCTTGAAGACGAGGTTCGTATCCTCGGTGAATCGCACTACGCCGGCGTTATCCTTGAAAACCGAGAGGAGCCAGTCCTTATCTGCCCCCACGGTTGAAGTTGCACCCCGGATAAAAGTATCGAAAAGGCTGTTTATCGTTCTGCGCTCTCCGTTCTCACTGTCTTCGTAATCGAGACTGCTGTTGAAGATCTTGTGCTTGCAGTGCTCCGACCACGTCTGGGCCAGACACTCCATTTCGACATCGGTCGGTTTCGATGTCAGTCCGA
>VAPC010864681.1_pt1 | contig 16626 bp, 16 predicted proteins | sample 3395121 | NCBI WGS metagenome assembly VAPC01 (sample SAMN08290434, study PRJNA428436) | hydrothermal vent metagenome | isolation source: Deep-sea hydrothermal vent chimney | place: Indian Ocean: Southwest Indian Ridge | depth 1711 m m
GTCTCATGTCTTGAAGGCATGGAACACTAGTAATCAGATTCAGGTGCAGGAGTAATCTAAGTGCATATCTGATCGTTCTCGGGGAGAATGATACCTTGTTTTGTATCTCTTTGGGAGTTGTTCCCTTCATACTTTTCTCTCTTACAATCCCCAATATTATCAGCTGGCTCTTAGTGAGTCTCATATTCCCATGAAGAACGAAATCATCGTTCACTGCTTCTATACTCACCTTCATCACCTTATGTTGTGAGGGATTATGGAATATGTCACACAAAATATGCCATACTCGATATATCGACACTGAGATATTTTGGATTTAAATCATTCGGAATACATTATTCTGACTTTCGTGTGCTTCATGTTCGAGTATCTGAAATATAGTTATGTCGATTGGGATATATCTGAGAGGATAGATTTATATGGTTAGTACCTGTGGAAGAACCACGATTAATATTGACACTCAAATTGATAAAAAGGAATTGGAAACTATGGCAAAAGATCCGGTCTGTGGAATGGAAGTTGACGAGAACACTGCGAAGTTTACTTCGGAACATATGGGAAAGAAGTTCTACTTCTGCATGGAAGGCTGTAAAAAGAAGTTCGATGCAGATCCAATGAAATACATGAAGCACTCATGATATGTCTGCCATGCGAGAATCGGACGGACCGACAGAAATGATGATTCAGGCCTGCCCAAAGTATACAAGTCGATTTCGGTCCGATCTTTTTTCCCATGAAATCGAGTGTATCAGAGGTGGTCTTGATACCACCAGTAGGTGTAAGGTTCAAACGCTGTCTGCATGTGAGCTTCGTCAAGATGTTTCATAATTGCGGGACAATCAGGAAGATGAGTTGAACAAGAATTGTCTGAGTGTTCGGTCAGTTTCCGTAGGAATGTTCTTTTATGCTGAAACATGATTGTAGAAATGGTGATGATGAGTTGAAGATTGAGGCGCTATCCTGTCCCCACTGCGGTGCACCACTAACGAGCAGATATATCACGAACTGCCCAAATTGTGGAGTTGAGCTCACAATCCATGAAGGTAAAGACTTCGTGATGGAAGAGGATGTATTGGAGTCAGGAGTCTTCGATCCTGAGAATGTTTGGCTTTTCACAGACTATGTTGCTAAAGCCAACTTCAGGTTTGAAAAAAGGCTGGAGGCCCTAGAGCAGGATATTCGATTCAGTGTCATGAGAGGTAAACCCTGGCTGAAAGAAGACGTTGAATTCATGAGAGAGATACGGCGGCTGCTCGATGCCAAACTCGTAAAAAGAACAACTAGCTATTGGTTTTCCAGTCCGTTTCAGACAATCTTCAGAGCAGTGAAAAATGGCTTGATGAGCGTAGCAGGGAAGAAGTATACACTCAGGACGGGAGATGATATTGTGTGGCAGTGTCTGATGAGTCGCGAGACACACGGCTTAGATGGCCCGGTCCTAATTGGCAGGCTCACTCCTAAGAAAATAGCCATGTTATGTAAGGAGATGGGCAGTGCGATGAAAGCCGCTGGACGAATCACTCATGTGGAGACATGATAGAAATGCTGAGAAGACTGAGAGGGATGATTGGAGAAGAAGAGCATGAGGTATATATTGTGGACGTGTCCGCAATTGACTCTGAAGATTTGTTGTTGTTTACTGACCCTAGTGCTGTGGAGAAGTACAGGAACGAAGGAAAACTGGATGAGTTGAAGCATGACATACGATTCAGTGTTATGCGTGGCGATCCTTGGCAACAAGAGGAACTAGAATACATAGCAGAGATCAGACGACTCTTAGGAGAAGGAGTCATAAGACCGAAAGGAACCTATTGGTGGGCTTCACCGCATCCGACTGTCTATACTGCAAGAAAAAAAGGACGCCTTCGCAATGCTGGAAAGATTCACAAGTTCAGGAAGGGTGACGAGATAACCTTCCAGTGCCAGATGGAGAGAGAAAAGAAGAATCTTGACGCCCCACTGATTGTTGGACAGTTCAGCCCTACTGACAAGAGCATGCTCTGTGGAGATATGGGAACAGCTATGAAGGGAATGTAACGTGTCAAACATGAGCTATTCCTGGTCTGACCTTGTGCTAGCGTCCTCAATGACATCGTCCACAATTGAGTCAAGCTTAGAAGCATGTGCCAGTTGAGCGAGTAGGAGCCTACGTAAGAAGGAATGAAGAATCTTGTTGCTTCCCAATGATATTCGTATCCAAATTACTTCAAAATGTAACCACCATTGTAGTCATTGTTTTGCCTCCAGCAAGATTGGAACCACCAATGAAGATCTAACAGATATAGACTTCCTTAACATAGTCGATCAGATTGCTCATGAGGATTTGAGAGCAATCAGCATCACGGGGGGAGAACCACTAGTCAGATCTGAGCTTGTTTTCAAGATACTTGGACAGATACGGAGCCACCCTGCTACAAAGACACTAAATACAAATGGCTGGTTCTTGACTTTACCAGTTGCGATGAAGCTGAGAGAAGCTGGATTGAACATAGTCCAGATTAGTCTGGACAGCTCCATCGAGGAGAAACATGATTCATTTCGAGAACTACAGGGTTCTCACGGGCGAGCACTCGAAGCAATAGAGAACTCTGTTGAGGTTGGACTAGAAGCTCACGTTAGGACCACTATCACATCCTTTAATTATTTTGAAATGCCGTCCATTTTGGAAATTGCTCTCAGGAAAGGTGCGCACAGATTAATCGTGAAACCTCTCATTCCATCAGGTAGGGGATCAATCTACAACGAACCATTATCACACGAACAACATAGGAAAGCGGTTACTGATCTCATGTTTCAGGTTCGTACTGTTCCGAACTTGCCTCAAAACTATGTTCGATTTCTCACACCATGCTTTCCATTTCTGTTCGATAAGGAATTTATCAAATATAGTGACTCGTGTGAGTGCGGAGGCCGTCTTGCGTTTATTGCCAGTAATGGTGATGCACAACCGTGCGGCTATGCTCACCTTGTTTTGGGTAATCTATTGGAAACATCTCTAGAGAACATTTGGAGTAACTCTCCAGACGTACTTGAATGGAGAAATAATAGACTCAACGGAAAGTGTCTAGAGTGTGAGTTTAGTGAAATCTGTCGAGGTGGTTGCCGTGCTAAGGCCTACGAAACAACAGGAAGTCTGACATCCCCAGACCCAACATGTTGGTTGGAGGAATCAAAATGATAATGCCCACACATGCCCGGAAAGTGAAAGTAATCACGCGAGCTGAATTCCCTTCAATAACTGAGATTGTGGGTTCCTTGACTTACGAAACAACTGAGTACTGCGTATACCTTGACGAACGTGAAGAGAATGTCATTGGAGTGTATAGGATAACGTCCGATCGTGAGCAAGAACCCTTCAACAGAATTCAGGGGCTCGAGGAGATTGCACCTGGCGCTCTAAAACGTTTGGTCCATGATTCGCAGTTGGACGTCGCAAGTCCTCTGCAAGTTCTCAGCTATCTCGAAAAACAAGGAGCAGGTAGTAGCAACCCAGAGATCATCACCTTTCTGGCAAAACACAACCATGTGACCTTCGCATACTGTGACAGACAGATACGCCTACCTGAGATTCAGGTAATCGACGTAGTTCCTCCGTCACCAAGCAAACTCGAAGAAGGACTAAAGATTCTGAAACAAGCGGGCCTAGTTCCCGCTGAATATCCTATTACATACCACCTAATCGATGAGGTTGAGTTACTTGACGAACTGAAATCCGATCCTGTTCTAGTCCCTTGTAGACTTAGTGGCCTGACCAACAATCAGACAAGAAGAGTCTTCTCAGTTGATAAGAACCTTCATCAGCTAGAAGATGGAAGCGTGCATGTCCTAGGATGTACAAGAACACAGCAAGCGGCACAAGCTCATGGGATTGATGTTATAGATTTCAAGAGCATGTGTCCTATGCACAGTCTACCTGACAAGGGATTTTTCATCGCCAAGTGCTGCATGTTGAGGTCTGGTGTTGAGCAACACGAACATAGGCAAGCTACAGGTGTGCTTGTCCCGTGGGGATTCAACTATGCTCAGATATTTGAAGCTGGCATTCTACTTCAAGACATGATTCTTAAAAGCCTCGTCTACTGAATGTCAAGTAAATGCTCTGCCTTTTTTCCGGAGCAACTTTGCTGTCAAAGACAGCAGTTTCTTAATTGGAACTTCGAAAACCAAGATCGAAGAAGCGTGAACCAAAGATTCGTGAGTCAGCCTTGGTCTGCATGCATCTGGAACTGGTGTGGAGGCCGCCATAAAACAGCTAAGATGCCTCCCACAACTCCGAGAAAGAGGCCAATACCCATCCCGCCCATTCCGCCTATCATGCTTACAGCTGATAGGATAATTATCACAACGCCCCAAGTCCCATGCTCGTTGGGCCGTCTATTGAGCATCGTAGAGGCTAGCATAATACTGATCCCAATGACTAATCCTGACAATGCCGATATATACCCAAGACTCCCCAAGTCCCAGAAATGAGAGTGAGAGTCAGCATTATGCATGATTGAATCAAGCCAATCAAACCAGCTTGTCCATCCCATAGCCACCATTATAGTCCATGATAGTCCTACTGAAGCTATAATTAACCCACCTGCCATTGACAAAATGTAGGCTTCCCTTGGTCGTTCTATGTAGTCTGTCATTATTATCACATTCAGTCGATTTGAACTTTGTATTTTTTTCTGCTAGATTTCCACTCAATTGACCTCATATGCAACGCTCTATGAGTTTTCGCTGTATTCAAAATCAATATCCAGTCTACAGAACTGGAGAGAACACCATATGTAAAAATATCTATAGAGATATATCCATTTGGATATAAAGATGGGATTGATGTTCATGTATCAGGTCGACCATGTTCTTAATACCCTGATCAGCAAACTCATAGTTGAAAAACAAGCAAGAACAGATCTTTAGATTTCGCATTGCTTGAGCGTGTTTCCGGTCTAACGTCTGAGTCGAACCTACGATGTTCAATCAGGATTTGTTTATCTCGAAAAAGCCTGGCTAGGTCATTCACGCACAAATACGTCGGGGTCACTGTCGAATGTCTTTTTGCAGCTTTCCTTGAAGAAATAGAACGTTTTACCGTGGTATACTGACTTGTGTTTAGGGTCTCTTCATTTACTATCATCCCACACACTGGATCTCTTGCCATACTCGCACCTCTTTCAGTTCGCATCTCTACGAAGCAGATGGTTTGGTGGGTTATGGCGATACTAGCTTGTCATCTACAGAGGTTTATTAATATATCTATTGAGATATATCTGGTATGATAGTAAATCTGACAGGTACGCATTGGCGTAGTAGCCAATTAGGTCCATCTACAAAAAACTATAAACGTTCACAGGACACTTAATTTTTTACTATAGTAAAAAGTTGCTATAGTCACTTACGTACCAGTCAAAATAGTTATATCTAGGTGGTTATATCGAAAAGGATAGGAAAACTTCGCGTTCTTAATTGAATGTGAGAACGTTCATAGGTGAAAAATGAGAAAGAGGACAAAACTAGTTACCCATAGCCTCTTCATTATGATGATGCTGATTATTCTCAGCGGATACGCAATGACTCAAATAAGTGCTTTTCCTGGTTTTGATGGAAATGCCGACTGTAGCTTATGTCACAACAGTCCAGCCATTGCATATGATGAATAATATGGGGACATGGAAATCACTCTCGACGGTAGGAACACCGAACCGTTCTGGGATGAAGACTCGGCATATGGCAGACGGATGGAGATCCCTATAGCTGGTATGTATGGTGCAAATGAGCAAATGGTCAAGATGATATTTGCCCAAAATACTACTCATTTGTTCATGCTCGTGAGCTGGGAGGACCCCGACATTAATGGTACGGACGCTCCACAGTACCAACCTAGCGATGGATTCTCGATCTGTTGGAACATAAATGCCGTCAACTTCACTGCTGCATACTTCACAGGCATGGAAACTCCAAATGAAGGAGAAGTGGTTGACAGTATGACATGGAAACCCTCCGCAAGTGAAACTGGCACACAGGTTCCAACCGCCAATAGAGGCAACAAGTCTGTAACTGGTAGTGTCATAGACTATTCCTTTGATAGTGACGGTTGGCATACTGATACATCTCAGAATATCCAAGTTGCAGCGACTCATGGAAACCTTACGGAACATTATGAGGAGAACTATCAGATTGAAATGGTAAGGCCGCTTGTTACAAATGACTCTGCGGATGTACAGTTCGACCACGATGGATACTATGAGTTCAGTATAGCCACCTTCAGTGGATCAGCAGGCGCAGGCCATGCCGTGAGTTTTGTGCAATCAGTCTGGATAAATGGATACGGAGAAGAACCCACCACTACACCCCACCCGGATGGTGGGCTCAGTACTGAGCTGATTATTGTTGCTTCAGGAGCTCTGATTCTAGTAGTAGTCGTTGTAGCAGTGATTGCCCGAAGAAGAAGATAGGTTCATCATGGGGAGTGGCACAAATCAAGTGCCCTTCCGTTCTTTTTTAACTCTCAGCTTCATTCGTTTCACATCCTCCAGCTTGCGTGAAATGGCACAGATGAGTCCCACTGACAGTAAATAATGTGGCATACTGAAACATCGAGCGACGTCGACTCACGACATTCCGATTGACATTCTCTTCAAGATTTCTCGTTTCTCTCTGAAACTCCATTCCACTTTCCTTTGTACTTGCCCGCACTGTTCAGGAACATGTCCATGCATGTGTTGTTATCTCAAATTAAGATTAAATAGAGACTTCTTATTCTGACTCATTCCTATGCCATACGAACCAATTTAGTTCTAACCTTTGAGCGTGTGTCTCTTCCAGTTCTATGTTTGTACTTATTGATCAATTCGTATCCATGAGAAACAGAATATAGAATTTCGAAAAGTCCGAAAGTATAAGCTGCATTTCTGACTCTGAATTTCGCTCCGATTCATCGTCCATTGTCTTGATGAATTTGCCAGACAAATCCCAAACACTGCTTGCACATTCTCTTCTTGCTGCATGCCCTAGCACGAAACTCTGCAAGAGAAGGGATGAGAGAGCTGGTGTTTCAGCTGCTCACATCCATGTTCTCATACTCAACAGGGTTCTCATCGAAGGTCTTCTTGCAGTTCGTGGCACAGAAGTAGTATCTCTTGTCATTGTAGTCGCTATAGAGCTCTGCAGTGGCTGTTTCCACTTCCATCTTGCATATTGGATCAATGGCAACTGTGCTTTCAGCAGAAACGGGACTCTTTACCTCAGTTTCCATCTGCTGCTTGTGCTTACTAGGATCGTAGCGTCCCAGCAATAGAGAGTTCGAAACGACACTTACGCTTGAGAAGGCCATGGCAAAAGCAGCAAACTCAGGAACCAGAACAATACCCGTAAAGGGAAATATTATTCCTGCAGCAATGGGCAATAGTGCTATGTTGTAGACGAGAGCCCAAAAGAAGTTCTGTTTTATCTTTTTCATGGTCTTAGTACCAAGGTTTATTCCAGTAACGACATCCAACAGGTCATCTTTCACTAATACAATATCACCTGTTTCTACAGACACGTCAGTACCTGAACCTAAGGCAATCCCCACATCTGACTGGGCAAGTGCAGGAGCATCATTCACTCCATCACCGGTCATCGCAACCACATGCCCTTCTTCCTGCAGCTTCTTGACCTCGCTGGCCTTGTCACCTGGCAATACCTCTGAGAGAACCTTCTGTATTCCTACAGATTTAGCTATTGCACGAGCAGTTCTCTCTTTATCACCAGTAATCATCAACACGTCAATACCCATATCTTGCAATAACGAAACTGCCTTTGAAGAGCTGTCCTTCAATGTGTCTGCAATCGCTATCAGAGTAGGAAACTCACCGTTCTTTGCAGCATAGACAGTCGTCTTCCCTTCATCCTGCAGCCTTACAATATGCTCCTGAAGGCTCTCAGTGTCGATGTTGTTCTCATTCATGTATCTGTCGTTTCCAACAAGGATACTCGATCCTTCGACAATTGCACTCACTCCTCGACCTGTGACAGAAATGAAGTCACTCGCCTCTGGAATCTCAATTCCCTCCGCCTCAGCATAGTGGACTATAGCCTCAGCTAATGGATGCTCGCTGTTTTTCTCAACAGCAGCCACGAGTCTAATCATTTCTTCAGTATCTGTACTACCAGAGTGTAAAACGTCTGTTACGGTAGGTTTCCCAATTGTGAGTGTTCCTGTCTTGTCAAAGATAATCGTGTCAACCTTCGGGATGGTTTCCAAACCAGCCCCAGACTTGATGAGTATACCCTGTTCTGCTCCCTTTCCAATGCCTACCATCAGAGATGTGGGTGTTGCAAGACCAAGTGCACAAGGACAAGCTGCAACAAGAACTGCAATCATAAAGCTGAGCGCTCTCACCCATTCCACTGGTTCGAGACCATACCATACAAGGAAAGTTACTGCGGCCATTACCATCACTATTGGCACGAACACCCCTGCAATTGCGTCCGCCTTACGCTGGATAGGAGGTTTCGTAGTCTGTGCCTCTTCTACCATACGGACTATCTGAGAGAGAACAGTGTCCCGCCCTACTTTGGTGGCTCGAATCTTGAGAACCCCATTCTTGTTGATTGTAGAACCAATTGCTGAATCTCCAATTTTCTTACTTACTGGCATCGACTCTCCCGTCACCATGGACTCGTCGACAGACGACTGACCATCAATCACTTCACCGTCAACAGGAACCTTCTCACCGGGTTTGACAAGGAGAATGTCTCCAACCTCTACATCTTCGATTAGGACAGTTATCTCTTCCCCATCTCGGATTATCACTGCAACCTTCGCCTGCAGGTCGATGAGCTTCCTTATGGCCTTAGAGGTGCGGCCTTTCGCAATAGCTTCCAGGGCTCTGCCCAGAATAATAAATGTGATTAATAGAGCGGCAGTATCATAAAATGCAACATATCCTTCAAGGATAAACGTGGCTGCTACAGAATAGAAGTATGCTGCAGTCGTACCCAGAATTATCAGAGTGTCCATGTTGGCTTTACCATGTCTTGCAGCCCTAAAAGCCGACTTGTAAAAGGGGTATCCAGCAACGAACTGGACCGGGGTGGTCAAGATGAAATTCAAGATTTCAGGATTGGTGCCAGGTGGCAGAAATTGTAGTAATATCTGGGGTGCTAAGGTCAGTATGAGAATGGGTACGCTCAATACAATAGAAAAGAGTAAAAGCCGCGTGTAGAAACGAATCTCGCGCTCACGAGTCGATGTTTCCCTATCAACATCGATGCTGTCATGGTGCCCTACCTCAAAATCAATCTCCTGCAGGGACCTTTTGACTATCTTGAGAGTCACCAGACTTTCATCATATTCTACAAGAAGACGGCCACGTTCAGGGAATGGAGTTGTACCAATCACTCCGTCAATCTGACTAAATTGCTCTAAGATCATATCCCACTGGTTCTCCTCAGGTTGGGGAGTCAGTGTGAGGGTCATCTTTGCTCGAATAGGCTTGTATCCGGTCGACTCTATTGCTTTCTCAAGGACAGCTCTGTCAACCTTCTCTGGTGCGTAGACAACCACTACCTTTTCATCCAAAAGACTCACTGCAACACGAATGACACCATCCTGTTTCAGGAGTGCCTTCTCTATTGTGCTTACGCACGAGGCACAGTGCATACCTTCTATACGCATTGACATTCTCGATGGCGTAACTTCAACTTCTTGTTTTTGACTCATCTATCTTCCACCTTGTGTTTAGGTTCATTGTTTAGTTTCTACTTCGATATATCGTACTCGATATAAAGCTTTTGTTCCCGTCTAGTTCAGAAACCAGCTTCTGATTATCAGCTATAGGCTCTGTTTGAAAGCCTTAGCGCAATGGACACAGCAGAATGCAAGATCGTCACCTTCGACTTCTTCGTGATGAGCACCTTCGTAAACCCTGGCACCACAACTCGCACATACTTCAAGACTCGACCCAAGCGCAGAAATAGTGATTGCTGCAAAACGTTTGAACAGCCGCTCACTAATTTTCTTCCCTTTCTTGGTCAAAGAATAGACAATCTTCCGTTTCTTTCCGATATCCTCCTGCTTCTGAGTGACCAATTTCTTTTCTTCGAGCTCTTGCAGGAAGGGATAAAGTGTTCCCGGACTGAGTTTTTTCCCTGTTCGGTTCTGAAAGCCCTTCATGAGACCGTAGCCATGTAGCGGTTTCTCGTTTAACATCAATATAACATAGAAATGCGAGAAATCAGATAGCATTTCCTGAATGTCAATATCTGTTTTCTTCAAATCTTGAATCACTTTTTCCTCTGTCATTAGCGTTACATCCTGCTGAGCTTGTATTCTTGAATCACACTGGTCTTAGATCTTGGAGATCTCCATTGGGACGCATAGCCTGAATCATGACACCGTTTCCTATAACGGTTTCGTCTTTGTTCATACCATTTCTCAATGTCATAGCAGTGGGACTACCCTTTAGGGAAGTAAGTGGAGAAGTAATATAAATGCATCGTATGGGATATATCTATGTGGATAAATCGAGGAGGATTTTCCCGGAAACTGACATTGTATTGTTCAATCCTAAAGCTAGAAAGAATCAGCTCCATCAGCATTAAAAATTCCTGTATTCCTTGATTTGGTTCAGATTCTAAAGAAAATCTACTAAAAGAAACTGATTATATATAGAAGGTCATGTTGATTTGCATATTCTTAAGCTATTTAACAACCTTATAGCCAAGTGATTCGACGGCACTTTCGAGAGAGTTTCTAGTTACTCTTCCTTCCTCATATTCAATAGTAGCCTTTGTATTTTGAAGGCTCACAGTTGCGCCTAATACGCCCTCCTGATTTAGAAGGACATTTTGAATTCGGCCAGCGCATTTTGGGCAGTTCATTCCACGTATATTGATGGTTAGGTGTTCGCGTTCTGTTTTTGTGACTTGATCATTCATTTTATGTTTACCTATCCATTGCGATATATCTGGTTGGATATATATCTTGCGGTAAGCACCTTCAGTATTGCTGAACTGAGAATTGGATAGTGAGAATAGCTTCCCCCTAAAGGATCATCCCTCAATATGTTCTATTGCCAAAGTGATATCACTACGTTCTATTCAAATCGAGTTGTTCTGCAATTCATGAAAAACCTCTTTGATACATTCCGAATAGAAATGACCTACGAAGCACTTTTGAACATAAAGCTTATATATATCGTGAGAGATATATCCTAGTAGATATTATCCTTCCTGGTCATTAGAATGGGATGAAATCTGCTGGAGGTTTAGAAAATGGCTCGAGACCCAATATGTGGAATGATAGTGGATGAGAACACTGTCAAGTTGAAAACTATGCACAATGGAGAAACATACTACTTCTGCATGATGAGCTGCAAGAAGGCCTTCGATAGTGATCCAGAACGCTTTGCTATTGAATTCAGAAAAAGGTAATTGAAAAGGAGATAGTCCAATGAAGAAACTGACATCAGAAGAAATTCGAGCGCGTTGCGAAGAAAGGGAGTTTGCATGCAGGACTAGTGCTGAGCTTTTCCCCCTAGATAACATAGTGGGTCAAAAAAGGGCTCTTGAGGCCCTAAAATTCGGATTAATGATTTCGGACAAAGGATTCAATGTCTATGTGGCTGGAATTCCTGGAACTGGTCGCACTACGGCGGTTTCAAAATTCGTTCGTGAACTTGCTTCGAAAGGCTCCAACGCATCCGATTGGTGCTATGTGACCAATTTCGAGGACCAGTATCGTCCTATGGCACTTGAGTTGCCTTCGAGCAGGGGTTGGCAATTGGAGTTGAATATGGAGAGCTTCATTGACCTAGCTCGCATAACGATTACCCAGATGTTAGAAAGTGATGAGTACATTGCGCAAAGAGAACAGCTAATTCGGACCTTCAAGAACAAGCAACAAGAAATTAGTAATCAAATGGAAAAAGAGGCACGAAAAGGCGGGTTTGTATTGCAAGGATCCCAGACTGGGCTTGTAATATTGCCAGTGATCAATGACACGCCCCTCAGTCCCGAAATGCTTGCTGAAGTGCCCGAAAAAGTCCGCCATAAAATCGAGATGCGTCGCAACGCTTTGGAAAAAGAGATGAGAATTCTCATCCGCAAGATGCGTATTCTAGAGCGTGAACTACGTGATTCACTTCAGAAAATGGAAGGAAAGGCGGTTCTCTTCACCCTTTCCCCGCTGATTGATGATATTGAGGAGATGTTCAAAGATCTGCCAAGGGTTACACAATGGATTCAAGAGGTAGCGGCAGACATCACAGAGAATCTTCACGAATTCATCGGACTGACAGCAGTCGGTTCTTCTAATGAACTGAATGTCTCTCAAGCATCATCAAATCCACCTGAAGAGTTTGCTCGGAGATATGAAGTAAATCTGATTGTAGACAACGGAGGTTTTGATGGTGCTCCAGTTGTAATCCTAGCCAATCCTTCTTATTCCAATCTATTCGGAGCTATTGAAAAGGAAACGCGATATGGTGGACTTAGAACAGACTTTACAATGATTCGTCCAGGAGCTCTCCACAATGCCAACGGGGGATATCTCGTAATTCCTGCAATGGAGCTTCTATCTTCTCCACACATATATCAAGCTTTGAAACGGACACTTGAACATAATGAGATAGTCATTGAAGAACCTCCAGAATCTGGCAGCATCTTCGTGGTTAAGAGCCTACACCCTGAACCAATCCCGCTTGATATGAAGGTGATTTTAATTGGCGAGGATGAGATTTATCGAGAGCTTTACGATAAGGATCCTGAATTTCGTCAGCTTTTCAAGGTCAAGGCTGAATTTGATATCACGATGGAACGCACACCTGAAAACATCATTGTATTTGGCTCATTCATATGCATGATTCATCAGAAGGAAGGTTTCAGACCCCTACGAGTGGATGCCATCGCAGAAGTTATCGATTACAGCTCTCGCCTTGCGGAAAGCCAGGCCAAGCTCTCTATAAGGTTCGACATCATCTCCGACATTATTAGTGAAGCAAACTTTTACGCCAGCGAAGAAGGCAGTATTACCATAGAAAAAGGTCATATTAAGCAGGCTCTCAGTCAGCGATCGTATAGGCTTAGTCTATATGCGGAGAGGGTTCGAGAGATGGTTGAGAAGAACATCATCTTTGTGGATCTTGAAGGAGAAACAGTAGGGCAAGTAAATGGACTTTCGGTAGCCACTCTTGCAGGTCACTCTTTTGGACAAACTTCTCGAGTTACAGCCAGCATAGCTCCAGGTCACGGCCATGTAATAGATATTGAACGTGAATCAAATCTCGGAGGACCGATTCACACTAAAGGAGTGCTCATCCTTGGTGGGTATCTTGCTGGCAAGTATGGAAGAGATAAACCACTCAGTCTTTCAGCACGGATTGTTTTTGAGCAGAGTTATGGGGGGATCGACGGAGACAGCGCTAGCAGCACTGAACTTTTCGCCGTCCTTTCTGCACTTTCAAATGTTCCTGTGCAGCAACGCTTCGCCGTAACTGGTTCCGTCGACCAGCATGGAAGAATTCAGGCTGTAGGAGGAATTAATGAGAAGATAGAAGGATTCTACGAGCTATGCATAGCTAAAGGCTTGACTGGTCATCAAGGAATTTTGATACCGAAAGCGAATATTCAGAACCTAATGTTAACAGATGAAGTTGTTGAAGCTGTCAGCGCTAACACCTTCCATATTTATGCTATTGAAACAGTGGATGAAGGGATTGAACTACTAACTGGCGTGCCAGCAGGTAGGCGTCAAGAGAGCGGCACATATCCTCAGGGAACTATCAACGCATTTGTTGATGAAACCCTGATACGAATGGCTAAGATCATGGAAAGGTACCCTTCGCAAGTAGCTGATAATGAGTTGTATACATGACCTGACCACAACAAGGCTAGTTTGCTGTTCATCATTGGAAAGGGTGAATAACCCTCTTTGTTGTCTTGCGAGTGGGCTATCTGGGAAAGTCAATTACATCCCGCATATTCTGAAACAAACGAACTTGGTAAGCAGACTTCTCTGACCTTTTTCTGAAACGTAATTATGTCACTTCAGATATATCTAACTAGATAGATTAATAAGAGAGAGCGGGTTTAATACAATAGAGATATATCTGTGTGGATATATAATCTCCATGGTAGCGGGAATTGATGTGAAGATGTATGGCAATCAAGAATCATCCGCTCCACCCTGACAAGTTATACCTTTTGGAGACCGATGATTATGCCTAAGCCGAATAATATCAAAACAGATCTGGATGGGATCGACAAGTCAATATCGTTCAGAACAATGACAACACCTTTGAACCCTCGGATAATAAAGCCAAAGGGAGCAAAATCTAAACATTTGATTTTTTCTGACAGTGTTATCGAGCTTCTTGAAAGTCGCACCGTAATACCTGAGTTTGATTACATTGGTTATGAAGTGAAAACTGTCGATTACGTCAGTGCTATTTTCCTGATGATAAATCCAGACCCATCAAATTTATTCCTTGTACCAGAGAACAGTCTAGTCATTTGTCACCATTAGATCTCGACACATAACAACCGCATCTACTCAAAAATGCTTGAGCATGCAGAAGAGTCTAGGATCAACATTTACAACTTTCATCTAGGCTGGGACATTATGGAAGGTGGAATCAGAGATTCGTTTCTCATCGACTTTGGATTGTCACATCACGAATTCGAAAAAGTCGATCTAACATATCGTGGCAATCTGATCCCGCATCTGGGAACCATATTCAAACGGAGGATATCACTGGAAGATCTCATTGCCAGACTCTATTTGATGAATGTTCGTCCTTCGATTATCATCAATCCACAATGCCAAACATCTAGAATTGGCTACATACCTGGGGGAGGTTTTGTTGATAACATGGTAATTGAGATGGCTGATTTGGGTGTCGATATCCTCATTTCATCAGACCATAATTGGGTTGTTGAAACCGTCGCCAGAGAGCTTGGCATGACCCTTGTTGAAATTGACCATTATCATAGCGAACGTCACGGATTGCGCACAATGAAGAATCTCCTTGAAAGTTCCTTTCCAGGTACACCCATCAGTATTCTTGAGAATGTGGAAGGTATACAGCGTGCTCCGTGTGATTGTGAATCTTGAAGAACGGTTAATCGAGATGAAGATTCGTTCGTAAGCATGGATGGAAATCCAGTACATTTTTGTTGATTGGTATCAACCAGCCCTATGGCCTCATCATCCGATTCGCGTCTTTTGTTTCTGCTGAGATGGCAATCCTTTCACACGAACTACTTTTACACGAATGACAATACGCTCATAGGTGGGACGTGATCGAGTTCTTGTCTGTAGGTAATAAAGAGAAACTAAGGCGAGATATCCGAAATACGCGATGACTTCTAGGAGTGAAGGATTCCCATTATATCCGAAGAGGGTTTTGGCGAGTCCACCGATAAGACCCTTTTCATGTAGAAGAGAATAGCTACCATCTGGCAACAATGGAGGATTGATGTTCCAGATTTCCATCGGACCTAAAACTAGGAAGCCAACTTCCTGAAGCTCATGGATGCCATAAGCTATCATCCCGGCTGCTAATAGAACCAGTAGGACTGAAGTCGAGTTGAAGAATGATTTTAGACTGAATCGTAGAGAGCCTTTGTAGATGCCGAATCCAACGATTGCCGCGAATATTAACCCAAGAGTCACTCCAATGAAAGTCGTGTATCCATCTTGAATTGCAAGCGCAGCTGTGAATAGAACTAGCTCAACACCCTCGCGTAAGACAAGGGCAAAAGCAAGAATAGGCAGACTGATGTTTCGCTTCATGGCTCCCTCCTCAACGGATTGTTCGATCTCTGATGCTATTCCAGCACTCGTTTTCCTCATCCAGAAAATCATTGAAGTTAAGAGAATGGCCGCGATAAGCACGATGAATCCCTCAAAGACTCCCAGCATCGGCCCGTCAAATGCACCCCAGATCACTGACATTACAGCTGCGAGACCTATACTGGCAACTATTGCAAGCAAGGTGCCGCTGAGGATGCTGCGCTTCAGATTCTCTCTACCAGTCTTGCGAAGATAGGAGAGCATTATTGCAATGATAAGAGCGGCTTCAATCCCTTCGCGTAGCGAAACAATGAATGGTGCAATAATCAACAGAGAATCCCTCCATTGAGCATTTGCAGTCTACACATGATAGCAGGCTTCTTCACGCTATGTCTCTTGGCACTTTGTCTTTGATGCTTCTTTGATCCCCTGATGAACTGTGAATGAGTTCTTGGATATTCTTTCTCGAATCCCACCAATCCACTCATGAATTCAACCCCCACCTGTAACAATCATGAACACAATTGTGTCACCATCAAAAAGCTGATTATCTAATGCTTCTCTCTGGCCAAATCCCATTTTGAGTTTCCAGCCTGACACGGTTATTTTACCATTCACTAAGATAATAGCGTCATTGCAGAGAGTTTTGCTTTTCTTGTCCTCGATATAGACCCGGAACTCCTTACTATATGCCTTCATCAAATCGTCTATGAGATTACTGTTTGAAGATTCCTCTCGAATCTGAAAAGGGAACTTATTGTGTTCGGATGATTTTAGGCCTCTGTTTAACAGCTTGATGAAAACGCGAATCATTCTATGATCCCCATGCGATGTTATTGTTTTGAAGACACTAGAGGATA
>VAPC010091724.1_pt1 | contig 16608 bp, 8 predicted proteins | sample 3395121 | NCBI WGS metagenome assembly VAPC01 (sample SAMN08290434, study PRJNA428436) | hydrothermal vent metagenome | isolation source: Deep-sea hydrothermal vent chimney | place: Indian Ocean: Southwest Indian Ridge | depth 1711 m m
ATGAGCTTGCCGATGAGTGATCAACAATGGCAACGCGTGTCGCCATGGGCGCTACTGTATTTTATTGTTCACTTTGCACTGCGCTTCATAAAAGATGGGCTGCTTAATTTACTGCCAATTTTGGTGTTATTTGTTACGCAAGTTGAACAAAAGCTGTTTTGGGGGCAGATAGCCGTTGCCGTGGCCTCCTTAGTTTTAGTGCTGTACGCCTTTGCTTATTATCGTAATTTTAAATATCGCATAACGGATGGTAACGAAATACTGCTCAATAAAGGGGTATTCAAAAAAGAACGGCTAACCCTAAAATTTGCTCGCGTACAGAACGTAAACATTGCCGAACCTTTTTATTTTCAGCCGGTTAATTTGGTTAATTGTATTTTCGATGCCGCCGGTAGTAGTGCTCAAGAAGCTGTGATCCCGGGAGTGAAGCTTAGCTACGCCGAGCAAGTGCGCGAACAAGTTATGGAATTTAAGGCTCAGTTACAACAGCAAGAGCAGCTACCCATTGAGCAGGGCGAAGTAACAGATAAACCGAAAACCTTAACGATCAGCAATGCTGAAATTGCTAAGTTTGGTTTGATGTCGAACATGGCAATATTGGCATTGGCTGCACTTGCTCCATTTATGAATGTGATTTTTGAGTACCTCGAAAAAACCATCATAAACCGCCTAGAGGCCATACTGAATGAGCAAGCTGCGTTCATTGGCAGTGCTGCTGCAATCGCTGTGTTAATTATGGTTGTAGCTATTGTTTTATGTGCCATTTTACTTTCTGTTGTCATGGCCTTAGTGCGCTTTTTTAACTTTCAGCTGTACTTTCAAGACGGTAAGTTTAAGCGTGTGGCAGGTTTATTTGAGCGCCAGCAATTATCGATCAGCGTGTCGAAAATTCAAAGTGTGCAAATTAAACAAAATATTATTGCCAGGTTCCTTAATCGCTATACCTTAATTTGCCCACAAGTGAGTAGTGGTGGTGTGGCAGCTGGGGTTGCGGCACATAAAAATAAACAAACGTTAGTGATGCCAGTAATCACCAAAGAGCAAGTAAAAGCCGTATGTGGCTGGTTATTTCCATGGTTTGTTGATTTCACAGAGCTTAACTTTATTAAGCCTGAGCGAGCTTTACTTTATAAAAATACGTTTTTATATGTAATTCTACCCACTGTATTTTCTGCTTTAATTTTCAATGCCTTATTTGATGCTGCTACGATGTTGTGGAGCATTGTCGTGGGCTTAGTTTTGATGATCGGTGTGTTTTTGAATTATCAAAAAACGGGTCTGGCTATGTATCAACATGACGGCCGTTTTTTTGCCGTATTTAAAACCGGCATACTGGGTGTGCAGTATCGTGCTTTTGAAATCTATAAAGCGCAAAGCGTCACCACAATAAGCACTTATTTAATGCGCCGATCACAGCTTAAGAGCTTGTATATACAACTGGCTTCTGGTTCTGTATCAATGCCTTACTTAAAAGTAGAGCTGGCTGAGCAGTTTGCTGATTTCGCCCTATATGAAATAGAAGGCGTTGAGCGGAATTGGTTTTAAATGAAAATAATTCTCAATATCATTGACCTGTTTGGGTTTTTGAGTATACTTTCTCAAAAGCTACAGAAGGAGGTGCGCGATGATATATTTTCTGCCTATTTTAGCCATTACAGGTATTGTCGGCTTACTTTGCTATGCTCGCAACAAGAAGGAATGTAAAGGTCTTTGCGTAAGCTGTGCAGTGACTTGTATTGCTTTGCTTGTAACAGGCGCGATGGCTCTTGCGGGTCTGGGGGCACTTAGAAGCAGTATTATGTTTGCAGCGACAATATTTATTGTTTACCAATTACTAGGCTTGGTTCGCCCGATTAAAATTGAATAGTTTCTTACATTTTTTAACTACCCACTTGCCAAAAAGCAACGCATACTAATCCTGAAATAACAAAGTCAGGGATTAAGATGATAAAAGCATTGTTGATTGGTACTTTACTTGTTGCTGGGCACGCGTTTAGTCAAGAAGTATGGCAAACAATTCATACTGAGCATTTCAATGTCCATTTTAGTACAGCGAATCAGCAATGGGCTCAATCAGCGGCAAGCGAGCTGGAAATTGTTCGCAATAAGGTATTAAAACAACAAAACCGCGCGTTGGATGAAGTGATTGATGTTGTTGTTTTTGATCCATTTAACGCATCTAATGGCTTTGCTTTACCGGTTACAATAAAGCCCTTAATGGCTTTATTTACGACACCTCCACAATCAGATTCGATGATTGCCAATACAGATAGCTGGCAGCAATTACTCATTTTGCATGAGTACATCCATTTGGTTCATTTGGCTCAGCCTACGCGCAGCTTACCTCGACAAGCAATTAGAAATATTTGGGATCTCTACGATTTATCGCAAAGCGATATGCCTCGTTGGGTTGCTGAGGGTTATGCGACGCTATTAGAATCAAAAATGACGGGGCGCGGCCGTTTATACGATAATCTTTCAGAAGCGATACTGGTTGAATTTGCACAGCAAGGCGCACTGCCAAGCTATGGCCAATTAAATCGTACTGAAGACCATTATATGGCTGGATCAATGGCGTATTTAATGGGCGCTCGCTTTCTCGCTTGGTTAGAAGATAACTATTCACCAAAGACCCTTGATGCTGTGTGGACACGCATGCAAGCGGTTAAATCGCGCGATTTTAATGACGCTTTTAGCGGTGTATTTGGCGACCCACCTGAGCGGCTTTATCGTCGCTTTATTGCTGAATATACATATAAAGCAATGGCTAAAGAGGTGAGTGAGCAAACACTTACAAGCAAGCTTTGGTTAGAGCTTGATTTATATGCATCAAACCCAGCTTTAAGTTTAGATAATAGTAAACTCGCTATTGTAGAGCGAAACAAAGATGATGAAACGCGCTTAGTTATTTATAGTACAGCCGATAATCAACAAGCAGCAGATGATTTTGCGAAGCAGCAACAACAGCTACTCGATGACGATCCTGAAGATATTGCCGATAGAGCACCGAGTGTGTTTAAACGTAAACAAAAGCACGTGCTTCATCAAATCAATAAGCAGGGTATAAAGAATCCGCAGTGGTTAGACGAAGATACACTGTTTTTTACCGCCACAACAACCGTTGGTAAAGGCTCAATTCAAGGTATCTCGGACTTATATCGCTATGATATCGAAACTGGTGAGATAAGTGCATTAACCCATCATGCGGGGCTGCGTCGCTTTACAATTAGCGATAACGGACAAACTGTTTACGCTGAGCAAACTAAGCATGGCTTCTCGGAGTTGGTGCGTTTTGATCTCAATACGGGTGTCTCTACGCCTTTATTTGAGAAGAGCCTAGAAACGGTTTATGACTATCCATTACTAAGTCCTAATAAAACTAAGCTTGCATATTTAAAAGTGGCACTGAATGCAAATTGGCAGTTGTATATACAAGATATGAACTCCCAGCAATCAATAGCTGTGCCTATGCCTGAGGGCTATCAGTATGTGTCACAACCTAATTGGCAAGCAGATGGCAAAGGGCTTTATTTTGTCGCTGGTAAGAATGCCGCTCTCGATTTGTATCATTATGATCTTAGCCGCAACTCACTACGCCAATTAACACAAGGGCAAGAAGCCGTTGCATACCCAATGGCAATGAATAATGGTGAACTTTTGTATTTATCGATCACTGCTGAAGGGCCAGATATAAAGCATTTTGCAGAGCAACCACAAGGATTAGAGGTTGCTGAGTTGGCAAGTAATACAGCGCCACCGCTAGGGCAAGTAACGAGCGAAGTGTTACCTGAAGCGAAGATTTACAAGCAAAGCCCAACAGAGCCAGCCAATTATGATATTTGGCAGCAAAAACCCACCTTTTCGCTGGCATCTCAGTATTATTCGGCTTCATCTTCGCTTATTACCATTGGGCTAAAAAGTAACGACTTTTTAAAGCAGCTCGATTTACAAGCAGGCTATAGTGTTGATTTACATGATAAAGCACTAGAGGGAGTGTTTGCGGCAGCTAAATACTCAGCGTTTGATTTAAAATTTAAAGCGCTGCTATTTGATTACGACCTTGAATCGGCAAAACAGTACCATTCAAACACGCCGCTAAATGTCAGTAACACAGGGGCACATTTTGCCATGAGTTACCCGATGCAGTTTCAGCAGTTAAATATCACACCGACCTTAAGTTACAACTACAGTGATTATGCTAAAGGTGACGATCAATGGCTAAAGCTAGGACTTAAGCAGCAATGGCAACATGATAGACAGCGTTATGGTCTTAGTCAGTCGTTGAGAGCTGAATGGTTATCCGGTGATGCTGACTCAAATAATTGGCAGGGCTATAACTTTGCCACCGTACTAAGCGGTTATGCCTTTGATATTCCGGTTTATGTTAATTTTGCTCAGCAATATCGTGATGACAGTACCCTTGCGCTTGGCGGTTATGAGTCAAACCTAATTAATAAAGACACGCAAAGTGGCTTTGTTAGTGCACCTGAATTGCCATTTTTTAGCCAGCTTGGTAACCGTTATAAAGGTTATGGCGGGGGGATTAGTTATAAAGATTCATTACCTTGGCTTTACTACCAACAGCATCAAGTTGATAACCGGGTCTATGCGCAAAGCTACGGCCTCAAGTGGCGAGGAGACTTTAGCTTTGGTCTGGGACCTGCGGGTTTGAATGATATAAATATTGATTTTGGCGTCGCCCGAGTAGAAAGCGACGACTTTGAAAATGATCTACGCGCTTGGCTAAGTTTTTACTACTCGCTATAACTTAGTGTTGGTCTTTTAAGGCGAAAAGCTTGGCGTGGTATAGCGCAAGTTTTTCGTCTTTATTTTCTATCTCAATGGCTTTTTCTAACCACTCCTTAGTGCTTTGTTCATTACCTTGCTGGTAACTAATAATCGCTAACTCCACATAGGGTTCTGACAAGTAAGGAGCTAATGCTATAGCATCTTCCAGCTGCTGTTTTGCTTTGTAAAACTGGCCATTATTACGAGCGTTAATCGCTGTTGTGAGTAATTCGAATGGATCCTGCTCTAGCATCGCTAACTGTGAATTGAGCTGTTCTGCCAAAACCTGATCATTAAGTTGCTCGGCCAGCACTACGTAATTATGTAGTAAATTCGTATCGCTAAAGCCATAGTGCATTGCTGTTTGATAAATATGTTTTGCCCCTGCTAAATCACCTACTTGACGATGTAAAACAGCTGCTAAATTATAAAGCGAGGCTGCATTTGGTGTGTATTCATTGGCTTTTAAAATATAACTGTAGCTTAAATCGAATTGTTTTAAGGCCAGAGCTTGTGCAGCTAAGTTACTATAATAGCGGCTGATTAAATCTTTGAGCTCAGCGTGGCCTGAATAAAAACTACCACGAGACGGAAAATAGTCAATTATACTGCCAGGTGGTACAAGGTAATTATCATCTTCATTTAAAGGGGCATAGACTTTGGTGCGAAAATGGCCCGATACATACACGATGTTATTTTGTTTACTGTACACAGGTTCACTCGACACCGCTTGGAAACCTGTTTTTAGCCCTACTAGTTGCGCATATGCGTGAGTTAAAATAGCTAAGCTAATACAATTCCCTTCATGCTCTTGAAGGGTCTGTTCGGCGTTGAGTGTAGCGCTAAAGTAATTGAAGTTGGTGAGCTTATTTTCTAAGTAATGATAAAGAATTTGGTCGTCTCTTAAACCTTTACCTTGGCGTTTGGTAAAATAATCAAGGAAGCGTTTTTGCTCATCATCAGGCAATGCAAACAACTTTGGATCTGTTAGTTCAATGTGTTCAAAATTTGCTGCGTTTAATAGACTGGCAACACTTGGAGGAGTAGGGGCTTGTTGCTCTGTACTCTTACATCCTACTAAAAAAGCGCTAAGAACAAGTGTAAATAAAATTGACTTCATAGAACTGCCCTCCTGGCCATTATTTATTCAATGTACCTAGATTCGAGTAACTATTCAAGTTGCTAGTTAGTGTCATTGATTATAAACACCTTGTACGGAAATCTTGCCACTTTCAGCTTGGCTGTTTTTTCTACCTCGTTGCTTTCTCTGTGGGCCTCATTAAAATGCCGCGCTCTTTTAAATCACTTAAAAAACAGTTATTTACATGTTTAGTGGCAGTGATTGATAAATTACTAACTTATTAACTAAATTGTAACGAGATGGGGGTTGTTTTGGCGCACTTTTTGCCGATTATTTCATGCTTTATTCTAGCGTTTAGCTTTTATCCGCTATTAAATAAGATTCGTAAAAATCGTAGTGTGTCGGGCGTATCACTGTTGATGATGAGTTTTGGTGTCGCGCAGAGCATCTACTTCATTACTTACAATTTATATTTTCAACGTTTTTACATGGTACTGCCGTTTATTGTAACGGGCATGCTCAGCGGTTTAATTCTCTATTACTTTGTTCGATATAACGCAGCTCGCCAGCAGCGAATGCAGTTAGCAGGATTGTTGGTACTGTGTGTTGTACCGTTTACTTTGCTGCTCAGTCCGACGCTTGATATGGCCACTGTGCTTAACTGGTTAACTTATGTTGGCTTGGTGATGAGCTCGATTCGTGTTATGCCGCAAACTTATAAAACCATTAAAAGTGGTGATATTAGTAATTTAAGTGCTCGTTACTTTAGTCTGCAATTTGTTGCTGGTAGTTGTGGCCTTGGCGCTGAGCTGTCGATGGCTGCACCGAGTGTATCGCATATTTTAACGTTTGTGATGATCTTACTAACAAACGCGGCACAACTGGGTTGTATCCAATATTACAAGTCACGCCCTGCAATGGCATAGGCGAAACAATGAGTAAAAAGGCTGCCAATTGGCAGCCTTTTTACTGTTGGTTAAGCGTCTAATGCTTTGCTAATTAAGCGATTAATATATTGTTTATGCGATTTAGCAGCAGTATCTGCTCCCCAAGGAGTGCTGATATCAGCAATTTGGTTAAGTTGATAAAGAGCCGCAGCTTTAGAGAGATTATCGTGCTTGCTGGCTTTAGTTAAACCGGCAATGGCAATCAGTTGATTCACATACTCAACTTGTAAGTTATGGCTTAATGTATTTGCTTTTTTGCCGTCGACAAAAATGCTTGCTGTTAAGTCATTCATAAATTGGTTAAGTGAATACTCATTACCATACATAGCACTGTCTGAAATACGCAGCATCACAGCAGGGTGTAATAGCTGAGCAAGTACCAGCTTTTGCATGCCTAAAATCATACCATGTGGTTTAGGGTCTTCGTTTTTACCATAATGGTTGAAACCACGACGTTGCTGTAGCAGGTAGTTATACAGAGGCTGCATGTTAGCAAGTACATTTGGCGAGAATACTTTGTCGGCTAAAATTTGCATGGCTTGTTGTTGGCGTTCAAGTGACACAGGAGTCAATGGTGCGCCATTTTTATCATCACCTACGACATTGCGTTCTACATAAACACCACCTATTTGACGCGACACCACGCCAGCTTGTGTTCTGTAGCTACCAAATAGAATGTTCGCTGAGGTAACAAGTTGTTGGTATGACTCACCTTCAACGGTGGCTTTATCTTTCAATTCAGAAAACAGCGTATTGATAAGAGCCATGCGATCGTCAGCATAAGCGGCAGGATTCGATGACATATCGCCAATCATTACACGAGGGTCGATATGGCGACCCGGTGCACGCATATCGTCAGCATCATTACCAAATGCGAGTGCATGCTCTGATGAGCGAGCGAGAATCTTTTCAAGGCGTTGCTGCTCAGCATCTTCATCGGCTAGTGCTTGGCTGTAGCCATATTCAATCGCCCAATCATCATAAGGGCCAGGCTTAGTTTGGAATATATCGCCTTGTTGCATGCCAATAGGCGCAATGTTGGCTGGTGCATAATCCATCACCGAGCCTGTCACGATCCCTTGCGTTTTACTCTTGTCGTGAACTTCTTTTTCATCCCATAAAATCGATGACTTCATGTTGTGGTTTAACCCCAGTGTGTGACCTACTTCATGGAGAATAAGCTGGGTTAAACCTTGGCGTAAAATTTCTTTATCTTCAATACTGGCTCCAGCACCTAACCCTCTTGCAAGTAGCATGTTTTCTTGAATAGTGTGACCTAATGAACAGTGTAAGTTAGGATTATTTTCATCAGAGGTTAATGAGGCTGCGCCTTGCGTATATAAGGTCTCATACATCCAGCGATTTTTCATAAAAACATACTCTAGCATGATGTCGGAGCCTAAGATCTCACCCGTTAATGGGTTAGCAAAGGCTGGCCCATAACCACCAAAAGGTGGGCGTGGAGAGGCTGTCCAGCGTAATACGTTGTAGTTTATATCGCCAGCATCCCAATCTGCATCGTCAGGTTGAATTTTTACTTGAATAGCGTTTTTAATGCCCGCTTTTTCAAATGAAGGGTTCCATGCAAGCACTGCGTCACGAATCGTATCACGCCACTCAATAGGGGTGGTGTTTTCAATCCACCAAGTAATTGGTTTGACTGGCTCAGAAAGTGCAGCTGTAGGGTCTTTCTTTTGTAAATCCCAACGTTTGATAACGTCTTCGTAAGGTGCCCAGTCAGCAGAAGTCATATTATCAAATTGGTTTGTGAAGTAACCGATACGTGCATCATCGTGGCGCGGCTGATAGTTGTTTTTTGGTAAAGCGACAAAGGAATGCTGTACTTTAATCGATACATTACGAGGGTCACTTATTGCTTCAGAGCCACGTACACTAGGATTGGCATTGGTAAACACATAATCGACAGTGATATCTAAATTGTTTGGGTAAGGACGATGCTGAACAATGCGCGATTTTTTATCGTCTAATTTTCCTAATTTGAAACGCTTTTTAGCATTTTTATCGTCTGGATTTGGCCAAGGAGATATCTTGTGTAATGCTTCACTTATAAGCAGTTTATCAACATTAAATGCTATTTTATCGTTTTCTTCTTTCTCAATTTTGATGCTAGCTAGCACTGCTTCACTGATATTTGCATCAGCAGAGCGAGCAAGAGCAGAGTGTTGATCAAATTTATAACGAGGGGTTTTGCTTATAATATCAATACGGTCAAAATATTTTCTAAATTCAATGAGTTTTGTTTCACGGTACGCACCTCTGAAGTGACCAGCATCGGTCACACCATCTACGGTATGTGCAAAATAGACAAAGGGTGTATCAAGTTGTGATTGGTCTATGACCATTAGGTTTTCACCGGTTTTTTCATCTTGATAAAGAGTAAAAATACCTGAGTATTCGGTTTTATCTTTAATCATTTCAGCCAGTGTTTCAGGCTTTTTTTCTTCTTTCTTGGCTGCAAGTGCATGCCCATTTATGGCAAAAGCAATGCTTAACGCCAAAGCAATATTGGTTATTTTCATTTTTAGTCGTTCCATTTGTTTTTTTCAGGCACGAGTTTAATGAAATTGCTAATTGATAGAAGTTTGTTTGTTAACAAGTGTAAAGCACTATCTCTAATGCCATGAAAAGTGAGAGTTTTATTTAGTAACAAATTATTTTTAGCTGCTGACGGTGTATTTGGCTCTTTTTGTAACAGTTACTTACAAATGTCACATTAATGTTTCTGTCAGCTTTGGTATGATAAGGGCAGTAAAAATTTAAAAGGTGTAAGTTATGCGCACGAATGTATTGAAATGGATGTTACCATTTGCTGCTTTAGCCCTTGGTATTGCTGGCTTTGTAGGTATTAATGCTATTGCCAAAGAGCCACAAGATAAAGAGGTGGTTGACTCTAGACCTCTTGTTAGAGTGGAAACTATCTCAAGTGATGACCATCAAGTTATTATTAACAGTTATGGTGAGGTTAGACCGCTCGAAAGTACTTTGCTTGCATCTCAAGTCGCGGGTGAAGTCACAAGCTGGCATCCAAATTTTGTTGCGGGTGGCATTGTTGCTCGCGGTGAAGTGCTATTCACGATTGAAAAAGACAACTACGAGGCGGCCGTATTACAAGCTGAGGCTTCATTGGCGAGTGCTCAAGCTGCATTAATTGAAGAGCAAGCGCAAGCAAAGGTAGCGCTTGATGAAGCCAAGCGTTATCCAGAACGTGAGCGTACTGACTTATTCCTACGAAAACCACAAGTTTTAAGTGCGCAAGCTGCGGTTAAATCGGCTCAAGCTGCACTGAAACGTGCAGAGCGAGACTTAGCTCGATGCGAAGTAAAAGCACCTTATGATGCGTTAGTGATAAGCCGTGAAATTGGTGTGGGTCAATATATTAATGTGGGCAATCAGGTTGCCGAACTAAACAATATTGAAAGTGCTGAAATTATTGTGCCTATCGCAGGATTCGACAGCGTGTTCTTACCTAAACGTATTAAAGGCATTAAGGCCACGATTATCAATAAAGGCTTAAATAGCTTTACCCGTGAGGCTGTGGTGGACCGTGACTTGGGTGTCGTTGATAACGCAACACGTATGAGTAACTTGGTTGTTCGTGTCGATGACCCATATGGTTTAAAGCATGATGTACAACCCATTAAATTTGGCGCTTATGTGCAGGTTAATTTTGCCGGCGCCACATTGCAAAATATCTATCGCCTACCGCAATCATTGGTAAACAATCAAACTGTTTGGGTGGTTAACGATGAACAAAAATTAGAGCCGCGTAAAGTGACTGTAGTTCGCGAAGAAGGTGAATATTTTTATATTAGCGATGGCTTAAATATTGATGATCAGCTTGTACTGACACTGCCTGAGTACCCGCAAGCGGGTATGGAAGTAAAAGTAGCCGGTATGCAAGAAATGACAAGCGATGCAGGTGAAACTGCTGCTGTCGAAAAGCTGTAAGGTGGCTGTATGAGTGATACAACAACACAGAAGCAGTCTGGTTTAATCGCCTATTTTGCTAATAACTCGGTCGCTGCAAACTTAATGATGTTTTTTATCCTTGCTATGGGGATATTAAGCTACTTTACCATTCAGCGTCAGATGTTTCCGAATATTGAGATCAATTATATTGAGGTGCAAGCTAATTACCCTGGGGCCTCACCACAAGAAATTGAAGAAAGTATTCTGATTAAAATTGAAGAGTCGCTCAAAGATGTGACCGAAATTAAACGTGGTGTTTACCGCGCATTTCGTAACAATGGGCGTGCTAGCTTAGAAATTAATACCGATGCAGAATTAACCGACGTTCTTGATAAAGTAAAACTTCGCGTTGACGGAATTGCGACCTTTCCTGCGGGGATGGAGCCGGTGACTATTAGTCAGGTTGAGTTTCGCCAAGATGTTATTGGGATGACATTAGTCGGTGATGTGCCACTCACAGAATTAAAGCCAATAGCTAATCAAATTGAAGATGAGTTATTGCAGTTATCAAATGTGTCTTTGGTGCAAAATGATGTGCCGCTTGATGAAATTGCAATTGAAATTGATCCAGATTCTCTGCGCCAATATAACTTAACATTAAGCGATGTTGCTAATGCCGTACGCCGCTACTCAGCGAATATTTCAGCAGGTCAATTACGCACTGATGCAGGGATTATTTCTGTACGTGTTGAAAACCAATATTACAGTGGTGATGAGTTCCGTCAAATCCCTGTAAAGGTGGGAGCTAACGGTGCAAAAGTCTTGTTACAAGACATTGCTGTTATAAAAGACCAGTTCACAGAGGGTGAGCGTTACTTTAAATTCAATGGCGAAAATGCAGTGTATTTATCGGTTAAAGCAACGAAAGAGCAAAATATGATCCCCGTTGCGGACTCGGTGAAAGCATACATAGATAAAAAGAACAAAGAGCTGCCTGTGGGTTTACGTCTAGAGCCACTAATGGACATGACGTATTACTTGAATGCGCGTTTAGACATGATGAAAAGTAACCTTTTTCAAGGCGCTATCTTAGTGGCTATCATGTTGTCTATCTTCTTGCGCTTTAAACTAGCACTTTGGGTAATGATTGGTTTACCAATTTGTTTCTTAGGTGCAATGATGATGATGCCTGTTTTTGGTATCACTATTAACATTGTATCTCTATTTGCGTTCATTATGGTGCTGGGGATTGTCGTTGACGATGCAATTGTCATAGGGGAAAGTGCCTACACTGAGATAGAGAAAAAAGGAGGCGGCGTCGTTAACGTTGTGAACGGTGCCAAACGTGTAGCAACTCCGGCAACGTTTGGGGTATTAACGACGATTGCTGTATTTGCGCCATTTACTTTATCAAGTGGCCCAGAGAGTGCTTTTTTCTACGGTATCGCGGTCGTTGTTATTTTATGTCTGGTATTTAGTTTAATAGAATCAAAGCTTATTCTACCTGCGCACATTGCCCATACTCACTTTCCACCTATCAATCCTGAGAGTTGGCGAGCACGTTTTAACAAGCGCTTCTTTAATTTTGTGAATGGCCCGTATAAACGCTTTATTGAGCGTTGCGTTGAATGGCGTTGGTTAGTGTTATTCTCATTTATTGGCCTTTTGATTTTGACATTCGCTTTAATTTCGTCAAATCAAGTACGTGTTGTACCAACACCAAAAGTACCGCATGACTTTCCGCAAATTAATCTGGAAATGAATGAAAATGCGTCTGATATACAGACCATTGAAGCAATTCGTGAAATTGAAGCCATGGTTAAAAAGGTTGATCAAGAGACAGAACGTGAGTTTGGTCACACATTATTACGTGATATTTTGGTCTTTAACCAAGGGCGTACTGAAGCACAAATTTTAGCACCATTGGTAGATGAGGACTTGCGTCCATATAATGCTTTTGAGCTATCGCGACGTTGGCGTGAGCAGATGCCAAACATTGCCGGTGTTAAATCATTACAAATCTACGACGATGTAAATGGTGGCGGTAATGATGGCGAGTTTGGGTACCTGCTTTATGGGCCTGATGTCGATACTTTAAATGATGCGGGTCGTCGTTTTATTCAGTTGCTGCAACAGCAAAAAGGCTTATTTGATATTAGCTCGACAATTGACCCTGCTAGTAAAGAAGTCCAACTTAGCTTAAAACCTGTTGCTTATGATTTAGGTTTAGACCTTGCCACAATTGCCAATCAAGTTGGTGCAAGTTTTTACGGCGGAGAAGCACAGCGTGTAATTCGTCGTGGTGAAGAAGTACGTGTAATGGTGCGTTATCCTAAATTAACGCGTGAAGCATTTGCTTCTTTAAAACATGCGGTAGTGACGACACCTGCTGGTAAAGAAGTACTGCTTGGTGATGTAGTTGAACTAACCGAAAAGCCAGGGATTAGTTATATTCGCCGTGAAGGTGGTTATCGCACTGTGTATATCTACGGCAGCATTGACGAAGAAACCATAGAACCAGGTGAAGTGGTCAAGCAGGTCGACGATGTACTACTGCCACAGCTCAAAGAAGAATTTCCATCAGTGAAAACTGAATTAGGCGGTGCCATTGAAGAGCAGCAAGCACAGGCGAATGAGCAATTAATGTTTTTCGCTGCGGGGATGTTCTTAGTGTATATCTTACTTGCGGTGCCACTAAAAAGTTATTCACAACCATTGATTGTTATGTCGGTGATTCCGTTTAGCCTGACCGGTGCTATTTGGGGGCATTATTGGTTTGATTTAGATATTAGCTTAATGTCAGGCTTTGGTTTAATTGCTGCTGCAGGGGTAGTGATCAATGACTCTTTAGTTATGACTGACTTTGTGAACCAAGCTCGACGAGAAGGAATGTCAACTCGCCAAGCTGTTATTGAAGCAGGTTGTGCACGCTTTAGAGCAATAACCTTAACGTCAATTACAACCTTTGCTGGCGTACTTCCTATTATGTTTGAAACAAGCTTGCAGGCAAGGTTTGTTATTCCTATGGCAGTGGCCCTTGGTTTTGCAGTGATGTTTGCAACTCTCATTACATTGGTACTTGTTCCTTGTCTGTATATCGTGATGAGTGATGTAGGCCATGTGTTCTTACGCTTTTTCCGTTCAGTGAAAGAGCTCATACCAAATCGACGTGCGGTAAGAGATTAATAACTAAGCCAACCTTCGGGTTGGCTTTTTTATCGCTTATTTGTGACTAGTAATTGCTTGTTATGCATATCTTTCGGTTACATTCTTTTGTTTGATTTGTTTTCAACTGAGGATTATACTCATTTCAGTTTTTGGCAAACTAACCGAAAGGTTAGGACGCAAAGTTTCCGGTCTAAGGTTTTGATTACAAAACTATGATAGCGGGGCCGCTGAAAAGCGCACATTCTTCGTGCTTTGGATCTATTGCCTCAAACTAAAATTGTATTTATTTTGTACGGCTGTTATTGGATAGTACCTACTAGCTGTTCTTAGGGTGTTACTTTGTTTATGCATATGTCACTGGCTTCTGGAAAGTGGTTGCCGATAGGTTGCTTAAATCATCATACTCAGCTTTTTGTTGGGGATAAGGTGGTCGTGACTTTTTATGATGCACAAGGTGAGTTAGCTGATTTGTCATTTCAGTACCCTATCACTAGCTCTGATGAGGGTGAGCCTCATAATTGGCCTCGTTCAATTGCTGAGCATATAAATGTGCACATGCCCATGATTCGAGCAGGAAAAATAACAGAGCAGGGTCTCATCGTTGCATATCGGCTCAATCAGATTTATGCCTTAGAAAGTACGGGTATAACCCATGTAAAAGTGGCATTTAACTGTATTGCGAAGTGCGAAAAGCAAATAAAGGATAAAAATCAAGAGTATGATTATGTTTATCCGCAAGCATGCAATGCTTACAGCTCAGGTGTAAAAGTATTACAACCAAAGACAGGCCATATTTATATGTGTAAACCTTGGCCGTATACAGAGTTTTGTCGTGTGAAAGAATCACATAACCCACTCTATGAACCTGGTGTGGGTAAAAGTTGGCCCATGGCATGGCAGCAAGTATCACATTGATAGTTTCCCCCTAAATGCTATTTAGCATTGTTTGGCCCACTCAATTTGAGTGGGCTTTTTTATTTCTGTGTTAGACTCGGGTCATTCGTTTTTAATCGTGGTTTTTCCTGTGTCGCAAAATTCTTATTCTTTGTCTTTATTAACGCCTACCCCTGTAGCTAAAAAACAACCTCATCAACTAACAGCTCATCAATTAACTCGTACTGATAACTACTACTGGATGCGTGATGATGAGCGCGAGAATGCAGACGTGTTGGCACATTTACATGCAGAAAATGAATATTGTGAAAAACAGCTTGCCAGTATTAAGCCGCTACGAGAAGCGTTATTTAACGAACTAAAAGAGCGGATAGTTAAGGATGATAATACCTTTCCTGTAAAGGATGGCCTGTTCTGGTATCACTCAGAAGTTCGTGGTGATGATGAATATGCGCGCCATTACCGAAGTAGTTCAATCGAAGCCCACGACAAGCAGTTATTGTTAGATGTAAACCAGTTAGCCAGTGATTACGAATTTTATGAATTAGGTGAAGTCGCAATTAGTCCTGATGAGCAATTACTTGCTTATTCTGAAGATACCGAAGGCCGCCGTATTTACACCGCGCGTTTTAAAAATATTGCCAGTGGCGAAGTGTTTAGCGATGTACTTGAAAACACGGAAGGGCAAATTGTTTGGGCTAACGATAGTAAAACAGTCTTTTATGTGAAAAAAGATCTACAAACTTTATTGGGTTTTCAGGTGTATCGCCATGTTTTAGGTACCCCACAAGACGATGATGTTTTAGTGTATGAAGAACAGGATAAAAGCTTTTTTCTGGGACTTGGTAAGAGTCGAGATGAAAGCTTAATTATTATTGATTTGGCTACGACTGAAACGAATGATACTTGGGTACTTGATGCTAACAATCCCGAGGGAGAATTCAGTGCGTTAATGCCGCGTGAAGAAGGCCATGAATTTGATGTTGATAAGCTTGGCGATACTTTTTATATAGTCACAAATTGGCAAGCCAAAAACTTCCGTTTAATGACTGCCACAACCGACACAATTGCTACAAAAGAACAGTGGCAGGAGCATACTGCGCACCGTGATAATGTGTTATTGGAAGGGGTCGAAATATTCAATGACTATCTTGTTTTAACTGAGCGAGAGCTTGGTCAAACCCGCTTTGTGGTTGTTGATAAGCAGGAAGAGCGACTCACATTAGAGTTTGATGACCCTTGTTATTATGCCGCAATAGCGATGAATCCTGAGCCTAACATTCGCTTTGCACGTATTTATTACTCAAGTCTAACAACACCAGGTTCATTGTATGATGTTGATTTAAAAACGGGTAACAAAACGTTATTAAAACAACAGCAAGTACTTGGTGAGTTTGACCCAGAGCACTATCGTTCAGAACGATTAATGATCACCGTAAGAGATGGTGAGCAAGTACCAGTGTCATTGGTGTATCGTATTGATAAGTTTAAGCAAGATGGCTCTAACCCTTTGTTGCAATATGGATATGGAGCTTATGGTATTACCATTGATCCGAGTTTTTCTAGTAGTTCATTGAGCCTGCTTGATCGTGGCTTTGTTTATGCCATTGCCCATATTCGTGGCGGTGAAATGCTAGGTCGTCATTGGTATGAACAAGGTAAAAAACAGCGTAAACAAAATAGCTTTAATGATTTTATGGATGTTACTCGCTCACTCACTGAGCAAGGCTATGCACATCCACAGAAGGTGTTTGCCTCAGGGGGAAGTGCTGGCGGTTTATTAATGGGGGCTGTGGTAAA
>VAPC010297909.1_pt1 | contig 16599 bp, 20 predicted proteins | sample 3395121 | NCBI WGS metagenome assembly VAPC01 (sample SAMN08290434, study PRJNA428436) | hydrothermal vent metagenome | isolation source: Deep-sea hydrothermal vent chimney | place: Indian Ocean: Southwest Indian Ridge | depth 1711 m m
CAAGGCACTGATGGGAATGAAGGTTGTTGCCATAGTTCCGGCGGCAGGTCTTGGAACAAGATTCAGCTCTTCCGTAAGGAAGTCTTTAGCAAAGGTGGCGGATACACCTCTTCTTGCCTTTACTTTAAAAAAGCTGCACGAGGCCGCGTCGCTGACGGAGATAATCCCGGTAATGAGACAGGAGGATATCGAAAAGGGATTTGAAATGGTCAGAAAGCACCAGCTGGACAAGGTGAAAAGGATTGCGCCAGGGGGCAAGGAGAGACAGGATTCCGTTTACAGTGCCCTGAAAATGATAAAAGAAGATTGCCTGGTCCTGGTGCATGATGGCGTAAGGCCTGTTATTCCGGCTGGAATTGTCGAAAGTCTTATGAAAGGTATTGAAGGTGTTGATGGTGTTATCCCGGGTATTCCTGTAAATGACACGCTTAAGGAAGTTGATGAGAACAATATAGCAGTAACTACAGTTAACCGCGGTAAATACTGGTCTATTCAGACGCCCCAGCTTTTTACGCTAAGTGTACTTAGGAAGGCGTATGACCGTGCGTTTGAGGATGGTTTCTATGCGACTGATGATGCGGGGCTTGTCGAACGAATTGGCGGAAAGATAAGGATCATACCCGGCAGCCGGTTAAACATAAAGGTTACATCACCTGAGGATCTTGATATAGTGGAGCACTTACTTAAAAAAAACAGGAAGAAGGTCAGGGTCAGGGGGCCGGTTTAGTAGTTTGGTTAGGGTAAAGTTGAGACAAACTACTTGACCTGATAACCAAACCGGTATCTTTACCTTAACTTAACAACTTAACCAGGAAAACAGGAAGAAGGTCTACTATGAGAATCGGACTCGGCTATGACTCGCATAAACTCGTAGAGGGTAGGAAACTGATTATTGGAGGTGTCGAGATACCTTTCGAAAAGGGTCTTGAGGGGCATTCTGACGCGGACGTGTTATGCCACGCCATAATAGATTCTATAATAGGAGCCCTTGGCCTTGGAGACATAGGCAGGCATTTCCCGGACACGGACGACCGGTGGAAAGGTGTTTCAAGTATTGAACTTCTTGCCAGAACACTGGAGTTAATGAAACAGAAAAGGTTTGATATCCTCTGGATTGATTCTGTGGTGATAGCTGAAAAACCTGCATTGGCTCCGTTTATAGAAAGAATGAAAGATAAGGCTGGAGAAGCTGGAATACCTTCGGGTTTAATAAACATAAAAGCAAAGACCAATGAAACAATGGGTTTAGTCGGTAAAGGTGAAGGCATTGCCGCTCAGGCAGTATGTTTACTTAAGTCTGTTTGATCTCCTCCGTAGGAAAAACTGTTTCGAAACGTTATAATACCTGAAACATATCGCAGTTAATATCTTTTGACGTATTAACCTGATGAACTTACAGAAAGAGGTTTATTGAATGAATTACAAAGCTATTGTTATTGTAGGCCTGGTAATTATTGCGGCAGTTGCGCTGATACGTCTTCCGGAAGAAAAAAGATATGATGAGATCGCTTCTGTAGGCTCAGCGGCCCCTGACTTCGAGCTATATGATGCGGACGGCAAGCTGTGGAAGCTGTCCGACCAGAGGGGTAAAGTCATATTTATTAACTTCTGGGCCACATGGTGTACTGTTTGTAAGTCAGAACTGCCTCTTAAAGAAAGCCTTTATGAAAAAATGCAGGGCAAACCCTTTCAGATGTTCGGAATATTGTATAGGGATAATCCCCGCAGTCTGAAACCGTATTTTCAAAAATACAAGGTCAGCTTCCCGACGCTCATAAACAATGACGACGCTGTTTCCAGGGCATTCGGTATTACAGGTGTGCCGGAGACATTTATAATAGACAAGGAAGGGATAGTCAGAGAAAAAGTTGTCGGCCCCGGAGAATGGGATGACCCTGAAATCATCGCCTTCATTGAAAAGTGGCTGTAGCGGAACTGAAAAATAAATACAGGGCTGATCAGGCCCAACCCTATCGCCCCTTTATCTGATAAAATCAGGTTTTCTATGTGCCTATTTTTTAGAGAAGGATAAAAATTAGATGGAAAATTATGTATGACGAGCTCAAGAATCTTGCAATATCTTCGGGAGTATCTGCCTTTGGAGCCGGCAGTATCGAGGACTTAAGGACGCTTTTCGAAGCACTTCCCCCTGACCAGACCGACGGACTTTCCTCTGCTGTATCAATAGGAGTTCAGGTTTCGGATTCTGTGCTGAAAGGGATCATTATCGGGCCTACACGCCATTATCTCCATCACTATAAAACACTGAATCTTCTTCTTGACCAGACCGCCCTGAAGATCGCACTTGCTATCCAGGGCAGAGGATATAATGCCCTTCCAATACCTGCAAGCCAGATAGTTGACTGGAAAGAACAGACTGCGCATATGTCTCATAAGATGGCGGCTGTCAGGGCCGGCCTTGGGTGGATAGGGAGAAACAACCTGCTGGTGCATCCTGATCTTGGTTCAAGGATCAGACTCGCGACTGTTCTCACGGATATGCCTCTAAAGACTGATGCTCCGGTTGAGAGAGACTGTTCGGGCTGTAAAAGATGTATTGAGGCGTGCCCGGTCTCAGCCATAGGGGAGACACATAAGCAGTGGAATAAAGAGGCATGCCTTGAGAAACTGAAGTACTTTGCCAAGGCTCATCACGTAGGCCAGTATATATGCGGACTTTGCGTCAAGGTCTGCCGGCCGAAGTCATAACGCTGCAAATAACCGGCCGGCTTCGGAGCGCAGCAGAGAAGCTAGCCCGAGTTGAAGCTGTTATTAGGCTTTCATCCCTATTTGTTTAAATGTTCTGTATTTGGTGCCGTACCTTTTCTATTAGTTTTTTTTAGTTATATCAGAAAAAACTGTTATAATCAACAGGCAGCATTTCGATTTATTTGCTATTGGGTACTCTCAATAATTTAAAGGAGATTATGGCCCGTATACGTTCAGCACCACTGCCGGTCAAGTTATTCATCGGCATGATCTCACGGGAAGTCTCCTTGTTAGATGAACTGAAAGAACGTTTGACAGAGATCTACGGCCCCTCTGACATGGAGAGTCCTGTTTGGGAGTGGGAAGATACGGATTATTACCTTGATGAAATGGGAGCAGACTTAAAAAGACGGTTTATTTTTTTTAAAGATCTGATTGATCCCGGCCTAATTTCAGAGATAAAGTTTACAACAGTAGAGCTTGAAGAACAGTATCTTATGGAAAATAAGGGACGGAGGATCAACCTTGATCCGGGCTATCTGGATTCGGCGAGAGTTGTTCTGGTGTCGGCAAAGGACTATTCCCACAGAGTTTATGTCGGAAACAGCGTATACGGAGAAGTCCCGCTTATTTATTCGGGAGGGAACTATCAGATAATGCCGTATACTTATCCTGATTTCAGGTCTGATAAATATTTTGAACTCTTTAAAAAGGCAAGGGAACTTTATAAGGCTGACATGGGACAAAAGACTTGAATTTAAGGAACGTTAAGAATGGATCTTAATATACGGGTATTGGGGAGCACGAGTTCCGGCAATTGCACTTTAATGTGGGACAGCAGCAGCGCCCTGATGATAGACTGCGGATTCAGTCCGAGATATATTTGCCATAACCTGGAAATGCTCAACCTTGATATGTCATCGATATCAGGTGTTTTGATAACCCATACGCACAGCGACCATGTTAAAAAGTCCATGCTGAAACGGCTTGTCAAAGAAAAAGTGCCGATATTTTGCCATACCAGAATTCAGAAGGGGCTTGTTGAAAAGTACAGGATCATGGAGAAGGCCGACAATATGGGACTGCTGAAGACCTTTAATGACAGGAAATTTGTCTCAGGGGCATTTACTGTTAAAGGGTTTGAGGTGCCGCATGATTCAAATGGCGGCTGTTTCGGTTTTAATATTTTCAAAAAAGTACGGTCAGGCATGAAAAAAGTAACAGTAGCAACAGACCTTGGATATCCTCAAGCTGACCTGATAAATCATTTTGTTGACTCTGACGTGATTATTATTGAGTCAAATCATGACAGGGAAATGCTTGAAAACTCCGGCCGTCCGCAATGGCTTAAGAAAAGGATAAAGGAGATCGGCCATCTTTCAAATGACCAGTGTGCTGATTTTCTGGTAGAAGTTATAGGCAGATCAAGGAAAATGCCTAAAGCCGTCATCCTGGCGCATATAAGCCAGCAGTGCAATACTAATGCGCTGGCCGGAAGACGGACTATGCACGCGCTGAATGAAACCGACTGCAGTGAAACAGAGATATACATGACTCACAAAAGGAAGGCAAATGAAATAGTCAGGATACAGTAAGCATAAGTCTAAAATGGTATAATTTTACTTACTATGAAGACTATACTTACTGCTGATATTGGCGGAACCAACAGCCGGTTTGCCCATTTTACAATCGATCAGAACGATAACCTCTCTCTTGTAAAGACCCTCTGGCTGGAAACAAATACAACCTCGTCTTTTGGGCAGCTGATTGATAAACTAAGAGACGGCTTTACACTTATGCCTGAGCAGGCTGATATCTCAGTTATGGCTGTAGCAGGCCCTGTTGAGAGGGGTGTATTCAGTTCCCCTCCCTTTATCGAATGGGACATCGACATATCAAACGCAAAAAAAGATTTCGGCTTCAACAGGTGTTTATTAATTAATGATTTTGTCGCGCAGGCTTTTGCCTGCCGTTCGCCAGCTGCTGATTCCGCGGAAAAAATACTGCCAGGCAAAACAGTAATAGATGCCGCGGCAGCTGTAATTGGAGCCGGTACAGCACTTGGGAAAGCTGCTCTTTCACCTGACGGTTCCGGCGGATTTATCGCGGTCCCGTCAGAAGGCGGGCATTCCAATTTCCCTTTTGTTACAAAACGCGAGTTTGAGTTTCAGGAGTATCTTCTGAATGAACTTGGAGAAGAGTATATCACAGCCAACATTGTTGTATCCGGAAGGGGCCTGAGTTATATCCATCATTTCCTTACCGGCGAAAAACTTGACCCCGGAGAAGTAACGGTTTTATTTTCGAGGGACTCTGAAACACTGCAGTGGGCGTCCCGTTTTTACGCGAGAACGTGCCGGAACTACGCGCTTGACATACTGGCGCTCGGCGGAGTGTATATAGCCGGCGGAGTGGCCGCGCGATCGCCTGATCTGCTCAGGCACGAGTCGTTTGAGAAAGAGTTCCGAAGTTCCCGCACAATGTCTGCTATACTGGAAAAGATACCGGTATTCCTCATTACCAATGAAGAAAGCGGTCTCTGGGGAGCCGCACTTCTGGGGCTTCAGAGTTTACAAAAAGGATGAACTAGATTTAATAAACAGGAACTGAATATCAAACAAGCTATTCTTGGGAGATAATTATGCTTCATAAGATTGATCCGTCAAAGACTGAAGTCTGGAAGAAACTGAGGGAGCATTGTGCTTTCATGAAGAACAGGCATCTAAGAGACCTGTTTGATAAGGAACCAGACAGATTTGAACGGTATTCCATTCTTTTTGGAGATATTCTTGTTGATTATTCAAAAAACCTGATTAAAAAGGAAACATTGAATTTTCTTTTTGAACTTGCGGAAGATATAAAGTTGAAAGACGCCATTGAGAAAATGTTTGATGGCGACATTATTAATGAAACAGAGGGGAGAGCTGTGCTTCATGTCGCGCTCAGAGAACGCACTGAAGAGGCGGTTTATATGAATAACAGGAATATAATGCCTGATGTGACCAATGTATTACAGCACATGAAAGATTTTTCCAATAAAATTATTTCCGGGGACTGGAAAGGATATACGGGCAAGCCGATAAAAGATATTGTAAACATAGGTATTGGCGGATCGGACCTGGGGCCCGCTATGGTAACAGAGGCATTGAAACCGTTTCGCAGGCGTAATGTCAATGTGCATTTTGTCTCCAATATAGACGGGACCCATATAAAGGGGACGCTGAAAAAATTATCCCGGGAAACAACGCTATTCATGATAGCATCCAAGACATTTACCACCCAGGAGACAATGACTAACGCGCGAACAGTCCGCAGATGGTTTCTTGATTCAGCAAAGGATGAAGTTCACATAAAAAGCCACTTTGTAGCTATTTCTACCAATGCCGACGAGGTTAATGAATTCGGCATTGATACAAAGAACATGTTCGAATTCTGGGACTGGGTAGGCGGAAGGTATTCTCTCTGGTCGGCGGTAGGCTTGTCTATTGCCTGCGCAATCGGATTTGAAAATTTCATGGAACTGCTTGAGGGAGCGCATGAAATGGATGATCATTTCAGAAAGACTCCGTTTGGAAAAAATATTCCCGTTATGCTCGCGTTGATAAGTGTCTGGTATATCAACTTCTTTGACGCGCAGACTGAGGCGATTTTGCCTTATGATCAGAACATGCACAGATTTCCCGCGTACTTTCAGCAGGGCAATATGGAGAGTAACGGAAAACATATTGATAGAAGCGGAAATGAAGTCAGCTATAATACCGGGCCTGTTATATGGGGGGAGCCGGGAACGAACGGCCAGCACGCTTTTTATCAGCTTATTCATCAGGGAACGAGATTTATACCTTGTGATTTCATTGCCCCCGCGATCAGTCTTAATCCGGTCGGGAAACACCATGATATACTGCTTTCAAATTTCTTTGCGCAGACCGAAGCATTGATGAGGGGCAAGACTATGGAGGAAGTGACCGCGGAGTTGAAGGAAGAGGGGAAAAGCGATGAAGAGATAGCGAAACTTGCCCCGTTCAGGACTTTTGAAGGCAACAGGCCTACCAACTCCATATTGGTCAAAAAAATTACGCCTCGTATACTTGGAAGCCTTATTGCAATGTACGAACACAAGATCTTTGTCCAGGGTGTTATCTGGAACATATTCAGCTTTGACCAGTGGGGGGTTGAGCTTGGAAAACAGCTCGCCAAGAGAGTACTGCCTGAACTTACTGATGAAGCTGAGACCACGTCACATGATTCATCCACCAACGGCCTGATCAATGCGTATAAGGAAATGAGAAAGAGCGAATACTGACAGAATAATGAGAGATGATATTGTAATATCGGATTCGTTTGGCAAGTCGGAAATAACAAAGATCGTTCCGCTAGTATCAGGCATGGACAACAAGAAAGGAGAGAAACATGAAATGGTATCTTGAAGTATTGAAAAAGTATGCAACATTTGGAGGGAGAGCGAGACGGAAAGAATATTGGTACTTTGTGCTATTTAATATGCTCATTACCATAATTCTTACAATCATTGATGGAGTGACCGGTTCTTTGAGTGCTGAAGCTGGAATTGGTCTTTTGAGTGGAATATATACGCTGGCGGTTATAATTCCAAGTATCGCGGTTGGGATTAGAAGGCTTCACGACACTAATCGTAGCGGCTGGTGGCTGTTGATTCTGCTAATCCCGATAATAGGCCCAATTGTGCTCATTGTTTTCTTAGTGTCTGACAGTAAACCTGAAGAAAATAAGTATGGACCAAATCCAAAAGCGGCTGCAGCATAAACATTTGACAGAGCACTCAACTTGACCGGCGCAGACAATGCGCCGTCAAATTAGTGCAGACGTTGACGAGCATTAAAGGAATACTGATAAATGGGAAACCATGTATGTCCCTGGTGGCTTGCATTTGCTTTTGATAATTCGCTCCGCACTCTTTTCCACAAATCTGACCAAATATTTTCTCATATTATAAAAGAAGGTATGACTGTTGTTGACATTGGCTGTGGAATGGGATTTTTTTCGATTGGCATGGCAAAAATGGTTAAACAAAACGGGAAGGTAATTGCTGTTGATGTTCAAAAGGAAATGCTGGAAATACTGGAGAAAAGAGCAGGGCGTACAGGAGTACTGGATACTATTCAGACTCACTTATGCAGTGAGACTGAAATTGGTATTTCTGAGCCGGTAGATTTTGCGTTAACATTCTGGATGGTCCATGAAACACAGGATAAAAAAGCGTTTTTGCATCAGGTCAGAGATGCTTTAAAGGGATCAGGACTGCTATTGATCACAGAGCCGAAGTTCCATGTTTCGAGGTCTCAATTTGAGCATGAGATCGATATAGCAAAAGATGCCGGATTTAGAATCAAAGATGAACCCAAAATAACTTTTAGTCATTCGGTATTGCTTGAAAAGACCGGAGACAGCACTATATGAAAGGAGGAAGGAAAATGAAACAGATCATATATGCTTTGGCATTAGCTGTTATTATGTTATGCAGTACATCTGTCACTGCAGAGGAGTTAAACAAAGGGTCTTTAACACGATTGTCACACCTGCTTAAAAAGGGAAGTGCGGCGGGGATTAAATTGCCTGATGCTGAAAAGAAAGAAGTTGAGCAATTATTGCTGAATGTTCTGCCGGATAATAATTATATCGGCAGGAATAAAGAATGGAAAGTTACATATCATGATGTGAAAGACGGTGATTTCTTCCAGGCGGACTTAAAGAACAAAGGAGACAAATCTTTTGATAAATATATATGGTTTCATATCCTTTATAAACAGGAGAAGCCTTCATTTTACGGCAGTGAAGATTTTGAAGGTTATCGCGGCATGGGCATGAAGGATGCCCACTACTTCATCCTGGTTGGCAATGTTGAAATCAGGGCTGTGGCCAGTTCAGAACAATATAAAAGCGACAGCAAAATCAGAGATATGCTGAGGGCTTTTAAATTAAAGGAAATTGAAAAATTATGACCTGTCTCAGTCCTGATTATTAATTGAAGCATGAAAAAGGGAGCGGTTATATCAGTAATGATAATTTCCTGCCTGTTTTCTTTTATAGGTTGTAAAGCAATTGTCAATAAATTTGTCTTTCATCCGGATACAACAACAGTGTTGTCTAAAGAACATCTTCCGCCCGGGGTGCAGGAGGTCTATATCGAAACAGATGACAATGAAAGATTGCACAGTTACCTGGTCAGAAATTCCGGGTCAAAGCGGCTGTTGATTTTTTTTCATGGGAATGCCGGAAATATCTCACACCGTCTTCCTGACCTTGTCAAATTAAGCAAATACGATATTAATGTGTTGGGCGTTGGTTATCGCGGATACGGCAAAAGTTCAGGAAGTCCGAGTGAAGAGGGAATTTATCTTGATGGAGAGGCTGCATATAAATATGCAGCAGAACCCCTGGGCTTTTCACCCGGGAATATATTTGTGTTCGGGCGTTCCATCGGAACAACTGTAGCAGTGCATATTTCTCAAAACCGGGACATTGCCGGTTTGATCCTGGTATCACCTTTGACCAGTGGAAAGGAACAGGCAAAAGAACAGGGTTTTGGTATATTCGCGTCGGTAGCCGGTGATTCATTTGATAATATGTCTAAAATGAGTAATATAAAAAGCCCCTTACTGGTCATTCATGGCACCCGTGATAATATTATCCCGTTTTCAATGGGGAAAGACCTTTATCGTAATGCTTCCGGAAAGAAGAGGTTTATCTCAATTGAGGGCGCCGGGCATAACGATCTGTCAGATCCTCAGTATACGGACTACTGGGAAGCTATATCTGAGTTTTTACAGGGCAGTTTTAAATCAGGTAAATAAAGTAATGAGTTTACCTGTAACCAGAAGGACTTTCCTGAAATAAGGAATAGTCGGCGGAATTAGCTGTTTGGCCGCGAGTTATCCTTTTTTTATAGAGAGATGCCTGGTCCAGATAAATACTTATAACGTTCCGGTTAGTAATCTTCCAGACGAATTCATAGATTTTAGAATTTTACAGCTGACTGATTTACACCATGGCACACTTGTGTCAAAACAATTCATTGAGCGGGTTATAAACAAGTCAAATTCAATTCATAAGGATCTAATTGTATGTACAGGAGACTACATTTCTAAAGGGGCCAATGCATTAAAGAACATTGAAACGGTCTGGCCTTTGGTTGGGCCATTATTCCTGTCAGATTTAATTGTCCGCCCGAGATTGCAATATTAAATTTGAAAAAAGCCTGACAAGGCGGCTGTGATTGATGGTATTGCAGAAATACGGCAATGGGGCTTATTATAATGCCGGAAGTGAATCTATGAAAAGAACAAACATTAAGAACTCGGTCTCGAAAAACTGGTTTCGCGATTGGGCCAATGAATATGATAAAACGCTGGGTAAAGTTAAGCGGCATCATAAACTACTTGATCTTGTTGTTAAAGCTTCAGGGGTGAAGAAGAACAACAGGGTGCTTGATATCGGATGCGGTACTGGCCTGCTGTCCCTGAAATTTCTTAATAAAACTGATTGCTCTGTGACTGGGATAGACATCTCGTCTGAAATGCTTGCGATATTCAGAAATAAAATCAGAAAACTGGGTATTAGCGGTAAAGTTATGTGTAAACTCATGGATACCGAGAATATGACGACCAACGACAATTCATATGACATAATCGCTTCCACAGTTACACTGCATCACGTAAAAAACAAGTATCCTGTAATAAAAAAAATAAGTGATATGCTTAATCCAGGAGGGAAATTTGTTCTGGGCGATATCGACATGGATACTACAGGGAATTTAAACGATCCGAAAAGACTGCTTAGAATAATGGGTTACTTAAATCAGGAGCTGGCCCTTGCTTTAAAAGAGGGTGGAATAGACGCGTTCAGACGGATGTATGACAACGGCAAAAAGCATATTCTGAATGATGGCGAATATTGTGTAAGCTTCAGGCAATGGAAAAAGATGTGCAGAAGGGCAAAGTTCCGCAATATTAGGGTTGTGCCTCTTCCTGATTTCAGGTGGTTTAAAGTGTTGGTTGCTGTAAAATAAAAATATGCTATAAACAGGAGATGCCTGTGAGCCGGGGGCAACCAGATAAAAAAAGGGGATATACTATACGATCACAAGATTGTCCCTGTGAATGACCTCATCTGAGTATTTATACCCCAGGATCTTTTCTATCTCAGTAGTTCGTTTCTTTTTTATCTTTTCGAGGTCTTTTGAAGAGTAATTAGTCAGTCCTTTGGCTATTTTTTTGCCCTGCCTGTTAACGCACCTGACGTAATCTCCAACTTCAAAATGCCCCTCAATTTTTACTATTCCTGAAGGCAGGAGGCTTTTGCCCATTGTTGTCAGTGCGTTAATCGCACCGTCGTCAAGGACCAGCGCGCCTTTTGACCGTACCCCGTAGGCTATCCATCCTTTTTTGGATGACAGCCGCCGTTCGTTTGGTTTGAAATATGTCCCTACTTTTTCACCGTTAAGCAGGCGCGCGAGACAGCCGCTCTTCTTGCCGCTGATTATCGCGACAGGTATACCGTGATTATTGGCCTGTTTTGCGGCGATCAGTTTTGAACGCATTCCTCCCGTGCCAACAGCACTGCTTTTACCGTCAGCGAGTTTCTGGATATCAGAAGTTATCCTGTCAACGCTCCCGATAAGCCGGGCATTTTTATGTTTCGGGTCTTTGGTATAAAGGCCGTCCACATCAGAAAGAATTACAAGCATGTCAGCCTCAACAAGGCCGGCTGCGAGAGCTGCCAGCATATCATTATCACCGAACTTGATCTCATCAACAGCTATAGGGTCGTTCTCGTTTATCAACGGAATAACACCATAGCTTAGAAGGGCAAGCAATGTGTTCTTGGCATTTATGTATCTAAGGCGGTCAGATATGTCATCCCTTGTCAATAATATCTGGGCAACCTTTTTCCTGAATTCAGCAAAGCTCTGTTCATATGCCCACATAAGGCTGGACTGTCCGATAGCAGCGGCCGCCTGTTTGAGTTTTATGTCTTCAGGTTTTTCTTTAAGCCCGAGTTTCTTAAGCCCTGCGGCAATAGCGCCTGAGGAAACAACGACCGCTTCTATTCCTCTGTCAATGACCCCTGAAATATCTTTTGCGATCGCATGAAGCCTTTTGGTGTTCAGCCCGGTATCCGCTGAAGCAAGTATGTTGCTCCCTATTTTTATGATTATCCGTTTCATTTTATTGGTCGCTTTTTTCCTTAAGTTTTTTGTGCTGCTTCCCCAGATAATTAATAAGTTCTTTTATCCCCTGGCCGGTTACCGCGCATATGGGTAGAAAATCATACTGTTTATCTTTACAATAAAGAGCAAGGCTGTCAAGTCTTTTCCCGCTGCCTTTTATGTCAAGCTTCGTTCCTGCAACTGCCTGAGGTTTCTTGAGAAGGTCAGGGCTGTAAAGTGCAAGCTCATTATTTATCTTTTTAAAGTTCTCTATAGGATCATCCTCCAGCGTTTCCGATATATCTACAAGGTGCAGAAGCATTGATGTCCTTTCAACATGACGCAGGAACTGGAAACCCAGTCCGGAGCCTTTATGAGCGCCCTGTATCAATCCGGGTATGTCAGCGACAACAAAGCTGTCATAATCACCATACTGTACAACTCCCAGTGCTGGTACAAGTGTTGTGAACGGGTAATCTGCGACCTTTGGCCTTGCAGAGGATATAGCAGAGATCAAAGTTGACTTTCCGGCGTTTGGAAGTCCGATCAGGCCGATATCAGCAAGGAGTTTTAATTCAAGCACAAGGTTTTTCTCTTCTCCCGGTTCACCGGGCTGAGCGAATTTCGGGGCCTGCCTTGTAGCGCTTTTAAAATGAGTATTTCCAACTCCGCCTCTCCCGCCTTTTGCGGCAATAAACTCCTGCCCTTCTGCTGTAAGGTCGCTGAGAATTTCTCCCGTGTCAGCATCTTTGATCAGGGTACCGGGTGGTACCGGTATAATAAGGTTTTTTCCATTTCTTCCATGCCTGTCCTTGCCCATGCCATGCCGGCCTTTTTCAGCCCTGTATTGCTGCTGATATTTAATATCCAGCAGGGTGTTGATGTCCCGCGACGCAAGAAATATGATATGCGCGCCCCTTCCTCCGTCTCCGCCGTTTGGTCCGCCCATGGGAACGAACTTCTCCCTTCTAAAGCTGACACAGCCTGCGCCTCCGTCACCTGCCTTGATATAGACCTTTACTTCATCGATAAATTGCATGGTTCTAATGATACAGGAATAAAGATGGAGGATACAAGTTGACCCTCACAATTTTGCTAACGCAAAATTAGCCGCGAGGGCTGACGGAAGTGTGGAATTCGGAGTCCGGAGTTCGGAATTGCGTCTTGTTCTGTGGACTATGAGCTTGCCCGCCTCTGGCGTGGCTATGAACTATTAGCTATATGCTATTATGCCGCGGGATAAACGCTGATCTGTTTTCTTTTTTTGTTCTTGCGCTCGAATTTTACAACTCCGCTGATCTTGGCATAGAGTGTGTCATCACAGCCTATTCCGACATTAAATCCAGGATGAAACTTTGTCCCATTCTGCTTCATCAGGATGTTGCCTGCCTTCACGACCTGCCCGCCGTATTTCTTTACGCCGAGACGTTTTGATTCACTGTCACGGCCGTTTCTTGTACTTCCTACACCTTTTTTATGAGCCATATCCTGATTCTCCTGTTTATTTAACCTGAATATTTTTTATCTTGATAGTTGTGTACTGCTGTCTGTGCCCTCTGAGCTTTCTGTGGCCTTTTCTCGGTATTTGTTTAAAAACAAGGACTTTTTTGGCCTTTTTGTTGTCAATAACCTCTGCTGTTACCTTGGCAGATGAAACATAAGGACTGCCGACAGAAACCTTATCACCGTCAGAGGTCAAAAGGACATTGTTGAAAGTCACGGATTTCTTATTTTCAATTTTCTCAATATCCAGAGTGTCTCCTTCAGAGACCCTGTATTGTTTTCCGCCTGTTTCTATTATTGCATACATTAAAGATACTGCCTCCAATCACTGAAATAGACATATTTTTTAACATAAAATACAGGATAAAGTCAATTTATCGCTTATGTTGTTATCGGCCTCTAACAATACTCTTATAAAGCCTGTTCAATGTCTGACAACAGGTCCTCAGCATCCTCAATTCCAACAGACAGGCGGAAAAGGCTGTCTGTTATCCCAAGATCAGCGCGCTCCTGAGCGGACAGTTTTTCATGAGATGTAGCTGAAGGGGCGCAGATAAGGCTTTCAACCCCGCCGAGACTTACAGCGGGCCTGATCAATCTGAGTTTTCTAACGAATTCGGACGGCTCCGCTTTATCCAGTTCAAAAGATACAATGGCGCCGAAATCCTTCATCTGGCCTTTAGCTGTTTCATGGCCCGGATGGCTCTTAAGGCCGGGATAGAAAACTTTTTTGATCCCTGCATTGTTATGCAGAGATTCAGCAATATACAATGCGTTTCTACACTGTCTTTCTACCCTTAAGCCAAGAGTCTTCATACTGCGTTCAAGCAGGTAGCATGTCTCCCCGTTCAGACTGCCGCCGAAATTGATTGCTGAAGCCCTTATTTTCCCAATAAGAGTTTTTTTACCCGCGACAGCGCCGCAGCAGATGTCACTGTGGCCGCCGAGATACTTTGTCCCGCTGTGCATAACAATATCAATCCCCAGGTCAACAGGGTTCTGGTTGATCGGTGTTGCAAATGTGTTATCTATAACCGTTATTATATTTTTATTTTTTGCTGTATTTGCCGCTATCCGAATGTCTGTGATCTTCAATAGCGGGTTGGAAGGTGTCTCAATAAGTATGATCTTTGTATTGTCTTTGACCGCGCTCTCGAAGTCTCCGGCATCATTGGATACAAAAGTATATTCGATCCCGAATCTCTCAAAATCCGAGGTTACGAAATGATGTGTCCCCCCGTATATGTCCTGCTGCAGTACTGCATGGTCCCCGCTGTTTAGAAATGTTAACAGAACTGTACTGATGGCGGCCATGCCTGAGCTGAAGATCAGGCCGTCCTCCGCGTTTTCAAGCGCGCATAATTTTTCAATGACCGCCTTTTGATTAGGCGTGTTGAAGTAGCGCGGATAAACGTTATCAGGCATATCAAGATATTCAAAAGAGGACGATGTAAATACAGGCGTATTTACTCCCCGGCTTGCTTTGTCCTTATATGTTCCGCTGTGTACGCATTGGGTATGTTTTTTCATTTATATATCCTCCTGAAATTATTTCAGTTTATGTAGTCCTCCCTTACAGGAGACCACGCGTCTACTGCTATGCAGGGCTTGTCATCGGTAAAGGCTGAATGTATGACATTTGAAGGAATGGCAATTACGTCCCCCGGCTTTAAGATAACTTTATTCCCCTGACAGGTAAAGGTTAACTCTCCCTGCAGAATCATCGTGATCTGCTCGGCATCATGGGAATGCTCAGGGAATGAGGTGTTAGGTTCCAGCTCAAAATATGTCAGCATTGCTTTTTCCAAACCCACAGCCCACATTCTGGCTCCTGTCACACCGGGTTTCAGGGTTAGATCATCTTTGTGATAGACTTTGACCTTGTTCATGATTATGCCCCCGCTTTTTTAAACTTTATCCTGTTTTTTGCCTCCATAAACAGCAAATATCCCGTACTTGTAGAAACAATCTGTATCTATAAATCCTATCTTTCTCAAAGCATTTAATTGATCATCCAGGGTATCGGGCTGGTTCTCTTCCGCATCCCTGTATCTCCTGATAATATCTTTTGAGTGTTCATCTACCGCTCCGAGTTCTGACTTTTTGTCATCCATCCATTCTTCCCAAATCTTCATATACCAGGCATCAAGAGGTACCGTTGGTGCGAGTATGACATCGATATTCATGAAATATCCGCCGGAATGAAGATATGAATATATTTTGTCAAATAAATTCATTTTATCATTCATTGTTAAATGGTGTATGGCCATGGATGAAACTACAAAGTCATAACCATGTTCCGGTAAGCCTTTTTCCATAATATCCTGAAAGCTTGCCTGAATGAAATCGATGTTGTTAAATCCTTTCAGGCGTTCTTTTGCCTTATTCAGCATATCTCCGGATGCGTCAACCAAAGTGGCTGATATTGATTCATCAATTGACAGAAGATTATGGGTAGCAATACCGTCTCCGCAGCCAAGATCAAGAACATTATTATTCTCTTTGCAGGCACTAAAATACCTGTAGAACGATTTCATAATTCCGAACAATCTCTGTCTTTCGATAATGTATATTTCCGCATTGTCCCGGTATTTTTGTACAAACTTCGGGTCTGCCCAGTTTGATTTGGTAAATTCTGTCATATCATTTTCCTCCGCATCCCATCTCATCTCACACCTCACAAAAAAAAGGCCGCGGTTTTAAAAACCGCGGCCTTTGAATGACATGATCCTATCTGATTTCAGCTAATAGAACCCCCTTCAGCCACGGCTGTAATAAGCCATGCTGTCTTATGAATCCCTGTAACTAATATCAGATATCTGTTGAACATAGCTCAAGTATATACCTGTTCATTTTTTTGTGTCAAGCTGCTCTTTCAAGTCAAGTTGTCATCATGGTAATAATCAGATGGATAATTGTCTATAATATAAGGCAGAGGTTTCACAAATGAAAAAACTGATCCTTTTTGACATAGACGGAACACTGATGCATACCGGCGGTGCCGGAACAAGGTCAATGAACCTTGCCTTTGAGGAACTTTTTGGCGTCAAAGACGCGTTTAAGGGCATCTCAATGGCAGGTAAGACCGATATGCAGATAATGAAACAGGGACTAAGGACTCACAGCCTGCCTGACATGGACGGCAGTCTGACGGGCATGGTCGGCTCATATCTCAAGTTCCTTAGTAAGGAGATAGACAACCC
>VAPC011052835.1_pt1 | contig 16548 bp, 15 predicted proteins | sample 3395121 | NCBI WGS metagenome assembly VAPC01 (sample SAMN08290434, study PRJNA428436) | hydrothermal vent metagenome | isolation source: Deep-sea hydrothermal vent chimney | place: Indian Ocean: Southwest Indian Ridge | depth 1711 m m
GTTGACATAGATACATCAGCAGAAACTACTCCTATGAGAGTGCCATTGTCAAACCTCACAGGTCTTCCCAATGATATGACGAGTCCAACTGAAAGATCAATATACGGGTCCGTGAAGACAACGCTATCATCACTAGGATTCTGAGCTACAACATTAGTATACCAGTCTTCTGCATTTGGATCGTAATCGTCAGCTGGTGCAACCGGATTTCCATCATCGTCTTCCTGGAAATAGAAGAGATCGTCGAATGGGTAATTCCGAAATAGGTGCTGGTCGGAAATCCCCAAATCAAATCCCATATACAACCATCTGTAATCCTCATTCATCGCATGAAGTGCGCTGAAGACATTGATCATGTTTGATGAAACATCGAGAGCATATTGTGTACCAGCAGAGAGGTCATGCGGGTCATTGTTATTCCATGCAAAACGAGGCATATAGTAGCAGTCAGTTTGGAATGTAATGTAATCGGAATAATAGGCATCAACAATATTCGTGTCTGTTTCAAAAGTCAAATCTCCCCAATTGGGTTCATCTGCTTGGTTCCAGTAATAGCTATACCGCGAGGTCGCGTTTATTCTCTCATTGAATAGGTCTTCAACATACGCCTCCATCATATAGACGCCATCAACATAGTTCTGCCATCGCTCTTCTATGAAGAGCCCCGTATCATTAGAGAGTCTCATCAGATTAGCCAATTCTTCTGCTTTCAGTTCCTCAGCTGCATCAGCTGCATTCGCGTTTGAAACGTCAAAGATTGCTAGAACCGATAGTGAAGAAATCACTAGGATTGGTATTAGCGCAACTGTGACAAATGTGACTACAATTCTTTTTGAAATATCCATCTATCTAACACCACTTTTCATACGAATCTTATTCCACAACTCTCTTCAACCACTCCAGGTAGCTAATTCGTCTACCAGTTTCTTGGCAAAATCATCAACATCTTGTTTCTCTTCCAGGATGAACTCGTCACCTGATAATGTACCTTGGACCTTTCCCTCTCCAAGCAGGATGATCAGTGTTCGACGCAGAATTCTTCGGTCCACTCCTGTTTCTTTCTCAAGACGATGAACATCCAAAGTATCTTTTCCAGTAAGGAGGTCTCTCAGAGTACCTTTCACCTTCCTTACAGATTGCTTAGAAGGTACTAGTATCCGCTTCTTCTTGGATTCAGTTCTGACGAACATATTACCATCAATGTGCCCTTCTATCACGCTACTCTGGATCATAGCTTGGAGACTACGTCGTAAGTTGTAGGCTGCTGGTCTGGGTAGGGTCCGTCTTAGAATCCTGTCAAGTTCTTTCAGCTTGATCTTGGGATGTTTTGATGTAATCGAGTCAATACTTTCCTGAATATACTCTTCCAGAATGTAAGCTTCGATCATTTCCAATTTAGCTCCACACGAAGCACAAGAGGAAGCCTCAGGAGAGGTCGGAGCTCCACAGTTACCACACTTGATAGCTCTACGGTAGAGCACTGTCTTTGTAGACCCAATCTGTTGTAAGATTACTTTTTCAGTTCGTGTAATTTTTCCTGACTCTTGGACTTCCCAGAAACTGAGCTTCCGGTCCTTTGTGCTCACAACAAGAAATGCAACATCCGATATGTCATCAGGGACTCCCGTAGCCATAGCTCTTGGCGTGTCGCCGATGTCAAGTCTTGCGACTTCGTTTCCGTCTATGTCCCACATCCTAAGGGTCGGTGACTGATCTCCCGTAACGAACAAAGTTCTCTCGCCGAATGATAATACTGCAAAAACAGACAAACGTGAACCCAACTGAAGTTCCTTCAACTGATACCCAGCTGCGGTAAGTACTGTCACTAATCCCTTTTTGTCTGCAACAACAATCTCCAGCTCTGTATCCTTTGTGATGTCTTCAAGCCAAACATCAGCAATTGGTTCTCGCATAGTCTTTGTGAATATCGCATCTTTGTCGTCGTTGTATAGTATCACGCGGTTATTCTGCAAGGCCACTACTACTTCAGCGGCATCATCACCGTCAATATCTCGCGCATCACATGCTACAACGTTACTCTCAAGTCTGATATTCCAGACAGGACTTCCTCTGTGGTCGACTACAAGGACTTTCTTCCCGACTCCTCCGACAAGAGCGTCTTTTCCTTCCCCCTCGACATCACCCACAGCAATGCATCTTACTTTGCTGCTCCATTTTCTTGTACTGCGGAGAGTACCCCTAGCATCAAAAACCCTCAATCTGTCTCCGTAATCTAGAGAAAAAATCTGTGTGCTAGCATCAGCCCTTTGTCTCACAAAGACTGAGTAGACGTTAGCAGAAGTAGGCACTTCCGCGACGGAGCGAATCTTCATCTTCAACTTCTCTTGCTGCGTAGCCATATAAGTGTGCACAGATTTCGAGCAGAACAATGACTCCTTCAGACAGATGCAGGGTTGGTTTTCTCTGGACTCCCATTTTAGAGACCTTCGATTTTGGAGCTAAGCATTCAATCAAAGTAGGTCGTTTCCAGATGGTTCGCGATTTTCTCTCTGAAAATGATTTTCTAGACCAGTCCAATGTGGAGGTCCTCACACCCGAATATCTCTCTTCTCATAGAAAAATTCCCATACTGCAATCTGTGATTTCATCCATTGTTTCGCCGTTAGGCAATTGATGTGTTTTGGAGAACATTCACAAGTGCGTGTGTGTCCAATAGTGATAGGTTTTGAAATCTCCTGCAACTGCATCATGCTCTAGAATCTTCACAGACATATGGCACTTGTCATTTTGATATTTCATTCCGGAAACTTGAGAGACTCGATGAATACAGATTGGAAGTTCTCATGATTAGCTAATTCAATGTAGTGGATATCAGCCACTAATTTTTCTACTAATCGTCTGTTCTCTGATGACAGAAGCAATGCCTTTGCTCCCTCACCGGCTGCATTTCCCACTTGAACAATTCTGTCAATATGCACTTGTGGAAAGAGACCTATTCGCAAAGCACTCTCGGGTCTGATGTAATTACCAAATGCTCCCGCTAGCATCACGATGTCGATATCGTGTACGTCAAGCTGTGATTCACTTAGAAGGATTGTAGCTCCGGTATATATTGCTCCTTTTGCCAGCTGAACCTGTCGGACATCTTTCTGTGAGAACGCAATATCTCTCTGGACATCTGACTCCTTTCGACTAGTAATCAAATAGCTCAATCCAAAATCATCATCATTGAAGATCCTGTTGGAAGTTGATTGAATTCTTCCTCCAGAATCGAGAAGGTCGGATCTTCTCATCTCAGCAACCACGTCAACTATCGCAGAACCACAGATACCTTGGGGGGCGGCATTTCCGATCACTGTTATCTCAGGTGGTTCATTTGGATTCACAATCGATATGTACTCAATTGCACCACTCTGTCCTCTCATTCCGTTTCGAATAGTTGCCCCCTCGAAGGCTGAACCTGCAGCTGCAGAGCAACATGATAACTCACCACAATTGGATAACACAATTTCTCCATTTGTGCCAACATCTATTCCGAGGATGACCTTCTCAGCTAGGTCCAATCTCTGTGAAAGAATGAATCCTACCGTATCTCCTCCAACAAAACCTGCGATATTCGGAGGAAGGTATACATTAGCCTTTGGTACTGATGATAGCCCAATTGCATCTCCTGTTGTGTTAATAGCCTCTCTAATGGTTGGCTCGTAACGTGAAAGGCCAAGGGGTTTTACATCTGCTTTGAGAAGGAGATGATGCATTGCGGTGTTTCCGACTACCGCTACTCTTGACAGATTATCCCGACCAACTCCTACACTCTCGATGACTTGAGAAACAAGGTCATTCATTTCTGCAGTGACAATTATGAAGAGGTCTTCTGCACCGTTTTTTTCTCTCACTGCGTGAGTGATTCGTGATATTACATCCTCACCATAGATTACCTGAGGATTAAGAGCTGTGGATTGACCAAGTTGGATTCCAGTATTAAGATCAAGAAGATATCCTACAATTGTTGTGGTTCCGAGATCAAAAGCAATTCCAATCTTGCCATCTAATCCTGGATCCAACTTCCAATGTTCCTTATTAGAAACCCCTTCAGTCAATATCTTTGTGTTTCTTCGATGGTCTGAGAGAACTACTTGAGTGTCTTGTGTAACAATGTGTTGGCATGCTAGGCGATTCTTTAGGTCAAGGTCTGTTGAAGAAATGTGCTCTAAATCTTGTGATACTGGATCAGGGACTGGATAAAGAGTGATGGAGCATTTTCCACATGTTCCTTTTCCTCCGCACTCTGAGTTGACATGCAAGCCTGTGTTTCTGATTGCATCAAAGAACGTGCTGGGTTCTTCTACTGAGATACGTAGACCTGATGGTTCGAACACAATCACATGTTTCTTCATTGCATGTACCTTTCAATTTTATTTATCACTAACTCTCCTTTTAATGGCACAGGTTTGATGCTCAGCCGAGCTCCAATGGAAGGATGTATTAGAAGCTTTGAGAAGGATGCGCCAATAATTCGGAGACTCGTCTATGCTTGTGAGTAAAGAAGTTTGTAATCCTTCGATTTGTTCACTAGAATGCGTGGATGAATGTAAAAGCGTACATAGTGATGACACACCTCTTAGATTTGAAGAGAACACTGCATTCCCCTCCATTGATTTCAACACTTGTACCCAATGTCTTGCATGTTTACGCGTTTGCCCATTAAATGCGATTACAATTGAATCCACAGAGCAAACAAGTCGTGAAAAGAAATCAAAGCAAAAAGAAGACCGGTCTGAAGAACAACCCTATGAGGTTAATGATTCCTTATCACCAATGTCAGAAGCAGACACAATATTTGCTAGAATCCAATTTGATTCGGAATACGAATTCTATCACCAGACTGAGTTTTCCGGTTCTGCGGCTATGATTGCTAAGAATATCCCTGGATATGGATGGTTTGAGAATGAATTAAGCATCGCTGCTTGGAAACTCTATGATTCTAGGAATTCGATACACCGACCTGGAATTGGTCTGGATCCTGATGCAAGTGAGAACGGAACCCGACACGAAACGGACCCTGAGATTCTCACTTCAATGATAAAGAAAGCCTCTCGTTTCTTTGGAGCAGCCCTTGTTGGGATTGCCCCCATCAATAGAAACTGGCTCTATACTGAGAATAGAAAAAGAGAACCCTACAACGTTCCAGAATCGTATGAATACGCAATAGTCATGGCGGTTGAGATGGATTATGATGCAATTGCTTCATCACCTGGTTTCATGAGCGCGGCTGCAACTGGTCTTGGTTACTCAACAATGGCTTTTGTAGAACTCGAATTAGCATCTTTCATCCAAAGATTGGGATATAATGCAATGACTAGCGGAAACAATGTTGCTCTAAGTGTACCACTCGCTATTGATGCTGGCCTCGGGCAATATGGACGGCATGGGATTCTTATTACAAAACCATTCGGCCCACGAGTTCGTATAGCTAAAGTCCTCACAGATATGCCCCTTGTGAGAGATTATCCTGACATGGGTTTCTGCAAATCAGTCGTACGTTTTTGTAGGACCTGTGAGAAATGTGCTACCACATGTCCATCACAGTCGATTCCATACGGAAAGGAACAGACATGGAAAGGGACTTCAATATCAAACAACCCCGGTACTAAGAAATGGTATGTTGACGTGGAGAGCTGCTACGGATTTTGGGTTGAGAATGGGTCTGATTGTTCAAATTGTATCCGATCATGTCCGTATAACAAGAAGGATGGATTCTTCCATCGGACAATCCTGTGGTTTGTACAGCATACTCCCTGGCTGAATCGATTAATTGTGAAAATGGATGACATTGCAGGGTATGGAAAGCAAAAGAGTGGAAACAAGTTTTGGAAGAAATTCAGTTGATTCGTACGTTCAGAAAGGCATAATTAGCGAAATCTCATGGTTTTACTGACCGCGCCTTCTAATAATACAATGTGATTTATGGCAACTATTACATGGAAAAATCGGATTGAGGAGTATGCGTTGATATGCCACAAGATTCTGAGAAGCAGGCAAAAAAGGAAAAAACTAATCCTAAGACTCCAAAGAAAGAGAAATTCAATTTACCCTCAATCAATGATTCAATTCTAAATGATCTTGTTAACAACTCACACGAAGGAATAGCTATCGTTGGTGACAATTACAAAATTGAGTACGTTAATGAGAAATGTTGTCAGATTTTTGGTGGTACTCTAAAGAACCTTGTTGGTCATGACTTTCGCGAATTCATGAAACAGGACATGGGAAAATTAGTTGCTGAACGCTATGAGGCAAGGCGAATAGGTGACGAAGCTCCTTCGGTCTATCCAATGGATATCATTCGCAAGGATGGAGAAATGCGAACAGTTGAAGGTCGGGCTTCTATGGTCATTGGTCCTGACAAGAAACCAAAGATTATCGCCCATCTCCTAGATATCACACAGGTAATTGCTGATTCAGAAGCTCTTGAAGAATCAGAGACTCGCTATCAGATGCTAGTAGAAACCATGAAGGATGGCTTTGTAATTGATGATGAAAATGGGAAGCTAACTTACACAAATAATGCCTTCTGCAAGATGTTGGATTATACACCTGAAGAGATAATTGACAAAAATTGGACCGATCTTACAGATGAAATGGACAAGAAAGATGGTATTGCAAAGTTAGCTGACCGAAAGAAAGGAATTTCTGAAAGTTATGAGCTTGCTTGGAGAAGTAGCACCGGTGAGGCTGTGCCCACCATTGTTTCTGCAACTCCCTATATTGACCGAGATGGGAAATTAATCGGAACGTTTGCTGTGGTCACAGAAATCTCAACACTGAAAGATGCTGAAGAAACGGTGCAATTCTACCTTGATTTGCTTTCTCATGATATCTCCAACCAGTTGCAGGTTATCATGACTAGTACCGGAATGCTGGAGGAAGAAGTTCCATCCTCATACATTGATGAAGCTAGAACGGATATTCTTGATGCTGTTGAGAGATGCAATCGCCTCATCACCAAGGTCAAACGGGCAGCTCAAATTCGGAACATACCTCTCTCCCAAATTGATGCAACTCCAATCCTCAAAGAAAAAATCAAAATCCTGGAACGTGTATACGGTGCTATGGTGCATGTTGAGGGCATAAAGAAGGAATTCATTGTAGAGGCTGATGTGCTCCTCGGTGAGATGATATGGAATCTCCTTGAAAATGCAGCGCGTCACAATCTCAAAGAAGAAAAACAAGTCTGGATATCTTGTGAATCAGTTAACGATCTGTGTAAGATATCTATTGCAGATGATGGATCCGGACTTAGTGACATGCGAAAGAAATCGGTCTTCTCTGAGAGAAGATACGGTGGAGGTGTAGGGTTAACCCTCGTCAATCAGATGATCCGTAAGTATGGAGGTACGATTGAAGTAACAGACCGAGTGGAAGGCAAACCAGCAATGGGGTCGAAATTCATTGTCACCATGAAAAAAGCTACGCCGCGTAAGGAACGCTGAATTATCGCCGATTCATTTTGTTTTACTTTCTATCCTTTTGTAGAGACCTTCGAAGAATTCTTTCTTCTTGATGCTGTTGATTTTGAAGAAGTTTGTCTTTATTCGGTATAGTCGGTTCTTGACTACATCGTAATTCTTCATTCTTCTTTTACCTACCGCAGTGTCTATGATTGTTGTAACTTTTTCCGGGAAAGTATCAATGTATTGACATTGACGGACTTGGATGTGAAAAAGGGTGCTTCGAAGAATATCGGTTTTAGAGATACATCTATTTTCCATTGCGCTGTCCCCATCAAATAAAGGAGGTACTATTCTTATGAAGGTTCTAGAAAAAAGCTTCATAGAGTCTAGTAATACCCTTCGAATATAGACTCAAAGAGCAATTTATGGAATAAATTTAACTTGGAAAACACTACGACTATCCGGACTTGAACTGATATGCGTGTTGCATCAATCATCGACATTAGCCTAGTTGATGTACCCGGGATTCCAGTGACAGTTCTCTTTACTGCAGGTTGCAACATGGACTGTTCTTTTTGCCAGAACGCAGAGATCATTCCGAAAAAATCTGGACAGGAAATGTCGATCTCCGATATCGTCAACAAACTATCTGGTAATCTGACTGATGGTTATTGCATAACTGGAGGGGAACCAACCATTCACAAAGAGCTTCATGACCTTCTGAAGGCTTTGCGTCTGGAAGACGAATCAAAGCATATCAATCTCAACACACAGGGATTGAATCCTTCTGTTCTTGAACAATCACTTTCCTACTTAGACTCAGTCTGGTTTGATATCAAAACAATACCGAGCAGGTACAGAGAGGTTGTTAGAGTTAAGCGTGACCCATGGCCCAAAGTTGTGAAGAGTATTCAGCTTCTACTGGATTCTGAGGTACGTTTCTGGCCTCGAACTACATACGTGGGGGGTTTGACACAACCTGTTGAGATTCTCAAGATCAGTAGACTTCTCTCTGAGATGGGGTTTGAGGGGGAATACCTTGTGCAGAATTTCAAGAAATCTTCAGGCACACGTGAAAAGGATGTGTCTGATTACTACGAACCTGATTTTACTGAGCTTGGATCAATTATGGATGATATTCCTACAACGATAAACTTGAAGCTGGAGTGGCGTTAAGCCTTCAACATAGTGAACACACAGACAACCTTTTAAACGCCCTAAGATTGACCTTGATTTGACCATGCCAAACGCCAGGTCAGATATTGTTGGAGTGTAATTTACAACATGTTTCCACAACAGTCAATGGGTTATGACAGAGCAATCACAGTCTTTAGTCCGGAAGGCAGATTGTACCAAGTAGAATACGCTACTGAAGCGGTACGACATGGACCACTTGCCGTTGGAGTCAAGGCTAAAGATGGAGTTGTATTGGTTGGAGAGAAACGTTCCCCTCATCCAATGGCTGACCTTGATTCACTCAAGAAGATTCTACTCATTGATGATCATGTGGGTACTGCAATTGCAGGTCTTCATGCTGACGCTCGCAAACTCATCGATCAAGCTCGAGTTCAAGCACAGATTAACAGGTTGAGCTATGATGAACCCATATCAATCCCTTCTCTAGTAGTGAATATCTGTGACACAAAACAGATGCACACACAGTATGGTGGAGTTCGACCCTACGGAGTTTCTCTTTTAGTGGCTGGTGTTGATGACCACGGTCCACAATTATATACAACTGATCCTTCCGGGTCATTCTGGGGTTGGAAAGCTGCCGCAATTGGAAAGGAAGCTGATATAGTTCGTGATCTTTTCGCAGAAGAGTACAAAGACACGCTTAACCTTGATGGCGCACTTGAACTAGCAATTAAGGGGCTGCTAAAGGTCACTGACAAGGCGGATGTTCCTCCTGCTGAAAAGGCGAAAACTCTCGAAATCGGAAAGATTGATACCAAGAATAAAACATTCAAGACACTTGATCAGAAAGAAGTTAAAGCTGTTTTGGAGGACAGATTAGCGGCTTGATTTCTCCACGAGTCTATCAATAATCAGTGATGCAATATCGATTCCTGAAACTCGAGAGAGCGCACTCCATGAAGGAGCTGCGTTTGCCTCTATGACACAAGGTCCTTCTGGTGATTCTATAATATCTACTCCAGTATAGTCAAGATTCAGCACTTCTGCAGTCAGAATAGCGCACTCCTCGTACTCCTGAGTCAATTTGGCCAGCTCTGCATTTCCCCCACCATGTACATTGGTTCGCCATTCACCTTCTATCCCCTCGGGTATGTATCTATACATAGAACCAATCAACTTTCCACCTATTATGAAAGCGCGAATATCCCGATTGGGTTTTTCGACCATCTCTTGCACATAGAGTACTTGTCCTAGCTGATGGATGAATTTCATGGCACGATAAGCTAGCTCCGGATGGTCTGACCTTATCGCACCCATACCTCTTGCCCCAATCAATGGCTTGATGACAACATCTCCCACATCTGCAACGAATTTGATTGCGGCCTCCAAATTCTCACCAATATATGTACGCGGAACTCGAATCCCAGCTTTGTTTAGTGCTGTAAGTGTAGCATACTTGTCTTTAGCTCTCCTGAACGAGTAAGCTGGGTTCATCACATAAATACCCGCATCCTCGAAGTGCTCCAGAAGACTAATTCTAAAAGTGATTTGATCCCCGGTTCCAAAGCCAACAGTTCTCACCATCACCCCATCCATATCGGAAACATCCTCTTCATCCAGGTAGGTGAACTTGTTTGGAATCTCTGCTGCGATGTCAGGAAGTCGAAATGGTTTCGGGGTATGACCTTTCGCCTTGATGGCCTCAATCAATCCTGCAGTCGCCCAATTATTCACATTCTCGTGATAGATTACACCAAACAAACGACCAGGCATCAGTATCATCTCATTGGTAATTGTCACAGGAAATCGGTGATGCGTTAAAAGCACTATCTACTGAACGCCCTCTCATTGGAAAAAGCCTAAGAGTGATGAATAATTGATATCAATATGGGACTTCCAGGATTGAATACTTCTCAGATGATTGAAATAGATAGGATAATGATGAAAGATTTGAGTGTCCCTATTGAATTAATGATGGAACATGCAGGACTAAACTTGGCAAGGCTTGCTCTTGAGCTCTCAGACCCTAGTGCAAGTAGTTTTCGGGTTGTTGCAGGTACAGGAAACAATGGAGGTGGGGGATTAGTAGCGGCGAGAAGGCTTAGAAGTTGGGGTTATAGAACGGAGGTTATCTTACCACGGTCAAAGAATTTGCTGAGGGAAATCCCTGCTATCCAACTCAAACGCGCTGTAAATGCGGGAGTCACTATCATCAATGGAATACCTGAACAATCAAGTGATAGAAAGTGTGTCGTACTAGATGCATATCTTGGATATGGATTCAAACCACGCAGAGATGACATCTCTGAGAGTGTGTATTCATACTTACGATCGGAGTCATCTGTTGTATCCCTTGATGTTCCCTCAGGCTTGGATTCCACGTCAGGGGAATCATATAGTCAACTGAAACCAGTAGCAACAATGTCAATCGCGTTTTTAAAAAATGGACATCTATTAAGCTCAGAAGAACTAACCGGAGAACTTTTCGTGGCTGATATCGGAGTACCCTTAGCTGTCTATCAGTCAAAGATGGATTTTACTTGGAAAAATCCATATTCTCTCTCCGATTTGGAATTACTCTATAATGCGTTTACTCATGACCCTCTCCAAAGAGCGATTGTTTCAATATCTAGTGAAAAACCCGTGTGGAATGTATGTGGATCCCCGATTCAAAAGTGATTATCGGTACTAACAAACAATTCATGTAAAAATCAATCAACCCGTTTATACGATCATCTGCCCGGTATAATTGACAACCATGTCCTCATATTGATCTAAATCAAGAATGAATGAATTCAGTTTGAAAACAGGCACAACTGGAACACCCTCGTGAAGTTCCACCTCTTCAACGAGCCAGGTAACAATTACTGGATAGATGGTGTATGTTCCTTCAGTGAGTGTGTTTAATTTCTTAGAGAGTGTATCCAACTCAGAGGCTAATTCTCCCGTTCTTATCTTCTGTTTCTCTGCCGCTGATTTTAATGCTGAAGCTTTTCCACCTCGAATTCCCCACATCTTCGCGTCAACAGCAATGATTGTTCCACCTCTCACACCAACGACATCGATCTCCATTCCCCGTTTCAAAGAGTTACCCCGTCTTCGAAAGCTCTCAACACACCTGTAGTTATTCTCTGCGAGGATTCCTGCAACAAATCCTTCGAAGTCTTTCCAAGTCAAGAGATTCACAATCTCAGCAACACTTGCACCATGAGTGGCAGCAATCAGTGCGAGGTCAATTCTCTGCTTCCTGTCAATACTGAAAGGTATTGAAGTTGGAATACCAAGTTGTTCAAACAATTCATTCTCTAGTGTATTAATGTCTGAAACCTCATTTCCCTCTTTTGACTGCTTAAGAATCTCCATGATGGCTGGAACGATTTCCGATGTCATGCTCATATAGTCAGCATCGCTCTAGTTTATAACCTCACTTGATGACAGAGAGTAAGGTGGGCCAATGTCAGGACAGGAAGGATGGCGACGAGTACTCAAAGCATTCGAGGACTGGATAACCTATGAGAGTACTGAATTTGGACCGTACACTGGTTACTTTTCACTTGATACTCTAAGAGGTCTCACTAGCAAAGAAAGAGTTGGTTGGATGTACTCTATGTACGAAGAGATCATTCCAGGTAGAGTAGAACGGTGCAGAACTGCTGGAGTTGCATTTGAAGATTTTCTTCCGTACATGCCTGATCCCAGTGCAAGAGAAGTAGTTCAATCCATGATAGACCTGATACAGGTTCTATCCGAGGACATTCTCGGAATGAGCGATACAATCCACTCTATGAAAGAAGAGTATCAATCTGGTGGCCTAGACGAGATTGTTCCTTACCTCAAAAACCTAGGTACAGCTGAAGAAAACATTCGACATCACATGAGCCTGTTTAGTCAGGGTTTTGGAAAGCTCAGAGCAATGGGCCTTGAAATGCCTGATTTGGAATAGTGTTATGGACAAAGTTTGCTTGCTTTGCGTTCCTTGTTCATCGAATCTTCTCACCGAACACCCTCAATTCATTTGGAATAGGTTTTCAATATATTTTATCACGCGTCATAAAGTTGATAAACGAGGTACAAAAAAAGGCACAGGTCTGGTGTATGTACCAATGACAAACCTCACCGTAGAGCAATTACAGAAGTGGTATCTCAAACAGCTACGAAACAAATCAAAAGATTTCATCAAACAAGCAGAACGTAGCTTCAAGATTATTGAAACTACTTTGAAAGACATCGAAGAGCTTTCAAAAGAATTCACGGAAGAGGAGGATGACGAAATCGAATCTGGAGGAATCGCCTCAAGATTCGCGTTGAAGATTGGTGAGGTTGTTAATGATTTCTATGTTAACAAAGATATCAACTATGAGAATACTGAAGCGCTGCAAAAAGAAATTCAACACTTCATCCAAGAACTGTGGGGTGCAGGTTCACGTTGGATTCGAAGAATGGATAAACGCTACAAAAATACAATCAAGTCCCTAGACTCCTATATGAAAGAGCTTTCTAAAGAAATGAACAGGATAAGTAAAATGTTATTCGAATTCAGTTGGGTCAAGGATTTGGAAAGAATTGGCGGTCGCATTAACACCCTTCATGATTTGACATTTAGCAAAGAGATCTTTGATGAACAAATTCGTCAGGTGCGAGATAAGATAGGAACAGCCCAATCCGAGCATGACGCCGCCAAGAAGGCATATGACGAGTTCACTGAGACTTCCAATGTAGCAGAGCTTCTGAGCTTGGATGAACAAGCTGATCACATTTCTGGACTGTTGAGGATGAAAATGAATCCCCTGAAGAAACAAGTGAAGAAATTCCTTCAACACGATACTGGCGTTAGAATTGGCCCCGCCGGTCAGATTGCCTTGACAGAATATTTCGATGATCCTTATACCGCAATTACAACTGAGAACGAAGGATGCCCTAATCTCCTTGAGGGCATGAGTGGTTTACAAGAAGCAATAGAGAAAGGGAAACTTCCTCTCAAGGACCGATTAGCAAGACGGGCAATTGAAGAGATTGAGGCGATGCGGAAAGGTAGTTTAAGCAAGCTCCAGAATCAGGCAAAGGCGATTGAGGATAAGCGACATACCTATGCGGGCTCGGACGTATATACAATGAATGATGAACTGCGGGCCGCGCTCAACGAAGCTCAGAAAAACCTAGAATACCATAGCAATGACCTTTTGCGATTAAGGGATGATATCACGAGGCAGATAGACAAAGTGAAGGAATTCAAGGGTCGTATTGAAACTGAAATCGATGAAGCCTTTGGAGCTAAGGTCACTATCGAAGTAGAGGTCAGCTTGGAACCATTACTCGCGATGACTCGACTCTAATATTCGAGGATGGATAGTTTGAGGGTTTTAGTCACATCTGAGCAAGACATAGCGAGTCTCTCGATCAAAGAGGTACTATTGAACGAGTACGGATTTTCGGATTCTCACGAATCATTTGAAGGGAACAAAGTATACTCCACCGATACATCTCTGCTTATCACAACTAACCGTGACATGATACATTGTGATCACCTTGAGAATCACTTTGATGCAGAAGCGTTCATCTTCTGTTCCCGACATCGAGCTCAGTCCGGTAAACCCGCCTTGCTAGTTCATAGCACAGGAAACCTTGGTAGTGACGCACAATTTGGTGGAATTCCTCATCAGCTCTCAGTTTCTGCTCCATCATTAGTGTCTGCAGCTCTTAGAAAACTGTACGAAGAACGGGAACAACGAGGTTTGAATGAATTCGATGTTTCCCTCGAGGTGACTCATCACGGTCCAACTTCACTGGAGACACCGCTTATATTTGTGGAACTAGGAAGTTCTGAGGAATACTGGATTCATGAGGAGGGCGCAAGAGCTGTTTCAGCCGCTGTCATGGAATGCGTCAGTGAACCATTCACAGGTGATGCAGTAATTGGATTTGGAGGAACCCATTATGCAAGCAAGTTCAACAAACTGCTCTTAGAGAAAGGCTACAAAATCGGTCACATGGCTCCAAAGTATGCAATTGACGGTCTCACTCCTGAAGTTTTACAGCAAATGTTAACAAACTCCACAATTCCAATTACCAAAGCTGTGATTGATTGGAAAGGAACGAATGCTGGTAATAAAGCACACTTATTCCCTATGCTTGAAGATGCTGAGATTGAGATTATTCGTGCTAAGAATGCGTAGATTATCTTTCTTTATGCAAATTATTACGTTCCCGAAAGGCTAATTACGCTCTCTGATACAAGAGGAACACTGTCGCTACCTGAGTAGGGGATGCTATGGCCGCAGAGAAAAGCGATGCTGCAATTGAGGATATTCAAAAGAAAGTGGATACGCTATCCAAAGAGATCGCTTCTCTTAGTTCTGGCATAAAAGAAATTCAGACACAGCTCTCTCCAATTTCTAAACTGGAGGATTTGATTTCATCGGTCAATACTAAAGTTGTAAACGTAGTCGGGAAGAAAGTAGATGATCTCGCCAAGTCTGTCAAGGGCATGGACACGACAAAAAAAATCGATGAGATTGCGAAAACAGTTTCTAGCATTGGTTCTGATGTGATAGAGGTCAAGGATTCAAAAGAGTCTGCGGTAATAATCAAAAAAGTTGACGATATTCTCGTAACCATTGAAGATGTGGAAGTAATAACAAAGAAACTTGATGACCTTCAGGGATATATCGCTGGTCTCTCTGGGATTGAGGAAAAAGTTCAGGATCTTTCGTCTCAATTCGGCGAAACAAATGAGATTGTTGGAATCATTGTACGTCAGCTTGATGACATTGAACGAAAGTACAACTTGGCAATTGACAAAGTAACAGAATCAATCGAGCTGATTTCAAAGTTTATAGAGGAAGGCGGTGCGTCAGTTCCCAAATCTGATAAAACATCAAAGAAACAGAAGGAAACTACAGAAAAGAGGATACCAAAGGTCAAGGACCCCACAAAAGCTAGTCTACCTTCTACAATCGATAGTTTGATGGATGGATTATTAGATCTTGTAGTTCCACAGACAGAAGCCACTGAAATGGCTAAAGCTCTAGAAGATGTTCGTGATCAATTGACAACGCAGATTGAAGGCCACACACCCGTTCTATTCCAATTTGGAAAACGCGCTCGTGAATTCAAATCCTATCCTCCTACTGCAACATTGAATGAGAATGATATTGCTAGTTTGAGTCGGGAAATCAAATCATGGACAGGCAAACTAAAAGAGACCGTAAAGAGTGGTAAGTAACAGGAAATCAATTAGAAAAATAGGTCCCTGTTGCATAGGTTTATCTCGATGAAACCACAATGCGCAACTTGACTCACTTTCAGTGACCAAATCAATTGAAACACTCGAGCAGGATTTATCCAACGCTCAATCTCAATACTTGAGTGGTTTGTGATCTCCATGGAACTAAAGAAGCATAAGAACGAATTCGCAACAAGAATAAGCCTACTTGATGTTGCCGCAGATAACCAGCTAGCTAAGGAATTAATTGAATTACACGAGAAAAAGTGCTCAGCTTGCCAAGAGGACAGGTTAAGTTGTGCAGTTCGACCAAGGTGTAATAATAGGAATTTCTTGAATGCGCTCATCGAGATTGGAGTCAAACCCCGAGATTTACCCAACTTTTGCTATAGTCAGTATCTGGAACAGATACGCCGTTTTATTCTTGAAAAGAAAGGTCGTGGAATGATGGATAGGCGAATTCCTATCAAGGATTTGCTCTCTACTTTGAACGCGAGTTCCATTCGTCACTTCTCGGCCAAATTCAAGAAACTCTGGAAGAACTTTGCATCTGTAAATGAACACAATGTTCTTTTGATAGCGGGAGATGGACTTTTGTTTCGATTTGATTTCGCAAGAGGTATTGTGACCCTTAATCCAATACATGATCGAATCGATAACTTTGATGTATTCAGGCTCTATTGCGAGCTCTTTTCAACTTTCTACAAGCTGAAAACAAGTGTCACCGACCTGACCTTGAATTGGTGGCTTCTTGCATTTGATGTAACTGGCAAA
>VAPC010964159.1_pt1 | contig 16322 bp, 11 predicted proteins | sample 3395121 | NCBI WGS metagenome assembly VAPC01 (sample SAMN08290434, study PRJNA428436) | hydrothermal vent metagenome | isolation source: Deep-sea hydrothermal vent chimney | place: Indian Ocean: Southwest Indian Ridge | depth 1711 m m
AGTTTCCAATAAGGAACCAGGCTGCCCGCCAAATCTGCGTCTACCGCCAGGTCAGTTTCTTCCAGCAGCAGTGTACCCACCGCTAACTGCAATGCAGGCGATAGAGCGTTATCCGCGAAATCAGTCGGTAATTCTACATTTCCGGTTGCCCCTCCGTTCTTTTCTACCGTATTAACCCCTGTTGTTTCCGTTCCGCAGGCTGTTAACAAAAGCAAAACAATCATGATCAAGCCAATATTCTTAAATTTAAACATCGTATCCATCCTTTTACAATCAGTAATTTCCTATTAATACAACATCTCCAACCGATAATCCGTCAATAACTTCTACGTATATCACATCTCTCAATCCGAGAGTGATCTCCCGCAGAAAGTACTCACGTTCTTCCAATACCAAAACCGTACCATGATCATTATCGTCTTCTTGTAGACCCTCTAAGGGAAGCAGGACCGCATTTATTTCTTCGCCAGCAATAATTTCTATCGAAGCTGTTGACTGCAGGGGAAAACCAGCCCAGCCAGTCAAGGCTGTATCCAACTCGATCAGCGCATTTACTGTTGTCGTGTTTTGCCTGGTTTGCAAAGCAGGGTCAACGAAAATGATCTGCCCAAATAAATCTTGTCCGGGAAAAGGTCAAATACAACTTCCACCGGATTACCATCTTTAACCAATTGCCAATCGCTTTCATCAAAGGAGGCATTCAGGGTAGGTGGGTCCAGTTGAGCAATTTTCATTACACCATTCTTTGTTACCTTATCCAGCTCGTTAGTTTTAATTTCCACAACTATTCCATTGATGGGGGAAACTAATTGGGTTGCTTCCAGATCTTCCCGGGCATTTATCAACGAATCCCTGGTGTTTTCAAACACGGTTAGTTTAGAGCCATAAGCGAATTCAGGTAAGACTCCACCTGTTATTGCAGCATAATATGTTTCAGCTTCTTCAACTCTTGCTTTTGCGGCAGCTACTTCCGCCCGGACCAACCCAATCTCTGTATCAGAAGGAGGATCGTAATAATCATGCCAGAAACCAAATTTGTCCCGCCAGCGGAAATTGAAATACTCTGGCACATATTCCTCATGATAGGTTTCCCAATTCAACTCCAGGCTTAACAGTGCCAGATCAACTGCCGCCTGTGCATTAGTGATCTTTTGTTCGGCTGTGTCTGAAAGATCCAACTCTGGGTCATTCAACGCTTCCTGGAGCTCTTTTTCAGCATTATTTAATCTTGTCTCAGCTTTATAAACATAGGGACTTATCAAAAACCTCAATTCTGCTTCTGTGCTGAGAACTGTTTTTTGGGCTTCTGCAATTTCCAAAGCAGCTGCAGCAACTGCAGCGTCAGAGGTCTTCTCCCTCAAGGCAGATTCTGCTTTTTTCATTTTTTTAAGGGGATCTCGATCATCCAGGACCGCTAAAATCTGACCTGAACTAACTTCATCACCAACTTCCACCAGGATCTCTACAACGATTCCTCCCGTATCAAAGGCCAGTTCGATTTCAACAGCTGATATGAGTGTCCCACTGCCAAAAGAAGATACCCTGATATCACCAGCGCGAATAGTTGTTGTCGTTTGATTGGTGCTGCTTGTGTCGGTATCCGGTTTTATCAACAGGAAGGTGCCCAGGCTTGCCAGACCAAGGCTGATGACTACAATCAGCGGCCAGAATTTTGTTAATATTGATGGTTTCTTTTTTTGCTCTTTCATTCTTTTGCCTGTTAGTTTCAAAATTCGTTTTTATTATTTCCAACCTCGATCACCTTTCATTCCCAGGTATTAAATATGCCGGGGAGGAAAAAGTGATCAAAAGAGAGGATTATCTTATTTATTCATAACGCAGGGCTTCGATGGGATCCAGCTGCGCTGCCTGATTAGCAGGATAGAATCCGAAGAACACCCCAATTGTGGCTGCTGAACCGAACGCCAGCAGCACCGAGCTGGCAACAATCTCTGTTCGCATACCGCTTGCCTGGCCAAATAACCAGGAGCCGATCACACCTGATGCCACACCGATCAAGCCACCAATTAAACTGAGCAGTAATGCTTCAGTAAGAAATTGCCAGCGAATATCGCTTGGGGTGGCACCCACAGACTGGCGGATACCGATCTCTCGGGTGCGCTCAGTCACACTCACCAGCATGATATTCATAATCCCGATTCCACCAACAATCAGAGATACTCCTGCCACCCAGGCCAGAAGGGATCGAAATGCAGCCGTGGTAGATTCCTGGGTGCTGATAATATCCTGTTGGGTAGTGATCACAAAATCAGGGTCCTCCAAGGTAACATCATGTCTTTTTACCAATAGGAGCTGTGTCTGGTAGATAACATCATCCAGAGTTCGTTCTCCCTCTGCTCCTACTGATTCATCTACTTCTACATAGATCAAACGGACCCGATCACCCATAAAACGGGAAAACTGGTTGTTGGTCAGTTTTTCAAGCACAATGGTTATTGGTGTATAGAGTCGGGAATCATAATCCACATCTCCAACCATACCTTTTTCATCAAAGACTCCCACTACTGTTAGGCGAATATTGCCACCAACCGTAATCGTCTGACCGAAGGGATCCTGTTCACCAAAAAATTCCTCAGCAAGGCTGCTTCCTAAAACAGCGATGGGTGTGGTTCGATCAATCTCCTGCTGAGTGAAATAACGGCCGCTGGCAAGATCCATATCCCTTACAGATGGGAAATCAGCCGTTGTTCCCATAATCGTGAGATCTTCCAGTGTTACATCACCAGCTTTCGCTGATTGCGTGGAACTTTGTTCAACAACTACACCGGCAATACCAGATATTTGATCTGCAATTGCAAAGGCATCATCGTAAACCAGACCTCCGATTGTCATACCTCCCCCGGGAACTCCTCGACCGAAATTTGCAGAGACATAGATCAAGTTAGATCCCAATCCGGTTATTTGATCTTGGATAGTTGCTTCTGTGCCAACGCTGATGGCAATCATGATAATTACGGCCGCAACACCGATTATGATGCCCAGCATGGTAAGCAGTGAGCGAATTTTATTTTTTAACAATGCCAGCCAGGCAATCTTGATAACTTTTGATGGCTTCATTTTATTTTCCCTTCTTGCCGTTTTTCACTATCTGGGAAACTTTCCCATCCAGTAAATGAATAGTTCGATCTGTATAGGCCGCAATAACTGGGTCATGAGTAACCATAACAATAGTTTTGCCCTGTTTATTCAAAGACACAAGCAAATTCATGATCTCTGCCCCTGATTTACTATCCAGATTCCCGGTTGGTTCATCAGCCAGAACCATTACAGGATCATTCACCAGGGCTCTGGCAATGGAAACTCGCTGCTGCTGCCCTCCTGAAAGCTCCTGTGGTTCATGGTAAATACGATCCCCCAATCCAACAGTTTCCAGGATTTTAACTGCTTTTTCCAGTTGTTCTTCATCTGTTAGGGGAGAAGTCCGATTATAGAATAGTGGCAGAATTACATTCTGCAATGCCGAAGTTCTCGCAAGCAGGTTATAACTCTGAAAGATAAATCCCAAGTTCTGGTTGCGAATTTGCGCTAACTCAACCTTATTCAGGTTGCTGACATCTTCGCCATCCAAAAAATACTCCCCGGATGTTGGACTCATTAAACAACCCAGAACATTCATTAATGTGCTTTTACCTGACCCGGAAGGACCCATGATCGCCACAAATTCCCCTTCCTGAACCGAAATGGACGCTCCATCCAGAGCCCGGACCTCAAATTCACCCATCTGGTAGATTTTTACCAATTCCCTGCCGTCAATTATCGCTTTTTTCTTCATTATTGATTTGTCTCCACCTGGCCAGTTGTCACCACATCACCTTGTTTTAACCCTGAAATGATTTCGGCAAATATTAAGTCCTGCAGACCTACTTCCACCAATCTCATCCGGGGTTGGCCATCTTCCATGACAAAAACTGCGTACTCCCCGTCAGATATTTCTCGCAAGGCTTCTACTGGAACCAGAATAGCATTTTCAGCTTTGCCGCCAATAACATCCACTCCGGCAGCAGATCCAACCGGTAAATCATCCCAGCCGGTTTGAGATATATCAATTTCAACCAGGCTGTAAACGACTATGGTGTTGTTTTGTGAAATAAGGGCAGGGTCAACATGGACCACTTGGCCTACAAAGGTAGTATTTGGAAGCGCGTCAAATATCACTTCTACAGGGAATCCTTCCTGAATATTCTTCCAATCGGATTCATCGAAATAAGCATCCAGCGTGGGAGGGGTCAGGTCGGAAATAACCAGCAGAACCTCATTACCCACCATTTCTGAGACGTTGGCATTAAGTTCAGTAACGGTTCCAGAGATAGGCGCGATCAATGTAGTACCGTCTAAATCTTCCAGAGCATCTCCCACTGCTTGCCTGGACTGACGAATAGCCGATACCTGCGAGCCAGTTGCCTCTTCTGGCAGTTCTTCATTATTCTGTAAAGCGGTTAAGAGAACGTCTAATTCAGTGATTTGAGCTTTAGCCAGGCTGATCTCAGCCCGGACAGAGGCTATCTCGGCTTCTGTAGGAGCGTTGATGAAATAGACCTTGTTGTTATTGTCGTCCCTATAAAAACTTTCAAAATTATCAGGAAGATATACATCCTGATAATATTCCAGCTGGACACGAAGATTGGATTCTGCCCATTCCAAGTTTTGTTCTGCTGTTTTCAGCAGTTGGTCATTAACGTCTGAGGCAGAATTTTCTGATGCAGCCTGAGCTTCAGCCAGGACAAATGTATACTCACTTACATGTTCTTCTGCCCTGTAAACCGCGGGGCTGATCAATCCAACCAGATCGGATATATGATCTTCCAAATCGATCTTTGTATTCGCCAATTCTTTTTCAATCTTAGCGATTGCAGATGCTGATGTTAACTCCCGCAGCTCCCGCTGGGCATCCTTCAATATTTCCTGTCGGTCACTATCGTCCAGCTTGGCCAGAACATCACCAACCTCGACTTTGTCCCCCACCCTAACCAGCAGTTCTACAAGTTCCTCCTGCACACCGTCGCTGATATCGAATCTGACATCCACTTCCGCTGAGGGAATTAAAGTCCCAGCCCCTGCGGCGTAGAGAATGATATCGCCTCGTCGGGCAGTTGCTGTTTGAATAGTGAATTCCTCACTTTCAACCGATTGTGATGGCAAATACCAAAATCTGTAGGCTGAATATACTCCTCCAGCTAAAACGATTACTGCCAGGGCGATAATCCAGTATTTCCTGGTTGATAATTCTTTGATCTTCATCCAATTAACTCCTTAATATATAAAAGCCATTCCATAGAATAGTGTACAAAAAGCTTATTAAGGAATTATTTAGATTTTATTTAGAGATAGTGAGGGTAAACAGGAATTGGCTTTCTTACAATAAGTTCATACTCAAAGGGAACAACTAAACCCAGTATAATAAGATCAATTCAGCAGGAGTTTACACATGGCTATGTCAACCGAAGTGATCTGGGCATTTCAGATCGGATCTGGGATCTGCTGGACCATCGTTTACCTCCTGATCATCAAATGCGGCTTTCAAGATCAAACCTATGGGATGCCGATTGCAGCACTGGGCGCCAACATTTCCTGGGAATTCATTTTCTCGTTTATCCATCCCCATCCGGTACCCCAGGTTTACATCAACATCATCTGGTTCTTATTCGATGTCATCATTCTGTATCAAGTTTTTCGTTTTGGAAAAAAGTCTATTAATGATTCATATCCTGAAGTTTATTTCTATCCTGCAGTCTTTCTGGCTATCCTGATAGGTTTTGGGCTGGTTTTCGCAATCAGTGCTGAATTTGACGACTGGCATGGCAGGTACGCGGCTTTTGGACAAAACCTGATGATGTCGATCTTATTTGTGATAATGCTTTTTAGGCGGAAAGATCTCAGCGGTCAATCAGTGTATATTGCACTATTTAAGATGGTGGGAACAGCTTTGCCCTCCATTTTATTCTTTTCACTCGTACCTGGCTCGATCCTTATGAATACCCTTTATGTTGGGATATTGTTTTTTGATATCCTCTATTCAATACTGCTTTATAAAAAATCTATCGCAACCGGTGTGAATCCATGGAAACTAGATTGGAATCTCAAGAAACAATCCGTTAGTTCAGGTGCATAAGCCGGTTAATCTTCTCATAAAAGAACTCCCGGAGCTTTTGAGGCTCCGGGAGTTTTGTAATTATAGGCAGGAAGCGTAATCCTCCAGGGATCACTCTTCCCCACTATTGATTACTCTACGATCACCCGGTCACTTCCGCTGCGTCCAAACACTTCCGGCGAGTACATCTCCTCTGCTTTTGCAGGAGGAACTACAAAGGTTCCCGGGGTTGTGGCGCGGGCGACATAGGTGTATTCAAAAACACCATCCCACAAGAGTGATGTGAAGACCTCCGCCCGTTCATCGCGCATATTCTGGTGTTCGTACCAGGGCCACCACCACCACCATCCAAAGTAATATTCGGAGCTGTTGGGATCCTGGGGGATAGTGCCAGAAACTGCCAATGCCGGGTTAATGATTTCCAACCCTGCCGGCAGCGGGTCTACCAGGGCAACATGATAACGGCGGTTATCAGCCACCATCGTTAACCTTACCCGCACCCTTGCGCCCGCCTTGATCACCCAGGTGCCATCTTCCAAGCGAGTGACATCATCAGGATCATCTACTGCTTCATAAACCCGTTGGACCACAAATCCCATTTCCAGGGGATCCAATTTCAAATCTGTGGGGGCATACTTTAACCCCAGTCTGTAATACAACCGTCCAGGACCAATTTTATTGATGATCAAATCCTGGGTTTCCTGAGCTGTGTCCACCAGAAAGTCCATGGGGATTTCTGTCTGATGGCGCTCAGTGCTGTAGCCTACATATTCATGTTCACCGGCATAAGTATCTCCTAACCAGATCCGGGCTACAAACTCTGGCTCCTGGGCTTCATAGGTATTGAAGTAGCGATCCAATGCCAGCAGCACAAAGACATTCTCCTGGGTGCTGGACCAATGACCCCGTTTGCGGTGGGCAAGCAGGCCATTTACCAGCTTGGGTATCAGATCGCTATTCGGGTCATCCGCAATCATGGTATCCAGCAGTACTGCATCGGTTTTTCGATCCGAGCTCAGCAGCAGGTAACTCTGGTCATCATAGTAGGTTGTGAAATTGGCGGCCCCCGGTGTTTCCACCACCCTGTTAGCAACCCAGTTTCTGATCTCGCCCAGTTCGGTCAAGGATTCAGAATCATCCACAAGCACCTGCCAGATCCAGCCAATGCCTGCTATAGAAATCCTGTCGAAACCGGATTGCTGGAAAAGATCCCTGGCTTTTGAGGAATCGGGGTCATTCATCAAATCCCGGACATATAAAGCATAGGCACTCAGTGTATTGCGGGTATATTCACTGTACCAGTAGGGATAATAATTCTCGATATAGCGCAGGTATTCCAACACCTGGAACCACATGTTTTCGGGAACATCAAATCCTTTACCATCAGCCCGGGCCAGAGCATGAGCAACGTGAATGGTATTGAAGGGGATAGAATCCTGACCACGGCGCCAATAGGGGAAACCGCCATCATAATTCTGGAGCACACCCAGTAATTCCAGGTCCCTGGCTACTCGGCTTTCCATATCTTCTGCAGATGGCAGGCCGTCAGCTTCGAAAGCACTGAGCACATCCCGCAGGGCGGCTATGCCTAGGATCCGGGATGCCATTTGCTCAGAGCACTCATAAGGATAGGAGTAAAGGTAAATTATCGCGTCTGTCAAAGCCTGCAAGGCTGTGGATGAAGTACTGATTTCCAATCCTCCAAACTGCGGGAAGACGTTTTCAGGCCTGGCTATGGGCTGCACGATCGCTCCCTGATCGATCACACCATAAGTCGCGAACGCTTCAGTTGTGGCCGGAGTGTAAACAGGAAGTTCTCCTGAGGCTGCATCCGCATAATCTCCAGATACTGCTGCAACCCTAAATCTGGCATCTCCAGCCATGTCTGCCGACATTGGGAAACGGACCTCAATGCGGTCATTGGCAGGAACGGTAACTTTCATCCCCATCTCACCATCCAACTTCAGGTTGCTGACCTGGATAATGATTTCAGCTTCAAAATCTTCTCCCGTTTGATTTTGCAAGACTATCGGCATTTCAAACTGGTCTCCAAAATTCAGGAACCTTGGGGCAGAAGGCCGTACCATCAAGGGCAGCCTGGCGGTGATATTTGCCTCGCCAGAACCGAACTGATTGCCGCTCGCATCTACAGCAACCACCATCACCCGGTAGCGGGTCAGGTTATCAGGGAGATTAATTTTCACCACTGCTTTGCCATTGCTGTTGGTTCTCACTTCAGGTGCGAAGGTAGCCAGGGGGTTAAAATCGATCCTGATGGAAATAGCTTCACCGGGTGTCGAATCATCCCCAAATCCTGCTGCCTTGGATTGCCCGGCGAAATCCATATCCGCGGCCGGCGCCCCCAGCATGGCTTCTTCAGCCATTTCTCCCTCCATAACCATGGTGGACTGGGGCATATTTCTGGCCGCATCCGCTGCTTGATCCAGCAGAACCTCCGGGTTGGTAAGGACAATACTTGCCCGGGTATAGTAGCTTGCAGTATCAGAAGGACGGGTGGCATAAAACACCGAGATCGGATCCGTCAGCTGGTAGTTAGTTAATCCCAGGATTGCCTCATCAACGATCACAACTGCCAGCTCGACATTTGCCAGAGGTTCACCAGAGGCATCCCTGACCGTGACATCCAACCAGGTATTTCCCCCCGGTTCCAATTCAGTTTCTCGGGGAGATACCAGCAGATCCAGAGTTCGTTCCAGCGGTGGAATTGATAAATTCAGCCAGCCAGTTGCAAAAGCTGGTCTGGGAGGAGCCCCTTCCAGGGCTTCACCCTGATCATTTGTCCTGGCTGTAGATCCAACCACATCTACCTGAATATGCAGGTTGGGTATGTGAGCTTCCTCAATCGTAATGTAAATAGTATGGCTGCTGCCATCCAAAGTGAAATTTTCAGTAGAGATGATGCCGCTGCGGCTGATGGTCAGTAATGCTTCCCCATTTTCAAATGGTGCCTGGACCAGTATTTCAGCCACGTCTCCTGGCTGATAGATTTCCTGATCGGGGATAAGCGTTACCTGTTCCTGCTCAACATCACGGGATGGAGGTCGCTGGCCGCCGCTTACCCAGCGGGTCATCCGGCTCTGGTTCTTCCTTCCACTAGAGTCAGTGATCACTGCCGTGATCTGGTAGCGTCCCCCTCTGGGAGTTTCAAATGTGCAGCTAACAGGTTCCGTCTTTGATCCCACTGAACACTCCTTGGCATCTACCGCAACTTCCTGCCAGCGTCCATCCTGGTATTTCCACTCCAGACGGGCAGCTGTAACCTGGATAGGTCGATCGGTAATCGGATTTCCATCCAGGTCGGTCACAATCAAATCCACTTCAAGGGGTTCTCCCTGCTGTACAAAATACCGATCCGTACGCAAGCCAACATAAAGGTCGGCCGGGTGGACCATCAAACTTGTAGAACCCGCCCAGGCCTGGCGATTGACGTCAAAAACTGTCGCTTCAGCAATTACACTATAAGGCCGGGGAACTTCCATAGCGTCAAAATCCAACCTCAGATAGTGGTTTCCTGATGCATCCGTTGTGCCGCTGAAACTATCTCCTGATGATCCCCCATTACCCTCATAGTAATAATCGTAAAACCACCAGGGAGTCCAATATCCGAAACTGAAATCAGACCAATTCGGTGGTTGATAATTGGTTTGAGTAGACATTACATACCAGTTGGTTTCAGCACCTGGAAGGGGTCCTCCAGCATAGTATTTAGCTTCAACCGCCAGAATCGCGTGATCACCCACAAAGTAGGGACCGGTGGTCTCATTGCGGGCAGTGACTTCAAATTCCGGCCTTCGGAATTCCTGCACCTGGATGGAGTGGTAATAATTCGAGTAAGAAATTCCCGACATGGTGCCAATGGGATGTAAAATCACCTGGGTATAACCAAGGTTGGCGTTTTCAGGTAGTGAGAACTTGAAATCAAAGCCTCCCAGCGCATTAACATCTGCCGTACCTGTCGCCAGCTCATTACCCTGCGATCCCATAACCTGATAGGAAACCTGACTGACTTGATTTCCAACCAGGGCAACGTCTCCAGTTTCATGAGTTTCAATGCGCCGCATCCAACCCTTCAGGTAGACTTCTTCTCCGGGTTTATACATCTGGCGATCATCCCAGATATACCAGCGCAGCTCATCAATCAATGACCGCGGGCTCCAACTGGTATCACTCCAGTAATAGGAGGAAGGCGGCATAAAGGCAAGATCAGAACCATTTTCAGCAACCAGGTAGGATATCCCACTGTTGGGAAGGTCAAATCTGGCCACTCCATTCAAATCAGTTGTTTTTATCGTTGTCCCGGCGTCTGGTTTGATTTCAATTCCTGATAGGGGCGCACCTGTTTCCAGGTCAGTCGCCCAAACTACCATCTCTGTGTGGTCGACAAAGGCATCCAATCCAATATCACTGATCTGGACCCAAACCTGGACATGCTCCCAATAGCGTTCTTGTTCAAAAAGACCTTTGGGAGGTTTGGCGATGACCACAAATTGGTTGTTTTTCCCCTGATGGTATTCCGTGAGAGAGATATAGACCTCTGTGAGCGTATCTGATGGGGCCTCAATCGGCAGGGCTGAATCAAATACTTTCTCTCCGGGAGGTGTCAATTGCAGATCGGTCCTCTGGTAATCACGTAGATATTGTAAAAAGTCAGGCCAATCGGAGGGTTCAACAGAGTAAATTTCAACATTTAGCCTGGTGTAGTTCATAGTGAACACCGAGAGGGCAGGTTTATCTGATGCCGGATCGAGAGTGACAAAGATCTCCTCTGGACCAAATAATATCGGTTCAGCTTTGCCTATTTTGAATTTGAGGCGTTCATTCGCCCCCAGGGTCTGTCCAAACTGGTCTTTGATGGATCCATTTACAGTAACCCAATAGGTAGTTCTTCCTTGCGTATTGCCCTGAATATTGATCGTGTTGCCGTAAATATTCACTGAGGCATTGGGAAGATCCGGTTCAATGGTCACCATGCTCGCATCATATTCATCAAGATCTATGGGGTTGTTGAAACGGATATAGAGCGGTGTTAACGGCCGGCAGGGATCATCTCCCCAGGAGCAGCCGTGGTCAACAACAGCCAGAGGAGCGTAGGTGTAAAAAGAATAACTCTGGTCCGATAGTGTTAGCAGGGGTCCTTCTGCAGATGGAGTGCCAGTATTGACGGTGATGGAAATACCTGTATCGGGAGGCAGTGGTTCCAAAGCTTTGAAAGCCAGCCAGCGTCCATTCTGAGCATACTCTATTCTGCGGCTTAGATTTTCATCCGCTTTGATTTCCTCGTCCGTGGCAAGTTTAATTTGGACAGGGGAAGAACCTGCTGTTACCCGTAAATGCTCAATAACTGCGGCCGGATCGATCCGCTGATCGAAAGATATATAAAAAAGCGGTTCCAAAGGCTGGGGGCTGTGAGAGGGGTAATAATCTTCTATGATCGGCGCCGGAGTTGAAAAACTGAATTGAAGGGTGTCCTGGAGAATTTTCCCGGAAGCTGATTCTACGCCTGCAGGGATAGTCACCAGGTATTCAGTTGCCATAGGCAAACGATCATCAAGATCAGAATCTGACAGAAAATTTAATGTCCTGGTTCCCAACCATCTCCATGATCCAGGGATGAGAGGTGTTACCAGGACAGGCACATCTTCTTCAGCCAATGCTTCCAGCGTGTTGAGAGCGATCATGGGTTGATTAAAAGTGACACTGATAAAGGGAGCGATTGCTACCGGGCCTTCCGGAGCAAACCTGAGAACTTCCAACTCCTCACCAAACACAGGTTGTGGACCCGCTAGATCAGTCGAGGTAGGAAATGTCTCTGGTATAGTAGCTCCGGTCAGCGGGGGAGGCAAAATCTCTTCTGGCAATCTGAAATCGACTTCAAGTCCCTGGTCGACTACCCAGGGAGTCAGTCTTGCGAGAATTGTCTCTATCTCTTCACCCGTTAAGGGTACACCTTTTACAGGCACTAAACGATCAACCTGAGTCGGTACAGCCTGGCCATCACTCAACCTGATGGACAGACCCGGCCCGGAATCACCACCATTGGCCGCAGGCATTCCCCCTTCACTTGAGCCGGTATTATTCTGATCGACAGGAATGGGCTGCGGCGTATCTGATCCTGTCCCATTCTGACCCGGTAAAACACAGGCCAGAACATTAACAGCCAGCATCAAAACTGCCAGGCTGATCATGGAAAAATGGTGGATCCTCTCAGTTCTCTTCGTCATCGGTATACTCCTCCTCATCCAAGGGATAAGTGATCCGGTTGCACAACAAATAGTCTGTCTGCCGAATCTAATTGACCAATCTAGTATCCTTTAGACGAAAAATCCTCTCTATTTGTTCCCGCAAATTCTTGGAAATATCCAGCCCTGAAATAGCAAGTTTTTTCAGCCAAATTCTCAGATCTTGTCCTGGATATACTCACGAAGTATATCTTCGGCTTCCTGCCCATCCCGGTAGGCCGCAACCTTCAATAGTGGATTGGGGTTCCCTGTGATCATTTTGGACACAACAACAGCTTTGTTGTACAAACACAATACAGGCATGCCTTGATCCAGCGCATATCCGATTTCAAAACCCACTCCATGAGAAGGTGTGCTGACTTCTGCAACCAGCAGGTCACTATCATCGATCCAGTCCACATCCCGCTGATAGATATCCCCGAGTTCCTCAAGGGCATCGATTTCTTCAATTCCGGTTTCAGCGATATGGGCAGTAGGAACTTCGATCCCCATCGACAACATAACCTGAACAAGTTTCTGGTATATTCTTTCATCTTGCCGGCCACCACTGATGGAACAGGCGAAATAGATTTTCAAGGATAATCCTTTAGGTATTACCATATATGAAAAAACTGTTATTTTGATGGTTCAGTCTAAATTCAAAATCCTGTTATGATATACTCGATTTTGCCCAAAAACATAATGTTATTTGAATTGTACCCTCGGATGATTATGGAAGGCCTTGAAATTCAAAATATTCGTAAAAGCTTTGAAGACACATCTGTCCTGGAGGGAATCTCATTCCTGCAGGCCAGAGGGGAAATCCTGGCTGTTTTGGGTCCAAGCGGGAGCGGGAAAACTACCCTGTTAGAAATCATCGCTGGTCTGATCCAACCGGACAGCGGTGATTGCCTCTGGGATGGAGCCTCACTGCTCAACATACCCACCCATGAGCGCGGGTTCGGATTAATGTTCCAGGAGTATGTACTGTTTCCCCACAAAGACGTGGAGGAAAACGTTGCCTTCGGACTTAAAATGGCAGGTGACGATAAAAAGGCAATAAACAACCGTGTAAATGCTGTCCTGGATCTGGTAGGATTGCCGGGATATAACAACCGGGATGTGAGCACTCTTTCCGGCGGGGAACAGCAGCGGGTTGCACTGGCAAGATCATTGGCTCCTGCACCAAGACTTGTCATGCTTGACGAACCTCTGGGAGCATTGGACCGGTCCATCCGGGAAAGGTTAGTAGGAGAGCTGCGCGCGATTCTCAAAAACGCCAAACAAACCGCCATCTATGTCACCCACGACCAGGAAGAAGCCTTCAGCATAGCTGACCGGGTAGTCATCCTGGGAAATGGAAAAACAGCTCAAATTGGCACAGCCCGGGAAATATATTTTCAGCCGAAATCTCCCTATGTAGCAAAATTTTTAGGAATGACCAACTTCCTGGATGGTTTCGCGCGGATCAGCAAGAGAGGATCGGAAATTGAAACAAAACTGGGAAAGTGGTTTGTCAGTAATAATTATCAGGGAAAAGGTCAGGCCCTGCTTCGACCGGATAGTATCCATTTGAGCTCTTCGGCAATATCTGGAGGATCACATATCACTGGCAAACTTATCAGCAGCATCTTCAGTGGATCAACTCACCATATCCAGGTCCTGGTCGATGGCCAGAAGCTCAAATTTACTCTCTCTAACTCAGAAAATGATCTTCCTGAGCTGAATGACCCCGTTACTATCTGGTTCTCACCTGATGAAATAATGCATTTTTACCCTGATTCAGATATAGATCCTGACTCCTCTAATTAACCCCTTATCCAATTAATAATCCAGGAATCCACTCCAGGTCCCGGTTAAAAGATAGCGAATGGCATCAACCGCCATGATCTGGACTAAGGCTGATATCAATCCTGCCAGGCCCCACCAGGACAGCCCTCTCCAATTATCAACGCTGTTTTCCTTTTTCGTTATTAATAACCAGATTACCGCGTATAAAACCATCAATAAAAACAATAAACCAGCGGTGCTGAGAAGAATGATGGGATATAAGACCAGAGGATTCCCAGTTAGAATTAACAGCCCAAGGACGACCGCTCCTCCTGCAAATATTATCCACTCTCGAAATCCCTTGATAGCAGGTCCGGGCGAATATTTATTCCAGACAGTCTGGCCTGCCAGGGGGTAAAGAAGAGCGCTGATTACCAGACCCATCCCCAGTCCGGTAAACAACCTGAGCTCATTGATCGGCTCATATAATGACCATCGATCCAACCCGGGATAAAGGTGCAGGGCTGAGTTAACTCCATCAATAAAATAAGCCAGGAAGAATACACCCAATAACATAAGATAAAACGGTTTAGGAAATCCAACCCTCTTTTTTGCCAGAATTACCTGAAGGCTAAAACCCCATAAGAACCCCAGGTACTGCCCTGAACAGCGGGCACATAGGGAAAATGGCCTGTCAGCTAAAAAAAAGGAATGGGAGCTAATTCTGTGGCAAACAGCATATCCGACTGCGTCCGTCTTGCCAAGCAAGCCCGGAGGTGTGTTAAGCAGCCAGGCCAAAAGTAAAAGAAATCCAAAGGAAACCAATAGATATTTCTTGATTCCCCTTGAAGTGGTTATCAAAGTCGTATCATTATTTTTCTGGGACATCATATATTTCCTGGATAACTATCACTCAGATATCGTTTTTTTAAGTGTCTCCAGGACATCTACCGCGGTAAGGTCCAAATTCAAGGGTGTCAGCGACGCATATCCCGCCTTAAGTGCCCCATAATCAGTTCCCTGATTGGGGATACCAGATGGCGGATCCCCACCAATCCAATAGTATGGAACTCCCCTGGGATCCATGCGGGTTAACAACTCATCGTGATATACACGCAAACCCTGCCTGGTGATCTGGAGGCCTTTGATCTCATCCAGCGGCAGGCCGGGAACATTTAAATTGAGCACAACATCGTCTGGAAACTTCTTCTCTAGCATCATCTCCACGACCCGGCGAGCATATTCAGCTGCCGGAGCATAATCCAGGAGGCCGAGGTGATTGTCCGGGCTATCCAGGGATACGGCCAAACCTGGTAAGCCCCAGATCACAGCTTCCATAGCTGCAGTTACAGTTCCGGAATAAGTCACATCATGCCCGACATTCGCATTGGGATTAATGCCAGACACAACCAGATCAATGTCCTGGAGTATACCCAGAACTGCCAGAGCAACACAATCAGAGGGCGCTCCATCACTGGCAAGCGCAGTTGTGCCATCACTCAGCGGTATTTCTTTCACTCGCAAAGGGCGATGGAGTGTTTTAACATGTCCTGAGGCAGACCAGTTCCGGTCAGGGGCCAGGACACTGACATCCCCCAGCTCTCTCAAAGCTTTCACAAGGGCATATAAGCCCGGTGCGGTAACTCCATCATCATTGGTCACTAATATATGAGTCATGTTTTATCCAGTCCTGAATATTCTATTGGAAATAGTATTAACCCTCTCTTGGGGTGATAGGGTTCTATTATATACGAATAGGCCGGAAAACAGATATTGAAATTCTATAATTGACGGGAGTGCATTACAATGATGTCATTGTATATAAATAAGGAACTCTCATAGATAACTAATGGTTAAACCCACCCGAAAATATCCAGTCGAAATCAATATCATCACAAAACTAAGGCACTTTATTGACACATATCCCAAACAATCTGGTATGGCGGCGGGGCTGCAAGTATTCTTGGTTCAGTGATATTTCTGATTTTAGTTCTGAGGACTGGTAGAAACAAATCCGATTTGAACATTTTGAATCATTAAAAGCGGAAAGGGTTGATTCATCTTTCCGCTTTCTATTTGATGTGGGATAAGATAACGTTATTTCCTCAGCGCTGATTCCATTAGTTGTTGAATGCGGGGAATCATCGCTGCTGGATCAGGGTGTAAACCTTCAATCAATAAAGCGCTCTCAAAAATTTGTTCCA
>VAPC010411482.1_pt1 | contig 16146 bp, 10 predicted proteins | sample 3395121 | NCBI WGS metagenome assembly VAPC01 (sample SAMN08290434, study PRJNA428436) | hydrothermal vent metagenome | isolation source: Deep-sea hydrothermal vent chimney | place: Indian Ocean: Southwest Indian Ridge | depth 1711 m m
CAGCAGCGCGTGCATATTGCCAAAACACTGGTGGATAAGTTCATTGCCGAAGTCCCGGCGGAAACCCGGCTGGGCCTGGTCGTATATTCAGATTGTGACAGGATTGTGCGCAAGGCTATTGGCCAGGAACGCGCGGGTCTGCGAAAGTTCGTGCGTGGACTGTCGCCCTATGGCGCTACACCAATCGCCGCCAGTCTGCAGCAGGCCGGAGCGATGCTGGACGGAACGAGCCAGGACAATCCCGGCATCATTATATTGATAACCGATGGCGTCGAAAATTGTGAGGGGGATCCTTGCGCAACAGCAAGGGCTATCAAGAAGGCCAGGCCATGGGTGGCTGCACACGTGGTCAAGATGGGGCCGGAGTCCTCTTCGATTTGCGTTGCCGAGGAGACCGGCGGCAAGGTGTATCGTCCAAATTCGGTCGATGGGCTGACAAAGTCAATCAACGAAGCAAGGATCACGGCCCCGTTTGCGCTGGGATGCAGAGAGTAAGGACGTGTCGATGGCTGGCGGCGGGGTCCCCGGCTTGCCGATCCGGATACGAGTGGGTTACAGTGCCCTGAAAACCAAAAGCAGAGTGTGTTTGTGAATGCGATACTGCTTCAATCAGGAGGATTAAGAGATTACCGACCGCTGGGGGCGGATGGTAATCCGGTTTATCTTGCCGCACCCCAGTTGCGGGCCGCCATGAAACGGCAGCTCGGTAACGATATCGCAGATTATTTTGCCATACCCAGACGCAGTGATGACGGCGACCGGATTGACTGGTATGCGCCGCGCGAGGGTCTGGTGGTCCCCTGGTCGGCGGCAACAGGTGAAGAACAGCGTGCGGCAAAACAGGAACTGCTGACTGCAAGGGAGCGGATACTCGAAACCGGGACCCGGATGCAGGTCGATGAAGAGACCGAACGCAAGGCATTCGGACGCCTGCTGCAACACGTCATGAGCTTCCCGAACCAGGACCATCTGTACCTTGTGAATGGTCGGCCGGTTGTGACTTTCTGGGGGTTTCTTGAACATGATGCGGCACTTGACCACGATTCCCTGGCATTACTGCCTGTTATGGAGCCTGACAGTGTTGCTGCCCCGGCCACCCCGGCCAGCGGGAGTATGGCGCAGGCGGCGGGACGCGGGCGACGTTTCGGCTGGCTCTGGCGCTGGTGGTGGCTGTTGTTGCCATTGCTCCTGCTATTATTATTCCTGCTGTTGAGAGGATGTGACGGGTGGTCGCCTGGCGGAGGACTGCCTGGGTTACCGGACCTGCCGGGTTTGCCGGGGCCGGGTAAGTTGCCGACAGGAGGCTCTGTCCCGGACCTTCCGCTGGATCGCGGATCGGGCTCCGGGCTGCAGCAGCCTGACCTGGATGCCAGTATCGATGGAGATGGCTCCGGCCCGACTTTGGGTGAAAGTGACATGCCGGAGGAGCCCGGGGCAACGACCGCTAACGAAGAACCTCCAGTACCGGAGGAAACGCTACCTGTGGAGGGTGAGTCACCACCTGAAACGGATGTGCCGCCAGAAGAGGAGACGTTGCCAGCGGAAGAAGAACCGATGCCGGAGCAGGAACCGGTGCCAGCGAATGCCGAGCCGCCATCTGAAAAGGAAAAATCCGGTGCGCCGCTGGTCATCCCGCCGGAGGCTGTGCGCGATGGCAGCACCGATTTCCTCAACGGCCGCTGGCGCTCCGATGCAGGTCTGATGGACCGGACTGGTCGACCGATCGATGTCGAATATGAGTTCAGGGATGGAGAGGGTGTGGCCCGCTACAACCGCAGCGACGGCGTGGTGTGCCAGGGTCCGACTTCGGCGTCAATGAAAGGAAGCCGCCTGGTGATCAACGACAGGGGTAATATCACCTGTCCCGATGGCGTGCGTTTCAGAAAGTCGCGTGTTGAATGCAACGTGGGACAGGAAGGACTGGCGGACTGCCAGGGAAGTTACGCGACCGGCGAGAATTTCTCGGTTGGTATGACCCAGGCTGATCCTGAATAGACATAGAGATGGAATCGCATGCTATCGAAGTTGGTAAATTTTGACAAAGCGGTAACCCTGATCGCGAACAGCGGGGTCCAGTTCCTGGACTTCGGCCTGACACTGGATCTGCGCCGGGAAATGTCTGGGGAATTTGTCACCCGGGAGAGCAATTGTTCACTGGCGCGGCTTGAGTATGATGAGCGGCATGACAGGTACGTTCATCCCGCAGCACCGGGTGTTGCCGTCAAGCCGACGCTCAGCGTCCCGGTTGACGAGTCGATCAAGCTGCTTGGCGATACCTGGTTACCAATACCGGTACTGAGAAAAAGCGAGTCGGGCGCCTTTGCCGAAGGACCGACCACCTGGGCGCGAGCCAAGCTGGTGGAAGTCGGAGAGGGTGAGGATCCGGACAACCATAGTCATCGGTTAATCCTGGCATTTGATACCAGTGTTTTCGACGCGGCGGACGATACCAAGTACCTGGCACCGACGCGCGCCAATATCCAGATTGCCGATAGCTTCGGATTTGCCCACCGGGCGAACGAGATCGGCTGGTTTATCGAACAGCCGTGGGTAGTCGGCTGGATCCGGGAAATATTCAGCGAGCTGGCGCAACCCCGGCTGCGCCTGGCAGCCGAGGATATCGAGGAAGAAGAAGCGAAGATGGTCTATTTCGCGCATTACCTGAATTTTCTTGCCCTGATAGGGAACTACGCAAAACTGCCGGAAATCAAGCTGCTGGGTAATGCCCCGGAGGATTTCAAACATCCTATCCAGGTTGATATGGTGCTGGATGTCGGCAACTCCAGGACCTGCGGTATCCTGGTTGAGGAACACCCGGGTGAAGACGACGGACTACGCTGGCGCTACGAGCTTGAGCTGCGTGACCTGACACAGCCACAGCATCTCTACAGCGAACCCTTTGACAGCCGGGTGGAGTTTGCAGAAGCTGATTTCGGAAGAAGCACCTGGGCCTGCCAGAGCGGGCGCGCGGACAGTTTCCTCTGGCCAACCCTGGCACGTGTCGGGCGAGAAGCGACCCATCTTGCCAGCCGCCGCCGTGGTACCGAGGGTGCCACCGGCATTTCCAGTCCCAAGCGCTATCTCTGGGACCGGGACAGGTATGCGACCGGCTGGCGCTTCAATACCGCCTCTGCACGCAAGGCCCAGGAAGCACCGGCCATTGCCGCGCCCTTCACCACCCTGGTCAATGATAAAGGGGAGGCGCTCTATGAACTGGATGAAGAGGATCGCATCCCGGTTTTTATCCCGCAATACTCGCGCAGCGCGATGATGATGTTCATGTTGTCCGAGGTGATGACGCAAACCCTGTGCCAGATCAACAGTGCCGCACAGCGCATGAAAATGCTCAACTCGAATTTCCCGCGCCACCTGCGCTCGATCATTCTTACCGTGCCGCCCGGCATGCCAAAGCCGGAAAGGGAGATCTTCGCCCGGCGTATGCAGCAGGCGCTGGGCCTGGTCTGGAAAGCCTTTGGCTGGCATCCCGAGGATGAGCCTCTGGATGGAGATTCTGTGGTCTGGCCGCCATTACCCCAGGTGGTCGTGAAATGGGATGAGGCCACCTGTGGCCAGGTGGTTTACCTGTTCAGCGAAATTCAGAATAATTTTGCCAGTCGCCCGGATGAGTTTTTTGATGTCGTCAAGCGGCTGCGTCCCGCTGAAAAAGACAGGGCCATTACCATTGCTACCATTGATATTGGCGGTGGGACGACTGACCTGGTGATCAATGATTACCGCCTTGATGAAGGGCGGGGCAGCAACGTGGGTATCCTGCCGGAACAGCGTTTTCGCGACGGGTTCAAAGTGGCCGGTGACGACATTCTGCTGGAAGTTATCCAGGAGTTCATCGTTCCTGCTGTGGCACGGACGCTGCGCGAGCAGGGTGTGGCCGAGCCGGATGCCCTGATGTCAAAACTGGTTGGTTCTGACCCGGTGGCTGTTGAAGAGAGTGTCTTGCGACAACAGCTTGCCTTGCAGGTGACCTACCCGGCCGGGTTGCATATTCTGAAGGCCTACGAGGGTTACGATCCGGTGGCCGGTGCCGATCCGCTGGTCTGTTCCCTGGCGGAGATGCTGGGTAAAAATGACCGGCCGACCGACAAGGTGCTCAAATATTTCTCGGATGGCGTACGCGATGTGCTGCCCGGTGGGACACCGGAGTTCAGGCTGCTGGATGTTCCGGTGCACGTGGACCTGCGCAAGCTGCATGAGCTCTTTATCAGTGACCGCATCGAGGTTTGCCGGTCGATCAAGGCACTGTGCGAGATCATCTACCTGTATGACTGTGACCTGCTGCTGTTAACCGGGCGGCCTTCACGCCTGCCGGGTATACAGTCGCTGGTGCGGGCCTTATTGCCGTTGCCACCGGAGCGTATCATCAGAATGCATGGTTACAAGACAGGCACCTGGTATCCCTTCAACAAGCAGGGTCGTGTTGACGATCCCAAGACCACGGCATCTGTCGGTGCCATGTTGTGCATGCTGGGTGAAAACCGGCGCCTGATGAACTTCTTCCTGCGTGCGGAACTGTTCCGTCCGTATTCAACGGTCAGGTATATGGGCCTGATGGACAACAACAATCTTCTCAAGGACGCTGACGTGTATTACCGGGATGTTGACCTGGATAATCCGGAGTATGAGCTTCCGGAGATCAGTTTCGAGATGCGCGGGCCCATGCAGCTCGGCTTCAGGCAGCTTGCCGCCGAGCGCTGGGGCGCGTCGCCGCTGTACACGTTGAGCTTTACCGACGAAGCCCGCAAGGAAGTGGTCGGCAAGGATGATTACCTGCTGGTCGAATTGAAGATGGAAAAATCGAATGCACGGCGCGGCGAGCGCAGCGAAAGTTTTGTGGTGCGCCGCGTGGAAACACAACGGGGAACTTCCAAGAGTCCGGGGTTGATAAAGATGCAGTTGAATACCCTGACCAACGCGGGACTCGGTGAGAGCAGCTACTGGCTTGATAGTGGGAGCATAATCAGGTGTTAAGTCAATGAGTACAGATCCCGGATTGTTACAGACGCGTTGTGAGGGTATCCACCAGGGGTGCGCCGACGCAATTGAGTGGGTGAACGAAGTACGTAACAACTCGGTGCGCGTCGACAGGGAATCGGAAAACCTGGTGATGAAAATCCGTCGCATGCGCAATCTTGCGGTGCGTCTGGGCAGTGCGGCGGCACGTCCCATGTCGGTGGGTTTTTTCGGCCTGTCGCAGGCCGGCAAGTCCTACCTGATTTCCGCGCTGGCGGCAGGCGAGAATGGCGAGCTGGAAACCATGCTCGACGACGAGCGGCTGAATTTCATCAGCCATGTCAATCCGCCCGGTGGAGGCAAGGAAGCCACCGGCCTGGTGACGCGCTTCACCAGCCACAAGCGCGCAACCCCGCCCGGCTTCCCCTTGCAGCTGGCGCTTTTTGCAGAGGCCGATCTGGTCAAGATCCTGGGTAACGCCTTTTTCAATGATTTCGATCTGCAGAAGGTCGAATTTAATACCGAGCCGGAACATATCCGCCGGCTGCTTTCAGAGCTGGAAAAAAAGCGGCGGCCGCAGGCAACCGGTGGGGTGAGCGAAGATGATGTTGTCGATCTGTACGACTATTTCGACAAGCGCTTTACCAATGCGATGAAGCCCCTGGCGGGAGTCTACTGGCCAACTGCCATCGGGCTCGCACCCTACCTGTTGCCGGAAGACCGGACCACCCTGTTTTCGGTATTGTGGGGTGAAGTTGAGGATCTGTCGCGGACTTACCTGATGCTGCGCAAGTCCCTGCAGGACGTGCAGTTCGTGGATACCCTGTTCTGTCCGATCAGCGCGCTGGTCATTCGCGGTGACGGTGGCGAGTGGTCGCAGGCGGACAGTATCATGAACGTCGATATCCTGGAGCGTCTGGGCAGTGATAATGATGACCGGATCGAGGTGCAGCCGGTACGGGGGGATGAGTTGCTGCCGACGGTCGGCTTGCCGCGTTCGATCATCGCAGCACTCACGGCCGAGATGCGCTTCGAGCTGGCGGAGCAACCGGTAGCCAAAATGCTGGAATCTGTCGACCTGCTGGATTTCCCCGGTTATCGCGGCAGACTTTCCGTCTGTGGCCTGGAGGACGTGCGCAAGCAGTTGAAAGATGACCGGGTCGACCCGGTCGCCCAGCTGGTGCTGCGCGGCAAGGTGGCCTACCTGTTCGAGCGCTACACAGATGACCAGGAGATGAATGTGCTGGTGCTGTGTACGCCCTCGCACAAGCAGATGGATGTCAATTCACTGGGGCCGGTGCTGGAGACCTGGATCCACTCCACGCAGGGAGAGACGCCGGCGGTCCGCCAGGGGAAAATCCCCGGCCTCATCTGGGCGGTCACCATGTTCGATTTCCGGCTCGCGCCGGTGCCGGGCCAGACGGCCGATATGATGAAGATCGGCTGGGACGGGATGATGAAAATGGCGATCATGGAGCGCTTTGGCCAGTACGACTGGGTGCAGAACTGGGCGCCGGGTTCGCCGTTCAATAATCTTTTCCTGGTGCGCAAGCCTTGTATGGCCGCCGGCGTTATCGAAACCAGCGGCGAAACCGAGTCTGCCGTGGTTGCAGATCAGCAGGCGCGCATCGGTCAGCTGCGCAGCGCCTTCCTCGACGATCCAACCGTCCAGGCGCATGTCAGGAATCCGGACGAGGCCTGGGATGCCATGTTGTCATTCAATGATGGCGGCATCAGCCGACTCACCGGCTTTCTTGCCACGGCCGCGCAGCTGGAAAACAAGCTGGCACGTATCACCGAACAGGTCGAGCATATTATCGATGACCTGGTTAATCATCGCCTGGGGGCCTACTACCAGAAGGATGGTGATGAAGCCGTGGGCAGCAAGGAACGCCTGGCTGGCGGGGTTGTGAAGGCACTGGGTAGTCGCGGCTCGCGCTTTGGTGAGTTACTGAATGCCTTGCAGCTATCAGCGGACCGCTTGCGGCCTATCTATCTGCGCGCGGAAGAATCCAGCGACGAGGCGGAGGGGGGCAGCCCGGATAGCCCGGGTGATGGTGGGCTGAGTGAGCTGGATTCATTGATCGATCTCAACCTTGGCGGTGACGAGGAAGACGAAAATGAAAAGCCGGCCGGCAACATACCGGCCCAGAGCGGCGCGGCACGTTTTGCAAAGGATGCCTTGCGTGACTGGATCGGTCAGGTGAGGGATTTGCCCGAGCGTGATGAACTGGTCAATTTCCTCGGCCTGCCGAGAGATATCCTCGAAAAAACCGGCGATGAACTGATTACCGCCGCTGATCGCCTGAAGCTCGAAGAGCAGTTGGTCGAAGCGTTACACGAGGCGGAAAGCCGGACTTCGGCTACCCGCTATAATCTTGTTGAACGACAGGTGCTGGTGCTGCGCACACTGGTCAATGACTTTATCGATCATCTCGGTAACAGCCAGCTGCCGCATGAGCAAAGGCCCGACTCGGCTGCCGTCAAGGGGCGCAAGCTGTTCGAGCCGCCGCCGCCGATAGAGCCGAAGCACTTGCCGCAACTGGGGGCGAAACCGGTCAATTACTCCGCCTTGTATATTCTGGACTGGTTCGAGGCATTCAAGCGGCTTGCCATTGACAATGCGGGGTACGCGGCGGGCCGGGATATCACGCCGTTACAGAACCAGCAGTTGGGGGGCATCATTGCGACCATTAGCGGGCGGGAAGCGTCTGCCGGTACGGCGCGGCCGGCTGGGAGTTAAGGGTCATGGCATTAAGGTTTCGCTTAACCAGCATCCGCCCGGGTTACGGTGAACTGTCGATACAGAAGTTGCAAGCCGACGGCGACCTTGAACTAAGCTTTCAGCGCAGTTCAGACCAGCATTACCTGGCCGCCGGGGAGCAATGGACGGCGACCGCGCACTGGCATCGGGTTACCGATATGCAGTCGTCCGGCGACGCTTGTACCTGCACGCTGGGCCCCGACATTATCGATGGTTTGCTGCGCTCATCGAATGATGCACTGATGGTCGTGGTGCAGGGCAGCGCGAGCGGCCAGGGCGTGTTACAGATTGTTGGCCGGCTGCTGGGTTCCGATGCTGCCGGCAATACTGCGCCGAGCGCGCCGGCTACGACGATACATACACCTGCACCTGACGTAGACAGTGCAGGCGTAGCGGCGGATGCCGATGTGCCGGAGGAACAGGCGCCGCCATCACCGCCACCTCCCACACCATCACCTGCTCCGCCTTCAGCAGGTTTTCCACGCTGGTTACGAATCCTGCTGCCGGTGTTATTGCTGCTGGCTGCATTGTTTGCGGCCTGGTATTTCAAACTCATCCCCGGTATTGGCGGGGGCGCCGATACGGCCGCATCGGCCCGGACCACGCCGGAGACAGCCGGGAGCACCACGGCGTCTGGTCTCAAGGGACGTGCACTGGCTCAGTCGTATCTTGGCCAGGAGACACGCCCGTCCGCTGTCGAGATGTACAGCCAGGCCGGTGAATGGGAACAGGCTGATGACTGCACGGCGGCGATGATCGTCTACCAGTACGCCGCACAGGCCGACCCCGCCGTTGCCGTCGAGTATGCCCGGCGTTTCGACCCCGACAGTTTCAGTGATGGCGGTTGCATCCGTGCCGCCGACGCTGACACGGCTTCATACTGGTATGAGCGGCCCGCGGAACAAGGCGATGTGGCCGCACAACGGCAGCTCGGCAAGCTGCTGGTCCGCGGCAACAGTTCAGGCATCCTGTATGAACGCGGGCTGAACTGGCTCAAGCGTGCCGCAAAGGCGGGTGATGACGAAGCCACGGCGTTGTTAGGAGAACTGGGTGGAAATGAATAGGGCATGGTGTGATATGCAAAAGCTGCGTGTAACCCGGGGTTTCTTTTCCGTAGGGGTGGTGTTGTGCCTGCTCATGGTATCGCTTCAGGTCGGCGCGGCCGCAAACCGCAAGCCGCTGTTGATGGAAGGCAAAAAGACGCTCTACCAACGCGTGCTGACCCGGCCCGGGGCAAACCTTTTCCAGCAACCGGGCAAGGCTGACACGGGCAAACTGCAGCCCGTGTTTTCCCGTTTTTATGTCTATGCGCGTTCTGAAAAACAGGATGCCGAGTGGCTGGAGGTCGGCACCGATCCGCGTGGGACCACTACCGGTTGGGTGCGAGCGGATCTTACCGTTCCCTGGAAGCAGCAGCTGGTGCTTGCATTCTCCAACCCGGCCGGTCGTGAACGCAATCTGCTGTTTGCCACCCGCGCGGCACTGGAGAGCGTGCTGGAGTCCGAGGAGGCGGGGAAACTGGCCGCCGGGCTGCGTGACACCCTGGAAAAAGGCGGCCGGGATGACAAGGTGATTTCCATAGAGCCGGAAACCTATGTTGATATCAACAAACAGTTTTACCTGCTGCCCATCCTGCAGTCGGAAGAAATCTATTCAGGTTCAGGGTACACGGCCAGAGTGCTGGAGGTCGCCTCCGTCACCAGGTCCGGGAACACGTCGAAGGCGGCTGCCGGTGAAGAGAACACTTCCGCGCCTGATGCAACACAGTCGGACTCCGGCTATCTGAAGAGTTTCAAGGCCGCGGTGGTATTCGTTATCGATTCCACGGTTTCGATGGGCCCCTATATCGACAGGACCCGGGACGCGGTGACACGTATCTACCGCCGTATCGAGGCTGCCGGGCTGCTGGACCGGGTCAAGTTCGGCCTGGTCGCATACCGCTCCAACGTGGAGGCCTCGCCGGGACTCGAATACGTGGCCAGGGAATACGTCGACCCGGTCGAAGTGCAGGATGGTGCGGATTTTCTCGCCCGCGTGAAAGATCTGAAACGTGCCACGGTATCCACCGCCCGTTTCAGCGAGGACAGCTACGCGGGCCTGATGCTGGCACTCGACGAGGTGGACTGGAAAGAATTCGGTGCGCGCTACATGATACTGGTCACTGATGCCGGCGCGCTGGAAGGGGACGATGAGCTGTCTGCAACCGGCCTGGGTGCGGAACAGGTCAGGCTGGAAGCCCTGCATCGCGGCGTTGCGACCTATGTCATGCACCTGAAGACGCCCCAGGGTGAAAAGAATCATGCCCGGGCGGAGCAGCAGTACCGTACGCTGTCCACACACCCGTTGCTGACCAGTCCACTCTACTACCCGGTACAGACCGGCTCGGTCGAGCAGTTCGGCAAGATTGTTGATTCACTGGCCGAGGCCATAGTCAGGCAGGTTGAGGGGGCCAGGCAAGGCAGGAAAGTGGCCGGCAGCGCGGTTACCGCATCACCCGAGTTTGGTAAAAGCACGCCTGCCGCCACCACACAGGAAGACCGGGTGCGCGATGATATCGAAAAACTGGGTTATGCCATGCAGCTGGCCTACCTCGGGCGCATCAAGCAAACCACGGCACCCCCGGTTTTCCGGGCCTGGATGACGGATATCGACTTCGCTGACCCGATCAAACGCTCGGTGGATGTTCATGTGCTGCTGACTAAAAAACAACTCAGCGATATGCAGCTGGTGCTGAAGGGTATTGTCGAAGCCGCCAACGAGGGCCTTACCTCACCGGAAAAATTTTATGACAGCCTGCGTTCCTTCGTGTCGGTTCTGGGGCGTGATCCGAATGCGGTCGTTAGCGAGAATTCGACCAAACTGGCAGACATGGGCCTGCTTGGCGAATACCTCGACGATCTCCCGTACAAGAGCCGGGTCATGAACCTGGACCAGGATACCTGGTCGCGCTGGGGCGTTCAGGAGCAGCTGGCCTTTATCAATTCCGTGAAGCGCATGATGCGCTTGTACGAAATCTATAATAGCGACACGGGCCGCTGGATTTCACTGGCAGACGGCAGCGACCCGGCGGATCATGTTTACCCCGTACCGCTCGATGCCTTGCCCTGACGGATCCGGGCGCCGGCATGATTCACCTGGAAGATGTTCATTGCCGCCGCGGGCAGGGAGAACAGGCTTTTACCGTCAGTATCCCGCACCTGTCTGTCGCCCCGGGGGAAATTATTGCGCTGACCGGGCGCAGTGGTTCCGGCAAGAGTACTGTTCTGGAAATCCTTGGTCTTGTCCTTCGCCCCGACCGGATCGGTGCATTCTCCTGGAAGGAGCACGCTGCCGGATCCCTGGATGTGGCGGCATTATGGAGCACGGATTCCGACCGGCACCTGTCCGGCCTGCGCGCACAACGGATCGGGTTCGTGCTGCAGACCGGTGGTCTGCTGCCGTACTTTACGGTACAAAGAAACATAACGGTGACCAGACGCCTGCTGGGAATGCCCGTCGCGGTGGACCTTGTTGATGAGTTGATCGAGGCGCTGGGTATTGGTCACCTGCTCAGGCGCAAACCACACCAGTTGTCTATCGGTGAGCGTCAACGTGTCTCGATTGCGCGAGCGCTGGCACACGAACCGGCGTTGTTCCTTGCCGATGAGCCGACCTCGGCGCTCGATCCACATCTGGCCAGCGAGGTATTTGAATTGATGATGTCGGCGGTTAACAGGTCCGGAAGCGCAGCCGTCATCGTCAGTCATGACCATGAGCGTGTACGGGAGTGGGGGTTACGTGAAATCAAGGCGCAACTGGTCGGGGCTGCGGGTGGTGACCGGTCGGTCTTTGAAGGATAAGGAGGGAGCGTGCCCGGAAGTATAAGTAGCCGGATACATCTGCTGCGCTTCAGCCTGGAGCAGGCTGTCCATGACCTCCGTCATGACTCCAGGTTGTCGCTCGTGCTGATTGTCTCCGTGGCATCGATACTGGCACCGCTGCTGCTGTTGTTCGGACTGAAAACCGGGGTTGTGTCGACACTGAAGCAACAGTTGCTGGAAGACCCGCGCAATCTCGAAATCATTGTGTTCGAGAATGCGCGTCTTGATGATGCGTGGTTCGCTTCACTTGGAAAAACGGGAAAGGTCGGCTTCATGGTGCCGCGCACGCGTACCATCAACGCGACTATGGATGTTGTCGGAGAACGGCGCAAGGTGATTTCAGGTATTGAGGTGATACCTACCGGGACGAGTGATCCCCTGATACCGGAAGGCTACAGGGTGCCGCGGGAACTGGACCAGGTCATATTGAGCTACACGGCGGCAAGGCGGCTTGGTGTCGCGGCCGGTGAAAAACTGCAAGGCGTGGTGAAGCGAAGATTACAGGACAGGGGCCAGCTGGTTAAATTCGATCTGGGTATCATCGAAGTGCTTCCGGAAAGCGCGTATGGGCGCAACGCGCTGTTTTCCTCTGTTGCGTTGCTGCTGGCAATCGAGGACTACCGTGATGGTTTCGCGGTCGAGGAAATCGGTGCCACGGAAGGTGCGCGGCGGCAGCAGCAAAGAACAGTTTTTGCCAATGCCAGGATCTATGCGAAAGACCTGGATGCCGTTTCAGAGGTCGCAGATTTTATACGTGATAGCGGTGTTGAGGTCAGAACCCGGGCCAGGGATATCGAAAACGTCAAGGCGGTTGAACGTGTTCTGACTTTTATTTTCAGCGTGATTGCAATCATAGCAAGCATCGGTTTCGCGCTGTCGCTGATAGGTGCATTGTGGATAAACGTGGAAAGAAAGCGGCATGACCTGGCCTTGCTGCGCCTGCTTGGCCTCCGGCGGGAGGGGGTGGTTCTGATACCCGTCATACAGGCGGCGGGCATTTCCATTGTGGCCTATCTGCTTGCGATGCTGGCGTATATGATCGGGGAGAATGTGTTTAATCAGCAGCTTGGCGCTAACCTTTCGGAGTCCCAGTTTGTTTGCAAGTTGCTGTGGACTGACGCTGTTATTGCAGGTGGATTGACCCTGTTGGTGGCCCTGTTGGCTTCTTTGGTAGGAGGATATCGTGCGAGTAAAGTGGATCCGGCTGAATGCCTGCGTGAAATCTAGTCTGTCCCGCAGCAGGGGGTGCTTGTTTGCCGGGATTCTGTCGCTGCTCCCGGGCATCGTCATGGCCGCGGCAGAACCGCAGTGGGCGGAAAAATACTATAACCCCAAGCCTGCGGCCGAAGATGTCATTATACCGACGCCTTGTGGGGGGGCGATGACCTTTCGCAGGGTAAGTGTCGAATCCAGCGGCCTGCTGGATGACTGGATGGTGACTGTCGGAAACAGTTCTGAGGAACTAGGCTATGCCGAGAACCCGCACCATACGCATATCGCCGGCAGTTTTTTCGGCACGCCGAACTCGCGTTACTTTCTGCTGGGAAAGTATGAAGTCAGCCAGGCGCAATACGAATCGGTCATGTCGGGGGAGTGTCAGAAACCGACGATGAAAAAGCGTCTGCCGCAAGCCGGGGTCAACTGGTTTGATGCGGTGGAGTTTGCCCACCGGTATACATTATGGCTGAGCAGCCCTGCCGGCGGCGCAGCCCTGCCCAAGGAAGATGGCGTGGCGGGATTTGTGCGTCTGCCGACCGAGGATGAATGGGAATATGCTGCGCGAGGCGGGGACCGTGTATCCCTGTCGGATTTCCGCGAGAGAACTGCGCCGATGTCGGAGGGCATTGCCCGCTATGTCTGGTCGGCGGGAACCGCCTCGGCAAACGGCAAGGCACAGCTGATCGGGTTACTGGAGCCCAACCCGCTGGGATTGCACGATATGCTCGGAAATGTAGATGAGATAGCGCTGGAACTGTTTCGGCTGAACCGCCTGGATCGTATGCATGGCCAGGTCGGGGGCTTTGTGATCCGCGGCGGAAATTATTTTACCGCTGCGCCAGAGATGCGCTCTTCCCTGCGCCAGGAAGTTCCGCTCTACAAGGATGGAAAAGCACTCAAGAGCAAGACGACCGGCTTTCGGGTGGTGATTTCGACGCCCGTGATCACAAGCCCGGCCCGCTTGCAGAAGATAGCAGAAGCCTGGCGCAGCCTGGGCACCGGGGAGGGAGGGGCAGACGAACATATTTATACCGAACTGAAAGGAAAGACCTTCGACAACCCCGTTGAAGAACTCGCTGCCATTGCCTCGGCGATGAGCGACAAGAGCATGAAGCAGCGTATTACCGCCTTGCGTGACACCATGCGGGCAACTATCGAAGCCAGAAACCGGCAGCGCGACCAGGCTGCCAGGGAATCCCTGCGCCTCGGTGGCGTGCTGTGCCAGAAACTGAGGGACGATAACAAGGCCGTCAGTGGCCTGGAGAATGTGTATAACAAATGTGTCACGGCGCGCGGTGAGAGCGATAAACGGTGCGCACGGTATAAAAACAAGCTGGATACCGAGCAGGATGTTCAGAACTACAATCTTGGTGTCTATGCGGAATCGGTGATGGGTACGGCACAGAATTATCAGGGTGCAGCACTGGAGAACCAGCTGGAACTGTTGATTGAAGGCCTGAAAAAACGCCGCTTTGAAAATCTGGTTCCCTTTGTTCGGGTCTATTCCAGACAGGCCGGGGAATACGGGGGCGACTGGCGGGTGAGACGGCAGGACTGGTTCAAACAGTGCGCATCAGAAAGCTAGCTACTGGCCGGCCGGTTTGCCTTGCCGGTAGAAAACAGGCCTGTTTTCAGACTGAATTTCATATTACCATGGTAAAAACCGGGGAAAATAACATTACAGGGGAGAAAAAATGTTGAATGCCAGGTCTGTAAAAACCATTTCGGTCGTATTGGCAACTTCACTACTGTTTACCGCCTGCAATGTGAATCCTCCCAGGGGGGATGATAGCTCCGCCACCCCGTTGACACCGGCGGAAGACGAGCTCCGTACGGAGGCGGGTTCCATGAACCGATCGGGCCTGCAGGCGTGCCTGATCAGCGGAGGGGCCGCAGCTCTTGGTACGTATCTTCTGAGTAAGGACAAGACCAAGTCCATTGCAGCCGCGGTGATCGGTTGTGGCGTTGGTGTTGGCGCGAACTATTACCTACAGAACAAGCGCAAGCAATACGCGGGTAACGAAGAACGCCTGGAAACAATGATAGCGGATATCCGCGAGGATAATGCCCGACTGTCCAGGATCATCCAGTCGGCCGAAAAAGTCATGAGCGGGGATAAACAGCGCATTGACGAGATCGACAAGGCGTACCGGGAAAAGCAGATCACCCTGCAACAGGCGCAGGACAAGATGAAGTCCGTTGACGACAACAGGGCATACCTCGAAACGACGCTGGAAAATCTCCGCAAGCGCGAAGCCGAGTGGCAGAAAGTCGCTACCGAAGAGCGTAAGGTGCAGTCCAGTGACGGCATGGTTAAGATGGACAAGGAAATCAGCCAGCTGCAAGGGCAAATTGCCTCCCTGGAAGGGGACCTCGAGATTTTGGTAAACCGGCGTAGCATCTCGCCCATTGGCTGATGAGAGAGAGAATCATGTCTGGAAAGAATATTGCCCTGCTGTGTTGTATCACCCTGCCTGCGCTACTGGGCGGCTGTGCGGTCTCGCCCGAGCAGTGCGACCCTGGCAAGAATGACAGTTTTGTCGGTGCCCTGTCGGGGAATGTCTCCGGTTGCTACGCGGCCCGGCAGGAGAAGCTGGAAAGCGATCTGGCGGAGAAACAGCAACTGAATCAGGCGTTCCGGGAACTGGCCGCAGCGATTGAACAGGAAAAACAGCGACTGGCCGGTGAGTTGCGCGGCAAGCAGGCGGATTACTCGGCATTGAACAAGTCATGGACAGTTATTCAGGCGCGCCTGGAGCAGCGCAGTGTCGAGAACAAGGCGCTTGCCGTGCAGGTGAAAAGAATGCAGGAAAAAGTCTCCGCGATTAATCAGCCAAGTGACAAAAACCAGGCTGAAAAACAGAAACTCCTGAATGATCTCAGGCGACAGGCTGCGATACTCAATGAAGAACTGGATGCCGGTTTGTATTGATTGCGAGGGATAAAAACGCTGGCGTGGGGTGGCTGTGATTTCACTGGAATAACCACCTGGCGCGTATTGACATGCCTGCCGGGCAACCTATAATGCGGCAGTTTACGATCATAGGCGCGTAGCTCAGTTGGTTAGAGCACCACCTTGACATGGTGGGGGTCGTTGGTTCGAATCCAATCGCGCCTACCAGATTAGGTAGCATGTGGGGGCAGATTTGAAATCTGTCCCCATTTTTATTACAAAAGGCCGTCATTGCGAGCACTCCACCATCGCCTGCGGCGGTGGAGTGCTCGCAATGACAGTCGTTCTGTCCCTATTTTCAAGTGGCCTCTCGTAATGGTCACCACTGGAGCTCACAAGCATGCCTGTAGTCACTCTCCCCGACGGTAGTCAGCGTTCCTTCG
>VAPC010689065.1_pt1 | contig 16110 bp, 27 predicted proteins | sample 3395121 | NCBI WGS metagenome assembly VAPC01 (sample SAMN08290434, study PRJNA428436) | hydrothermal vent metagenome | isolation source: Deep-sea hydrothermal vent chimney | place: Indian Ocean: Southwest Indian Ridge | depth 1711 m m
ATTTCCATGCCGTTTCCAATGATCATGTAACCACGATAAATATCTTCTTCGGGATTATGTTGCACTTCCCACGGTTCTTTAGTGTGTTTCATTGCGCGGTCTCCTCTTCCAATTCGACAAGATCTGCATCGATTGCCAGTTTCAATATCTTGTCGAGCCAGAGGCGCTGGGCATCGGCGGCCGGCAGTTGAGTTAAAAAACCATCTTCCCAAAAGCCCGAGAATTCTGCCCACTGCACCCAAGGTCTGTCGGCCTCATCTTCTGTCCACCAATTCAATACCTTCCAGGCTAGGGGAAGATGTAAGGGATCGCCGTCCTCATCAACCTCGTAAAGGTCAGGCCAAACGAATTCCCACTCAGGCCCTTCGGGTCCAGTTATGCCAAATTGTCCTTTAGGCATGCCGGCTAAATTGCAGAGCAGATCGCTTTTTTCTTGATCGGTCAGCAACATGCTTTTCTCTTGATTAGTTGGGTCGTCTGGTTGTTCTTCCGTCATTCTTTTCTTCCCTTCGGATACACCCTGTAAACAATGCAATGAATGCCATCGGCCGCCATGATAGGCTTCCCCTTTATAAGCCTCTCTTTTACTGCTCATTTATCTACCTCCTTTTGTCTCCAATAAGCCGGGGGGTTCTGATAAGACCAGTGCATTTCCGCTAACCGTCTCCACCAATCGCCACGATTATCACATCGATAACTTATGTCCTTGCTGATATAGGCGATATCAACATCCATATCCGGATCGGGCAACCTGTCGCCGACACTAATCCAGTCGCCTTTATCGCTCATAGCTGCATCTCTAATAATAGATAATATTTCTCTAGCTTCATCTCTATCAGATTCTTTTTCCGTTTCCGGAAGATCTCCATACAGAGTAGAAAGTTGGCGCTTCCATCTTTGCACCAGTTCAACAGGAATAGTTACTGATCCTGTACCGTTACTGATACTGTTCTTAAATAGATAGCGCATCCAGCCAGCCCATGAAGCATGGGCATAATCGGCTAGGCTTTCTATTATCTGTGTGTTTTCATCTTCAACGCTAGTCCACTTTCTATCACTCATTTTTACCTTCCTTTACCTTGGCTATAGCCGCTTTAGCCATGTCTCGCAGCACTTGAACTTTCGCTGTAAGAAGCTCGTCGTCAGATGTCGGATCGTCTGCTAATCGTCCTACATATTCGACCTGTTCAGCAACCTTGTATAATTCCGGCACGGCCGCCATTAAATAAGCATTGTCTTTCCCATGCAATAACTCGGCAACAGTCCATTCGACAAGCTCAGGACAAGTGTAATCACCCGCATCTATAATTAACCAGCTTCCTCCAAACCTCTCAACTACCCAAGGGGTACGCTCTATCATCTTTTCTCCCTTCGCCTCTCCATCTGTTTGCTCATGAAATCTGCTATGTCGCATATACATCCACCACTAAATAAAGACCCCATAATAGGGAAAAAACAATACTGCCGCCATGGCGCATACCACTTAACAATCCCCAATTCGTCCCCGCTGGTTTTGTTTATGCAAGACCACGTTCCTGTCTTTTTCTTTGGATATAATCACGATACATCTATTAATTCTATATACTCGTAATTTGCCAGCATAACAGTTTTCCGCTGATCAATTAAATCATCTATCATATTGCTCATCGAATTGATCGCTCCACCATGTTGTAACCCGTTCCATAGGCCACCTAGTAATTAAAAAATCAATAATAGATACTACCATGAACATGACTACCCAAAATCCCCAAGTCGTGACCACAAACAGTATCGAGTAAATATATACTACAATGTGCGCCTTATCTTTTAATCCTAAAACATTCACCCACAAAATTACGGCCGAGATAATAAACCCAATACCAATATAAATCATTAACGCAATCCGTAAATTAATCATTATCCCGTCTAATCATCAGCTTCAATAGTGTATTTATCGCTTGAGTTGATTATCTCAAAAAACATTCTTCCTCCTCCTTCAGTTGAACGCGCGTTACTTGAATATCGGTACCCTATAGTTCAAGATCGTCTATTATTCGACTTATCTCCTTTGTGTTGAACATTAGCTGCCTGTTGGAGGATTTTATCTTGCCGCCAAGAGGGGAACAATCTGGAATAGTATCTTTATCCTCGACAACTTCTAACGGCCGTTCACATAACACCATATGTAATGTCTCTCGTAGAGTTTTGATAATTTGGCCTTGCTCTTTAATCTCTTTTTCAAGAATGACAAGCAAGGGAGGTATTTCTTTGTTTCGCGCTACTTTCGTTCCTACATTTTCTAACATTGAGTCTCCTTGGTTTCTCGTATCCGTTAAAATCCGCTACCACTGACTTAAAGGGTTGGCGTTGTTATCCTTCGTCTTCATCGCCAATGATTGCGTCAAGTTTGGGCTTGATAACATTAGCCAAATCTTCGAGACCCATATGAATTTCTAGGATGCCACTGCGATCACGAACGCTAGATTTGGTGCCAAGTTTTTCTCGTACTTCTTTCGCTGCCTTGCGAGTACCTTCGAGATGTTGTATCTCGACTTCCTCGGGATTTACCATATTGGTGGAGCGAAGGGCGTTAATAGTCCGTTCTGCGGCACCTTGACCGTTGTCCCGGTCATATGCCCAGGGATCAAAACTATCTCCAGAAAGATCAACCTTCATAACACGTCCTTGGACATAATCGAAATAGGCATGTCTCTCGATGAGTGGACGAGCTTCTGACGCAGTCATTGGTTCATTGCTGTACTGAATAAATCCTGCACCTTGAGAGCGAGCACCATTGAAAAGCGCTGCCAAAACTTCAGCTTTATCTAGATCTACAATAGATATTTTTGTCATCGTTATCTCCTTGACTCTCTATATTCGTCCATTAAAATCCACTATCACTGACTGAAAAGGCTGACGCGGGTCGGTCCTTCCCCGACCTCTTGTTTGATCAAAACAGAACCATCCTCTGCCGGTCACGATCCGACACCTCTGACCTCAAGGTTAATTACGCCCATCTTGGGCCAGTACGCATCCATTACGCTAAAAGGGAGTATGTTATATTGCCACACGGCCGCATCATATTTCATGATTGTAAGTGTAACAAGAACTTGAGCAGTTTGTCAAGAAAGTCGGAAACGGACTGGAATTTTTCTGGAAACCTGGCTTATAGGCGCTTCTGGGTCGTTTTTGGGCGTTTGAAGATTCCCCTTGAGCTTTTATGGGCCTTTATGGGTTTTTATGGTTTTTTGTGAGTCTTTGTGGATCTCTTGAAGAGCTTTAGAGCGCTTTCTGGCGCATCTTCTAATTGTTTCTTGACTGCTTTCTATTTTCTGATTGCTTTTTGATTGCTTTTTGTGTCTTTTCGGCCGTTCCTAGTCGCTTGTGTGCCCTTTTCGGCCGCTTTGCTATGCGAAATACGCGGGCCGGTGTCGCCAAACGCGGGTTTTGGCTCGTGTTTGAGGGTTGTTGCGTGTAGTACACACATTGGGAGAGTTGGGGGGGGATTTGAGCAGATCAGGGGGGCTGGAGGGGCAAGGGGGGCTTGAGCAATCTGTCAAGAAACTTGAAAATGGGCTGGAAATTTTCAATGGGGTGGGGGAGCAAAAAATGCGACGCGCATTTTTTGTGGGGGGCGAACCCCTCCCCACTTTGCCCCCGAAACCGGCCGGAAATAGGGCAGGCGTCCCACCAGCATGGGGGAGAGCCGGCCGATAATAGGGATGACGCTACCAGGCGCCGGCTCGGCCGCTTCTCGGAGCAGCTGCGAGCCACCAGGCGCAGGGTTGGCTCCCCACCGGCATAGAGGCGGAGCGGCCGGTAATAGGGACGGCTCCCCACTTTAGCCGATGGGAGCCAATAGGGCTGGCGTCCCACTCGCCTAGAGTACGTGCGGCCGAAAATAGGGTTGACTCCCCACTAGCTTTGCTGGCTGTTGTTTGTGGACGTCGCTTAAATGCTCGATTTTAGCCCGTTTTTGGCGCTATAGGTGCGCACCCATAACATGATATCTAATAGCCATTGTAGCCGTACTAATGCCCAAATAGGCGTATTGTACTGCCTGTTTATTGCCTGTTCACTTGACACATCAGGCGTATAATCGTTATAATGCTGGTATCTTATTTTAGTCCACAGGAGATAGCAATGGAATGGAAGTATATTTTAGGATACAGACTGAATAATGGTCGAGGACAATTGTATCTATGCGATCACGTAGTGAATGGACATAAGAAGACCAGAACTTTCTCGAGTTCACTTGCTAAACGTTTTGATACGTTTGGACAGGCATTAAAGTATAAGTCCACTTACCTAGGCTCCCATTGGATGATAGAGCCAGTATAGAAGACAGTACAACAATCCACAGGAGATAATCAAATGCTAAAATCATTTTTATTGACAGTTTCCGTTTCCGTTTTAGTTCTTTATTGGTTTGGCGCTATTGCTGCCTTAGTCGCTTTGATAGTGCTAGGCGTAGTTGTTTACAGGGGAATATGAAATGTGCAGAGAGGATCCCACTACTTGGATAATATCAAAGAATTTTGATCTTAATGCCATGGGTGACAATTTGGTTGCAATACTCGAGCAGTCAACGAGTCAAGAGATAAAATCCGGCCGCAGCTGGTATAGCGATTGTAATAAATTGGTGGGCAGACTCGCCAAAAAATACGATCATAACATCCAGACAGTGACAGGTATATTGGCATCCCTGTCACCAGAAACTAATTTCAGCCAAAACGTCAAGGATACAATTGGACTGCTTACAAATGGAGATAATGCAATTGTCACCACTTACGAAAAGAATAGAATCAAAGCGTTGAAAATTCTATCTGGTGAATTAGACATACACGATCATTATTCGCAAGCGATCACAAAAACGGCCGGATTCTACTTTAATATCTTGCAACCACTAGACATTACTCGAGTGACAATTGACAGGCATTCTAGTCGAGTAGTGCATGGGTATTACCTAACAGGCAGCGAATCCCGATTCTACTACAATACTCGAGTGACAATTGACAGGCATTCTAGTCGAGTAGTGCATGGGTATTACCTAACAGGCAGCGAATCCCGATTCTACTACAATACTCGAGCAAAGTATCAAAAAACCGAAGGTATATATTTTAGTATAGCCGAAAAATATGATCTACTACCTCAACAGTTACAAGCTATTACTTGGTTAACGTATCGACGTTTGATCGTACCAGCTAGGTATAAACAAAATGACGTCAATTTCAGCGACATAATTTTATAGTTTACAGGAGATAAAAAATGTTTACCTTAGAAAAAATCATAGGCATTTTTGTTCCATCGACAGATCACATTGATCAAATCATATCCACAGAGGATTATGAGGACAGGATCCTATATGTTGGCGAACAATTTGCGTCATGGTTTGGCGGATTTCAAGCGTTTACAGGAGGCCTCGGCGGGTTTTTAGCCAATGACGGCCGTTTAGTCACAGAGGATACAACAATAGTAATATCATGGGCTACACTACAGGCATATGAGCAATTTTACACTGACGTGATCGAGCTCGCGTCTCGTTTGGCTGAGGAATGGACACAGGAAAGTGTAGCAATATTGGATGAAAAATTCCATCTACATCTAATAGGTGCTGACGAGAAGATCAAAGAAATAGCGTAGTCGCTACATGGAGCGGGCTGGCCTGCACTGGCTGACTGTCGCTGTATTGGGCAGGCTGGCCTGTACTGGCTGTCTGTAGCTACATGGAGCGGGCTGGCCTGCACTGGCTGACTGTCGCTGTATTGGGCAGGCTGGCCTGTACTGGCTGTCTGTAGCTACATGGAGCGGGCTGTCCTGCACTGGCTGACTGTCGCTGTATTGGGCAGGCTGGCCTGCACTGGCTGACTGTCGCTGTATTGGGCAGGCTTGTCTGTAGGCTGTCTGTAGAAATCTTTAAGGTTTGGGCATTATGATCGATCTTGCATTAGCTAAAATCATGTTGCTGTTTGTGTTGGCTGTTTGGCATTGCGCCATGGCAATGCGCAATGTCAAGCCACTGATATATCACCAGTACACTGATGGTACACGGGCAGTGTACAGACGGCATACCGGCCGGATTCCACTTGCACATCACCGGGATACAGGCCCACCAGGAAAGGACCTACCTCATGCTGCACATACGCGCCCTTCAAGATGTCCTGACGGAATTTTGGGGATCCCCGTTCAAGAATCAAGATCCATTTCCAAATTGGGGAACTGGCTCGAGCGTTTCAAGCCACCTTCGACTATGGCTGGACAGCAGCGAGCAGCTGAGGCCGACTGAAGTTCTGAACGGCCGTTCAATTCTTCATTCGCTCATGGGCCGGGAAGTTCTGAACAGTCGTTCGATTCTTTGGCCTGGCCTGGCTTAGGTGAACCAGCGCCCCCCCCCGAGCAAATAACGCGGTTGGACTTGTGCCGGCCGGATTCGAGCGGAGCCAGATCAACGCAATGGGACTAAATGGCGGCCGAAACGAGATCAACGCAGATCCACAGGACCCGGCCGCATCAAGAACTGAACAAGTGTTCAATCCTTCGTTCATCGGTATACTGGCGGAACACGCACGGTATACGGCCGGTGTTCCCACAGTATTCTCACGGTGTGCAACCTGCATACTACCTGCATGCGGCCGGGATACCGCCTGTATACAGCCTGTGTACTCACGGTACACGGCCGGTCGACCAGCGGTATACAGCCTGTATTCATGGTGTTGTTGTAATACCACAACACCGCCATATGTGGGGGTGACCCCCTCAAAATGCCCCAAAATGCGTACCTCTGGCAGCGGCCGAAATTGGTCGATCTTGTACCCATGTAAAACGACAAAACGGGCGTTCTAGGTACCCCCGTGATAGATTGTATCCTTCTAACTGGCACGGCTCAAAAAAGGGCGTTTTTGTGCGGCTGCGGGGACGCTGGAATGTCATTCTTGCGCAATAGTGGCGCCCGTTATTTGGGGGGTATCGGTGCTCGAGATGGACTTGTGAAAAGCGGCCGGGAGCGGTTTGGGGGATAGCCGGGAGAAGATTGGGAAAGGTTCGGAAGTGGTTAGGGGCGGGTGAAGGCGGCCGAGTGGGGGGTTTGAAGGCGGCCGAGCGGCGCTGCGAATAGTTCATCCACGTTCGAGGGCGGCCGAATCGACCACCTCGGGTAGTAGTTGACCACAGTGGGAGCACCGGCCGGCACTGCTTTCCAGGGCCTGGAGGTCTTCCCACAACGTGGTGCGCCCAACCCCTAGCGCCTCAGCCAAGGTATAGGAAGTCTTCGCCTCATAGCGGCCGGAACTGATCAAACCTACCAGCCGACGCCGGCGCTCTTCCACCCGACGCCGCATTGACTCATTGTGCGCCTTCCTCCCCCTAAAGAATGCGTTTCTATGTTCATCGCTATAAAAATGGAGCATGTTTCAAAACCAACAATTGAACGGCTGTTCGATACTTCGTTCACTTCTTCAATATTCTACCACAAGCCAAACTTATAGATCAAGCAGACACTTACATAAGCAAGCTGCGCTATAAGACACAAACCCTATTTTTAGACCTTCCACCTCTATATCGGTGGGGTGTCAGCCCTTGCCACCCGGTGGTTTTTTAGCGAAAGTGGGGCGTCAGCCCTAAATGTAAATATTCCTTATGATAAAAACGAGTATAAGGAACCAACTCGGCCGAACCGACGCAAGACCAGCGCTACAGGGGCAAGTATAAACTGCTTTACACCCCCTTGACAACCAATTGCAAACCCGTATAATAGTGGTTGCTTGTACGGACTGGCTCGATGGGACCAGAGACCGACAACCAGGGACCTTAAAAGAGAATCCAAAATAGCAAAATAGAAAAACGATTGTGGACCTCCTGGAGGCCATCACAAAACAACGTGTGATCACAGGTGTATGGGATGCACATCTCTCCCTCTGAGCGTGGCCAATGTTCAGGGGGCACGGTATGGCCACCGAGCAAGTTTACCCCTAACAAGCTAAACTAGGCCGCTATAGTTGCAACTAAGGCGGTGGAAGAGGCGGGGGTACTGAGAAGGATCCGGGTTCGACTCCTGGGGTGGTCTCCCGGAGGTTTACAATCGAGAAATAACGCAGATAGATCCCCTGGGTTAGGAGTATTAGCTTGAGGCAAAGATCGGCCGCACAAATAAGGACAAGGAAAACAAGATCGTCTAGTGCGGCGCCGTGCACGGGGCGCTAGACCAGCGTCAGCAGGCCACCTCTGGTAAGTTTGGTCACTTTTCCAGAGCATCGGTTCGAATCCGATATACTCCTGCCCCATGGGGTTTATCTGCGATTATAGGCCTATCCAGGTATGATAGGATAGGTTATGATAGGATAGGTTTTGGGCCTGTCAGGTTTCGACAGGTTGGTCTAGGGTACGAGTAGCGACAATCGATCAAGGTTAAGACGCGAAAGTATTCGCATGACGGTCAGTCTGGACGAGGGTTCGAATCCCACCACCCGAAAGTCCAGGAGTAGGTTCTGAAAGCTGATCACTGAAAGGCCTGCTCAGGGCAATATGGGCCTGTGGCTCAGTGGCAGAGCGTCCCTCTGATAAGGGGAAGGTCATTAGTTCGATTCTATTCAGGCCCACCTTAAAAACACACGAGAATCAGGCATTCTTTGCCCGGCAATCGACGCTGAATGAACGAGGATATATCCCAGTGATCGGTGCGGGGTCATGGAGCAATCGGCCGAAAGAGCAGAAGCCCCAGAGTGCGAAGCACTTGCCAGGCAAAGAGGGCCTGATACCAAAAAGGAGGTGGGAAAATGGGGTTCATCATATCTGACAAAAACATCTCTATAGTTGGTCTGGCAGTTTACAAGGTTGGCGGACTCTGGGAGTCTTTCGTCATAGTTGAACGAGACAAGGACGGCAAGCCCATAGGCTTCTCCGCGATTATCGAGGGCGAGATCGTCAAGGCTACCAGCGTGGAAGAGTTAGCCCTAAAGATAGCATAAGGTGGTTGGTCCAGGGGTAGGACAACGGACTCCAAACCCGTTAGCGGTGGTTCGAATCCACCACCACCTGTAATCCACTAGATCGTCGATGATAGCATGGCATAGAGTAGATCATCGGTATATCGAGGGCTCATACTCTAGTACATGCCGCTGTGAACCCGGATCAAAAAGGGAGGTGGTTAGTCAGATCAAATTGACAGACATTATCAACCATACGGCCGTGTTCGACCTGGTGCGACTCCAGGCGACAGGATCGAGACCAGGAGCCGGTGTTACTGGTAACCTGGTAGACCTTAGTTGATCAGAGAGACATTCAAGGGGCGAACAATGCCCTAACGTATTAGGAAGTGTCGAGGGAGATCCGAGGGATAAGAGCGGGCACGGTTTATCGAGGTCCAGGGCGGGCTGTACGGGGGCAACTCCGAACAGGATAGGCTGACCGGGAGGTTCAGTCAACGACCTAGGCCTTTTTGTTTTTAGGCTTGTCGCGAGCTTGTTGGATAGACTGGTAATAATTGGCCTTGACATTGACATTGGATACTATTATATTGATGGTAAGTAGTTAGTCGATTTTAGCTTTTAGCAAGGAAGGAAGAAATGAAAACGAACAAGGTCAACTTTGCGGTGATAAAGGTTACTGGCAGGGGGTTCAAGATCCGGTTCGTCAGGGACCGAGGGCGGATCAAGGTTCGGCCGGTTCGCCAGGAACATCTCGAGCGGATCAACCGACTGATCGTCAACCATCCCCCCGAGGATATATTCACATACTTGGTCAGGGATGGACAAGAGACGGAACTGTACAACGGATAAAAAAAACAAGGCCTCGAGCAATCGGGGCCTTTTATTTTGGGGGTTGACAATTAGATTGTGAATCCGTTATAATGGTGGTAGGTTTATTCATAGCAAGCAAGGACAAGGAAGCGATGAATTACAAGGAAGCACCTACAGGGAAAGTAAATCGATACGGCGGCTATTGTCCCCACTGCGGCGGGTATGTTGCTGCCAGGGCTGGTGTACTGGTTAAGAGGTTAAGCATCGGCCGCAACGGGGGGCAATGGGCACCGGCTCATTTGAGTTGCGAAAATGCCCACGGGGCGGCAGTTAGCACGATCACAATAGGCAACAACAGCTACACCCGGAACGTTCGGGGACGCTGCGAAGATGCTCCCTGCTGCGGTTGCTGCACAATTTAGGCAGGTCAAAATAGGAGATTGTTATGACAACGGTCTAAAAAGCCGAAACACCCCAAAGTAATCGGGGTGTCCACCAGGGGCTGACCATCCAGGTGCTGAGGAAGGCGGGTCAAAAAGGACAAGGAAAATGAACGGGATAACATGGCCAAGCAAACAAGGGAACTTTGGTAAGGATCAGACGGTTTACAATGACAACGGACTGCTGAAATGCACTAGGTGTCACCAGATCACCCAGAAGGGCGAATGCCCAAAGTGTGACCACCTGTTCGAACTGGGGTTCGACTATAAAGCCGTTCGCAAGTGTGATGATTGTAGTAAAACAATCGAATGGGGAGAAAACGGGTTCGCCTTATACGAGTTCAAGGACGGCCGGTCTGAAGTCGTTTGTGAACGTTGTTCCATCTTCAACGAAAAAATCGACCAGGAGAATATGCTCCAGGCTGAGAATAAGCCTTGGTTCGACCCAGAATTATTCCCAGAACTGCAAGGGGGACAGGTTAAAATCAAGCAATGTCTATCTTGCGGCGGTCTGGTGCCTATAGCCAGAGTTGTATCCAAATGCGATAACTGCCTGGAGCAAATCGGCCGGATAGCGGCCGAAGCTGATGCAGATCCAGCCTACCAGGCCATCGAAGCCGCCATTGAATCAGGCGAGGCCTTCCAATGTGCCTATTGCGGGATCACTGATGACATCAGCCAGTTAGATAATAGCCGTCCAGGCATAAAGAGATGCCAGACCTGTGCAGCAACTAGGCAATTATTGCTAAAAAAAGCAAGTAAGCCGATAAACTAGCCGAAACCCCCTGGGATAGGAGTAATCAGGGGGTCCATTGGGGAACGGCCTCCCCAGTGTTGAAAAGGCAGGCCAAAAGGAAAAGGGACATGAAAGTCACAATCAGGTTAGGCTTCGACAAGCACGGTACACGATATTATGATGATTGCGAATCAGCAATTATAGGTAGTCGTGATGGGTTCGTTCTTTACGAGTTCGCCGACGGCCGAGCCACGGAGATCACCTGCACTAGCTGCGCAGGCATTAATGTGGATGAACTAATTAAGGGGTATGAATTATTTGAATGCTCATATTGTGGAGTTATTCATGCCAAAAAAGAGCGTGATACCACTCGGCCGGGAATAGTAAGGTGTAAAACCTGTAGGGAAACAAGGCGTTTATTGTTGGCCAAAGCAGCTGCCCCTGTAGATTCAAATTGATTTTAGTGTATTACTAGCCGAAACCCTTGGGCAGGTAGACCATGGGTCCATTGGAGAATGACCTTCTCAATGTTGAAAATGGCAGGTCGATTTTTTATAGAGCATTTAGTGCTAAAAGGAAAGTAAAAATGAGTAATGAACTGAACATGACCGAGGCTGAAAAAAAAGCTCTGACAAAGGTCAACAAAATATATGAGGGTGTTTTTCACAAGATGCTAGAACAATGGTCGGCCACCGAAAAAGCAGTTACTGGGCGCGAACCTTTGATCGACTTGGGTTTAAGAACATTTCATATCCCTGGCCTACGAGATAAGAACGGCCGCCAGGTTCAGATCCCCGCCAAGCCAGGCCGATACTCATATTTGGTCTACCAAGTACCCAAGGGCAAGAAACATTGCTATACCCCGTGGAAAGATACCAAAGGCCGATATTGGGCTTTTACATATATCCCGCGGGGCAAGGGGTCCAGGAGCGGCAAACCTGAGCGGTGGGCAATCGGGAATGAAGTTTCCTTTACCACCAGGAAGGCCGCCAAGGCTCGAGCGTTAAAGCGATATTACAAAGGCATTGAAAAGTAAAAACCAGTAAAACAAATGCTCATAACGGTCCAGGTTGGCGCGATGCCAATCTGGACCAAAGGATGATTGATATGAAAATAACGTATTATTCAGCACCATGCACAGTATGTATTCTTTACAGGCAGCTTAAAGGTTTACCACCTAACTCCAAAGATGAATATTGGCAGCAAAAATTGCCCAATGGCAAATGGTACCATCCAACAGCAGTTGGTAAAGCATTCCACAAACAGGCATTAAACCATTACGACTAGCAAAGGAAAAATATAAATGACCAGTCAAGAAGATACACGATATCTAGCACGTCACACATTACCGGATCTTATTGGTCAAACAATTGTCAAGGTGTTGCTGCATCAGAACAGCATCGGCGACGTGTTCGCAGGCTTCGAGACGGACAAAGGCACCCGGGTATGGGTCCAGGCAAATCCAGAGGGTAATCCGGGTGGATTTTTAGCCGTTGAACCATTGGTTGAGACTGACATCCAAATAGGCCTCCAGGCGCTCCTGATCACCCCTGGAACGGGGGTTCGATAGCAGATCGGTATATTGACATAGATAGACCCAAAAGAGCCCAGAAATAGGCCTTCTAATCGGAGTAAAAAGACATGATACACATTGACGATCTAGTAGAAATTAATCAGGGTGACAATAATTGGACAGGTCCTTACAAGGTGGTGGACTGGGGGCTGAGGAGCGATTTTATCAACAACGGCCGGACCGAGGTGTTATACCTGCAACCACCTATCAAGCATACTGACCCAGATTTTATTGACTATCCCATACACCTACTACATGCCCATAGGGCAGAACGGCGGAGCGATGGGCTCCTGGCTTTTAGATACCCTCGAGCACTTTGCCGGCTGGTATTGGCAAAGCAGAACGGTGGTTCGGCTAGAAACAGCTTAGAATCGGAGTTACAGCGTTATGACAAGTAAAGAAGATGCCAAGCAAGACCACTTGACCCTTCACAACGGTACAATCATTTCTAACAACAAAGCCAGACAGCGAATAATTGCCCGGCTACGGCTAAATGGGGTACCTCTGGAAGATGCTCGCCAAGTAGCAGATTATCAAATCAGTGATCCCTGGCACCATGGCCTACTCGTTAGTTACCTGGAAAATACAGCTTTAAAAACCTGGACCACGGGCGAATGGAGATCGTGAACCACTTACAAGCCACCTCCCAGATCCTTCTATTTGCCCCCAGAACCCCCGTTCTTGGGCTTTTGGGTATGTTGGCGTAGATAACTGTAAAAAGCCTTAAAAAAGGGGCTTTTAATCGATTGAGGAAGATATGAACGAGAAGATATATTTTAGACAGTACAATGATCTAATTCTCTCCTGCAATTCAGGGGGGTCCTTGTACTTTGTCGAGGCCAATGAATGGCCATGGACGGGGTCGCCAGAGGACCATGAACAGGTGGACCCCAAGACTGGTGAGATTCTTTACCCGTTCGAAGGCGCCAAGCAGTGGCAAGATTTGACCTGGGAAAAGCTGATACACGAGGGCTCCCATCTGCAACTAAAAGACGTTTTATTCGAGGCACTGGCCGAGGACTGGCTCCGATGCCGGGTCGGCCGTCAGACACCGGCCGCTTCCAACCAGTCTCCATGCCACCTCTCTCGAGGTCGCTCGAGTGAGGGGAGGACGACCACCGCAGGTGGTGGGGAGGGGGAGGAGGTATAACGCGCTGGCGATCATGCCGGGTAAAATTTTGGGTATATTAAAACGCGCTGGGGATTGCCCCCAGTAAAATTTAAGGAGATAGAAATGGAAAACGAAGTTGAAAACGAATTAAGAGACAAGCTACAGGAACAACTCCATCAGGATATACTTGACGATCTAAATATAGTATTGCTTTGGCAAAAACTGGAATTTTTGCTCGAGATAATCGATGATGCGGTTTTTCAAGCGGCCGAACAGATCCTGGAAAAATACAGTTTGACCGCCGAGGACCTAGTCGAACCAACGCAACCAACAGAGTCAGACGAAGAGGCCTATCTGGCCTGGTACGAACGCCATGAGGATTGGAAATTATATATCAACGAGATCCTGCAAATAGTCTTGACCAAGATCAAAGAGGACTTGGAAATTGGTGCTTGACACCGGTTTAGAACTGGTATAATATCAGCAGTACACACGTTCTAGTGTCCAAGGCAAGACAAGGAAGAAAATATGACAGCAGTACAGCATTATCAACAACCATCAGCCCCGGACCCGTTCGACAGGCTCAGGGCAGGTCCGTTCCAGACGAGTCCCTTCAAGCACGGTGACAGGGTTAAAACCCCCAGCGGCGCCGGCACCATTTACCAGTCAGGCCCATATGATTCATGGGTCGTTTTTGATGTGGACTGGGATGTAAAATACGTTCGCACTGAGTTTATTGCCCGCATCCCGGGCACTATCCCCGGCGCTATTCCAGGTTTCCCCACGGTGGACCAGCTTGAGGCAGCAGGTTATACAGTACGCGATCTCGTTGCGTTTACCTTTAATGGTCAAGGATTAGACCTTAGTCAAGCCCTTGGGATACGAGATGCTTCCCGGGAAGGATACGATCAAGATATTCAAAAAACGTTCCGTGTAGTGTCTTTAGGAGACAACAAGTATACCGTGGTCGAGGCCACCAGGGTCGAGCCCGAACCATGGGTGCCTGTGGGACTGGGATAAGAACGCGCTGGACAATTTTATTGGCTGACTTTCTAAAGACAAGGAGAAAGACATGGGAAATATACAAGCATACGCATTTGCCGCAGCAGTCGAGCAAGACCAGGTTTCACTGTACCTGGCCCTTTACCACCATTTTGCATTCAACCACTTCCCCCGAGTACCAGTGGCAGCCATTGAGCCAGCCGAAAAGGCCATTGAACAGGCCAACCTGGGCGAGTGGGATGAATTGATTGATATAAGTGATGTTGGTAAGCACCGAGTACATGGGAGCGAAGTGCCCGTAAATGTGCTTATCGATGAGTGGCACCTATCCCCATTTGTTAACAATGACGAGGAATTCTAATGGCATACCCAATTAAGAGCGTTACATTCACACAGGAAAAAGCGCGGCGGCACCAAGTCCGAGAAATCGATGCCCGCAACCTGCGCTACGAAGTAAAAAGCTGCAATAGCGACGAAGTTTATATCGTTAGTCTGGCACATCGGCGCTGCGAATGCCCCCGGGATGAATGGATCACACCTGAGCACAATGGCGACGTGAACTTTTGTTCCCATGTCCAGGCAGCATTGATCTATTGGGCGCTGAAACACGGCTATTGGTTAGTAGCCCGTGCTGAAACGGCCGATGTGGCCCGCCTGAAACGAAAGGTCCTGAACCTGAAAAAAGAAGGGTTCGACCACGCCGATGGCGTAAAATGGACCGCACGGAAAATCGAACGCGAGAAAGCCCAGGCCAAATTAGAACGCATTGAAAACGCGCCCCGGCGCCTCGAGGACAATTTTCTACGCATGATAGCCCGTCAATCAGCCAAGCGATTGGTTGGTCAAGAGGCCGAAGAAGCTGAGTATGTCTCAGCCGAGCCCGAGACGGCATAGGATGGACCGGTGATATTTTTATCACCGGTCTCTTTCCATCGGAGATTAAAAATCGTAGTCAAATATGGAGGATTTTAATGCAAGCAATAATGGTAACAGAGAATAAAGGTCAGTATTCAATCCATCCAAACGCAGAACCTGAGAACTGGCACGATGTTCTAGGGGCAGCTGATAACGTCGAATTTGTTGAGAGTTTATTGGGTTGGGAAGATTACAAGGCTGCATACATTGTAACAGTAGGCGAGAATAAAATCTGGTATTTTTCCGAACAAGATTATTCGACAAATGCGATATGGATTTTAGCAGGATTAGTAGAAGGCGATACTTATGAGGCGGTCCAAGAACTGGAAACAGCTGTTTTAGAATTTTCAGCATATGGAAATCCTGATAATAGTATCCAGGATTGGCTTGGCAATGGCTCGTATACAGGCGATGAAACGCCTCAACAAATCGCACGTGAATGGGATGATAGATCAGGATAACAAATGAAAATTATAGCCCAATACCAAGAACTAAAATCTCAATATCCAGACCACCTCCTCCTGGTTAAGCTGGGAGACTTTTACGAGGCCTTTGGCGATGACGCTCGTATATTTGCCGATGCCTGTAACCTAACCCTAACGTCAAGACGAGTTGGTAAC
>VAPC010993341.1_pt1 | contig 16088 bp, 16 predicted proteins | sample 3395121 | NCBI WGS metagenome assembly VAPC01 (sample SAMN08290434, study PRJNA428436) | hydrothermal vent metagenome | isolation source: Deep-sea hydrothermal vent chimney | place: Indian Ocean: Southwest Indian Ridge | depth 1711 m m
AGTTTAGCGCATTTATAAATTGTAACGACAAAAGATCGGAGCGCAACCGCTGTTTTCGGAAATGTATCAATAAAAAAAGCAGGTTACCCTGCTTCTTTCGAATAATTTTAGCAAAATTAACGTACGTTGGTTTAACTCAATAGTGATAAAACCTGACTTTGCTGCTGATTCGCTTGAGCTTGAACGGTTAGCGCCGCTTGGCTTCGCATATCATTAATAGCACGCTCTGATGCAGCCTGTGCGTAGTCTACACTATCAATTCGGCTTCTAGCCTCAGCAGCATTGACGTTTCCTTTTACAAGACTGCGTGCGGTACTCTCGAGGCGATTTAAGCTAGCCCCAAACTCGCCACGTGCGCCGCCAATGCTTTCAAGTGCAGAGTCGGCGGCGTTAAGTGCGTCCTCGACACTGGTACCCGACGTAATATCGATAGCGAGCACATCGTTGAGCTGGGCGGCAACATCTTGTGTATTAACGCTTATCGACTGATTAGCATTCGCGCCGGTCTGAAACTCGAGCGCCCCCGCATCTGACAATAGTGGCTTGCCTGCAAAATTAGTTTGTTCGATGCTTTGAACAATATTTTTCTGTAGCTGGGTAATTTCAGACTGTATTGCACGGCGATCGCTGTCGTTTAAAATACCGCTGCCGGATTGCAGGGAGAGCTCGCGAATGCGGTTAACGTTATCGTTAATCGTGCTTAAGCCCCCTTCGGCAATCTGCGCCAAAGAAATACCGTCGAATACATTTTTGATAGCTTGCCGGTTGCCCTCAACTTGTGTCGTGAAGCGGTCGATGATTTGTTGAGCAGCGGCATCGTCCAACGCGCTATTCACTTTTTTGCCTGAAGCGAGCTTCTCAAAAAGGTTATCTTGCTTTTCTTGGATTTGCTGTAATTGCGAACTTGGTGATTCGCCACTTACCTTCATTGCATTCCCCCTCACAGTACACAGTTTACGAAGTATAGACGACGTGCCTACAATTGTGTCTATTGTTAGGTATTAAATTTTATACAAACGTTGATGCGTGTAAGGGCATTTACGTGTAACTTTATTAGAGATGCGCGCCACCAGTGTTTAGTTTAGCTATAGCCTATAGCGTAAAACCGTCATCTAAGACTAAGTTCTGCCCTGTCATGTGCGCTGATAAATCAGACAGCAAATACACAATGGGACCTACCACATCTTTGGCATCTAACATGCCTTTTCCTTGCGTGTGGGCGCGATAGGCGTTAACAAAATCAGTGGGTTGACCGTCTAAAATGCCCCCAGGGCTGACACAATTGACTCTGAAATCACTGTTATTTACATAAGCTGTCGTGTAGCGAGAGATGTGTTGTATCGCCGATTTTATCGCAGCATACTCAACGGGCATGGTCATTTGAGTGTTGTCGTAAACGTCAAATTTGGGCGCAACAACACCGTAAATGGAGGACATATTGACCACTGAAAGCGGGTTGCGATTTTTCTCGAAATACGCTGCACACTGCTGCGTAAAAAGAAAAGCACTGCCTAAATGCAGCGACACATTTTCATTAAAGTTTGCCAAGTCAACGTCATAAAAATGTTTACCGTAAGCCTTATTTCGCGGGTAACTGCAGTTTACTGCGCCATCTAACGAGTTGGTTGACTGAAAAAAATACTGAACTTCTTCTTCGTCCAATAAATTTAGCGCTTGGCACTTCACGTCTGCACTGTCAGTATCGATGTTTAGTTCCAGCGCACTTAACCGCTGCGCAACAAGCTCTTCCGAAACGTCGGTTGCGATCACTTTAGCACCTTGCTTAAGCAGCTCTTCTACCGCATGACTGCCCAATAACCCCGCCGCGCCTGCAACCAGTACGGTTTTATTTTCCAATAACATACTCAACGTGTCGTTTCCTTAGTCGTTTCTTTAATAATGGCTTCAGCCAACATAAAATCGTAAATATCGTCAATATCCACCGCCCTATTCTTAGGCACTTCTACAGCGGTAACAATACCACTGAATAAGCTATCGTTTTGCAAAATAAAGCTGGGGGTAGTTGCATATACAACGGTAGTTATATCAAATACTGGTGGGGCATCTTGGCGACGGTTTACGCCACTTTGAGGCTGCATGACCAATTCAACACGTCCGTTCTTGGCCATGGTAACCATATTGAAGTAAGGATTACGATTTGCTGGCGTAATCGACAGGCACACATCGCCTGCCTTATGTTGGATTTTCTCTATTGCGGCAGTTACATCGTCGACCGCTCGCAGTGGACTAGTTGGGGGCAAGCTGACAAATAGACTAAATGGCCCGTGTTCTTTTTGCACCCAGTCGACAGCATGTCGCCAGGCAAGCCATTCGGGGCTGGTGTCTGTGGCAAGTTCAGCCGGCCTATTGATCACAATGGCGCCGTACTCAGTTGCGACCTCGGCAATCTCCTTGTCGTCGGTAGAGACAAAGACCGCATCGACTAACGGACAACGCTTTGCCACCTCGATAGAATAGGCGATAAGGGGTTTCTCAGCCAACGGCTTAATATTTTTTCTCGGCAGCCCCTTTGAGCCCCCTCGAGCAAAGATAAATACACAATTTTTCATTCTAGGTCATCACTTCTGGTACTGCCCGCGTTTGGCGCGGCATGCTTGACATTGTTAATAAAACTTAGCGTATTAACTGCTTCAGCAAGTGAACAAATAGGCGACTCTTCAAGCGTCGTTGTTGCGCCAAAAAACTGCTCTAACATTGCGGTATACATCAGATTTTTGTCCCATTGAGGTTCGCTGTAAAGCATTGTGCAGCCGTCGTTGTTACAAAATGTCACTTCGTTTTTTATCAGATCCCAGTTCAACGTGCCCTCACTTCCTACAACCCGGCAGTGTCTGTGTGCTTTTTGTTGTAAAAAGTCTAAGTGAAGGTTCACCAATGCTCCATTGGGCAAGGTTGCAACAACATCGACGATATCTTCAACGTCCAGCTGCAATTGTTCTGAGCGGCGCAAGTACGCATGTTTAAGTGATAGACCGCCAAAAATCCACTGGCAATAATCGAACTCGTGACTAAGTTCAAACAGTGCCCCTCCCCCTAATGCCGCATTAGCCGAGACCGTTTCTTTGTAATGTTTGGAAGGCCGCCACTGGGGTAAATACTGGCCAACTTCAATGAAGACATTCAAAACCTGACCCACTTTACGGTTTTCGATTAACTGTTTCATCAACCCAGCGGAAGGCAAAAAGCGTAAACAATATCCTACTGCAACGAGACTGTTACTGTCTTTGGCGCACTGCGCAAGCTTGCTCGCGTCTTCAAGGTCAGTGCACAAGGGTTTCTCGATAAGGGTGGGAATACCAGCGCGCATAAACGTCAAAGCATGAGCAACATGAAAAGGGGCTGGCGAGGCAATAATAGCCATATCCATTGCGTTGACCGGCAAGCCTGCAATGTTTACAGCGAACTTGTCGCAGTTTGCAATGGGCGCTTGCGCAGCGCGGCCGCTCGACGAAGTAGCGTAAATATTCGAGGTAGGCCACAGAGCTTTAATATTTTGACGGTGGCGCTCAGCGATACTCCCTAAGCCAACCACCGCAAAGTTGTGGCTCATAAATCCAAGTCCAGCAGTTTTATATCAGTTTGCGCGCGATTAAAGTCGTCTATTCTGCCTATATCAAGCCAATATTCGTGAATAGGGAACATCATAACGTTTTTGCTATTCCCCATGTGCTGTTCAAGCAGTGAGGGCATATCAATTTTGTGATTCTGAGGAACTGACTTAACAATTTGCGGCGACACTACATACATACCGGCATTGACAAAAAACCGATAAACCGGCTTTTCGCTCATGCCGACTACTTTGCTGCCCTCGTTTTCTATTACACCAAAGGGCACTTGATAGTTGTATTCCGTGACGCACATAGTGGCGTCGGCCTGACTGTCATTGTGAAAGTCAAGGAGCTGCTGAAAGTCTACCTTTGTGAGTACGTCTCCATTCATCATGATTAGCGGCAAGTCATCAGGTATGTCCGACGGCAATAGCCCTAAGGCCCCACCCGTGCCGAGCGGCATTTCTTCGTGCACATAGGTGATATTAACCCCTAAGCTTTCACCGTTACCAAAATACTCTTTAATTTTATCTGGCATGTAGTGGGTCGACAGATAAAAGTTCTCAAACCCCGAACGAATAAAACTTTTGATAATGATTTCTAAAATGGGCTTATCACCCACTTTTAGCATTGGCTTAGGGCAGTCATCCGTTAAGGGTTTTAGCCGAGTGCCAAACCCGCCTGTCATAATAAACACTGGGTTTTGGAGTTTTCTTTGGCGAAGGGTGTCGCGCAGTGTTTTAAGGCCAATGACCTTTCTTTCTTCATCGACGATAGGCACCGCCATAATGCCGTTCGATTCCATCAAGTTAAATAGCTGCTTGTCAGATATCGAAGACGACGCCGTGAAGGGTGATGTATTCATTATGGCTGAAATATTGTCATTTATCGCTACTTCTTTGAGAAGCCCTCTTCGCACATCACCGTCAGTAATAATACCTCTTAGGGTATTGCTCTCATCAACAACAATAGCGACGCCAAGTGCCTCGCTATTGATAATACTGATAGCGTGTTTAATCGTACTGTTCGTAGAAATTAATGTTTTTTGCCAGTGAATAATCATCCTTTGCGCCCCTCGTTTTTCTCTACCCGGCTGAATATTGTCGCTGTTGGACGCGCCATTACGCCAGCATCAATCGACTTCGTTACACAGCAACCCGCCCCAACAATTGCATTTTCACCAATTGTTACATTGGGCGTTACTATTGCTCCTGCCCCCACAAACACATTGGTTTGCGTTTTCACTTCCCCGCAAATCGTAGCGCTAGGTGCAATGTGATTATATTCACCTATTTCGCAGTCATGTTCGACCAATGCCTTTGAATTTATTATGCTGTGGGCGCCAATTCTGGCACCTGTTTGCACAACTGCTCCAGCTAAAATTTGCGAGCCTGGTTCAAGTGTAGCGTAAGACGAAACAACCGCAGTGGGAGCGACGACTGTGTCAAATTGATATCCAAGCGCTAAAAAATAGTAGTTTATGCGCTGTCGCGTAACGGTCTTGGGCATAAAGCCTATACCATTCACTAACTTTACCTCTCGAGGGGGAAAGCGCGCTATTTCGCTGTCACTTGTTATGTGTTCAATAGCGCTGAACACGTCACGCTTAGCAATCGACGCTGGGCTGACGACTGCAATGATTTCTTTGCCTTGCTGTAGTAAAACCTCAGCCACCACGCTGGCATGGCCGCCTCCCCCAATTAAAACAATGGGCTGCGCTTTTTTTTCAGTCAACGATTGGCTCTCCGCTGGCATAGCTTCGCGACGCGGTTGAGCCTATAACCCGCCAGTAATCATAGGGAGAAAGTCCATTTCCCGCCCTTTTTATCGCGATATTGCTTTGGGTAAATAGCGTACCTTTTTCAATATCAACGGCTGCTACCAAGCACTTTCGCGCTACGCTCCTATTTCTGTATTCAGAGACCGTTGGCGCCTTGACCGGCGAACCTAATGCCACGTCTATTTGCCTTATGGCCGTTATCATGGTTGCTAATTCACCGGGCGTCAGCGACGCTTTGTGGTCAGGTCCTGGTAAATTTTTATCCAGCGTAAAGTGCTTTTCTATCACGCATGCGCCTCTTGCTACCGCGGCCAAAGGCACGGCAATGCCTTCGCTGTGATCAGAATACCCCGTAGGTAGGTCAAATGCCCCCGCTAATGTATCCATGGCTTTTAAATTAATTTCTTCAAATGGCGCGGGGTATTCCGTTGTGCAATGAAGCAAAGTTACATTCTGCTTAAGCGCCAACTGCCCGTCCTTCGAGGCATAAGCATATTCAAATGCCTCCCGTGACGGGATTTCACGTGTATCTGCCGTCAGGCCAAAGGCAAGCACGCCAAGAGCGCTTTCAATGTCGGCTAACGTGGCCATTCCCGTCGAAACGATGAGCTTGCAACCCGTACGCGCATGGGCAAGCAAAAATGGCGCATTGGTTAACTCACCCGAGGCAATTTTAAGCGCTGTGAGCCCTAGGGTTTGCGTCAGAAATTGAAGACTTTCCCCGTCAAATGCGGTTGACATAAAGGCAATGTCAAGCGACTGACAATGCTCAATTAACTGTTGGTGCAAACTGTAATCAAGCTCTAACCGTTTGAGCATAGCCAATTGTGACTCACTTTTTTGCGTATTAGCTTGCTGATAGCGAGCCTGTTGGGCAACGGGTGACGCTAGTTGCTCAGCCTTAAACGTTTGAAATTTAATGATATCCGCGCCGGCTTTATGCGCTTCCTCAATCAAAGCGAACGCGAGATCAGCGTTTCCGTTATGGTTGACTCCAGCTTCAGCAATAATTTGTGTCATCTCGCTACACTCTCTTTTATATTATCAATGTCAAAAAATGCCTTGGTTTCAGGCTTAGTTAGCTTTTTAATCATGTTTAACACCCTCGCGCTGCTGTTGCCGCTTCCATATGGATTAGCCACCTGACTGGCGTGTTTTTTGAATTCTTGGCTCAGTGCCCGCGCAATGGCGTTGGTTATACTTGCTTGCGAAGACTCACAGTGAATCACACTGGATGCAGAGACACGCCCTTTTTGGCGAACTCCAATGTTCACTGTGGGTTTACCCAAAGAAGGCACCTCGATAATGCCACTCGATGAGTTCCCAACAACGGCTGCACAATGTTTTACGGCGCTTAAATAGCGAATGTGACCTAACGAGGCGATAGCAAAGACTCGCTCTGGATGCGCTGTTCGATAGTCTTCAATCATTCGAATAATACCACTCCCACCATCATCAGCATTAGGGAAGGTTAAAATTACCTGATGATTGGGGTATTGGTTTAACGCATCTAGCAGCGCTTGAAACGCCACTTCTGGCGATACCTCGCCCAAGGTTTCAGGGTGATAGGTAACAATAAAAAAGTCTCTATGTAACGAAAAGTTAAGCGAGCAGCTCAATTCGCTAAGCGACATGAGCGTCGACTTGGTTAGGTGGTCTAAGCCCACTGCGCCAATATTTTCAACCCGTTCAGGCGCTTCACCAAGCTGAATTACTCTGTGTCGATGCTCTTCGGTGGACACGCCATGGAGGTAACTCATTTTGGTGATCGCATGGCGGATACTGTCGTCATACGCACCTTCAGTTATCTCACCGCCGTGTAAATGAATAATGGGTATTCTTAGTAGCATTGCCGTTTGCGCAGCCGCCAGTGCTTCAAATCGATCGCCTAAGATGACAATGACATCGGGCTGTAATCGCGCAAAGGCATCAGTAAAACCAATGATGCCCAGTCCAGTGCTTTTTGCCGTGCCTATGGCGCTATCAGATGAAAGCAACATTTCCACGGTTGCGGCAATGTGAAAGCCATCGTCTTCAATGTTTTTGTAGGTCATGCCAAACGACGGCGATAAATGCGTACCCGAAACCACCAGTTGTAAATTCAGTACTGGATCGCGCTGTATATCTTTTAAGATCCAGTAAAGCAAGCCATACTCGGCCCGTGTACCGGTAAAGACAGCGACGTTCTTTTTTAACTGCGACATCTAATGACCACCAGCGTTGGTTAAGTGTGCGACGGGCGAACTGGGGATATTCACCAAATGACTTTCTAGATACTCTGAATACTGAAGGTCGCCGCGCTCGGCTTTTGCAAACATGGGAAGTCGGTGCATTAACTGCCACACTGGCCTTGTCATCACGCCCGCTGCATTGGTTTTCTCTAACAAATCATTGCGCGACGATACATCGGGGCATATCACCGCATTAAGCCAATAGTTAGATATTGCATATTCAGGCTCTTTAACAAATTGAAACGGCGTATTTTCGAAGAAGTCATGATAGGAGTGTGCAAGGCGGCGTTTGCTGGCTAAAAAGCGTGGTAGCTGCTCCATTTGCGCACACCCTAATGCTGCGTTGATATTAGGCATACGGAAGTTAAACCCAAGCTCATCGTGATAAAACTCAAAAGGATGCGTTACTTTAGCCTGAGTGGTCAAGTGCTTAGCTCTAATTCCGTCGTCTTTTTGCTTACAAAGCACCGCGCCCCCACCGCCGGTGGTAATAATTTTATTGCCGTTAAAACTTAATGCGCCAAACGCACCCACCGTGCCAGTATGTGACCCCTTGTAAAACGAACCTAAGCTTTCAGCCGCATCTTCGACTAAAACTAGGTTCCAATGGTCACATACCTCTACTAGTGCGTCCAACGCTACCGGATGCCCAAACGTGTGCATGGGCACCACTGCTTTAATGGTCTTGCCCGATTCGCGGTGAACGCACCCTGACGCGGTGCGACGCGCCGAAGCATGCAAATAATCGTCAAGTGCGCGGGAACACATGCCCAAACTCGTTGGCGACACATCGATGAAAACGGGCTCTGCCCCCATATGGGCGATAACGTTACACGTTGCCACAAAGGTCAAGGCCTGTGTGATAACCATATCACCTGGCGCTACCCCTGCCATATACAGGCTTGTGTGAAGGGCGGAGGTTCCGTTTACCGTGGCTACCACTTTCGAAGATTGGGTATACTGCTCGAGTGCTTTTTCAAATTCATCGACATACTTGCCCACGCTCGATACAAACGTACTCTCTATTGTATTACCTACATAGCTTTTTTCGTTACCTTGGAAGGTGGGGGCGTGCAATGGGATCCCCTCATTGGTATCAAACAGCTCTCGAATAAACTTAACCAGGTTGTTTGTCATAGTCCTCATGCTCTATCACATTTTGCTGTCGAGGTATTTCCCCGTTTCTTTATGATCGAAATTAGGCAGTATGGTAGAAAATAATTCGATTATCTCTGCTCTCGTCCAGCGCTTGTTTCGTTTAATCTGGGTTAGGGTATTTTCAAAGTGCTTTAGTAAGGCATTATCAAATTGAGATGCCGTTGCGATAACGCCTATACCCTGAAAACGGGCCATGTCCAATACTTCATTGGCGGTAAAGAATTCTTCAAAATCTTTTTCCCCAGTAGTATCACTTTGCGTGAACCAACAAGGCCACTGGCCCTTATCGGGCAAGGTCATGGCTAAGGCTCTGGCTTCCTCTTCACTTGAACAAATATACGGCTCATAACCTTTAACTTTAAGGTACTTAGTTGCAATATCCGCAAATGAAATGAGGTGGAGGGCTTCACTGAGCTTGGGGAAGAAAATATCTCGGTTATTCCCCAGCAGGCAGGACATTAAACACAATTCGCCTGACTCTTCGGGAAGTATAAAATAACGTTTGATATCGGATGGCGCCACAATAGGCTGGCGCTTTTCAATGCGCTGGTTGAACCCGTGAAGAAGAGAGCCATCAGAAAACGCAACATTGGCAAAACGCGCGGTCGAAACTTCAATGTCGTGACTGCGGCGGGTGACAAACATTTCCATGATACGCTTTGACGCTCCCATCATATTGACTGGGTTTGCCGCTTTATCTGTGGATACGCAAAAGTATTTTTTGACGCCCTTTTCAATGCACTGTTTCAGTGTCTTTTCAACGTTAAGTATATTAACTTCAATCATACGCATCAGCGTATAGGGGTCTTTTTCACTGCGAACGTGTTTTAAGGCAGATAAATTGAGCACATAGTCAAAGTCGCCATCGGCATCAAAAAAAGCATCGTATTCATCAGAACCAATATCAAGTGCAAAAGTTTGAAAGTCGCCGTTGATATAGCCCATTGAACTGCGAATATCTCTAACCAACTCTACCGTATTGTTTTCACTGATATCTACAACGTGTAGCTTTTGTGGATGGCGCTTAAATATTTGTTTTGTAACCGCTTGGCCGATACTGCCCGCACCGCCTAACACGAGGAATTTAGATTGCGTAATAATTTTGCTTAATGCTGCCTCATAATACTCAATATCCTGCGTGAAGAGTTCTTGATCTCTGCCTATGAGTGCGAGAAGGTCGAGCATAGCATAGCTTTCCTATTTAAGTATGAATTGAAATTTTAATTAAAGAAATGTGTAATATGCACTAAAGTATTTATCGAGAAAATATTAATTCCCTTTAACTTTTTAAAACAAATTATTTTACCGCAAATTCAGATAATAACTGCACCACTCATTGTTAAACAGTGATGAAACGATCAACTGCCTGGTGATGTTATTCTAAAGTCGCCAAACTAATAGAAGTATTACCATGAGTTACAAGCAGTTGAACGAAGGACAAAAATACCAGATAGAGGCATACTTACGCGAGGGTTTCAGTTATCGATAAATTGGGAAACGCCTGAAAAAGAGTCATAGCACTACCCGTCGCGAAGTCAGGCGAAACAGAATCAGGGGTACTCATTACCTACCTGAAGTCGCACAGGCTAAAGCGTTAAAGTGACGCCATCATGCTGCTAGGTATATGATGCCTGATATGACCGTTACTTTTGTAGAGCTCGAATTGGAACAAAAGTGGAGCCCAGAGCAAATAGCTGGTGTGGGTAAAATTATCGTTCATTCGGTAAGCCATGAATGGGTTTATGTCTATGTGCAACGCGATAAACTAACAGGTGGCAAACTGTATAAACAGTTGCGTCACGGTCGGCGGAAGTACCACAAAGTCAGTCACGCGAACCGTGTGATTATTCCGAATCGCGTTGATATAGAGTGTCGCCCCGCTATCGTGAATAAGAAGAAACGGTTTGGCGATTAGAAAGCCGATACAGTTTTAGAGAAGCAAGGAACAGGCGCGATTGTTAACCTTGTTGAGCGAAAGAGTAAGCTATATCAGATACGGAAAATGCTAGCGAGAAGCACGGCTGATGTCGCTAAGACTATGATTGGTATGTTATGGAAATACCGAAGTCATGTTCGCACAATTTGACTCGAATGAATTCAAGTAAATTACATTTTTTAGCAGATTTTTGTGGTGCAGCTAAACGCCATAAGGAGTGAAGATAGATTTATTTCAACGTAGAATAAATCTTATTTAAAAAGTATGCCTCACATAAATATATTGAAGTTTCAACGCTTGATATTGGAGAGAGGATATAGCCACTTACCTAAATTCGTGAAAATGAAACTACGAGGAGTCTTATTTAGCGCTTTTAATCCTCGTATGCGTCTCTAAAGAGTACTCACAGCGTTTATTCCAAGCGTCTTTATAGTCTTCTTTCATCGCGCTGATATAGTTTTTCCAGACTACTAGTCCAGCCTCGAAAGCCTTTAGCGTTTTTGTCTCATCAGTGTAACGATACAGTAAACTCAGAAGTGGACAGTGAAAATACATCATACTCCCTTTGATTACATGATAGAGGTGCCCAAACTTTTTTCCACGATAAGCGTAAACTACTCTCGATTGCGCCTTTAAAAGGTCAGAGGCTTCTTTTCTGGAGTGAAACGGTCTGCTAGCCACCTTAGTCAAATAATCACATAGTGACCGAAACTCTTCTTCACCTATAGCTTTTTCCGGTTTGTCAAAAGTAAAATTAGTGAAAAATTTAGTTTTCATCGCTTCGATAACACACTTTTTCTCTCGCTCTCTATGTATGGGAAGGACATCTTCAGCATTAAGCGGCTCTGCTCTCTCGATCTTAGCCCCTGAACCTACGTTGTAAAAACTAGTTTTAGGCGTACTTTTAATGAGTGCTTCCATCTGCTGCTTAGCTTGTACCATCAAGCTAATGGCTTTCACTTGTCCTCCAAAGTTACCTTCAAGTGTATGTGAGGCTCCCTCAGGCGATACATTGAAGGCTGCATTGCGATTTTTTTCATTATAAATACTAAGCTTAGAATGAGTTTGGCCATTGACTGGATAGCCATTATCCACGCCAAACAAATAAATTTCACCAAACCCAAAAGCGCAAGCAAAAGCCAGCGCGGTATTTGCGACTAGAGGTCCGGATGAAGACAGTACGGGAAGTATTTTATGCTTTGACTTGAAAAATTCATATTGTGAAAATAAAGAGCCAGCCTCGGGACCTTTCAAACTGATTCCCGTCCACTGATACAATGGAGGCACTTCGGGATACATAACGTCAACTGTCAATAAGTTCAGTTTTTTTAAATCTGCCAGCTCTGTTGTTTCAACTAAATAGTCATAAGTCGTCTTAGGACGCTCAACAAGCACATGAAAATCAGGTACTATATCTGTTTTAATGAGCGAATTAAGTGCAGTACCTGCCGCAAAGATAACGGCATTATCTTTATTCTCTTTTATTACATCTATAGCTTCGTCCAAGGAAGGCCCGTTGCCTACTACATAGGCTGTTAACCTGCTAAACTTAGATTTATTCGCCTCAGAAGGCACAAACACAGGAAGACGGTTCACGTTAACATTTTCTATCGTATGCGCTAAACCAGACACAGCGTCATTATAAAAACCATACCCCATTTGGATGAGTCCAAAGTTCTTAAAAAACTGTTCAATCAGTCCATTAACTTCCATGCCAGGCGTGTGCTGGTAACAAAAACTACTTACTAGAGACGATGGGCCAACGCTATCAACAATAGTCATCAACTCTTGGAGAAAAACCTCATATGAAACCCCGACCTTCAGAAATAAACTGCGATCCTCCACGTTTGTCTCTTTTAAAATAGCTGACCAATCGATACAAAAAAGACTAGCGTAAAATGTTTCAAAATCAGGTTCACAAATAATCACATAATCAAACGAATGCTGCTCTAGAAGAAGAGAAAGGGCGTAACCAAGACCTAAACCAAACATCATACAGGTTGGATAATGGGCTGGTAGGCTTTGCAGTCTAGCCTCATTTTGTATATCAGAATTAATGAAAGACTGTACGAGTTGCGACATATATTGGATATGTAGCCGTTCATCTACTCTCATTCCTGCAGGAATTGAATTATAAAGCTCTGAATGACCAAAAAACGCTTTCCGAGTATATTTTTCAACTTGTTTTTTCGATTGTTCAACTGGGTTGTCGCCGTACAAAGGCCTATTGTTCCCTTTAGGAATAAAATTCCCATGCCCAGAATCAGTAACAAAAAGATTAAAGTCTACTCGAGGCTGAAAATTTTGGATTTGTTGATAGAGAACAGGGAAATAAAGTTCGAATGCCTCAATATTTCTCATATATAACGCATGGGAATTTTTTTCGAAAAGCTTTTGTTTTTGTTGTTTCTTTATAGCTGATTCTATTTTCTCTTCTAATTCTTTTAGCGTTTTCTGTATATCGTCCATTTGATGCGGATCTCTAATATCTATTTCTATTGTTCAACAAACTGCGATCGTTCAATGGCGCAATGATATCGATAAGGTTTTTACTACGTTCGTGTAACATCCCGTCTTGATCAGTCAGCCAATGCGCTAAATCATGTAAGAATGCAATCTGCTCGCTATTTAAATCAAGCAAAGCTATGCGGTCTAATTGCCTTATTTGTTTATCTAATAAATAAGCTTTCTGCTTAGCTTTTTCATATTCTTCGTCACTAATACAGCTCGCCAGTTCGACTGACAAATTATAAATTTTCGTTAAAATATCGTTATTCACCTATTGCGGTCTTATCTTGCATTTGTGCATAAGCGACATCACGCTCGCTCTCGCTGATTTGGTCCCATGCTTGTTTTATTCCGGACAATAAACCAATTACTTCATCAATTGTGGAACCATTATTTTCAATGCTCGATTCAAGCAACCGCTCAGACATGTAGCGATACAGGTCTGCAAGATTAGTGGATATTTCACCGCCAGCTTCATAATCTAAACTCAAGCGCAACGTATCTATTATGGTGGTAGCTTTTGCAATAAATTTACTTTTGTTTTCTAAATCCTTATTTTCGATGTTAATTTTTGCGATTTTCATAGACTCAAGAGCGCCTTCCATAAGCATTTGTGTTACTTCGAAAGGGTCTGCACTTGCGAGACGCGTTTTTAATGCTTCACGTTGATAATGCTTAATTTTACCATTCATAATACAACCACTTAACTTTTAAACTACTAGTAACCAACAAAAATTACTCGTTCGTGAATCCAGGAAGTGAACTTAGTTGACCCATAAGATAGTCACCAGAGCTTCGCATTGATGCAATTAAAGTATCCAAAGACGCATACTTCTGTCTTAAGCTACTCTCCATTTGCTGCATGCGATATTCATGATTAATGCGATCATCTTCAAGATCGTCTTTTTGTAAATTAAGAATATCTTGCCGCTGTTTTAATACACCGGATGAGTCGACGTAATTTTCCAATATAGCTCCAAACGTATCGGCAAGACCTCCAGCATTCGTAAACAGCTTTCCGATGTCAGAAAAATTATTATCGAGCGCCTCGTTCAGGCTTCTCACCACATTTTGCTTTTCAAGTTTACCATTTTCATTTAATGATAAACCAACATCGAAAATAGTCTCAAAATCACCTGCACCATCAATCGAAGTTGTGAGCGCATTGGTAAGCTGATCTTTGATTGAGCGTACGGTCGCGTCACCAAACAAAGGAGAGCTTACAGAAGAAGACTGCTGGGCAATCATATCAATCGTATTGTTAAACGCTAAAATAAACTCATCTATTTTGCTCGCAACACCTTCTTTGTCAAACGCTACGTCAACATTAGCCAGTTCGAATGCCTCGCTTTCGCGTTTCGCCGTAATAGTTAGACCTTGCACGGCATTGGTAAACACATTGCTTGAGTTGCTAATTTGAATGCCGTCTACCTCAATAATGGCATCTTGTGCGCTGTCTTGTGCGCCAATTAATAAGCCTCCGGGCCCGCCAGCGTTCGCGACAGTGGAGAGCCTATCTAGCTCTGCATTATTGTTGGTGATCACCAAATCATTTCCGGCGCCAGCTTCAGCTGATTCAAAAACTAATAGACTTTCACTACCCGTATTTATGATGTTAGCAGACACACCAAACGAAGCGTTATTGTTTATTTTTTGTCGGATATCTTCAAGAGTCGCGCCCTCTTCAATATCTACGTCGAAGGATTTTTCACCAGCGGTAAAAGTTAGAATACCAGCCGTAGATGTAATCACTTCATCCGTGGAAGAAAATACGTTTGCAGGGTTAGATGTGTCAGTTTGTGCTCTACTACCTTTTGCGACTTGTAATACACTTATATCGAATGCGCCTGTAGTAGCAGTTTCATCAGCCTTAACAGATACTAGATCACCTAGAATTTCTGCGTTACTTGGTTGACGCACATTTGCAACTCGCTGATTGAATTCGTCAGGAGAAGCGAGTTCTTCAAATATGTCTTGGAGTTTACTCATAACTGACTTTATACCGCCTATACCGGTAAGCTGTACGGAGAGTTCAGATTCTCGCGACGCAAATTGTTGAAGTTTAGGCTGATTTGAGGCTTGCAATGTTGCAGATATTATTGCTTCTAAATCAAGACCAGAGCCTACTCCTGCATTTGTTATTGTAGTCATCTCTCCCCCCCTAACAATGAACATATTTTATAAACGTTCGTCGATAAATATACCAGATGGTTGCTTTACTTGCTCGACGCCCTCACTACTATTCATATTATCTGCAATTTCAGTTAAAGCTTTAGCTATTTCACGCAATTTTTTTGGCGGAATCTCCCTTATTACGTCCCCACTCTCTTTATCAACTACTTTGACTATTGGTGGTTCACTGGTGTCGTCAAACTCAAATACTAAGCTGGTTGACTTTAAAGAAAGGTGCTCATTTACGAGATTAAGTTTGTCTACTATAGATCCATTGACAGCAGTATATTCTTCCGCGCTTTCCGCTGAATTATCTTTCTGTACAACTGATGCGGATTCAAAAAGAAGATTACTCGACACACTCGACTTATCTTCCTTGGACGCAATACTACCGATTTTATTTTCAAGGCTGTCATCGACTAACACTTCTCTCTCTCGATAATTAGGAAGAGGGTTAGTAGAATCTAAAGAACTGTTGACAGACATTTCTTTCTCCTACGCTCACTTTTGCGCTCATAAAACAAACGCTCACATGAGCGTTTGTTTTATGCTGTTATAGTATTTTAGCCAAGTAAACTCAAAGCAGCTTGAGGTCTTTGATTAGCCTGTGCAAGTATTGCCTGCGAAGCCTGCTGTAAAATCTGACTTTGCGTAAGCTTGGCTGTTTCAGCGGCAAAATCAGCATCTTTAATACGTGACTGTGCAGCCGACAAGTTTTCAGATATATTTGCTTG
>VAPC010244123.1_pt1 | contig 15821 bp, 17 predicted proteins | sample 3395121 | NCBI WGS metagenome assembly VAPC01 (sample SAMN08290434, study PRJNA428436) | hydrothermal vent metagenome | isolation source: Deep-sea hydrothermal vent chimney | place: Indian Ocean: Southwest Indian Ridge | depth 1711 m m
AAACCTCGATCGAAGAGGAAACCTCGATCGAAGGTGTAGCGGCTAAAGCAACTAAAAAGGTAGCAACAAAGAAAGCTGCTATTAAGAAAGTTGCGACTAAGAAGGCTGTTACCAAAAAAGCAGAGCCAAATAAAGCTGTTACCAGGAAAGCAACGACCAAAAAGGCGGCCGTTAAAAAGGCAACAAGCAAGAAAGCTGCGAGCAAGTAATTAAACATAGGCGAGTTGAGATGGTCCCGGTAATTTCCGGGACCATCCCAATCACTCGGGTTTCGCGGAAAGAAAAATCAGAGATCCACTATTAAATTTTGAGGTATTGAAGTGGCTATAACGGCATCTTTAGTAAAAGAGCTTCGCGAGCGTACCGGCTCGGGAATGATGGAATGCAAGAAAGCACTAGTCGAGTGCGATGGTGACATTGAAGCGGCGGCGGAACTAATGAGAAAGTCTGGTGCAGCCAGGGCTGATAAAAAGGCAAGTCGCATAGCAGCGGATGGCGTGATAAAGTCAATTGTGACCGGGAATGGAAAATCGGCCGTTATCCTTGAAATTAACTCAGAGACAGACTTCGTCGCCAAAGACGACAATTTCCAGTCTTTTGCCGACCAGGTATTACAAACCGTGCTGGATCAAAAGCCTGCATCGGTTGAGGAATTGTCCAGTCTGTCGTTGGCGAGTGGGTCGACGGTTGAAGAAGCGCGACAGGCACTGATCGCCAAAGTGGGTGAAAATATCCAGGTTCGTCGGTTTGAAATTGTCGAATCTGTGCAGGGCGTGGCTTCGTATATACACGGTTCACGGATTGGTGTCCTGGTCGATTCGAGTGCTGAAAACGATATGGGACGTGATATAGCGATGCACATTGCTGCTGTTAACCCCCAGTTTGTTGATGAGTCGTCGATCCCGTCAGAGTTTATCGAAAAAGAAAAAGATATTTTAGTTGCCCAGGCTCAGGATAGCGGAAAGCCAGCCGAAATTATCGAAAAAATGATCCAGGGACGCCTGAATAAATTTCTTGCCGAAGTAACACTGCTCGGGCAACCCTTTGTGAAGGATCCAGATCAAACTGTGGGGAAATTACTGTCAAATGCGGGCGCATCCATTTCTGGTTTTATTCGGTACGAGGTCGGCGAAGGCATCGAAAAGAAAGTCGAGGACTTTGCTGCGGAAGTAGCCTCCCAGTTGGGTAATTAAACAAGGGCCGCAAATGCGGCCTTTGTTTTAATACGGGTAATAATATGCGATACAAACGATTACTGGTTAAATTAAGCGGTGAGGCCCTGATGGGGCAATACGAGTTTGGCATAGACCCAACGATAACCAGTAATTTAGCAGGCGAATTGAAAAACCTCCAGCAGGCTGGGGTTGAAGTAGGTGTCGTTGTCGGTGGTGGTAATTTATTCCGGGGTGCCAGGCTCGCGAAAGCAGGCCTGGATAGAGTGAGCGCTGACCATATGGGTATGCTTGCGACGGTGATGAATGCACTGGCTTTACAGGACAATCTGCAACAGCAGGGAATCAGCACCGGGGTGATGTCTATGCTCGATATGCCACAGGTGTGTGACAGGTACACGCAACGCGATGCTCGTCGTAGAATTGCAAGTGGAGAAATAATAATATTTGCCGCAGGAACCGGCAGTCCTTACTTCACTACCGATACGGGAGCGAGCCTGAGAGCGATCGAAATCCAGGCCGATTTGATGGTTAAGGCGACCAAGGTCGACGGAATATACGATAAGGACCCGGTTAAACATGACGACGCGATAAAATTCGAGCAGCTCGATTTCGACCAGGCGATCGATCAACGCCTGGAAGTGATGGATGTTGCGGCTATGATCCTGTGTAACGATAATGCCATGGGCATGGTGGTATGTAGTATTAATGAACCAGGAATATTGCTCTCGCTCGCAAAAGGCGAATCAAGAGGCACACGGGTTTTTCCTAAAGAGGCTAAGGTATGATAAACGATATCAAACAGGATGCTTTGAACCGGATGAACAAAAGCATCGAAGCTTTTAAGGTTGAGCTATCCAAGATTAGAACCGGCAGGGCGCACGCGAGTCTGCTCAACCACATCATGGTCGATTTTTACGGCAGTGAGGTACCGATTGGGCAGGCTGCGAACATGACAGTCGAAGACGCACGCACGATTGTGGTTACGCCCTGGGATAAGTCAATGGTTGCGGTAATCGAAAAGGCAATAATGAGCTCGGATCTGGGGCTGAACCCATCGACTGCCGGTACCGTTATTCGGGTACCCATGCCGCCCCTGACCGAGGAGCGACGCAAGGAACTGGTTAAGGTGGTTCGCGAACTGGCTGAGAACGCGAGAATCGCGGTACGCAATATACGACGGGATGCAAATAACGATTTAAAAGCCCTGTTGAATGACAAGGATATTTCCGAAGACGATGATCATAAAGGACATGAACTGGTCCAGCAGGTAACCGATCAGTCGACCGAGGAAATTGATGTCCAGTTGCAGGGAAAAGAAAAGGAGTTGATGGAAATCTAAGCGCTAGCCACAACTGGGGTGTCTAAGGTAGTTTCTGGTTGTTAGCCTGCTTCTCTACCTTTTACTGGCAGGGGCTTAGGTGAATAATAATGTTAAACGAACCGGCATCGATACCCCGACATATTTGCATCGTTATGGATGGTAACGGGCGCTGGGCGAAAAAACGATTGATGCCTCGAACCTATGGGCATCGTAAAGGCGTAGAAATCACCAGGAAAGCGATCGAATATTTTGCTAAAGCCGGCGTCCGGCATTTAACCCTGTTTGCTTTTAGCAGTGAAAACTGGAATCGACCGCAGGAAGAAGTTGATACCTTGATGAATCTATTCCTTCAGTCGCTCAAAAAAAACAGTGCTGAACTGCATGAAAAAAATATCCGTATTCGCTTCATCGGTGATCGCAAGGCATTTTCGCAAGCGCTGCAAAATCAAATTAGTGAGTCAGAGCAACTGACGGTGAAAAATCAACAGATGACGCTAAACGTGGCGGCGAATTATGGTGGTCAATGGGATATACTGAATGCGGTTAAGGCTATGGCTGAAAAGCTGGTGAGCAATGACTTAAGTGTCGACCAGGTCGATCAATCGGTACTGGAGTCTGGCCTGTCTCTATCCGACTCCCCTAACCCGGATTTATTCATCAGAACTGGGGGCGAACAACGTATCAGTAATTTTATGCTTTGGCAGTTAGCTTATGCAGAACTCTATTTCACCGAGGTGTTATGGCCCGATTTTTCCGAGCAGGAAATGCAGTATGCACTCGATACCTATGCACAGCGCCAACGCCGTTACGGAAAAACCGCCGAACAACTCAATAAAGAATGTTAAAGCAACGTGTTATTACCGCACTGGTACTGGCTATCGTATTTGCCAGTACCATCTTATTCGCTGATAGTGACTGGGTCGCCATACTGTTTGCGTTGGTATTATTTAGTGCCACTCTGGAATTACTTGCGCTGACCATCAAACCCGCACGGCCATTGTCTATAGGTATTGCAATCGTGTTCGCATTTGGATTCTGGATAGTCAGTAATGATGCTGGCGTCCGTATCAATTTTTATCAATCTCTCGCTGGATTGTTGATCTGGGTCGCTATTTCAGGGTTCCTGCTACTCTACGAATTTTCTGGACAATGGCCTTTGATAAAGCGCTGGTTTCATTTGGTTCTCGGTTGTCTGGTACTGTGGATAAGCGTACATGCCCTGGTATTCGTGAACCGACACTTCGATCAGGGGGGCTGGATTTTAATCTATCTACTCACGTTGGTCTGGGTGGCCGATATCGGCGCTTATTTTAGCGGGCGACGTTTCGGCAAGCATAAACTCGCGCCAGGCATTAGCCCAGGTAAAACCTGGGAAGGTGTAGCCGGCGGACTCCTCTGCAATTTGGGCTGGATGTTGATCGTTTACCAGCTGAGCAAGGGCTGGGGGCTGGAATTATGGCAATTTATCCTTATTGGTCTTATCACATCCGTTATGTCGATCGCTGGTGATCTGTACCAGAGTATTCTGAAGCGCGAGGCTGGGGTCAAGGATAGTGGGAAACTGTTGCCTGGGCACGGTGGCGTGCTCGATCGTATCGATAGCGTGATCGCGGCGGCTCCCGTTTATGTTAGCGGTCTGTACGCTGTGGGTGCGGTATAAATGAAACAGTTAACCATCTTAGGCGCAACCGGGTCGATCGGACAAAGCACACTCGATGTGGTGACTAGGCACCCTGAGAGGTATGCAGTATACGCCTTGACGGCGAATACCAGTGTCGAGCCAATGGCAGAAATATGCCGACAGCACAACCCAGTCTACGCGGTGATGGGCAACCAGCAAAGTGCCGAGCACCTCGATCAGCTATTGGCGGGAAGCGCTACACGCGTCATTGCCGGAGATCAGGCCCTGGCGCAGGTCGCTGGAGACGATAAAGTCGATATAGTCGTGGCTGCGATAGTCGGGTCCATTGGACTATTGCCAACCCTTGCTGCGGTTCGATCGGGCAAACGGGTTTTGCTCGCCAATAAGGAGTCACTGGTGATGGCGGGAGCATTATTCATGGACGAAGTAGTGGGGCATGCAGCAGAGTTAATTCCGATCGATAGTGAGCACAACGCTATTTTCCAATGCCTGCCGAACGGATTTTCTGAAGGATTGTCTCAACAAGGTGTCACCAAATTATTGCTGACAGGGTCCGGGGGCCCGTTTCGGGAACTCCCACTGGATGAATTTGAAGATATTACCCCGGAACGGGCGATTGCCCATCCCAACTGGGATATGGGACCCAAGATTTCGGTCGATTCGGCAACCATGATGAATAAGGGGCTAGAGTTGATCGAAGCCTGCTGGTTATTTGATATCAGCGAGAAGGATGTAGAAATAGTTTTACACAAACAGAGTATCATCCATTCGATGGTTGCTTATAATGACGGGTCGGTTTTGGCGCAGATGGGTAATCCCGACATGCGTACGCCGATAGCCAATGCACTGGCATGGCCGGAGAGAATCAGCAGTGGTGTCGAACCATTGGATATGGTCAAGGTCAGTCAGTTAGACTTCCAGGTGGCGGATGAAATAAGGTTCCCCTGTCTTTCACTGGCGCGTGAAGCATTTCGCCAGGGTGGAACCAGCACGACGATATTAAATGCCGCGAACGAAGTCGCGGTAGAGAGCTTTTTAAACCATAGAATCAAATTTGGCGATATTCCTACATTGATCGAAAATACTCTTCAACATGTTGATGCACATAGTGCCGATAATCTCGATATCATAATGGACGATGATCGGCGAGCCAGAGCCTACCTGCGCACCAGCTTGACCACATAGCTGGTTACATAAACGAACCGTGGATATTATGTCTATTCTATTGAATATCACTGCCTTCGTAGTCGCTATCGGGGTTTTGGTGACGGTGCATGAATTCGGCCATTTCTGGGTCGCGCGTAAAATGGGCGTTAAAGTACTGCGATTTTCAGTCGGATTCGGCAAACCATTATGGATTAAAAAGGCTGGCGTCGACCAGACCGAGTACGTTATCGCCAGTATTCCACTGGGCGGCTATGTAAAAATGCTCGATGAACGCGAGGGTGATGTCGCTGAACACGAACTCGATCGCGCCTTTAATCGCAAGAGTGTATGGAGGCGATTCGCCGTAGTTGCTGCCGGACCAATATTCAATTTTATTTTCGCAATTCTCATTTATTATCTGATCTACCTGGCGGGTGTTGCCGGAATCAAGCCCGTTATCGGTGAGGTAAGTAATCCAAGCCCAGCCTATAGCGCTGGCATTCGCAAGATGGACACTATTTTGTCGGTTAATGGTATCGAAACACCAAGCTGGGAAAAGGCGCGATTCACCTTGCTAGGAGAGTCAGTTAACAGCGAGGTGCTTGCACTCCAGGTGCAGGGAGCCGATCTTCAAATCAGCCTGAAATCAATCGATATTAGTAATCTTGGTCTTTTACAGGAAGAACAGATTGATCCAGTAGGTGATCTTGGCCTGTCGGTGTGGCAGCCAGATATCCCGCCCGTAATCGAATCGGTCTTACCCGATGGAGCCGCGGCCGCGGCCGGTATATTGGCTGGAGATCAAATTGTTTCGCTAGATGGCCTTAGCATTATCAATGTGAGGCAGTGGGTCGATTTGGTACGTGCGAGCCCCGAAAAAGAATTATCCCTGGTGGTCTTGCGTAATCAGGTCAAGGTACCCCTGCTTCTGACACCGGCAAGAATGGAAGATAACGGAGTCGTTTATGGCTATGTCGGGGTTCGAAATATGATCAAAATCCCCGATGATATTCGGCGGCAGATGGCTGTAATCGAACAATATGGACCGATTGGTGCGCTCGGTGCGGCAGCCGACAAAACATGGCGAATGTCGCTGTTAACTTTGCAGGTGCTAGGCAAGCTGATAGTGGGTGAAGCCAGTGTCAGGAATTTGAGTGGCCCGATTACCATAGCGCGTTATGCAGGAATTTCCGCCCGCATAGGGATGGAGCAGTTCCTGGGTTTTCTCGCGATTATCAGTATTAGCCTGGGAGTGCTGAATTTACTACCGATCCCGCTTCTCGACGGGGGCCATTTGTTTTACTATCTGATAGAAATGATCAAACGAAGCCCCGTGTCTGAGACAACTGAACTTGTGGGCCAAAAAATTGGCATGGCTCTTTTAATTGGGCTCATGTCAATCGCTATCTATAATGATTTGCTACGTCTGGTGGAATAGTATTGAAAGGTTTTTATTGGATCAGTGTGTTGGCACTGATGTTCGTCGCGCACACGGTAAGAGCGGAAAGCTTTACCGTAGATCAAATAGAGGTCATAGGTGCGAAAAAGATATCGATAGGCACTGTTCTTAACTATTTGCCTCTCAATGTTGGCGAACAATTTGACGATGATCGCTCACCCGGCATTATTCGAGAATTGTATTCCACGGGCTTTTTTGAGCATATCGAGTTGCTTCGTGACGACAATACCTTAATCGTCAAGTTGAAAGAAAGGCCTTCGATTGCAGAAATTAATATCGAGGGCAACAAAGATATCAGCGATGAGAACCTGGATATGGCGCTCGATCAAGTTGGTATGACACGGGGTAAGATATTTAACGAATTACAACTATCGAAACTCGAGCTTGAATTACAACAACTCTACTACTCGCTGGGTAAATATGCGGTCAAGTTGAAAGTAGACTGGCGATATCTAGACGATGATCGCATCGTCATCGATATTGACATTTCCGAGGGGGAGCCAGCCCTGATTCGGTCTATTAATGTGGCGGGCAACCGGGTTTTCGACGATGAAGCCCTGTTATCGAACCTCGAACTGGAGTCATCTGACGATGGTTGGTTTGCCTCCGATCAATATTCCAGCAGCAGATTTGCCGGGGATCTGGAAAGCCTTAAATCCTTTTATCTGGATCAAGGATACCTACAATTTAACGTAGATTCCAAGCAGGTAACGATTAGTCCTGACCGAAAAGATATAGATATCACGATAAATATTACCGAGGGTAAGCAGTTTTATTTGAGCGATATCGGATTGGCGGGTGAAATAGTGGTTGCGGAATCTGAGCTGATGGCTTTAGTGCCGTTTCGCGAAGGAGAAATATTTTCACGGAAAAAAGTTACCCAGGTAGTAAACCTGATCAGCAAACGCCTCGGGCAGAGCGGTTACGCATTTGCCGTAGTCAGACCCTTAACCGAGATAAGCAAAGACAGCAATACCGTGGATCTCAAGTTCCTGATTAATCCGGGCAAAAAAATGATGGTTCGATTCATCAATTTTATCGGTAATGATCGTACCAGAGACTCGGTGTTACGAAGGGAAATGAGACAACTAGAAGGTGAACTTTACAGCGCGAGTAAAATTGACCGCTCCAACATCCGCCTGCAACGCCTGAATTATGTTGGCTCGGTGAATATAGTGCCGGTACGGGTAAAAAATCGAGACGATCAACTGGATCTGAATATCAGCATTGTCGAGCGATTTTCGGGCAGCTTTCAAGTTGGCCTTGGATTTTCCCAGTCCCAGGGTACCATTTTGAATATAGGGCTAACCCACGACAATGTATTCGGTACCGGAAAAACGTTGAGTGTAAAATTCGACAATTCTGCCGCGTCTGAACAGTACGAATTCAGGTATCTCAACCCCTACTACACCTCAGACGGAGTAAGTCGTGGATTCAGCTTTAATTACAGTAAGACCGACTCGGCGGAAAACAATATTAGTAATTATTTAGTCAATCGTTTCAGTATCGCGACGGATTACGGGATTCCAATGTCTGAATTCAACCGGCTTAACCTCAATTTTGGTCTGATGAGGAGCGATATTCAAACATCGCCTACTACCGCGGACGAAGTACTGGATTTCATCATCGATAATAGTGATGAATTCGACTCGAGTACCGATCCAGCAACTATCGATGGGGTTAAATATGACAGTTTATTCAGTGCCGTAAGATTTTCAAAAGACACACGTAACCGTCGCATTTTCGCTAGCAGGGGAGGTTTAAACAGTATCAACCTGGAATTATTCGGCGGTGATCTAGATTATTACAAAATTCGATACCTCCATCGCTCGGCGTACCCGGTAACCGAGAATATCACTTTTGCATATAGCGCCCGAATCGGTTATGGCGAAAGTTACAAGGAAACAACAGACTTACCGTTTTTCGAGAAATTTACCGCTGGTGGTGTCCGGTCGGTGCGTGGATACGACCGTAATAGCCTGGGCCCACTGGATAGCCAGGGTAACCCATTTGGTGGTAATTTGCAGGTGATAACTACCGCCGAAATATTGATGCCGGTAGAGTCTCTAGGCAGTTCAGAAACCTTTCGCCTTGGGTTATACTTCGATGCGGGTAATGTCTTTGCCGATGCAAGTGCTTTCGAGGCTACTGAACTCAGACAATCGGTTGGCCTGTCTGCCAAATGGTTTTCGGTGATTGGACCGCTGGAATTTAGTTATGCTTTCCCAATCAATGACGAGCCCGGTGACGATATTCGGCAATTCCAGTTCGCGCTGGGCGCATCATTTTAATAGAGAGGTATTCTTGAACTATTTTATTCGACCCCTGGTTATATTGATCCTGGTACTGACAAGCAGTGCGCTCCTGGCCGAAACCAGGCCGTATAAAATCGGCTTTGTTAACACGGCACGAGTATTGAAGGAAGCACCCCAGGCTCGCAGGGTAGAAGAGCGCCTGAGAGCCGAATTCGAACCGCGTGAAGCACAGATCAAGGACCAACGGAGAGAACTCCTTTCGATCGAAGAACGATTAAAATCGAAAGAAGTAAAAATCAACCCTACTACACGCCGTAAACTTGAACGCGAGCTCAGGCTCAAAGCAAATCAGCTAAAGTTTCTGGAGCAGGAATTTCGCGAAGATCAGAATTTACGTAGAAATGAAGGTATAAGGGAATTACAACGGGTGATTGCGAAAGTACTTGAAGAACTAGGGGATAGCGGGAAATTTGATTTAATATTGACCGAAGGTGTTAGTTACGTATCAGGCCAAATCGATATCACTACTGAAATCGTCGAAATGTTAAAGCGACAGTCGGAAACTAGCGAGGAACCAGCTCAATAATTAGATTTGACGCTCGAGTTACTTCTTTGCACTATTCGTGGCCGCCCCGGTCACCGTCAGTCGATAAACCAGGTGGATTTAACATAGAGTCCAAAGAAGGTATATGAAACTATCCCTGCGACAGCTCGCAACAAATCTTCAACTGAAATATAAGGGTGAGGGGAACCTGGAAATTTTTGGCATCGCCTCGCTTTCGGGAGCAGTGACCGGAGACCTTAGCTTCATTCAGCATGAAAGACACGCGCGCCATTTAACCGAAAGTCGGTGTTCGGCGGTGATCGTCCCTACAGGATTTGACTCTGAAGTTACCGGCAAGTCTCTGCTGTTTGCCGAAAATCCACGTCATAGCTTTGTCCAGGCCATAGGGTCGATCAAACCAGAGTTAGTCGAAAGTCGGCAGGAAGGAATACACCAGTCGGCGCAGGTTTCAGTCGATGCAAAACTCGGTGCCAACGTATCTATTGGACCGTTATCGGTTATTCTCAATGGTGTTGTAATAGGGGATAACACGTCAATTGGCGCCTCATGCGTAATCGAACAGGATGCGGAAATAGCGAGTGATTGCCGATTACATGCTCGGGTAACGGTCGGCGAGCGAGTCAAAATTGGAAACCGGTGCATCCTCCATCCCGGGGTAGTGCTTGGATCCGATGGTTTCGGGTTGTTGTTTTATCGGCAGAAGTGGGAAAAAATTCCGCAAATAGGAACGGTTATTTTGCACGACGATGTTGAAATCGGCGCTAATACCACGGTTGACAGGGGTGCGTTGGATAACACCATTATCGAGCAGGGTTGTAAGCTCGATAATTTAATTCAAGTCGCGCATAACGTGCGCATTGGTGCCCATACGGCTATTGCAGCCTGCGTGGGTATTGCTGGCAGTGCGCATATCGGTAGTTATTGTAAAATTTCGGGAGCTGCAGTAGTTCTTGGACATCTCACTATTGCTGATCATGTAACCATTACAGCTATGTCGCTAGTGACCAAGGATATTAAGAAACCCGGAGTTTATTCTTCAGGTACTCCATTGCTCGAAAATAGCCTCTGGCATAAAAATAATGTACGGTACAAATCACTGGACAGGTTAGCCAGGACGGTCGCGATGATGGACAAGAAGCAGAAGTAAATTGTCGAAACCCGGTAACTCAGTAACAATAACAAATCGAGGATTTATGTCTGAAATTGATATTAAAAAGGTAATGGATTATTTGCCACACCGCTACCCTTTTTTATTAATCGATCGGGTGGTCGAAATGGAAGCCGGTACGTCGCTCAGGGCCTTAAAAAACGTGTCGATCAATGAACCCTTTTTTGAGGGACATTTTCCTGGTCGGCCTATCATGCCCGGTGTACTAGTACTCGAAGCAATGGCCCAGGCGACCGGATTGCTGGCTTTTTCGGCTATGGGGAACGGATATGAAGCCAAATTATACCTGCTGGTTGGGATCGATAAGGCGCGTTTCAGAGGCCGGGTTTTTCCAGGCGATCAGCTTATACTCAATATCAAGGTGAAGCGCAGTATGCGAGGAATCGATGTGTATGAGTGTAAGGCATTAGTTGATGGTTCTATCGTCGCCGAAGCAGAGATGATGTGTTCGATGCAGGACAAAGATGCATGATTCATCCAACCGCTATCATCGACAATAATGCCCAGCTAGATGAATCCGTGCAAGTCGGTCCCTATACGATTATAGGTGCCGAGGTCGAAATCGGTAGAGATACAAAGATAGCTTCCCATGTCGTAATTAACGGGCCTGCGCGTATTGGGAAAGAGAACCGGATTTTTCAGTTTTCTTCGATCGGCGAAGAACCGCAGGATAAAAAGTTTAAAGGTGAATGCACCAGTTTAGAGGTGGGTGATCGAAATGTCATCCGCGAGTACGTTACATTTAGTCGTGGTACCGCCGACGGTATCGGCAAAACTGTCATTGGCAGTGACAACCTGTTCATGGCCTATAGCCACGTCGCGCACGATTGTATCGTCGGGAACCATACCGTGTTTGCCAACGCCGCCTCGCTGTCAGGTCATGTCGAGGTAGGAGATTACGCGATACTGGGTGGTTTCACCTCGGTGCACCAGTATACCCAGATTGGCGGCAAGTCATTTTGTGGACTCGGTTCGGTGGTAACGCAAGATATACCACCATTTTCGATCGCAGCTGGTAACCGAGCCCGTACGGTAGGTATTAACAAGGAAGGGCTTAAGCGCAAGGGGTTCTCGCCACAATTAATCCGGGCTCTACACCAGTCTTTTCGCGATTTGCTTAAGTCTCGAGTCCCAAAATCCGAAGCATTCGAGAAATTGCAACCATTGTGCGATAAATATCCCGAAGTGAACGAATTTGTTAGTTTCATACGGGATAGCAAAAGGGGTATCGCCCGTTAGATATCTAGTCAATCTTGCAAGATGATCGTTGATTGATCAGGCTGAGTGAATCATTTTGCCTGTTCCAGTAACCCTGCTGATTCTGTCCCTGAGCCAATAGAAATGAATTTAATCGCTATCGATACCTCTACCGAGGCCTGTTCCGCGGCGCTACTTCGTGACGATGGGCAGGTATTTTCAGAATTTGAAATTGCACCTCGCGGGCATACTCGATTGTTGCCAATGATGATGAATGCGGTAGTGGGTGCGGCTAATATCCCCAAAGCCTCGTTGACGCATTGCGCTTTTTGCAACGGACCCGGGGCTTTTACTGGAATTCGTATTGCCGCTGCAACCGCGCAGGGACTCGCGATTGGATTGGGAATTTTGTTGGTACCCGTGTCGACGCTAGCAACCCTGGCGCAAGTCAGTTTAGACCAGCATGCGTTGCCAGATACCCTGGTTGCACTCGATGCTCGAATGAGAGAAGTTTACTGGGCTATTTACCAACGTGATAACAACGGGCTAGCGAAACTTCAAGGTGCTGAGAGACTCGATAAACTGGAGAACCTGATGTTTGAAACTTTACCCGCAAGTGGTGCAGGCCATGGCTGGAAGGTGATGTTGGAAGACTCGCCAGAAGGTTCGGCCAGATATAACAGCATCGAAATCGACAAAGAATTATTACCCGACGCAAAATCGCTGATAAAACTGGCTCGAAAAGCGATAATCGAGAACCGGGTCACCAAACCCGAGAATATTCGGATTAATTACCTCAGGAACCAGGTTGCCGATAAACCCCGACCACTATGATCGACACACTGGTTTATCCCTATGGTGAGCCGGAAATCAGCGGTACGATTAAATCGCAGGCCACAGATTTCGTAGTAAAAGAAGACCTGGGTTTTGAACCTGGTGGAGAGGGCGAGCATCTTTTTTTACAGATCGAGAAGACTGGACTCAGTACGCACGAGTTAATCGACCGGGTTGCGGCTCAATTTAAACTCAAATCCCGGGATATTGGATACAGTGGCCTGAAGGATAAGCACGCAGTCACACGGCAGTGGTTAAGTTTACAGCTGCCCGGTGAGTCGGGTTTTATTCCGGCTTCGAAGGCAGCAGGCTACAGGATACTAAAGCAGGTTTGGCATCACAGAAAGTTGAGGCCTGGCACGCATCGCAGGAATCACTTCGACGTAACCATCCGAAATGTAAGCGCTCTATCGTCCGTTTCGCAACATCAAATCGAGTCGATTGGTGCCAACGGTATGGCCAACTACTTTGGTCAGCAACGCTTCGGACGGAAACAGGATAATGTGAGGCAGGCGTTAAAGATATTTGGCGAAAAGCGCACGGCACGAAAATTAAGTCGGCGCAGAAAAAGTCTGTATCTCTCGGCACTACGCAGTCATCTTTTTAACCAGATATTATCACACCGCATCGAATCCGGGTTTTGGTACGAGCCGGTTGATGGTGATGTGTTTATGCTCGCGGGTAGTCAGTCAATTTTTCAGGCACCGATTGATGCAGTATTGATTCATCGCTTCAAACAGCTGGATATTTCCAGCACGGTCAGCCTGTATGGAACGGGTCGGCAAATGCTGCAGGGTGCCGCACTAGCCCTGGAAGACCAGGTGCTGGCAGAATTCGAGGCTATCAAGGGTTGTCTGTTGCAGCAAAATACCCGGTTAGCCATGCGCGCTACTCGCGTTGTGGTCGAGAACCTGAAAACCACCTACATTGCAGTTGACCGGACGCTAAAAATTACTGCTACCCTGCCACGCGGCTGTTATTTCACTACCTTGTTAAATCATTTTGTCGATACAGGGCAAGATTGATTACTGCTTGCGATAAACGCAGAACCAGCCTTCGAGTTCACCTTGCTCGTAATACTGGCCTTTCACGAGCGACAGGCATTCGATAAGCCCGGAATTAACGAGAGCATCAAACCTGGCCTCGAATCCTTTTGTACGCCAAAGATCCAGGTGTACCGTACAGGCGAGAATGCCCTGGGGCTTAAGAATACGAAATATCTCACCCAGTGGTTCGGGGCCAACGTGACCGTGGGTGAAGGTGCCTGAAGAGATCGCCGCGTCATAGCTAGCATCGGGGATATCGAGCGGTTGGTTTAGATCGGCAACCATCAATTTTCGGTAGATTTTCCGATTACCTGCAACTCTCAACATATCTGGAGACAAATCCACGCCATCAAGATATTGATACCCCTGCCGATGCAAAAAAGTGCAGGTTAATCCAGTACCACATCCGATATCGACAATACGGGTGCCTGTATACGGTAAGTAGTCGGCCAGTAGTTGCGCTACGGCGCCTGGCGAAATGTAACCCAGTTCATCCAGCATCTGATGATCGTATTCGTCGGCCCATTTTCTATAAAACGCGACCCTCTTATCATCATCTTCGAGCGCATAAGCCTCTTTGACAAAATCACCAGGGTCTTTAAGCCCCAGAGAGTTTTTAGGCCCAGAAGGGTTGATCATGATTTTAGCCGGATAGCTACAGGCTTGCGAGAATGGTCTCGGCGTCGCTGACTTCGAGTTTCCTCGGTGCCTCGACTTTGAGCAGTTCGACGATGCCATCGTTGACGATCATGGCGTAGCGTTGAGAGCGTATACCCATGCCGCCGTTGCTAAGATCGACTTCGAGTCCCACAGCGTGGGTAAAATGAGCGCTGCCATCGGCTATCATCATCACCCGGTCGCCAACATTTTGTTGTTCGCCCCAGGCATCCATAACAAAGGCATCGTTCACAGACAGACATACTATGCTGTCTATACCCTTAGCCTTCAATTCGTCCGCCTTGATGACGTATCCCGGCAAGTGATCGGCTGAACAAGTGGGGGTAAAAGCCCCCGGTAGAGCAAACAATACGACCTTTTTGCCATTGAAGATTTCCTCTGTACTGATTTCTACAACGCCCGCGTCTGACTTGTGATGCAAAGTGATGGACGGAATTTTGTCACCTGTTTGAATAGTCATGGGTATATCCTTCGAATAAACAGTGTCAGAATACTACGACAATGATAACTTGTAGACAATGGCTTTCGCGGAAGGGGAAAACTCGGGTAAATGTGGGAACAACATAATTTACACCAGAGAAATCACTGGATATTCGATATGGATGGCACCCTGACGGTAAGCGCGCATGACTTCGAGTACATGCGCCGTGAGCTGGGTTTGCCTTCAAACACCCCGATCCTCGAAGCTCTGAATGATATGCCGGACGAACAGGCAGCGCCCTTATGGGAATCACTCAACCAGATGGAATACCACTTTGCTGCCCAGGCTTCGATAATGCAGGGGGCACCAGGATTTCTTGAAAAGTTGTATCGGCGAGGTGTTCAGCTAGCGATTTTAACACGCAATACCATGCCCGTGGTCGAGCACACTCTTAAAGCTTGTGGTATAGATCATTTTTTCCCGCGCAAGCACATCTTTGATCGCGATGCCTGCGACCCCAAGCCCTCCCCAGATGGGATAAGCCGGTTGCTCCGATTATGGCAGGCTAATCCAGACGATACCGTAATGGTAGGTGATTATTTGTTTGACCTTCAGGCAGGCAGGAAGGCGGGTGTTACTACCATCCACCTCGACCATCGGGGTGAGTTTGCCTGGCCCGAGGTTACCGATATCTATATTCGTGAGTTCGCTGAAATCGAGGTGTTTCTTGGGTGGTAATTTTACGAACTTAACTATGATGCGCCAGTCGAAAGCACTCTTAACCGAAATTTATACCGTATTGCCAACTGGATTAGCTGGATAAGCTGAATAATTGGATTAATGTGAAAAAGTTCCTGTGGATTTAATTGTAAGGATGTATATAATCAATATTTGGGAACATATTCCCAATTAAT
>VAPC010240596.1_pt1 | contig 15808 bp, 18 predicted proteins | sample 3395121 | NCBI WGS metagenome assembly VAPC01 (sample SAMN08290434, study PRJNA428436) | hydrothermal vent metagenome | isolation source: Deep-sea hydrothermal vent chimney | place: Indian Ocean: Southwest Indian Ridge | depth 1711 m m
AAGTCTCAAGTTAAGCCGTAAAAAGGAGACAAATCCTAAATCCGAAGCACGAAATTCTAAATCAATTGAGATTTAGACATTGTTTAGGATTTAGATATTAGGGTTTAGGATTTTATTTAAATATGGTTGAGAAAAAAGAACATCCTTTAATAGTATCGGTCAGCCCGCATGTAAGAGGCGAAGAGACCATAGGCCGTATAATGTGGGCGGTTAACTTCGCCCTTCTGCCGGCGTTTATCATGGCATTATATTATTTCGGCCCGAGAGCTTTATACGTGACCGGCCTGTGTATTGTTACATGTGTTTTATCCGAGTATATTTATCAGAAAAGTCTTAAACAAAAGATCACTGCGTTTGACGGCAGTGCTTTTTTAACAGGCCTTCTGCTTGGCATGAACCTTCCATCGAGTCTTCCCCTGAGTCAGTTTTATATCCCTGTAGTCGGCTCAATTGTTGCGATTGTTATTACGAAACTGTTGTTTGGAGGCCTTGGATATAACATATTTAATCCGGCACTTATAGGCAGGGCTTTCCTTCTGATATCATGGCCAAAGGCAATGACCATATGGATTGCTCCTACAGCTGCCTTTGTCGCTTTAGACGCAAAGACAACCGCGACACCTCTTGGTATTCTGAAAGAAGAAGGACTTGGACAGCTGTTAGAGGTCTTTGGCGACAAAATGGATCTTTACACTCAGCTGCTTATCGGCAACAGGGCCGGATCTCTTGGTGAAACATCGGTCATAGCCCTGCTTCTTGGCGCCGGGTATCTTTTTTATAAGAGGTATATTACATGGCATATACCGCTTTCTTTCCTTGCTACAGTAGGGGTGCTTGCCTGGATATTCGGAGGCAAGGACATTGAGACGGGAAAGCTGATTTTTTTCGCGGGAGACCCGGTCATTCATCTGCTGAGCGGCGGCCTTATGCTGGGCGCGTTTTTTATGGCAACTGATTATGTGACCTGTCCCTCGGTGAGGAAAGGACAGATAATCTTCGGCATCGGCTGTGGAGCGCTTACAATGCTGATAAGGCTGTTCGGAGGTTTTCCCGAGGGTGTGATGTTCGCGATTCTGTTGATGAACTGTTTTGCGCCGCTGATTGACAGAAGCGTTAAGACAAAGATGTTCGGCGCGGTCCCGGAGAAAAAGGAGCAGATACAATGACGACAAAGGATATGGCAAAGATAACCTTTAACCTTGTTGTTGTATATGTTATCGGCGGGTTGATAATGGCTTTTGTATATGCCAAAACATCTCCTATCATGTTTATTAAGGCAAAAGAGGAAAAAGAGGCCGCACTTAAGCTTATGATGCCTGAGGCGGACAAGATCGCCATACTGGGTACCTGGGAGCCCCATGAAAAGCATGCGGAATATTATGCCGCGCGCAAATGCGGAGAAGTAAAGGTAACCACTGTTGAAGATGAAAAGACAGGAAAAATGAAAGAGGAAACAGAGTGTATTGACCCGGAGGATATCGGATATATTGTTGAAGGGTTTGGAAAGGGCTATTCAAGCTATATACATATTCTTGCGTCAGTTGATAAGGATTTTATAGTACAGAAGATCAGCATACTCGGCCACGGTGAGACCCCCGGACTGGGCGACGAAATTGAAAAAGATTATTTCCTTGGTCAGTTCAAAGGCAAGTCTGTTGACAACCTTGTCCTTATAAAAGGAGAAACCCAGGATAAGATTCAGGCGATAACAGGCGCGACAATATCCAGCAGGGCGGTGACAGAGGACGGCGTCAGGAATGGAGTAGCGCTGTTGAAAGAAAAAATATCAGGCGGGGTACAGGAATGAGCATGCAGCATAAGAGCAACTGGGAATTAATAAAGAACGGAATGTTCGGGGAGAACACGATATTCCGTATGGCTATCAGCTTATGCCCTTCGATTGCTGTTACAAACAGCCTGGAAAACGGGATATCCCTGGGAATAGCGGTCTTGTTCGTACAGACAATGGTTAATTTCACTATATCTTTAATGAGGAATTTTATTCACCCCAAAATCCGTATCCCCATATTCATGCTTGTAATCGCGGGATATGTAACTGTTATAGACCTGCTGATGGCAACCTACGCGAGGGCTGTATATAAAGATATAGGCCTGTATATCCAGATAATAGTGGCGTTTGCATCGATATTTGCCAGGGCGGAAGTCTTTGCGAGCAAGAACAGGATCTGGCCTTCAATTTGCGATGGCTTTGGCATGGGGCTCGGATTTTTACTGGCAATGATAGTGATCAGTTTCTTCAGGGAGTTTTTGGGTAAGGGCGAGTTGTTCGGGTATTCACTGATCTCAGGGAATCCCTTGCTTATCATGATACTTCCCGCTGGAGGCTTTCTGGCTGTCGGCCTTCTTATGGGATTTTTCAACTGGATCGATATGAAATTTTACGGCGGTAAAGGGGCATCAGGAGTATGATGCTTCCCTTCGACAGGCTCAGGATTTTAAGCATTGAATATTAGGAGAATGACAGAATGGATTATGTAAAACTTTTTGAACTGGTTGTATCATCGGCATTAATAAACAACTTTGTTTTTACAATGTTTCTGGGCCTCTGCATATTCTTCGGCGTTTCCAAAAAAATGGAGACCGCGGTTGGAATGAGCATTACATTTACCATGGTTATGGTAGTGAGCGCCGCCTTGAGCTGGATCGTTTACACATTTATAATGATCCCCCTTGATCTGACATTCCTGAAGATCATTATTTTTATAGGTATAGTAGCGGCATTTGTGCAGTCAGCCGATACTATTATGAAGAAGGTAAGTCCTTCGCTTTATTACAAGCTGGGTGTGTACCTGGCTCTGATAACAACGAACTGTATTATAATTGCCGTTCCTTTAAAAAACGCCGGAGAGCACTATAATTTTCTTGAAAGCATGGCGTTTGCCCTGGGCTCAGGCCTTGGTTTCGGGCTTGCCCTTATTATTATGGCGAGCATCAGGGAGAAGCTTGAAGTGGCCGATGTACCGGCTCCGTTCAGAGGCCTTCCGATATCGTTCATTATTGCGGGACTCATAGCGCTTGCCTTTACCGGGTTTTCCGGATTGATAACGCTATAAATAATTTTTGATTTTAGAATTAAGATTGCAGATTTGAACAAAAAAAGGTTTTAAAATGCTTAGGAACTTATTATCAATAAAGGATAAATCTTTTGTTACGGCTGTCTTTTTCATCCTCTTATCCTCTTATCTTCTTATCTTCATGTCTTCTTTTGCCTTTGCCGGTGTTGGCGGGGGTGTTGAAGTTCGTGAAACAGTTGATCTATGGGAACTTGTAAAATTCACAGCCATATTCTTATTGGGAATTGGCGCTCTGTTTGGAATCGGCCTTGCTTTTGCGGCTAAAAAATTCGCTGTTAAAGAGGATCCGCGTGTCGAACAGGTATCAGAGTTTCTTGCCCATGCTCACTGCGGCGCGTGTGGATTCCCGGGCTGTAGACAGTACGCCGAGGCTGTTGTTCTGAACCCTGATATCGCTGCTAATCTCTGTACGCCCGGAGGTAAATATACCGCAGAGATGGTTGCGAAAATTACAGGCAAGGAGATGAAGCTAACAGAGCCTAAGGTTGCCCGTGTCTTCTGCCAGGGCGGGCTGTCAAAATCCAAACGGAGATTTAAATATGAAGGCATTGAGGATTGCAAAGCCGCGGTCATTGCAAGCGGCGGAGATAAGTCATGCATCTATGGATGTCTTGGTTATGGTACGTGCTCAAGGGCATGTCCGTTTGGCGCCATAACAATGAATGAAGAAAACCTGCCAGAGATAGACCCTGTAAAGTGTACTGCCTGCGGACAGTGCGTAAAAGCGTGTCCGAAGAACGTCATAGAGATACAGCCGCTTATAAAAGAGGTGATTGTCAGGTGCCACTCGAGAGACAAGGGTGCTGCCACGAGAAAGAATTGCCAGGTCGGATGTATTGCCTGCGGAATGTGTGTCAAGATCTGTCCGTATAATGCGCCTGTTATTGAGAATAACTTTTCCACTCTGGATCTTGAAAAATGCAGGGTATGCGGACTCTGTGTGAGGAAATGTCCGACAAAAGCGATCCTGGATTCTCTGCCTTACAGGCCGAAGGCAGACGTTACCGAGAAATGTATCGGTTGCGGAAGCTGTATGAAAATCTGTCCTGTCAATGCGGCCTCGGGAGAGAAGAAAAAACTTCATGTTATCGATCAGGAGAAGTGCATTGGCTGTGGCATATGTACTGCCAAGTGCCCTGTTGTTGCAATTGTTGGAACAATCAACTATCCTGAAGTTGCACAGGCTGCGGAGGCAAAAAAAGCTGCCAGGGAAAAGGCTAAACAAGAAGCAGCCGGTGCCGGCGTATAGTAAAGAAACTGGTGTTTTGAATTTCCTTGCCTAAATTTCAATATTGTTCTAACATAAAAACTGTCTTAAACATCTTAAACAGCAAAGAACTTTAAGGTGAAGTAATATGTTAGAGAAGAATGTCCGGAAAAAATATTTTAGGGCCAGGAAAGCTCGCCTCTCTATAGCACTTCTAATCCTTTTTTCACTTTTCCTTGTATATACAGCAAAAAATATTTTAGGAAGAACAGAGCCTGGAGTTTCATTTTTACTGGTGCCGTTTGTTTTTGCTGTATTGCTTTTTTTGTGTTTTGTGATAGTAATATTTATTTTTTTATCAGCCCGGTTAAAAGATCCTTTTAAGCGGCTTGATATGGAGATGGATGATAGAATTTCAGGTAATTCCAGCAGGCAGCTCAATTTAAGAAAGAACGATAGCCCCCATCTGAAATCTTTTGTTTCAAAAGTCAATAAAGTCCTGGATGAGTCTGAGAAAACACTTCTTTCTAAAGAAAAATTATCAAAACATGCTGCCCCTGATATTTAAAGGATATTTTCTGCTGTGATTAAAAGTCAGTATCAGAAGGAGCACCTCTTTTAACCAGCTTTTCCTGTTTAGGCCCCCACCATGATTTTTTAGGTTTGACTTATGATAATATAAAATTTAAGGCAGCCGGTAAGTATAAAAAAAGATTTTTATGATTAACCCTTCTATCTTCAGACAATATGACATAAGAGGTGTATGGAAAGAGGACCTGACAGAAGAGACAGCCGGGCTTATAGGCAAAGCCTTTGCATCTTATCTGCTGAGGAATATTAATAAAGATAAAGCAAGGATAACTGTTGGACGGGATGTAAGGCTTCATTCCAGTGTAATAAGGGATAACCTTATAAACGGCCTGAACAGTTCTGGCATTGATGTCATAGATATTGGTATATGCCCCACTCCTTTACAGTATTATTCTCTTTTCAAGCTTCCGGTTGATGGAGGCATAATGATTACCGGCAGTCATAATCCTCCTGAGTTTAACGGTTTTAAATTAAGTATCGGCAGGGAAACTCTTTTTAGTGAGGATATACAGTCAATAAAGAAAATTATAGAGAAGAATGACTTTAAAAGTGGAAAAGGCAGTACGGAATTTTGTGATTTGACAGATGATTATATAGATTTTTTAAGGGGCAGTTTTAAAAGCCTTTCCGGCCTTAGAGTGGTTATTGATGCCGGAAACGGCTCTGCAGGTATTATAGCCCCGGCAATTCTAAAAGGGCTTGGAGCAGAGGTCTTTGAACTTTACTGCAACCCTGATGGAAGGTTCCCCAATCATCATCCTGACCCCGCTGACGAAAAGAATATGATGGATTTGATATCTAAGGTAAAAGAGAAAAAAGCTCATGCCGGCATAGGCTTTGACGGTGATGCTGACAGGATGGGGGTTGTTGATGAAGAAGGTGAGATAGTTCGCGGTGACATGCTTATGATCATTTTTTCAAGGGATATTTTAAAAGAACACGCCGGGGCAAAAATAATTGGTGAGGTAAAATGCTCTCAGACCCTTTATGATGATATCGCTCTGCATGGCGGGATCCCTGTTATGTGGAAGACCGGTCATTCGCTGATAAAGAGGAAATTAAAAGAAGAACGTGCATTGCTTGCAGGTGAAATGAGCGGACATATGTTTTTTTCTGACAGGTATTTTGGATACGATGATGCCATCTATGCAGCAGTCAGGCTTCTGGAGATAATAAAAAAGGGCGGGGAATCATGCAGTATAAGGTCATTACTAAAGGATGTCCCTGTTACAGCATCCACACCGGAAATAAGGCTTGAATGCCCTGATGAGGTAAAGTTTAAAATTGTTGAAAAAGCAAAAGAAGCGTTTAAGGAATATCCCGCTGTTACTATTGACGGAATAAGGATAAAATTTAATGACGGCTGGGCGCTTATCAGGGCATCCAATACTCAGCCTGCGCTGGTATTAAGGTATGAAGCAAAAGACAAAAAATCTCTTAAAAAACTTAGAAATCTTGTTGAGAAACGGCTTAATGGTATAATAAAGGAGGGTAATTATAATTATGCAAAAGCGAAATCAGATACTGGTAGTGGATGATGCAAAAATGTTTCAGGACATTTACAAGGTCAAGCTTATGCCTGAAGGCTATAAGGTTGTAACTGCCAGCAACGGTAAAGAAGCTTTAACGCTTTTATCCGGAGGAACTATTGATCTTGTACTGCTTGATCTTAATATGCCTGTAATGGATGGATTCAAAGTCCTTCAGGCAGTAAAATCTGACCCTAAACTGTCTTCTGTCTTTGTGATTGTATTATCATCGCGTGGACAGCCCGAAGAGGTGGAAAAAGCTATTGCCCTTGGTGCTGACGGCTATCTGGTAAAATCAACAGCAAAACCGAATGAAGTAGTACGGAAAGTAAAAGAAATGCTGGAACAAAAGAAAGAAGACTAGAAATGTTTGTTTTAAGAAAAAAAATATATCTACTCGTGTTTTTTGTATTTTTTATTTTTATAGTTGTTGGCTGTAACGAAGATCCTATTAAACAGTATGGAGCTGAGGTTCTCGACGTCTATGAGGGGACTAAAATAAATGTAGACTTTGCAATTATGCAAAACCTGCAACGGGCTGTTAATATGTACCGCGTTTCTAATGAAAAGCTTCCTGATAAACTTGAAGATATTGCATATATGATGGATTCTTCAGTTGACTTTACCAAATTTCAATACGACCCGAAAACTGGGAAGGTATCCCTTAAAAGCAGTTAAAAAATGCTCCAATTGATTAAAAAGATCAGTCCTCTTTACCTGTAACTTTCGGTATGAACATTGGCACTTCTTTTTGATAATTCCTGTATGCATCACCCAGTTCCCTTGTGAGGCGTCTGTCCTCCCTGACAGTTCCTATGATCATATAAATGGTAAGTATAAAATAGCCCAAAACCCTGGCAAGCGAAGCATTCATCATTGAAGCTGTGAAATAAATAGCTCCACCGAGATACATAGGGTGGCGAACTAAAGCATAAACCCCATGTTTTAAAATAACCGGAGTTTGTTCAGTCTGGCTTTTTTCTTCATCCATCGTCTTTCGTCCATCGTCTCTCGTCTCTCCTCCCTCGTCCTTTATCTTTTTGTCTTTTTCATGCGTTCCTCTTCCGTCTTCCTTCTTTTTTCTATCTGTTATCTGTTTTATTCCCGCAAACTCCGGTACATCAAAAGAAAGAAAAGAACCTGCTATGATCGCTACACTCAAAATTAGAACAATATACTTAAAGATAAGAAGAAATGGAGAGAGCTTTAGAATAACGGGTCCGGGGATTGCCTCCTGCCATAGCAAAAGTGGAATAACCGTTAAAATTGAAAAGATATTGTATGAGATCCTGTAAAAGGTAAACCTATCTTTTAAGTGCTTTTTAAACCATGTAGTTGTTCTGGTTGTGATAAGAAAACTGTGAAGAAAACACCAGAGTGCCCAAATTGAGCAGAGAAGAAAATATTCCATATAATATATATTATGTACTGAAATAAAAAAATATTCATAATGATAAGTTTATGCCGCATTATATTGACATCTATTGTAAGTTTCTTTAGACTTTATTGAATATTCATGATTAAATAATATCTCGTTTTTTACATATGAAAAAATCCAGATCAAAAAGATCTGCCAAAAGTAAAATAAAGATAAAAAAACCTTCTTTTCCATCCGATGAAAAGCTTCATCCCTGGCTTCCTGTACTGCTTGAAGCCTACACTATCGTTGACAGGGGAGTAGCCGGGGCTGTTGGGTCTGAGCTGAAAAAAGGCAGAAAACTGGCCTGCGGCACGAAGTGCTCAAACTGTTGCGCAACACATAATGACATCCCTGTTTATCCCCTGGAACTTGCAGGCTTATCCTGGTATTCGACTGAAAAAATATCGGGCCGGATAAGAGAAAAACTGGAGGAACAACTTAAAGGCTATGACGGTAAAGGGCCGTGCCCTTTTCTTATTGCAGGTGAGTGTTCTGTTTATCCTGTGAGGCCTATAGGATGCAGGCAGTTTAATGTCTTTGGCAGGGTCTGTGCTGAAAACGAAGACCCATATTATACCAGGCGTGAAGATGTGCTTGATCCGGTAAAAAAACATGTAGACAGGGCCTTTTTTATAATGCTTCCTTTCTATGGAATTGAATCAGAATCTGAAAGGACCAGGATCATTGACAGCGGGGCTGTGCACGATCTGATCAAAGCCATGAAGGATTGTAACTGGAAGAGTCTGGCCGAGAAGATGGATGCATTTGATAAAAAAAGTAAGCCAGCTTAAAACTAAAAATATTAAAATACGAATATCGAAATCCGGAACAAATCCTAAATTCTAATTTTCAAAGTATCTTACTTAGGATTTTGTGTTTTGGATATTCGATATTGTTTAGTGCTTCGGATTTAGGATTTCGAATTTATCTTTAGCTGAATGACTGCTCTGTTGTTTCTCTGATAGATTCCCTGGTTATTGCAATAAGTCTCTTTAATTCCTGATGCGAGACGCTTAAAGGCGGCATTAATACAACCACATTGCCGAGAGGCCTTATTATCAGGCCTTTTTCTTTTGCCTTATCGCAGACTTTCCATCCCATTTTCTCTTTCAGGGGAAATGGCTTCCTGGTTCTTTTGTCTTTTACAAGCTCAATTCCCATCATAAAACCTTTTTGCCTTACTTCTCCAACATGAGAAAGATCTGAGATTTCTGCAAGGCCTTTTTTAAAGGTTTCAATTTTTTTCTGCATCTTTTGAAGAGTTTTTTCTTTTTTAAACAGTCCAAGGTTTGCAATGGCAGCGGCACAGGCAAGCTGGTTTCCTGTGTATGTGTGTCCGTGGAAAAAGGTTTTCAGGTCTTCAAAATTACCAAGAAATGCCTTATAAATATTTTCAGATGCAATAGTTGCTGCAAGCGGAAGGTACCCTCCGGTAATGCCTTTTGAAAGGCACAGTATGTCAGGAGTTATTTTTTCATGATTGCATGCAAACATTTTACCTGTTCTCCCAAAGCCTGTTGCGACCTCATCTGCTATTAATAATATTTTGTATTTTCTGCATAGTTTTTCCACGCCTTTTAAATACCCCGGAGGAGAAACAATCATACCCCCGGCTCCCTGAACAATGGGTTCAATAATAAGTCCGGCTATTTTTTTGTGATGTTTTAGTATTATCTGTTTCATTTTATGCAGGCAGTACAGCTTGCACGAAGGGAATCGTTTGCCAAATTCACATCTGTAACAGTATGGAGAAGGAGCTTTAAAAGATTTGAAAAGCAGAGGCGAAAATATCTTATGGAACAGGTCAATACCCCCAACGCTTACAGCCCCGATTGTATCTCCGTGGTAAGCATTATTTAGGGTCAGGAACTTTGTTTTTCTCTTAACTCCTTTGTGCTGCCAGTACTGAAATGCCATTTTAAGCCCTATCTCAACTGCAGTAGAGCCATTGTCGGAATAAAAGACTCTGGAGAGCCCTTTAGGCACTGTTTTTACTAACTGTTTTGCCAGCTCAATGGCTGGTGCATGGGTAAGCCCAAGGAGAGTAGAATGACTGATCCTGTTAAGCTGTTCTTTTATCGCATCGTCGATTTCTTTTTTTCTGTGTCCGTGAACTGTAACCCACACAGAAGATATGCCATCGAGATACCATTTACCTGTAATGTCCTTAAGAAAACTGCCGCGCCCCTCTGCTATGATTAAAGGAGTCTCCACAGTCCATTCCTTCATCTGGGTAAAGGGGTGCCATAGGTATTTTTTGTCGGTTTTTTCTAAACTCTTCTTGATCTGCCTTATGCTCATAATGAAACCTCTGTTAACCTGACAATTTCCCCAGGTTTGAAATATATTAACACAATTCAAAGCTGCTAACAGTCCGATATATGTTTTATTAAACATATGATATATACAGGGCTTTTACCAGGATAGAATGGCAAAGGTCTCTAACGGGGTTTACAAGGTCAAAGATTCGGAGTTATAATTAAAAAAAGATCTTTTTAACCGTTTCTTTCATTTATAAGCTATTTGGAAAATCTTAATATGAACAGGAAAATCATAATTATTATTATTATAATTTCTGCCTTTTTAGGATATTTTATTGGTAATGGTTTAGAAATATTTTCTCCCGGGTTATCAACATTTCCAACAACTTATGTCCCACAGGTCCCTGAGACTTTACGCGGAGAAAACATGGCATTTTCTGATATTGTAAATGCCATTTCTCCCACAGTTGTGAACATATCCACTACAAAGACCGTAAATACCGATTTTTCGCACTTTTTTGACGGGCCGTTCGGAGACTTTTTTGAGCCCTTTCGTGTTCCAAAGAACAGAAAAGAACAGAGTCTTGGCTCAGGTGTCCTGGTCTCAGCAGATGGTTATATAATGACGAACAACCATGTAGTGGAAAAGGCTGATGAAATAAAAGTAACCCTGTTTGATAAGCAGGCATATAAAGGTAAAGTTGTTGGTTTAGATCCTAAAACAGATATTGCAGTCATTAAAATATCAGCTAAGGGCCTGCCTGCCATAAAATGGGGCGATTCTGATGACCTGCAGGTCGGTGAGTTTGTTCTCGCTTTTGGGAATCCCTTTGGTTTCAGCCATACTGTTACCATGGGGATAGTGAGTGCCGTAGGAAGAGCAAATGTTGGTATTGCTGAGTACGAAGACTTTATTCAGACGGACGCAGCCATCAATCCGGGCAACTCCGGGGGGCCGCTGGTTAATATCCAGGGTGAACTTGTTGGAATTAATTCGGCGATTTATTCCAAGACCGGCGGCTATCAGGGCATAGGGTTTGCGGTCCCAAGTAATATGGCTGAATCTGTAATGAAACAACTTATAAAGAAGGGCAAGGTAACAAGGGGCTGGCTCGGTGTTACTATCCAGAACATTACTCCTGAGCTTGCCAGAGAATTCGGCCTTAAAAAATCAAGGGGTGCACTTGTCAGCGATATTTTTAAGGGAAGCCCGGCTGAGAAGGCAGGAATAAAAAGAGGTGATGTAATACTTGAAATTAACGGCAAAAAAACAAAAAATGTGGACTCATTGAGAAATATAGTTGCTCAAAGTGAAGTAGGCAGTACGATAAATCTGAAGGTCATGAGGGAAGGCAAACCCGTTATACTTAAAGCAGTTATAGTTGAGTTCCCAAAGGAAAGAGCTGAACTTTTATCTGATGACCCTGACAGCAGTGAACCAGAAAAAAATGCACTGGCTGGCTTAACAGTGATTGATTTAACTCATTCAATAGCAAAACAACTGGGACTTTCCCGGGATGATAAAGGTGTTGTTATAGTAAGCGTTGAACCTTATAGCGAGGCTGAAGAAGCCGGGCTTAAAAAGGGCGATGTTATTCATGAAATGAATAAAAAAAGAGTAGAGAGCCTGAGGGACTTTAATAATATATCCTCCCATATAAAAGACGGCGATTCAGTGCTTTTATTTATAAACAGGGGAGGAAAAAGAATTTATGTTACTTTTAAGGCATTTTCTTAAAAAGGAGAAGACAAAATGATATTTTCAAGAATTATATTTTTATTGGTTTTTACTACAGGCGGTTATATGGTTGGCGTAAAAACAGGCATGTTATATGAGAGTATTATTATTGGCGCAGGAATCGGAGTGCTGGGGCTTATTCTGGAATTTATATTCAGTAAGGCCAGTGCAGGTACTATTCTTAGCGGCCTGGCAGGGCTGTCACTGGGCATACTTTTCGCTCAACTGGTTTACTATCCCGTGAAGAATCTTTTTGTAACCGTTGATGAGTTCTATATTCCTGTTGTATTGAATTCTATATTCGGCTATAGCGGATTTCTGTTGGGGCTTAGAAAAGGCAAAAGCCTTTCATTGGCAAGTTTGATTCAATCTTTAAAGGGAGTTGAGGAGGAAAACCTGAAGGTTATTGACACCAGCGCCATAATTGACGGCAGGATAGCAGATGTTTGTGAAGCCGGGTTTATTGAAGGGACTTTTGTTATTCCACAGTTTATTCTTCAGGAGCTTCAGCACATTGCAGACTCTTCAGATTCTTTAAAAAGGGCCAGGGGCAGGAGGGGGCTTGATGTTCTGCATAAGATACAGAAAATGTCCTCAATTACTGTAAACATAGTTGACCAGGACTTCCCCAAAATCAGGGAAGTGGATGCCAAGCTGGTTGCACTTGCTAAAATGCTCAGTGGCAAAATAATAACCAATGATTTTAACCTTAACAAAGTGGCTGAACTTCAGGGCGTATCAGTACTTAATATTAACGAGCTTACAAATGCACTTAAACCTGTGGTGCTGCCAGGGGAAAAGATGAACGTGTTTATAATAAAGGAGGGCAAGGAGTCTAACCAGGGTGTTGGCTATCTTGAAGACGGCACAATGGTTGTTGTTGATAATGCAAGAAAACTGATAAATAAAAGCGTGGATGTTATTGTAACCAGTGTTCTTCAGACAACTGCCGGAAGAATGATATTTACAAAGCCAAAGGACGAAGCTGACAGAGAAGAATTAAAGATGGCAAGACATTAATGAAGAAGGAGATTATTGCTATAGTACCGGCGGCTGGCCTTGGAAGAAGATTTGGCGGTCCGGTCAGAAAACCATTTTCAAAGGTTGTGGGAATCCCGCTTTTAATCCATACATTAAAAAGCCTTCATAGATCAAAGTATGTCACAGAGATCATCCCTGTTTTAAGAAAAAGAGATATTAAAAGAGGGCTCGAGCTTATCAGGTCACACAAGATCGGCAAGGTAAAGCAGGTTGCACCCGGAGGCAGGGAAAGGCAGGATTCGGTCTACAATGCCCTCTGTCTTTTAAAAAAGGAATGCCTGGTGCTGGTTCATGACGGGGTAAGACCTTTTATACGTCCGGGACTGATTGAAAGACTTATTAAGGGGATAAGAGGGGTTGACGGTGTTATCCCCGGTCTTCCGGTAAATGAAACTTTGAAAAAAGCTGATTCAAAAGGTTTTGTGCTTTCCACTGTTAACAGGAATGAATACATGACAATTCAGACACCCCAGGTTTTTCGACTTGGGGCAATTAGGAATGCATATGACAAAGCTTATAAAGATGGTTTCAATGCTACAGACGATGCATCTGTTGTGGAGAGAGCAGGGGGCAGGATCAGGATAATCGAAGGTGACCCGTTGAACATAAAAGTTACTACACCTGAAGATATGGAAATAGTAAAGTGTGTGCTGAAGAAAAAAAGACCGGGGAGGCTTAGATGAGAATAGGGCTTGGTTATGATTCACACAGGCTGAAAGAGGGGAAAAAGCTTATTCTGGGCGGCGTTGCGGTGCCGTTTGAAAAAGGGCTTCATGGTCATTCAGATGCAGATGTACTCTGTCATGCAATGATCGACTCTATATTAGGCGCTTTAGGGTTGGGAGATATAGGCAGGCATTTCCCTGATACTGACAGCAGGTGGAAGGATGCATCCAGCATAGGAATGCTTTCAATAATAATAGATTTAATGAAAAAGAACGGTTTTGAGCTTGCATGGATCGACTCAATAGTTATTGCTGAAAGACCAAAGCTTGAACCATTTATAGAAAGAATGAAGGAAAATATTTCAAAGGCCGGCATATCTTCGGATTTGATAAACATAAAAGCCAAGACTAATGAAGGCATGGGTTTTATTGGAGACAGCGAGGGGATAGCAGCACAGGCTGTGTGCCTGTTAACGCCTCTTTAGCTCCTGCATGTATTAGTACCCCGTTAAAAAAACACCGTATTTACTGCAGGTATTAAATAAGATATTTTGTTTATAATATAAATAGTCTGAAACAAGACGTTAACAGGAGGTCAAATTGTCATACAAGGGTGTTATTTTAATTATTCTTATAGCTATTGCTGCAGCCACATTATTCTTTATTCCTGAAGAGACTGTTTATGAGCATGTTGCGTCTGTTGGTAAACAGGCCCCTGTTTTTGAGTTAAGTGATGCAGATGGTAAATTATGGAGGCTCACAGACCTCAGGGGCAAAGTTGTATTTATTAATTTCTGGGCTACATGGTGTACCACCTGTAAAGCCGAGATGCCGTACAAGGAAAAGCTTTTTAAAAAAATGCAGGGAAAACCTTTTCAAATGCTTGGTGTGCTATTTAAGGATAACCCGAGAAATTTAAAACCTTACTATAAAAAACAGAAGGTAAGTCCGCCGACTCTTATAGATCCAGACAACAGCATGGGAAAACTATTTGGCATAACAGGTGTTCCTGAAACATTTATCATAGATAAAGAAGGGATTTTAAGAGAAAAGATCGTTGGTGCCAGGGAATGGGATAGCCCGGAGACGATCTCTATGATTGAGAAGTGGTTGTAGAGGAACTGAAAAATAAATACAGGGCTGATCCTTAAGGGGCAATAGGGTCAGCCCTGCACTCATTCCTGCCTGCCGGCAGGCAGGCTCGTCCCGATGTTTCAGGACTCCGAGGCTTTTGTCTCTTTATTTAATCTAATTTGAAATAGACATTATGGACTATCGGCAAAATAAACCATTCATGCATAACCCTATTGCCCCTTTATCTGATAAAATTAGTTTTTCTATGTGCCTATTTTTTAGACAAGGATAAAGATTAGATGGAAAATTATGTATGACGAGTTAAAGGGTATTGCTGTCTCTTCCGGGGTAACTGTATTCGGGACAGGAAATATGGAGGGTCTTGCCGGGCACTTTGACGCCTTACCTTCTGACCAGACAGAAAGATTGTCTTATGGAATATCAATAGGCGCAAGGGTTTCTGAATCGGTTCTGAAAAGTGTTGTAGTAGGACCTACCCGCCATTATCTGCACCATTATAAAATGCTTAATCTTCTTCTGGATCAGTCTGCCCTGAAAATTTCAATTGCTATTCAGGAAAAGGGATATAATGCCCTGCCAATACCTGCAAGTCAGATAGTTGACTGGGAAAAACAGACAGCTCATCTTTCTCATAAGATGATAGCATTGAGGGCGGGTTTAGGCTGGATCGGAAGAAATAATCTTCTGGTGCATCCTGAGCTTGGTTCTAAATTAAGGATCGCAACGATTCTGACCGATATGCCGCTCAGGACGGACAGCCCTGTTGAAAAGGACTGTGCTGAGTGCAGAAAGTGCATTGAGATATGCCCTGTATCTGCAATCGGTGAAACGCACAAGGAATGGAACAAAGAAGCCTGTCTTGAAAGATTGAAGTTTTTTGCAAAAAATTTTAATGTCGGCCAGTATATTTGCGGCCTGTGCGTCAAGGTATGTCAGCCGTGACACAAAAAATTTTTCAATTTTCAATTTTCAATTAATTGAAACCATTGTTCTTTATGGCCAAAATACATACCAATCCTCATCCTGTCAAGTTGTTTGTTGGCATGATCTCACAGAATGTCTCTCTCCTTGACGTGCTTAAGGAAGAACTCAGTAAACTCTTTGGCCCTTCTGATATGGAGAGCCCTGTGTGGGAATGGGACCATACAAGTTACTACCTTAATGAA
>VAPC010482845.1_pt1 | contig 15784 bp, 13 predicted proteins | sample 3395121 | NCBI WGS metagenome assembly VAPC01 (sample SAMN08290434, study PRJNA428436) | hydrothermal vent metagenome | isolation source: Deep-sea hydrothermal vent chimney | place: Indian Ocean: Southwest Indian Ridge | depth 1711 m m
ATATTTGCTCCAACAACAGCAATCTGGCTGTATGAACCGCCGGCGCCAATTTTTCGCTCTATCTTAAAGCCTGCTTCTTTGTCAGAGTTATCTGCCCAGGAAAGGTCTATCTGGATTGAAGATATTGATGTCGCTGTAAGCCCTGTGGGGGCGCCTGGAGGGACAATATTATCTGTGATAGTTAGGTTCGCGCTTGAGATTAATGTAACCTGACCGGTATATCCTGAATTTATTGCAAGGGAGGATAAGGTCGCATTGAAATCCCACGTACAATTTTTTGTTGATGTCCCGTCAAAAACAACATCATCTCCATATTGAGGCGCGGTGCCTCCCGACCAGTTGGCCGGATTTGACGCGAGATTATCCGTCCCTCCGCCGGTCCAGGTTACAGTTATGGCATGGGCATTCACCGCAAGGCAGATTATAAATAATGCACTGAATATAGTGATTATTGTCTTTTTCATGCTCTTTTCAAACTGCTCCTTATGCTCACCGGTATATCTTACTTCGACTTGTTCGGAATCGAAAGAAAGATTCCCGACAAGCCCTGCACCAGACAGTGCAAGGGCAAGCGGGAATGACATAGAATGTGGTCTTACTTATAAATTCCTTAGTAACTATCAACTCAATTACAATCATTAGTACCATCGTTATCTATCCACATATTGCCTGAAGGATCTATGCACACGATATAACTGGCAGAAGAAGCATCCGGCGGCGCGGTCGGCAAGCCGCTTACAGCCAGTTTGGATAGAGGATTTGTTGTGCCAAGACCGACATTTCCGGCAAAATAATTGTTATAAGGTGAGGCATTAAATAACGACCAGTTGCCGGTCGCTGCACCGCCGAGAGCTAACAATGTGTTGTTTGTCGCATTTGCAAGCGGTTCAATATAAATGCCTCTGTGATTCGTGATATTGACTCTTTTTGCCCCGCCTGTGTTCATTGCTTCGGCAATATAGTTTCCGTAGTGGTTGGTTACATTAACCACCCCGCCTGTGCTTGAACCGCCATCCTGCACCCCGAAGTAAGCACCATAAGAATCGGTAACATTATAGGTAAGCGCTGCAGGAATATTATAGCGTCTGTTTAAGGCATAATTAAAACCTTTAACAGAATTTATATCTACGGTTCCACTGCCTGTCGCCGAACCGATCTGAAAGGTAAAACTTGTCGCCTGCCCTCCTGATACTCCAGCCTGGGTAGAAGGATGAATTATGGCAAGAACTCCGGACATGCCAGTAAGTCCATGTGTTCCACCTGAACGGGTAGCGTTTACATTAAGGGCTATCCCGAAATCGTTCTCATCATAATCAAATGTCCTTGTAACACTGTAAGTCGCAGCTCTTTTAATATCTGTGCCTGTAACATTAAATAAATTGTTCCTGAAGACGCCCGCTGATCCGCCGGTAATCGATATTTTCCCAAGCGTTCCGTCAATGTTGAATAAACCGTCATCTGTATCGCCTTCAACCCTGAAATTATTTGCACCGCCGTCTTCATTAAACACTGCGCTTCCTCTTACATCCAGTTTCGCCGCGGGAGTCTCTGTCCCAACACCCAAATTTCCTGATACTGTAAGGTCTCCTGCTGCAAAAGCAGTGACTTCAATCAGCAATAAGCCCGCTATAAAGATCAATACTGTTTTTTTCATATAAAGCCTCCGCTTTCTGATTTTTTATGTTGGTCATTATTAACAATCCGGTTTTTAACAGTTACGGACATGTCACCGTTGTTGCGACGATATTTCCGCTGTTGTCAATGCCGATACGTTTGCATATTGCGCCATCAGGGCTTTTAACAATAAGCCCATTACCGGCTGTCGAGGTGTAAGCATCTCCGCCTGCGACCTGAAGTTTCGCTGCTGGATTCGTTGTTCCAATGCCAATTTTACCGGCAGTATCAATGATAAGGTCTCCTGAACTGCCATATAGCTTTGTTTCCTTATTTGCCCCTAAAACCAGATCAGCCCCTGCTCCGTCTCCGTTCATCCATATTCCCTGCAGATTGCCTATCCGGCCGCCCGCAGAGTCGGTCTGTTTGTTTACCTGGATCCCACCGGCATTGGTGACCGAATCAAGCCCGGCGCTGCTGTATTGGGAAATATCTCCAACAATTATTCCGTATAAATTCTCCGCGCTCAGGGTCCTGTTAGAATTATCGTATGAATGCAGGATCTGCAGTCCGCCTATATTCCTGATGTAATGCGTCTTTGTGCCAAGGGTCATAACTGATGCACGTGACGCAAAAGCATAAGCATATGGGTTTGTATAGTTATATCCAGCGCCGGTTGCGCTGTCTCCCTTGAAAGCAATAGAGGATGACTGAGCTATTTTCCCTGCATCCAGTGTTGTCGAACCGCTTCCTGACAGACCCATTGAAATTCTCGAAGCCATGTGATTGGTTAACATGCTTCCGTCATGGGTATAGGAAAGAACCATTCCGCCTATATTGCCTTTGGGCCCTGATGTTTGAGAATCCGTAACCGAGATGTTTACTGCACCCTGTTCCCACCCGGTTGCTGTTTTTGTGGTTACTACATTGATCGCTCTCTGATCGGTTGAAACAATGTCCAATGGATAATCCGGGGTTTTTCCAATACCTAACTTCCCGGACACCTCAAGATCACCTGCTCCATAAGCACCGCCTGCCATCATCAGAATACTTACTACTAAAATCAACACTGTTTTTTTCATGATTTCGACTCCATCTTAATTATTTGTATATTTATCATTATTTTATTATTTTCATCTATTGATTTTAGGATTCATAACACACTCTCACAATACTATTTTTCATGACACTTTCGTATTTATTAAAGACAGTATCTATTTGCTTTTTTTCGATAAGTCACTGACAGAAAACTTAATAAAACCCGATATTATTCCAGCACAATTTTGATAATAAAACAAGGCTGGATATTGCGATTTCTGTTCTCTTTTGCATATAAGTGTAATTCCCAGGTAATTTCAGTATATTTCCTCACTCTCCTGTTCTAATTTCTCAATTTTTGTTACAATCTTATACTTATGAATGATGATAAATACATGAAGCGGGTACTGGAACTCGCGGCAAAGGGAAAAGGACGCACAAGCCCTAACCCAATGGTCGGCGCTGTTATCGTGAAAAGCGGCAGGATAATCGCTGAGGGCTACCATAGAAAAGCAGGTACGCCTCATGCAGAAGTCGTTGCCCTGAAAAAAGCAGGCGCTAAAGCAAAAGGCGCAACCCTGTACGTCAACCTTGAACCCTGCTGTCATACTGACAAAAAGACCCCTCCTTGCACAAAGGCGATCATTCAATCCGGGATCGGCAAGGTTGTAATAGCCATAAAAGACCCGAATCCAAAAGTGTCCGGAAGAGGCATAAGAGAGCTTGGAAAAGCCGGGATCATGGCAGAAACAGGAATTATGAAACTGGAGGCGCAGGAACTTAATAAAGCATTTATCAAATTTATAACTAAAAAAAAGCCTTTTGTCATACTTAAGATCGCTCAAAGCCTTGACGGCAAGATCGCGACTGCCAAAGGCGAATCCAAATGGATCACAGGCAAAAAGGCAAGGAACCTGGTCCATAAACTGAGAAATGAAGTAGATGCCGTACTTGTAGGCATTAATACCGTAAAAAAAGACAATCCATCACTTGACTGCAGGATCAGAGGGGGCAGAAACCCTTACAGAGTTATCGTGGACAGCCGGCTTCAGATACCTCTTAATTCAAAGGTTCTCAGGCATAAGGATGCTAAGACAATAGTTGCCACGACTAAAAAAGGCTCAAAAAATAAAATCGCGTCAGTAAAAAAACGCGGTGCCCATGTCCTGATCATTGACAGCCCCATTAGAAAAAAAACCTCAACTAAAGTTTCTAACGGGGTAAATCTGAAAAGCCTTATGAAAGCCTTGGGTAAACTTGATATATCGAGTGTAATGATAGAGGGCGGCTCATCAATAAACGCCTCTGCCCTTGCAGACGGTATCGTTGATAATTTAATGATATTCATAGCGCCGATGATTATAGGAGGTACAGATTCTATCTTATCAATCGGCGGGAAGTCACCAGCCTCACTCAGTAAGGCCCTCAGGATGAAAAACATTCATGTAAAAAAAATAGGAGAGGATATACTATTTGAAGGCTATCTTTAACTAAAGTAGTTAACAGCAGATAGATAGTAGTAAAGAAATTTCAAGTGGTCTCATCCCTAAATTACTAATTACTGATTACGATTTTCTCCCTTAGCTACTTATTACTGACTACTTGCTACCCCGCAATTTTATTATACAGCCACCCGAAAATTACCCCACATACAAATCCATCCACTAATCCATACAGCAATCCTACAAAACTCCCTACAAGGGTTATTGAATAACCAGGATAAAAGGAAAGCGGCAGCGCTTCAAGGAAGGCCGTTCCATAGCCTGCATAAACAGAAAGCAGTGTTGTAAGAAAAACGCATACTCCCCATAAAATCCCGGCAGTAACGCCTAACGCTATTGGTTTAAGTTTCATCTTTCCCTCCTTTTTTCCCCAAACCCTTTCTTAACTTTTTATCAGTCTCTAAAACCTCATCCGCATTATTTCCGCTGATATCCCATGAATAACTGCCTTTGGCATTGCGCTTGAGTTTGATCTTGACAGGTTTTTGGGGTTTAATTTCTTTTACCTCAGGGTTCTGTTTAAAGACCGCGGGTTTGTCCCCGGCTCCGCTATTATTACAAGCGTATACCGGAAAAATAAGGATAATAATCAGTAGAATCCACATCCATTTGCGATCAATCATTCCAGCCTCCATAAGTGTTATAGTTCAAACCGTTTAAATAATTAATCTTGATCAATAACTTTTATACCTGTTCGTTATCGGAAACCGCCTGTCCTTTCCGAACGCCCTTGCTGTTATTTTTATCCCGGGCGGAGCCTGACGCCTCTTATACTCTGATCTATCTATCATTCTTATGACATTCTGCGCGCATTCCAGGTCGCAACCCATCTTCATGATCTTATCAAAACTCTTATCGTCTTCAACATATGCTTTCAATATCGGGTCAAGTACCGGATAAGGCGGCAGTGTATCCACATCTCTCTGGTCGGGCTTGAGTTCAGCAGTCGGCTCTTTCCATAATATTCTCTCAGGGATCAAATCCTTTCCCTCTTTCATATTTCGCCATTTACAGAGCTCGTAGACCATTATCTTCGGAACATCCTTTATAACGGCAAACCCGCCTGCCATATCTCCGTAAAGAGTGGCATAGCCCACACTCATTTCAGACTTGTTTCCGGTAGCGAGAACAAGCCAGCCGAACTTGTTGGAAAAAGCCATTAATATATTACCCCTTATCCTGGCCTGAAGATTTTCTTCTGTTGTATCTGTCTTTGTTTTATTGAAATATCCGTCCAGCGTTTTAAGGTACGATGTGAAGATCCTGTTAATCGGTATACTTATACTTTTAATTCCGAGTCTTTCCGCAAGGGAATCGACATCTTCCCGGCTCTCCTTTGAGGTATAGACAGACGGCATAAACAGGCCATGTACATTTTCCCTGCCAAGCGCGTCAACCGCTATCGCGGCAACCAGAGCGGAATCAACGCCGCCGCTAAGACCTATTACAACACCTTTGAATCCATTCTTACGCACATAGTCCCGGGTTCCTAACAGCAGCGCGCTATAAATTTCCTCTGTTTCAGTTATCACAGCCTGCTTTTTTCTCCGTACAGACGGCTTCGGCCCCTTGACAAGACCTAAAGGGACATTTATTTTATCAACTTTTTTTCTTCTGACTGCGGACAGCTTTGAACCGGCCTTTTTCCTGGAACTGTTTATCTCAATATCGACAGTAACAAGTTCTTCAGCAAACTGTTTTGCACTAACCAAAGTTTTGCCTGTACTGTCTACAACAAAACTTCCGCCGTCAAAAATCAGCTCGTCCTGTCCGCCTATCATGTTTATATACACAATTGCTACTTTGTTTTTTGAAACTCTCGAATATACCATTTTCTTTCTGAATGAGGCCTTTCCAAGGTGATAAGGTGAAGCATTGATATTAATAATAAGATCAGCGCCTGACATTACCTGGACTTTAGCCGGCCCGTCATCAAACCACATATCCTCACAGATATTTATGCCAAATGTAATGCCGCCCAGCTTATAAACCGGATATCGCTTCCCCGTCTGGAAATAACGGTATTCATCGAAGACCCCGTAATTCGGTAATTGATTCTTATGATATACATCTAAGAGTTTTCCATTAGAAACTATGGCTGCTGAATTGTACAGGGTTCCGCTGTCACCATCTACGAACCCGATCACTGCTGTTATTCCTCTGGTAACAGCCATCGCCTTGTTAAGCGCTTTAATGTTGTCTTTGATAAACTGTGGTTTTAACAGAAGGTCTTCAGGCGGATAACCTGTTATAGCGAGTTCCGGAAACACAACAATGTCCGCCTTCAATTTCCCGGCTTTTTTGATGTAAGAAACGATCTTCCTTGTATTTCCGTCAAGATCTCCTACAACAGGATTTATCTGAGCAAGAGCGACCCTTACTTTCTTCAACAATTACCCTCCTTATATCTCGATACTCGTGCCAATTAAACTTTCTCAGGTTTATACCTGTCTAAATGATAAATCAAGGCATTATGAATGTAAAGAATATAGTAAGATACCATGGGCAACATTCTGCTATTTAAAGAATGTCATGGGATAAATCCTGCTGGCAGTATCGTTTCAGATGCAGCGGGGTGCACATAGTCCATATTTTAATTTATTGAAATGTTATGAGGTAAAGTTGACTCAAAGCATTTTGAGTATATATAATAAAAAAATGGTCACGAGATATTATAAACAAAAAGAAAGGACTGCTAAATGAAATCAAACATATTCAAATTCAGTAGAATTATATTCCTTTTTGTACTGGTCATGTTGTTCAACCCGGCCCTTCCCGGTGCCTACTCTGAAGTTACTGGAGTGTCACAGGAATCAATAGACTTTATGACAAAGACAAGCAAGGCCATGGCAGAGGTTGCTGAGACTGTTAAGCCGTCCATAGTAAACATTTCAACCACAAGGACTGAGAAAATGTCCGGGGGTCAGTTTGCCCCGTTCTCTGATGATCCTTTTTTCAAGCGGTTCTTCGGCGACAGATTAAGGAAGCAGCTGCCTAAAGAATATAAAACCGCCAGCCTCGGCTCAGGTGTAATTGTTTCTGCTGACGGATATATACTGACAAACAATCACGTTATAAAAAATGCTGATGAAATTACTGTCTTACTTCCTGACAAGAGAGAAATAAAGGGAAAAGTAATAGGCACCGACCCTAAAACAGACCTTTCTGTTATCAAGATCGACGCAAACGATCTTCAACCAATCACATGGGGGAATTCCGATAAATTAATGGTCGGAGAAATAGTTCTCGCCGTAGGCAGTCCCTATGGTTTAAACCAGACTGTCACAATGGGTATAGTAAGCGCTGTTGGAAGAGCAAATGTAGGTATTGCCGATTATGAGGATTTTATCCAGACTGACGCGGCCATCAATCCCGGGAACTCCGGCGGCGCCCTGGTAAATGCAAAAGCTGAGCTAGTGGGTATCAATACCGCCATCTTCAGCAAAAGCGGAGGATATCAGGGTATTGGTTTCGCAATTCCAAGCAATATGGCCAAAGATGTAATTGACAGTCTCATTAAAACCGGAAAGGTCATTAGGGGCTGGCTTGGCGTCTCAATACAGCCTATAAACGCCGAGCTGGCGAAACAGTTTGATCTTGAAGAAGAGTACGGCGCTCTTGTGGCTGACGTCATCGAAGGCAGCCCTGCTGAAAAAGCCGGGATCAAGAGAGGTGATGTTATTGTTGAGTTCAATGATATAAAAGTAGATGAGCCGTATAACCTCAGAAATACCGTGGCAGGAACGTCGCCCGGAGATATTGTTGAAGTTACAGTCATAAGGGAGGGGAAGTATAAGAAACTCTCTGTGACAATAGGAGAACTTCCTGCTGAAGCTCAGGCTCCTCCTCCTACAGTATATGAAAACGCCTTGAAAGGCATTAGTGTACGGGACCTGACACCTGAGCTTTATAAACAGCTGAATCTTCCGGAAAAGATCAGAGGAGTTGTTGTCACAAATATTGAGAGCGGCAGTTCTGCCGAGTCAAGACTTCTGCCTGGAGATGTCATACTTGAGATAAAGAAGAAAGCTGTCTCAAGCCTCGAAGATTATGATTCGATAGTGTCAAACATCAAATCTGATGAAGAAGTACTTTTACTGGTCTTTAGAAAAGGTTCTTCTATATTTATTACAATTTCGCCTGAGTAATAAACCGGTCATTAGGTTAAGGTTAAGGTCATGATGCCAGTATGGTTCATGGGTCAGGTCGTTAGTGTTGACTTAACCTCAACCAAACTACTAAACCGGCTTCCTAACCCTTACCTTTTCTTCGTATCTGACGGCAGAGCTGATCTCATAACATCGAGGAGGGGAACTTTATATTTCTTCGCGGATTTCTTACAGTCCTCGTATTCCGGTGATGCTTTCAGTATATCATTTTCATCCCGGGATACCTTGATTTTGATTTTTCCGTATTTCGTCTTTACGGCCTTTATCTCGCGCTGAAGTATTTTTCGCCGGACCTTATAGAACCTCACCCCGATACTGGTAGTTTCCTTTAATATGGTTTTAATCAGCTCATCCTTTTTATCATCGTTGCAGATTACTGAAAGCTTAACAGCGGGCCTTGATTTCTTCATTATAATCGGTGTTAAGAATACATCAAGCGCTCCGTATTTTAGAAGCAGGTCAATAACATAGTCATATACCTGAGGATTCATATCATCAATGTTGGTTTCAATCACTGTAACGTCAGCCCCCACATCTCCCCACTGCTTCGCTTCGCGAAGCAAAGAGGTGGGGACTGAGTACTCAGTACTCTGGCCTACAAACATCCTCAGTATATTAGGTGTCTTCTGAAAATTCTTCCCCCCTGCCCCAATTCCGATTTCAGACACCAGCATATCAGGTATCGAACAGTAGTTTACCGCAAGCCCTGAAATAAGCGCCGCTCCGGTAGGGGTAGTCAGCTCATAATTAACCCCTGATGAATAAACAGGAGCGCGCTTAAGCAACTGTAATGTAGCGGGTGCGGGAACCGGCAATATGCCGTGTGCAGTCTTTACGGTACCGCTTCCAAGATTCACCCGAGATGCGTAAACATCCCGGACTCCAAGAATACTTAGGCCGATCAATGTGCCAAAAATATCAACCATACAGTCAACAGCTCCAAGTTCATGGAGATGTATCTTATCAAACCTCTCTCCATGTACTTTTGCCTCAGCCTTGAAAAGATTTTTGAATATCGCCAGGCCTTTCTGTTTAATATCTTTGGAAAGAGAAGAAGCCTTGATTATTTTTTCAATGTCACTCCATTTTTTCGGAGTTCGGACTTCGGAGTTCGGACTTCGGACTTCAACGTCTACCTTTGTTGCAGCAAAACCAGCCCTTTTAACAGTCTTTGCGCTCAGCTTATATCCGCGGACCGGCAGTCGTGACAACTCCTTTTTCAGCCTGGCAGTGGATACTCCTGCGTCAACAAGCGCACCCAGGAACATGTCCCCGCTTATGCCTGAAAAACAGTCAAAGTATGCGATCATAGTTTATGTAGAGCCATAGAACCACAGTTCCATAGTATCGTTACCACAGATCTTTAAGAACTACGGCACTAAGGAGCTATGGAATTATGGTACTTGTTAATTAACTGTTAACATATTAATTTTATGCGCCAATACGGCCGCGCCGAAGCCGTTATCAATGTTCATAACGGCAATTCCCGGAACACATGCATTAAGCATGGCAAAAAGCGCCGTAAGCCCTGACAGGCTGGTGCCATAACCCACGGAAGTCGGCACAGCAATTATAGGCTTGTCAGTCATGCCTCCGATCACTGATGGAAGCGCTCCTTCCATACCTGCCACAATTATCAGCACCGCGGCACCGGATAATACTTTTTCAGCTTTTTTTATTCGATGCAGGCCGGCAACACCTATGTCAGATATCAGTTCCGCTTTGCTGCCAAGAAATGACAGTGTTGCCATTGCCTCTTCTGCTATTGGCAGATCCGACGTGCCGGCGCAGAGTACAGCGGCCAATCCTGTCTTCCTGTGTGCTTCTGAAACACTTATTACTCCTGACCTTTCATAATAAACTGCGTCCTTTCTGTACCGTCTGCTTATTGAATTAATAGCCTTAAAAACATCTTTTGAAGCTTTTGTGGCAAGAAGTCTTTTATGCACCTTAAGCATGGATTCAGCAATAGCTTTAATATCTGCCAGTTTCTTGTCTTTTGCGTAAAGAACTTCGGGTATCCCCTGCCTGAGTGTTCTGTGATGATCGACGTTGGCACAACCGATATCATCATATGGAAGGTGCTTTAAAACATCTAAAGCTTTCTCAACAGTCATGGAACCGCTTTTGACTGAACTGAGCATTTTCTTTATTTTTTTATTATCCATGAGTAACTTTAAATAAATTGCAAAATTAGCATTGCAAAATTAGCATTTATCATTGATTTAAGAGTAGATTTGAACTGATAATTGTTAATTGATAATTTAAAATTGTATCTTCTGGCATTAAAACTCCGCCTTCAAGGTCCTACTCATTAGTTCTCTCACTGCATCTGACGGGCTTTTGCGTTTGTTTATGGTCTCATTTATCTGCTCCACTATGGGCATCTCTACACCATATTTCCCTGATAGTTCATAAGCAGCCTCTGTTGTAGCAACCCCTTCCGCCACTGTTGCCATATCTTCAAGTATATCAGTCAAATTCTCCCCCTGCCCCATTTTAAAGCCGACTGTATGGTTTCTTGAAAGGGCGCCTGTGCAGGTCAGCACAAGATCGCCAAGACCACTTAATCCCATAAATGTTTTTTCTTTCGCACCCATTGCCTTTCCAAGCCTTGTGATCTCCGCAAGTCCCCTTGTAATAAGAGCCGCCCTCGTGCTGCTGCCAAGTCCAAGGCCGTCTGATATCCCCGCGGCCAGGGCCATAACATTTTTCAATGAACCGCCCAGTTCAACCCCCAGAACATCATCATGCGTATAAACCCTGAAGTAATCAGTATTAAATATCTCCTGAAGAAGAAATGCAGTGTCACTGTCATAAGCGGCAATAGTTACTGCGGTCGGCAGTTTTTTGATCACTTCATCAGCAAAGCTCGGGCCTGAAAGCACGGCTGTTTTACATGAACTAATATCCTTCAATACGCCTGATATCGTCAGAAGAGATCCTTTTTCAATGCCTTTTGAGGCGTTTATTATTATTGCGTCTTTGTTTATATACTGCAAAGCTTCTTGAAATACTGCCCTCGTGTGTTGGGCAGGTACAACATTCAGAAGATACCTCGTGCGTTGTACTACTTCATCAATTTTATGCGATACTTTAATGTTTCCCGGCAGGCTGTACCCCGGAAGATACTTTGTATTTACCCGGACATTTCTGATCTCTTCTGCAACAGCTTCTTCATACGCCCACAGTGAAACATCATACTCCTTATCCGCAAGAAGCCCGGCAAGAGTCGTTCCCCATGCACCAGCGCCTATGACTGCTATATAGCTCATTTACCGTCTCCATACTGTCGACGGTAAGAAGCTGAGAAGTTAAGAAGGTAAGATGTTAAGTCAGAAACAAAATCTCTTAGCATTCTTCTCCATTGAATTCAGCATTAATATAATTTGTTCATATTCATCATCAAGCTTGCTGAACATAGTACTATTAATATATTTACATGCGAGACTAAATTCAAGCCAACACTGGGTCTCAGACGCTTCCTGCATCGCATCTGTCAATTTATTTTTGAAAACCGCAATATATTTTCTCTTTCTCCATGCTTCGGCAATATTAGAACAAACCGACCTTGATGCCTTTCTAATCTGACTGGTTAGAGAATATCTCTCATCTTCAGGAAACTTTTTTGTAATTTCATATATTTTCATTGCCGCTGCAAAAGCTTTCTGATATACTTCTAAATCTCTAAAGTGTTCTATCTTTTTGCCTTTGCTCATCTTCCCGCCTTCTTGTCTTTTATCATATTGTCCTTGCTTATCTTCTTAATTTCTCATCTTCTTAACTTCTTGTTTTTAGTTGCCCTTGCTCAACCTCTTATCTTCTTAACTTCTTTTTTTCTGTATCTTGCCCCACATATCCCGCAGCGCCACTGTCCTGTTAAAAACTGGCTTCTTTTTCATAAAAGTTTCTTTCAGGTCTAAACAGAAATATCCAAGTCTCTCAAACTGACACATATTCGCCTTTAAAAGGGCGGGTTCAATGCGGCAGGAGGTAAAGGTTCTCAGAGAATCCTTATTTACATGTTCGACAAAATTCTCACCCGGTTCCGGCACTGAAAACAGGTGGTCATACAGACGGACCTCAGCGTTATGCGAATGCTGAACAGATACCCAGTGCAGTGTTGCCTTTACTTTTCGCCCGTCAGGAGAATTACCGCCCTTTGTTTTCGGGTCATATGTGCAGTGCAGTTCAACTATATCTCCACTATCATTCTTGACTACATCTGTGCAGGTTATAAAATATGCGTACCTTAAACGCACCTCGCGTCCCGGCGCAAGCCTAAAGAATTTCTTCGGAGGGTCCTCCATGAAATCATCGCGCTCAATATAAATTTCACGGGAAAATGGGACCTTCCTTTTTCCCATACTTTCGTCTTCAGGGTTATTAACAGCATCCATTTCTTCAGTCCCGACTTCAGGATAATTGTCAATTATAACCTTAAGCGGATCAAGAACAGCCATATAACGAGGGGCTCTCCTGTTGAGATCCTCCCTGATACAGTGCTCAAGAAGCGCTATATCCACAGTGCTGCTTCTCTTTGCAAGGCCTATCCGTCCGCAAAAGTTCCTTATAGCTTCAGGCGTATAGCCCCGTCTGCGCAGTCCTGACAGGGTCGGCAATCTTGGATCATCCCAGCCGGTGACATGTCCTTCATTAACAAGAGTGTTAAGTTTTCTTTTACTTAATACAGTATGAGTTATACTCAGCCGGGCAAACTCGATCTGCTGAGGATGATAAATATTTAATTCATCAAGGAACCAGTCATACAACGGCCTGTGGTCCTCAAATTCAAGAGTACAGAGAGAATGTGTTATCTTTTCAATTGAATCAGATACGCAATGCGCAAAATCATACATCGGGTATATACACCATGTGTCCCCTGTCCTGTGATGTACTGATTTCTGTATTCTGTAGATAACAGGGTCCCTCATATTAATATTGCCGGAAGACATGTCTATTTTCGCGCGTAGTGTACGTGTCCCGTCTTCAAACTCACCTGCCCTCATCCGCTCAAAAAGGTCCAGGGTTTCCTCAACAGTGCGATTGCGATAAGGACTGTCCTTTCCCGGTTCTGTCAGTGTCCCTCTGTATTCTCTGATCTCATTAGCATTCAGGTCACAAACATAAGCTTTGCCGTCCTTTATCAACTGGACCGCGTAATTGTACATCTGTTCAAAATAGTCTGACGCAAAATATTCCCGGTCTTCCCAGTCAAAGCCCAGCCAGCTCATATCCTCCTTGATGGCATCAACATATTCAGATTCTTCTTTGGTCGGATTTGTGTCGTCAAAACGGAGGTTGCACAGACCGCCCTTATTCTCATTGGCAATCTCAAAATTAACGCATATGGATTTAGCGTGGCCTATATGAAGGTAGCCGTTAGGTTCCGGAGGAAAGCGTGTGTGTACACGGCCGTCATTCCTGTTTGCCTTCAGGTCTTCAGATATTATTTCTCTGATGAAATCAGACGGCCTTGTTGAATCAGGTGATTCCAGACGCTCGCCTTTATTGTCTATTTTCTCTTTCATTGATTTATTCTAACTATTAGAAATTGAGAGGTTAAGATGTTAAGAGGTTAAAAAACTCAACGTCCCAACTTCTTATCTTCTTATCTTCTGCTTTACATCTTCTTAACTTCTGCCTTTAAAAGCTTCTCATCCTCTCATCCTCTTATCTTCCTAACTTCTTGCTTTGTTAATAGTCTGAATCGCCTTCTCAAGCCTCTTCAGGGTCTTTTCCTTTCCGACAATGCAAAGAACCTCGAAAATTCCAGGACTCGCAGTGCCGCCCGTCACAGCAACCCTGACAGGTTGTGCCAGTTTGCCGAGTTTAATATCATGCCTCTCCACTATTGAGTTAAAGGCCTTTTCAAGCCCCGCCTCTGAAAAGCTCTCAATCGAATTCAGACTGTCTTTTAATTCGACCAGAAGCTGCAGGCTCTTTTCATTGAGGAACTTCTTCCCTGCTTTTTCATCGTACTCAACTTCTTCGGCAATATAATAACGCAGGGAGCGTGCAAGTTCAATTAATGTTTCGGAACGTTCTTTCAGTGTATCAATGGCCTTGTTCAGCCAAGTACTGTCAATATCATCTCCATCCTTAATAATCCCCTCTTGCAAAAGAAACGGTTTGACCTGATCAGCAAGAGTTTCCGTCGGGGAACCAATGATATACTGTGCGTTGAGCCAATTAAGTTTATCAGGATCAAATACAGCAGCAGCCTTGCCGACATTTTTAAAAGAGAAGTGTTTTATAAGTTCTTCCTGAGTGAATATCTCCTGGTCGCCGTATGACCAGCCAAGGCGCACCAGATAATTGATCAGCGCGGCCGGCAGGTAACCTGCATCCCGATAAGCAGTTACAGAAGTCGCCCCGTGTCTCTTGGATAACCTTGCCTTATCTTTGCCAAGGATCATCGGAAGGTGAGCGAATTTGGGAACAGTATAATTCAGCGCCTCATAAATGCGGGCCTGCCTCGGTGTATTGTTAAGGTGGTCATCACCCCTGATCACATGAGTGATCCCCATGTCTACATCGTCAACAACAACAGTAAGATTATATGTCGGGGTACCGTCGGAACGCCTGATAATGAGGTCATCGAGCTGTTCATTGTTAAATTCCACGGTACCCTTAATCTCATCATCCACAACCGTCAGGCCGTCCTGCGGCATCCTGAACCTTACTACAGGACTTATATTGTGAATTGTTAATTGTGCCTGCCCGCCGGCTGTTTGGAGGGAATTGTTAATTGTAACAGCGTCCCTGCATTTCCCGCTGTATTTAAGGGCCCTGCCCTCCTTCATGGCCTGCTTGCGCCCTTCCTCAAGTTCCTCCGGGGAACAGTAACAGTAATAGGCCTTTCCTTCATCTAAAAGCTTATCTACATATTTATTGTATATATCAAACCGCTCAGTCTGCCTGAATGGCCCTTCGTCCCAGTCTAGGCCAAGCCACTTCATACCTTCGATTATTGCATCGATATATTCATCAGTTGAGCGTTCCCTGTCTGTATCCTCTATTCTTAGAATAAACGTGCCGTTATTATGCTTTGCGTAGAGCCAGTTAAACAGCGCGGTCCTCGCTCCACCTATGTGAAGGAATCCGGTAGGGCTCGGCGCAAATCGAACTCTGATATTTTCAGTCAAAATAAGTCTCCCTCATGGAACTCCACGGGCAAGCCCATGGTACCTTTTATTACCCGCCTACGTCCCAACATCTGTCGGGACTTCGGCGAGGTTATCCGCCGAAACATGGAGAATCTTGCCCCTTCGGTGACATCTCGCTCGCTCGCCTCGGGGCGAAGCCACGGGCCTCGGCGTAGCCTTTGGCGAAGCCGGGCCGAAACACTATTTTCGCATTTCCATCCTCCGAAGTAGAAGCCCTACCTCTACGGAGGACGGGCATCCACGGGTAAACCCGTGGTTTTCTGCGAAGGCGGATAAAATAATTCAGGTCAAT
>VAPC010726059.1_pt1 | contig 15773 bp, 7 predicted proteins | sample 3395121 | NCBI WGS metagenome assembly VAPC01 (sample SAMN08290434, study PRJNA428436) | hydrothermal vent metagenome | isolation source: Deep-sea hydrothermal vent chimney | place: Indian Ocean: Southwest Indian Ridge | depth 1711 m m
GCTCCAGTAACTCGATAGAACCGCCGTAAGCTTCGACTACTTTTTTACTCAGATAGAGACCTAGCCCGCCTCCTGATGTTGATACACCTTTTTGAAATAATTTCGGTTTTATGGAATCGGGTATTCCAGGACCATTATCAGAAATTCTCACTTCTATGAAATCCTTTCTTTTCTTGACCCTGATCTCTACTCTTGGGTTTTCCCCAGCATGTTTTGCACTGTTGTTGATCAGATTCCTAAACACCATCGGTAACATTCTTCCACCTGCAACACGAATCATCAACGCGTCTGGGTCAATATGCAACTGGCAGATCATTCCAACATGTGTTTTTGCCGCTTCTACTGATAAACTCTCAAGCGTAGGAGCGATAAGTCGTTTCCTTTCTTGTTCAGGTCTTCCAAATATCCTGAGGAGTTCGAGCATTCTTTTTACTCCAGTCAAATTGGCTTCTGCAAATTGTTGAACCATCTCATTGTCTGAAGCAGAAAGCCGCATAACCTCAGAGTTACCAGTTATAACTTGCAAATCATTTCTTAAGTCGTGTCGCAATAGTGATGCAAAAATCTCAAGGTCTTTCTGTGTGTCTTGGAGATCCGCTAGTGCTTGACGCTGCTCTGTAACATCAATAAAAGTGGCAATGAGTGACATTCTGTCCTGTATTTTCACTCCCGACATGGAGAGATCGAACCAGATTACTTCATTAGATTTCTTGTTGAATCTAGCCTCAGTTCGTACTGACTCCCTTTTTCCTGATAAGATCTCACCAATGTATCGTAGTATCCTTGATCTATCTGTCCAATGTACGAGCGCTTCAACATCATCTGATGTGAAATCCTGTAATTCTTCTGTTGAGTATCCAATGCTATCCGACCCAGCCTCGTTGATAAATGTGAATCCAAATGGAGGACCCACCAGAATAGCTGTTCCCTGAAGTGAACCATGAATTAGATTTCTATACCGCTCCTCTCGTTCCCGTATCTCTTTATTTGCCACCGTAAGGTCCTTTGTACGCTCTTCTACTTGGGATTCTAGATTTGCCCTTGCATCTCTAAAGACAGATATATCCCGTAGTATCGAGAGAAACAACCATCCTTGTTCGGATTGAAAGGGAGTAATTGTAATCTCAACAGGAAAGGTGTAACCGTCATTAGTGGTTACTTCTGTTTCGAAAGTTAGGTTCTCTTTGGAATCAGGATCTGAATAGATGTGATGTGGAGGGTTCTTCTGTTCTTCAGTAGATTTGAGGTCTGAGGTTCTCAACCTTCGCAGTTCATCATGTGAGTAACCCAGCAGAATCTCTGCTGCGGGATTGGCATCTATGATTCTCTGGTCCTCTCTTTCAATTATGATTGCATCTCTAGCTACACGGAACAACGCCCCATAGGTTTCAGAGTCAACTCCGCTCGCAAATTCAGATTTAGTTTCTCGCATTACAGTTCCTAGAATTAATTATTTATCCTATTTTGCGTTTCGGATATGAATAAAAGTCATCGTGAAGCTAGTTCATTATGACATAATTCATAACCTAGCTGAGCAAATACAGAAGTACGATGATGGATTGGACAATCCCAGGATTGTATTTGCTTGTATACCTGGATAAACGAGCAGAGGGCTTTGATCTGATTCATCGTATTAATATGGAACGACCCTATGTCATATGCCCTCAATTAAGAGGAAAAGAGTGGGAGTACCTTCGTCGGAAGATAGGGAATATCAATACAGTTGGTATTATGCAGCTTATCAATCATGTATTGGATTTCTATTCAGGACACATTTCTACATCGATTACTAAACCTCGAACAAAAGGCAGACCCGATGTATCATCACTAGTTGAGTTAATGAGTGCTCAATCATTTATCCCTCGTGATAGAAGTGATGTAAGTGAGGCATCTTTCATTACTCTCGACCAGTTGGAGAAAATAGGATTCAATGCGAGTCATTTCTACGCTGAAATAATCCGCGTTGATTTTGGTACAGCAGGGTTGCATCAATACTGCTTTTTCGGAGGTTATAACCGATTTGTTCACAATATCCTGAAAAAACGCAAATCCCTACGAGAATCTTTGGAAAAACTCATCCCTGCAATGGATGAGCATTGGCATGCAAAGATAGCGAGTTATTTAGGTGTTATTCTGTGGAGCAAAGTGAAAGTAAGTCCTTTACTTCGAGCAACTTTGATAGATGATTCTTTAGCGTTTAAGTCTCAAAAAAGGAAAAGGGAAGTAGAAGCAGGGTTTCAAAATATGGTCATGCAGGCGATGATGGCATATGCACGAAACCCGCTCTAACTGAAAATCAGGACCTGTCTATAAGGTATTTTGCGATTGAAGAAAAGATATCCTCGACATTATGACCAGACTTCGCACTTGTTTCTGAAAAATTCCATCCTATGCTATCTGCATACTGCTTTCCTTCATCCGTAGTCACTAGCCGCACCTCTTCCCTGTCTAACTTGTTACCGATAAGAATGCCTGGTGCAAGTTCTTTATGAGCTCTATTTAGTGCAATAGCCATTCCTTCAAACCAACCTGGTAATGCATCAAAGCTCTCCCTGTCTGAGATGTCATAGACAAGAATAGAGAAATGAGCATCTTTGTAGTAATGTGTCCTAAGATTCGAAAATTCCTTTTGGCCCCCTAAATCCACTAGTGTCAAGATAACAGGACTACTCTCTTCCAATTCAATTACGACAGCACTGAGGTCAACGCCAACAGTTGCTCGGTAATCCTCGTCAAACTCACCCAGAAGAATACGCCTAATGAGAGAAGACTTTCCTACGTTTGAATCACCAATAAGAAGTACTTTGAAGTTTGAAACAGTCATTGGAACTACCTTGAATAAAATCCATTACAATAATGAATAACAACTTTTCTAAGATGCCTGTTAAACAATCACTCATGTGAAGAACGCTCTTATGTTCATTTAGACATTGAATAGTTTGTACAATTTCAATTGAATGAGGGGAAGCATTGACGAAAGCTCGAAAAATAAGTTTAAGGGCCATACCAGAATCTGTTCTCGACTTTTTTAGATTGGCACTAGGTCAGAGTCTCATTGTTAAGGGCGAATCTGGAACTGGAAAGACCACTTTTGCTTTGAGCCTTCTTGAGGATCTGTTGAAAGAACATTACGAACTCAAGCACTTCACCTATGTAACATCTAGAATGCCTTCAGCGTTTCTATCGACTCAATTCAAGAGCTACAAATCCGCAATCCTACCTGATTCAGTTATTGATGCTACAAGATTTGTCGATAAGAAAGAAGATGAAACCTCACTCGTTGCATTTGATGAGGGCTCCTTTCTGAAATTGTTGAAAAAATGGATTGGAAAGAAGCGACACCCAGTTGTTATTGTTGACACTTTGGAAGCTCTAGCTCAGCGCATTGAAACAGACCCGGTAACATTGGCTGATTCGATGAATAAGTTGGGACAAGAGAAGAATGCTAAAACAGTATTTATCTCTGATACAAATGAAACTGGTCCAGTTGACCTCATCGTTGATGGGATCGTAGTTCTCTCCATGAGAGAAGAGGCTGACCATATAGACCGAAGACTTCATGTGAGAAAGTTAAGGGGAACTTCAATTGGGTCTGGCAGCCAAAGCTTCACCCTTGGTGATAATCGATTTTGTAAACTCTGGTCTGTTGATGATGACTCATTGAGAAAAATCCGGTCGTTCAAAGTGAAACCTCACAGTAGTACCCGGTTCTTTTCTGGTTTGGTTGGTCTTGATGAGATCCTTGGCGGTTTCCGGTTGGGAAGCACTTGTTTTCTTGATGTTGGTAGAAATGTAGGCAATGAGATTGTTAACACTTTCATTCTCACAACAGTAGCGAATTTCCTTATTCAGAAAGGAGGAGTTTTCATGATTCCTCCCAATAAAGTGAGTTACAGGACTCTCAAGTCTGCAGCTTTGCGTTTCGACTATATTGACCAGTTAAACACGAATCTTCGCTTATTGACCTATCAATTCGCTGACCCTACCATTGTGAGTGAGAATCTTGAAGCAAAAGAATCCTATTGGAAACCTGTCAAAGTCAACACGAGTGATGAGCTGGAGGAACAAATGGACCTGGCCCTTGGAGAGTTGCAGGCAAATGATTGCGGTGATAGTTTGTTTGTTCTTGGTTTCGGTTTCCTAAAGTCTTGGCTTGGTCCCAAGAATCTTGATCGCTGGGCAATGCGTGCATCAACATTAGCTGCAGAAGAAAGTGGACTTGCAATGTTGGTCGGATATAACAGTACTGCAGATGTAAATCCTGCTATGGCAGATGTTGCGGATGTTCATCTATCACTAAGTGCCAAATCGGACGCAATCTTATTCAGGGGTATTCATCCACGTACTCCATATTACAGTGTTTATACATACGAGAAAGACGGAGGTATTCGTATTGGGTTCCAAGAAATCTCATAAACCATCAGTTTTGCTTGTAGATGATTCTGAAGAGTTCATCACGACGACGATGATTCTCCTTCAGGATTATGATATCCAATCCGCAACTAATGGAAATGAAGCACTTGATATAATGGAGAAGAGTCTTCCTGACATCATCCTTATTGATCTAGTGATGCCAAAGATGAGTGGTCTTGAATTGATGAAGATAGTTAAGGAGAAGTATCCAAGTGTGATAATGGCCGCGTTGACTGGAATCGATGAAGAAGAAACTCTAGCTGAGTGTAGTGCACTAGGAGTTGAAGAATACCTCATTAAGGGAGCATTATCTGCATCTGATTTGCGGGACACAATTGACCGTTTGCATAGATGATTGATTCACTTCTAATAAAGCCCTTTATAGAAATGGAATTGATTTCCAGATTTCACATTCACTGAATTCACTAATTTCTAAGCAGTGTAGTAACTCGTCAATCATTTGTAGTGTCTTTTAGCAATTTATTTTCAACTCATGTTTCAGAAATAATAATTAGAATTATTTATATAGGAAGTTATCCATGTATTATTGGTGGGTTAGATGGCTACTGCGAAGATTCCCAGTAACGTCCGAATGGAAAAGGTTCTGAAACGCACGGTCAGAATCAAAGCATCCTTATCCTCCTCAGATTACATTTTGCGCTATTTTGAACGATTTGGAGAGGGAATCTTTGTTATGTGTCATGATTGCTTGTCAGAAAAAGGAGCTAGTCAAAAACTGAAAACCTAGTGCATTGTGTCCGTTTGTTTTTGGAATCATGACTAAAGCTTCTAACCCACTTTTTTGTTTCGTTCGAATCAGGTAGACACCAATCCTCATAGGTCACCTATTTCTAAAATCCAGTTCGTTAGTTAGATGATACGGTTGTTTCTTCCTTTAGTTTTAACACATCATCTATTTCATTGATGAGCGTTTTACTTCTTACAGGTTTTATTAGAAATCGTTTTGCACCCGCCTCAATTGCATCAGATTCGGCTGAATCATCCGCGCTCACAAAGATAATACATGCATTTGATTCAATTTTCAAAAGTTCTTTTGTGACCTTAGTTCCACTCATAAGTGGCATCCTATGATCCATCAAAATGATGTGAGGTTTTGGATTCATGTTCTGGAATTTTTCAATTGCTTCGATACCATCATATGCATGTATGACATCAAAACCCCTTAGACGGAGTATTTTTCCTACCACCTTATGTAAAATCTGATCATCATCAACAATGAATATAGTAGTTATTTTCATATCCCCCAAAATACATCATTTTGCTGATATTTTCGCCGCGTTCCTATCCAACACATTGTTCTCTGACCGACTCCCATTTAATCTATTACCTTTTGGAATCCATATTTTGATGACAGTCCCACTTTGGATATCCTTCGGTACTCTGTTAGCAACCTCGATTCTCCCTTGATATTTGTCAATAATCTGCTTTGCTTGATGTAGACCAACTCCTCCAAATCTGCGGGTCTTATCGAAGAGTTCATCCTTCCTGTCATCTGGAATTCCTAACCCATTATCTCCAATAGATATCAGAATGCCTCCTGAATCCATTTCCAGGCTAACCCATACTCGTTTTCGTTTCCGTGTATTGTGTTCTACTGCATTTTCCAAAAATGTATGGAGCATGTCATCTATGAACTCATCGGCCATAATTGTTGGATTACTGTCTATCATTGATACATTGATTTCTACCTTTTTATATTTCAAAGAGAACTCTTTCATCGTATCATTTAACACATTCACAATTGACGTTTCTGATAATGGTACCCCGGTGAGTTGTTCAGTCTTTTTCACCTTTATAATCAGACTTCTTATCTTTTCAGCAGCATTAATCACATCATCAAGGATTGGTGTAATTTCATCTTCATCTTTGTCTACTATCTCACTAAAGATATCCACTCCCATTACAATTGTTTGAAGTTTGTTACGAATATCATGACCCATGAGATCTAAATACAACATAGCGCGGTCTCGCTCATACAACACCTGAGTTTTTGCTTTTCTTTGTTCTGTCATATCCTTATTTACTGAAACTTTCCCCACTGTGTTAAGATTTGTGTTCACAACTAGAGATACAGAGGAGAGAATCGGAAGAACTGTTCCATCCTTTCTGAATTGGAGTACTTCACCACTCCATCTTCCTGAATCTTCAAGTGTTTTTCTTGCTTCAGCTGCAGAATCATTTGAGTACTCAGTTTGTAAAATCTCTGATATTGGTTTTCCTGCTACTTCATTGAAACTCCACCCGTAGATGTCTTCTGCCGCCTTGTTCCAACTACGAACTCTGGATTCTAAATCGGTTGATATAACTGCATCAGACACATCATCAAGCAATTCAGCATGGTATCTTAACTGCTCTTGATCCCGAAGTTTCACAACTGCTAAAGCAAATAATCTTGCAAGTCTCAAGACTGCCTCTATATCTTGTTTATCGTAGTCTCGTTCTGAATCCGCCATGGATATTTGTCCAATAACGCGGTCCGCGACCATTGCAGGAACTGAGAGGAAGTTGTTGAGTTTGACTTGCTTTTTCGGTCCTCTTTTTGATGATTCATGTGCCGCTGGCGAATTTGTGAAGAACGCAGTTTGTGTATTCAGGGAATGTCCCCAGAGTCCGGGATATCTCCCTTTCTTGTCAGCTTTGAAGCGAACAGTAGAATTGGGTCTGTCTTTTTCAATCTCAACCATCTTTGTTTGAGCAAGTAGAATATTTTCTTTTGTCTCCGAATCGATCGTGGATACGTACCCATGTTTACTTTTTGTTAGAACCTTCGAGTATTCGAGAACGATAGACGAAATCTTCTCAACATTTGTTTGTGGGTCATTCAAAGTGTTAGACAAGTATGCTACCGCTCTGTTTATCTCGAGTTCTCTGTGGAGACCTTCTTCTGCTCTTCTAGCTTCAGTGATATCTTCTCCAGATGAAAGCACTCCATTCATCATCCCTTCGCTGTCATACAATGCGACGTTATGCCATGCGATGAGCCGCTCTTTTCCACTCAATGAAATAACAGGGTTTTCGAAAGTATCTATTGATTCTGTTTCACCATCAATAAGTTTGGTGAAGGCTTTTCGAACAACTTTTCGAATTCTCTCAGGAATGAACGTTGTGAACCAATTCTTCCCAATAACATCTTCGGGTGTACACTCAAGAATTTCACATGCTCGTTTATTCAGCATTGTAATTTGCCCTTTTGAATTGAGAGCTACAAACATTACGTCTGCGATATCCAAATAGAGTTGAGCCTTGTCCCTCTCTTTAGTAATATTCTCTTCAGCGAGTTTCCTATCTGTCGTTTCAATGAGTTGAACAAGGAAACCAAAGTGTTCTTCTCCCTCTCCTACAATAAGGGGAGAGATTGCACTCTCAACATATGCAACGCCAGTTCGAGAAGTGGGATACAATCCCTGTTCCTTAACCTTCGAAAAATCCACACTTGATTCAAACAGAATTTTCTCGCCATTCTTTAGCTTCATTTTATAATCATCAGTCAGATTTGGATCATCAAGTATGTTGAAATTCTCGAGTTCTGAAACATCCTTGACCCCAGCGAACTCAACACATGCTTTGTTTGCAGCTAGAAGGATTCCTTCTGTATCAAACACATTGATTGCGATTGGTGACTCTCTGAATATGCTCCTGAACCACATTTCACTTTGTTTCAGCGACACTTCCATTTGTTTTTGTTCGGTTATATCACGTTCTATTCCCACAATTCGTGCAGGATTCCCCAAATTGTCAGTAATCAATGAAGCCTTTGAACTTATCCACCGGACTTCTCCTTTCGGACGAACAACGCACCATTCATCAGAATAGTCTGTACCATTAGCTAGAAGCGCTTCATGGTGCGATATCACACGATCTCTATCATCTTCATAAATCCATAATTTCCAATCGTCTGATTTCGCTAACATCTCTTTTTCTGATCTTCCATAGACCTTGAGTAATGCACGGTTGACAAAAATCAATTGGTTCTCTTCAATAGACCTCATCCATAGGCCATCTTGCATGTTTTCTGCTAATAATCTGAACTTTTCTTCACTTTCACGCAGAGCTTCCTCAGCACGATTTTTCTCATCCATCATCCTCCGTCGTTCCAAAGCTAAAGCGACCGTTCTAAGAACGGCATCCATATCTATAGGCTTGGTTATGTAAGCTATTGCTCCGAGATTGATGGCTTGAATCGCTGTTTCAGTAGATGCATGACCAGTTATCATGATAATATCGATTTCAGGATATTCTTCATTCAATAGTGATAAGAGATCCATTCCCTTCATGTCAGGGAGAACAATATCCAATATGGCGAGATTGAATTTGGTTGTTTTTACTAAATCAATTACTTCACTTCCAGTATGCGCTATGGTTGCATCATACTCTTTTGCTTTGAAAATCAATTCCATTGTTCGACAGATACCAGGGTCATCGTCTACTATCAGAATATGTTCTTTCTTACCATCAGTATTCAATCTAAATGTCGACCTCCAGATGCTTTCATTTCCATAAGTTCGTCAATCAATGTGAGTACCTTAGGCATATCTAGAGGTTTACGCAAACAAGTATACACAGAAGAAAGAAGCGCTTGTCTAATAGTATCTTCCATTGTATCGAAATGACCAGTTATCAGAACCGTAATCACATCAGGTTTACTTTCTCGAATCTTTAGATATGTTTCAAAACCATTTATTGTTGGTAATTTCAAATCCAGGAAGATAATATCAAAATTGTTCTGTCGAGCCAGTTCTATAGCTTCAGAGCCGTTAGATGAAGTTAGGACTTCATATCCTTTATGAACCAAGATATTTTTGAAAGTGGCTAAGTTACCTGAATCATCATCTACAATTAATATGAAAGCTCCATCTCTTTTCTCTTTCGCATCTTCTATCAATCTAATTGAGTTATCAATATCTATAGGTTTGTGGATGACTCCATACGCTCCCTCTCGAATGGCCTCTTCAATTAAATCTTCAACTGCATACGCTGTCATCATGATTACTGTAGCGTTTGGTATTTTTTCTTTCAACTTCCTGAATGTTTCAACACCATTCATAATCGGCATTTTGATGTCCATGAAAACAACATCAATCTCTTGATTAGTAGAAACTAGTTCAAGAGCTTCAGAACCGCTGTTGGCAGTGATTGCATCGAAACCTTTCTGAATTAAAATGAGCGATAATGTTTTTGCTAGACTGATATTGTCATCAACAATTAAGACGCGTGTTTTGGCTTCCATTATTCTATAATCTCCCGTTTGGATTTGGTAATTGTATCATGAATGTCGTTCCTTTACCGACTTCAGATTCTACACTTATCTCTCCTTTATGAGATTCCACAAGTGTTTTTACAATTGATAATCCAAGTCCTATACCCTTTGCTTTAGTTGTAAATAAGGGTTCAAACAACTTCTTCATATTATCTTCAGGAATACCTATTCCTGTATCCTGCACGAAAACTTGCACGTTTCCATCTTTTCTTTCTGTTCTCAGAGTTAGCGTTCCTCCATCTGACATTGCTTGTATTGAGTTTGATATTAGATTTAGAAAGACTCGCTCTAGTTGGTGTGGATCGCCAAGAATTATTGGCGTTTTCTTAGAGAACTTACTCTGAACATTGATGTTCTCAGGAATTTCAATGCGTTCCAGGACACCCTGAATCAATTCAACAATGTCTACTTTCTGTAACACGGGTTCTGTCGGTCTTGCGTAGTCAAGTAGACTGTTAATGATCTTCTCACAGTTCTCTACTTCTTTGTCCAAGATATCAAGAGTTTCTTCGATTTCAGAATTTGGAGTTTCTATCATTATTTTGAGGAAGTAGGTTGCGTTCTTGATGGCTCCTAATGGATTACGGAGTTCGTGACCCACCCCTCCACTGATTTGTCCAAGTGTAGTTAGACGTTCTGCTCGGACTAACTCTTCCTGAGTCTCGCGAAGTTCTTTTGTACGCTTATCCACGATATTCTCTAATTCAGCATTCAGAGTTAGGAGCTTCTGTTCAGCAACCACACGATCTGTAACATCAACAATTTGAGCTAGAAAACCCGCTCGGGATCCATCAGGTGTAACACCGAGAGGAGAAAAAGTTGTACGCAGATGAAGTAAACCTGATTTCGTAGTTGGATACAGCTTCGCATTCTTAACCAACTCAAAATCAAATGTATAATCCTCTCGTACACTTCTATTATTCCTTAATTGTTCTTTATGCTCGTTTGGCAGATTTGGATCTTCAAACATATTGAACCCAATCAAATCTTCAGGCTGAGAAACCCCAAACATTTCAAGACAAGCCTTGTTTACTCTCAATATTATTCCATCAGAATCTAGAATCTCCAAAGAGATTGGGGATTCTTCAAATGAACCTCTGAAACGTTCCTCACTTTCTTTTAGAGCTTCCTCGATTTTTAGTCTATCAGTTACGTTTGTTGTTAGTATCCCAAGACCATCACCGACCTTGAAGGCTCGAAGATTGAGATATATATCTCCAAACTTTGGATTGGGAATGTAATCCTCTACGAGGAATGGTTTTCCTGTCTTGACAACATCTCTATATGCATCATATCTCCCAGTTTCCTTGATACTAGGAGAAAGCTCCAGGATATGCCTACCTAATGGCTCCATATCACCAATTGCTGGAGCAAGAAGATTTCTTGCTTCATTGTTTAGCATAATCGTGTTGAGTTCAGAATCGAACAACAATATCGAATCTGTCGCGGAGTCTATAAATGACGCAAGCTGTTCTTGTGATTCGTGCAGTGCATCTTCAGTTCGAATCCGATGAATGTTTGTTGCAAGTCTGTCTGCAATGGCATTGATCAAATCTCTTTCTTCTTTCAGGAATGGACCTTCTTCGAATGGTTGCTTTTCTTCCAAATAGCAAACTTCTATGATCCCAACTGCTTCACCGGCTATTGAAACATCTGCAGATAATTTCCATGGGGTATCTTTGAAATTTGAGGTAGTTATTTCAAATTCCTCGAATTGAATCCTAGCACATGTTATTTCTGGGTATTGCCAAGCAGGTGGAAGAACTTCTACAACTTCACTTAATAAGTCAACAACAGTGATATCACTCCGCCCTGCAATGTTAGCAACAGCGTAGAGGCACCTCACTTCTTTCATCCTTTCACGAAGTGCCCATGATGCCACTTTGGCATCTGTAATGTCTTCAATTTGAGTGAAGAAGTAACCTCTGCCTTCCACATCATTCTCTATGAATGCTGCATTAACCCTAACATGAATAACATTGCCATTCTTGTGAATGTATCGTTTTTCAAAAGCTCCTCGATCTGATTTGCCAATTATGAGTTTCTTCATGATGGCATCGCCGATCTCACGGTCTTCAGGATGAGTCACTTCTTGGAACGTCATCCCCATCAGTTCTTCTTCAGTATATCCAACAAGTTTTGAAAATGCTTTGTTAACCCGAAGAAAGACTCCATCAATATTCTCCCATACCATTCCAATAGCCGCATGGTCGTATGAGAGTCGTAGTCGACGTTCAGCATCAGCAATTTGCTCTCTAGCCCTCTTTTCTTCTGATATATCAGTGAAAGTCACAACACAATAATTCTCTATAGTTTTGAATGCCTTTACTTCAAACACACGACTAATCTTTCCAATCTTAAAGTAGATATCTTCGGTTTCGTAAATGCCCCCTTTCTTGACAACATCTCGAATACGGTGAGGTAGATCTGTTTCTACTAGGCTGGGAAATGCTTCTTCAATTTTCTTACCAATTAAATTTGAACAATCGATGTCCAGTAACTTTTCGCAGGCTGGATTAATGTCTCTTAAAATTAAATCATCATTAGGCATTAATTCAAAAACACGCATACCTACGGGCGTTGATTCAAAAACTGTTCGAAATTGCAATTCACTCTCTATTAGCGCGACTTCAGATGCTTTTCTATTAGTGATGTCCTTTATTGCGATCACAATGCTTACTTTGTTTGCATGAAGCATCATAGTCCCCTGAAGCCATCTCAAACCGCCAACAGTTTCTATCTCGATTTCGTAAGTTATGCTTTCTCCTGTTTCTCGAACCTTTTTTGCATTCCCATAATAATGAGCAACGATGTCTTGAGGAAGAATCTCTTCTTGTTTTCTACCCTTCATTTCATCCCACGGTCGAACTAGCAAGGAGTCATCCTTCGCAAAATAGTCACTATATCTCTCCTCTGAGTCAATAACCAACACAAGGTCACTCATCGCATCGACGATTATTCTATTTCGTTGCTCACTCTCTCTAAGGGCCTTCTCTGCTTCTTTCCTTTCAGTGATGTCTTCACCTGAACTCAGTGTTCCTATGATTGTACCAGATGAATTCTTTATTATCGTGTTATGCCATGCAAGTATTCGAATTTCATTTTGAGTTGTCCGAATTGCATTTTCATAATACCTTGCGTTCTCAAGTTCACCCCTCATAATTCCTGAAAAGACTTTAGACATTTCTATTTTTGATTCTGCTGGAATGAAAGAATCAAACCAATTTTTCCCGATTATCTCTTCTGAACTGCATCCGAGAACTTCGCACCCCTTTCGATTTACAAGTGTAATAATTCCATCTTTATCGAGTGCAAGCATTACAACTTCTGAAATATCAAGATAGGTTTGAGCTCTGTTTCTTTCCGCTTCTAATTCACTTGTTCTGGCAAGAACACGATCTTCAAGTTCCAAATTGAGTTGTCGAACAGCGGTTTCAGCCTCAACTCGGTCGGTAATATCTGCGATTGATACAAGCACTTTTTCAAGTGATTCTTCGTATCCTGGCAAGACAGATGCATTCAAGCTGATGTTCTTCATTTCACCTGTTGCAGTCAATGTTACAGTTTCAATATGGTATTCTTTTTGCCCTTGAAGAAGTGACATTATCCATCCTTGAAACGCTGGTGCCGCTTCGGGTGGGATAAATGGATCCAGTCCTACTAAGAGTTGTTCTTTCGACTTTGCTTGAAAGACATCAAGAGCTGAGTTACTAACGTTTTCGACCTTAACCAACGAAGACATTTTCATCGCTTCTTCAGGACTTGATTTCAGAAACGCTGCTGGATCTTTCACTCCTGACTCAATCATTTTCTCAAAGGCTTCTTTTACTTGCGAGAAGTTTATCTCCCACAAGGAAACTGGAGATTCCTCCACGAGAAGTCTGTAGTTCTGTTCAGACAATTCCAGAGCTGACACAGCAACAACACGCTTGTATACTTCTCCAAGCTGTAAAGCGAGTGATTCAATGAAAACTCTAGACCTATCTGGAATCTCTGAATGAGTGTGTGAAGCTAAGTTAAGAACCGCTAGTACTTCATCCTCATGCTTGATTGGTACGATGGCTATTGACTTCAGCCCTTCTCGCATTTGGGGATTATCCACTCCAGGAACGGTTTCAAAAGGCGCATAAACTGGATTTCCCAAACTAACAAGCTGAGCTTGGGGAGTTTCAGGACCCAATTCAGAAATTATATTCACAAAATCGTCTGAAAGACCACTATGATAAAGAAGAATTAATGATCCGTTTTCCTTGTTTCTTGAATATATTCCTCCTGAATCAATTCCTTCAATTTTCAGAGCTGTATGCAAAAGTAACTCTGCACTATCTTGCAAAGATGAACTAAAGCTCAAACTAGTGAATAGTTCACTCTTCAGCTTTGATTCTCTCTCTCCAATGCTCAGGTCTTCCTCAACTTGTTTCCTTTTCGTAATATCCTCTATCATCCCTACAGTAAACAATGGAACTGAATCTTCTCCTCTAACCATAGTGACACTCAAGCGACCCCAGATTGTTTCTCCATCTTTTCGGATGTATCTCTTTTCCATTGAATAGTCAGTGAGTTCTTCATTCAAGAGCTTCTGCTTGAAGTGTTCATCTATTTCATGATCTTCAGGTACGGAAAAGTCGGTAATTGCTAACTCAAGTAATTCTTTACGGGTGTATCCAAGCATCTGTGCAAAGGTATCATTAACATCAATCAATTCATCTTCGAGATTCACAAATGTCATGCCTATATTGCTTTGTTCGAATACGACTCGAAACTGTTGCTCGCTCTTAATTAATGATGCTTCAGCTCTTTTTCGAAATATCCAGGTATTAAGTAACGGTGCGAGGTGGTCACCAATTTTCTCAATTAACTTCACATCCTCATCTGTATAGTCCTCAGATTTATTTCCAACAAGTAAATTACCTATGAGTTTTTCATTATGGACAATTGGAACATTGACAGCTCTTTTCATTGGAAGATGGCCATCAGGAACTTGGAATGGTTCGTTTGAGTATTTTGTCTTTTTCTCGATTAGTGATTGACCCCAAATTCCACCCCAAGTATCTCTCGGAAAGACTATCGACTTGTTATCCATTTCGCACTGATCCCATATCTGCCTAGTAAGTGAAGGGCATACCAATGAACCCTCTTCATCAATATATCCAAAGATTCCATGTTCACTCTTAGTTGCATCAAGCGTTATTTCCAATATCTCTGCATACATGACCTCTTCAGATGTTGTACCAAAGATATCAGATATTCTGACGAGTAATGATAGTTCTTTCTGAGATTTCTCTAATTCCTCTTGTGTATTTTTAATTTCAGTAATGTCTTCAACAATAGCTATGACTCCATTGATCTGACCTGCAGCGTCTCTAGTGACAATTTTATCTGTCTTCACCCAAAGTGTTTCTCCAGCTGGTGTTATCAGTGGTTCAATTATACCTAATTTTGACTCACCTGATTCAATTACTTCTAGGTCGTCTTGGTAGTATTTTTCTGCGTGTTCGGGAAACAGCTCTGCAGTGGCTTTACCTTCAATCTCACTAGGAGTAAGTCCCACCGAAGCCGCTCCTGATTTGTTCACTCTTAAAATGTTGTTCTCAGTATCTTTGTACCAAATTCCCGCAGGTGCTGAATCAAGAATTACACGGAGGTCTGATTCTCTACGTTTGAGTTCATCCTCAATTATTACACGACCGGTAACATCTTTCATGATTACTATTGCATATTCTGTTTCTCCATTTGAGTCCTCTACGATTGATGTATTTGTGAGAAAATGAATGGGCGCACGTTCCTCTAAGTCAAATCGATATAGTGCGCCATGGAGGATTTTTTTTTCAATTGCTGATTTAAATCTCTGTCTTGCTTGTGCCTGTGTTTTCTTGGTCAAACCCTTAGAAAGTCCAATGTCTAGAAAGTGATTCCCAATTGCTTCCTCAGGTTGGAATTTGAGTGTTTCTACGAATGCCTTATTGACATAGCGAATAATCCCTTCAGGGTTAATAATTAAAATCGGATCAAGCATCTTATCAAACGCTTCTATTGCGTTGAGTTCTGACACATCTCTAACCTGTGCTGACATAATTAATAC